>SKER01000462.1_pt1 | contig 47221 bp, 35 predicted proteins | sample 4826961 | NCBI WGS metagenome assembly SKER01 (sample SAMN11008804, study PRJNA524170) | human gut metagenome | biome: Human fecal sample; material: Feces; isolation source: fecal sample from pouch patient p47 | host: Homo sapiens | place: Israel: Tel-Aviv | collected 2016-11-16 | reverse complement strand
ATATAAAATAATACCTATAGTTTTAAGTAGTGCCATAGCCGCACCACTTATGATAGCTCATATGGCTTTGAACAACTCAAGATATGAGCATTACACAGAGGAGGCAACAAAAGGCAAAAATGGGTTGTTAACCGTTATGCTATATGTAGTGATTGCGTTATTCTTTTATATAATTGGAAAACGGTTAAGGAAAGATAATTTAGAATATAGAATCTATGAGTGCATGTATCTATGTGGAGTTGCTTTATTACTCCCGGTTGCTATGCTAGGGACAGATCCTGCAGGTCCTCAACGAATTATTCAATATTTTTTATACTATGTCATGTTGATGTTTCCTATAGTATTCAAAAAAATAAATAATAAATTTGTATATATTACATTCATTATTCTATCTTTTATATATTTTGTTCTGATGATTGCAAGCAATATTGCTGGTGTTTATCCATATCAATTCAATCCAGTGTTTGATTTTTTTTGACAATAGATAACTATTGAGGTTATATAAATGAAAGTACTACATGTAGCAGAAACCTTTAAAGGAGGTGTCGCTACCGTTATTAATAGCTTGGCCACATACCAGTTAAATAATAAAGAAATAGATGGTGTAGAAGTCATTGTTCCTAATGAGCATATTTCGGAAATATCGTCAGTATTAAAGTATAATCTGACAACATTTGATAGAAAAAAGAGAGGCGTAGTATCATTAATAAAACTTGGGATTGTTTTATATAAAAAGATAAAAATATATAAACCTGATATAGTTCATCTTCATAGCACTTTTGCTGGATTTATTGGGCGTATACTAATACTTTCTCTGTTTAAAAATAAAAATATTAAAGTAGTCTATTGTCCACATGCTTTTCCATTTCTAATGGATTCACATAAATTAAAGAAAACATTATACATTAAATGCGAAAAAATATTAGCAAGGTTCACAAGTAAAATTATTTGTGTTGGTGACAGTGAATATAACGATGCTTCTCTAGCAGGTATTCCTAGAGATAAAATGGTTGTGATCAATAATGGTGTGAATATTCCGACAGTATCAAACCAAGTTAATTGTAATAATTGTGAAGAATATGTTTTGTTATATGTTGGCCGTTTCGATTATCAGAAAGGAACTGATGTTTTCATAGATGCACTGAAAATTATAGATAACACAGTACTCGATTATAGAATTAAAGTTATTATGGTTGGCGAACCAGTAAATGATAGTGTTGATTATAAAAATCAGAAATTTAAAAATATCAATATAATATTTACAGGTTGGATTAATCAAGAATCATTATTTGATTATTACCTAAAGGCGAACTGTTTAGTTATTCCTTCTCGTTGGGAAGGGCTCGCTATGGTACCTCTTGAAGCAATAAGTTATAAATTACCAGTTATCGCAAGTAATATAAGTGCCTTTCAATCAATAAATAGTTTAAGTGGTCTCTCATTTACAAATGAAGATCCTACTTCACTTGCAAAATTATTATCTAGTTTAAATGGTTATGATTTAAACAAAATAAAAGATATTCTGTATTACAAGGTTGTAACCGAATATACACAAGAATTAATGAATGAAAAAACTATCGTAGTATATAATAATTTACTTTCTCAAGAGATATTGAAATGAAAGATAATCCGTTAGTCACGATCTATATTCCAACATATAATCGTTTGGAATTATTGAAACGCGCACTTAATTCAGTTGTTAATCAGACGTATAAGAATTTGGAAATTATTGTTGTTGATGATAATTCAAGCGACGGTACACAAGAGTTCCTTAAGAACTTTAGTAAAAAAGATCCACGAGTAAGTTATATTTTAAAAACAGATAATTCTGGCGCTTGTGTAAGTCGAAACTTAGCGATAGATAAAGCAAATGGATTGTTTATAACTGGATTAGATGATGATGATTATTTCTCACTAAACAGGATCGAGCAATTGATGGATAAATCACATCTTTTGAACAAGTATGTGTTTTTATATACATATTACCTAACTGTTGTGGCTGGAGGGAAGTATAAAAAGGTTAGATATCTAAATTCAATTTTGCCAACAACAATAACAGGAAAGGAACTGTTACATAAAAATATCATTGGCAACCAATGTTTTACATATACAAAAAGGTTGAGAGATGCCGGGAAGTTTTCTCCTGACATGCCTGCGTGGCAAGATATGGAGCTTTTCTATAGATTGCTTACGTATTCTGAACTAAATGAAGCATATTTGATTAATATGCCTTTATATTTCCAAGATACCTCACATGATAAAAATAGAATAACGCTTAGTAATAAGCAGAAAATATATAATGCGTTTGAGGTTTTCTGCAAAAGGAACAATATTCAAAATAGGGACCGAGAAATACTTAAGGCTCAGTTAATTAGTTATGGCATTAAAATAGAATATTCTTCACTATTCAAACGTTTTATAGGCAATACCAATATTTATTCATGTTTGGTGGATGTGTTCCTGATTATAAAAAATATGGGTAATGAAAAACTAGTTTGATCGGCATATTAGATGAGGAAAGGTATATTTATGCGGAAACTTCTATTTGTTGTGTTTTTATTTTTCTCATCCGTTTCGTATGCAGACGATGACACAAAAATTCTTGGAGTGTGCTTTCATCCCGAAAAGTTAAACATAGATAACTCTAAAATTTTTGAGTTGCTCAAAAAATATCATTTCGTTTCATATCGCACAGATTATAGATGGCAGTATGTGGAAAGGAACAAGGGAGAATATAAAGTACCTAATGACAGATTAGATAAGTTGATTAAAGAATCAAATAATAATAACATTACGCCTTTACTGATATTAGGATATAAGAATCCACTATATAGTAATGATAAACCGATCGACCCTGCGACAAGAAGTGCGTTCGTCAACTATGTCAATTGGGTTGTGAATAGATACAAAAATTATAATGTTACTTATGAGATTTATAATGAATGGTGGTCGAAAGATATTAAGGGTTATAATTTAGACCGAATAAGGATGTCAGCAAATAATTATGTTGAATTGATAAAGGAAACAAGTGAAAAAATTCGTTCTATTTCTCCAGATGCTATAATTATAGCTGGTAGTTTAAATCCTTTAGACCGTCGTCATGTATATTGGCTTGAAGTGATGATGCAAAACGGCTTAATGAACTACGTGGATGGCATATCTATACACCCCTACTCTGTAAATGATCCTGAAAATGATTTTAAGAAGATAGATGATTTTCAAGAAGAAATCACCAAAGCATTTAATAATGGAAAAACAGTAGGCGTTTATATCACGGAAATGGGGTATTCGAACTCTAGCAAAGGAAGAATTAATGCATTAGAGCAAGAGCAATATATTTCTAAATATATTCGTCTTGTTAATTCAAGATATTATATCAAAGGGATATGGTGGTATCAATTGATCAATGAAAAAAATACTACAGAATATGAATCCAATTTAGGATTGCTCAATTCGGATTTATCAGAAAAAAGTATAATGAAAGGTTTCATCTCGAGGTAGCTATTTTGATTATTTTTTAACGTCCTGATTTTGAAAGTTATCGTGTGACTTGTTACGTGCAAAGTATCTCTTGGTAATTACTTAAATACATTATATTGTGACGCGTGCTTACAAGAAATTACTTTGACTTATAAAAAATTAACGATTCTTATGGTTTAGGACTTTTATTGAGATGCACTTCTGATTCAAGGATGCAGAACAAAGCTGGCAGATGGAAATGTTAAGCTCAATATTGTCAGGCGTATTTATGGCCATTTTATTTCCTCATATGATAAATCATAAAAATAAATTTACCCTATGCTCTTAACCATCTTTGAGCTAACATAATAACTGTTTTTAAGCTGCGAGCGTGTCGCAGTGACCACACCAGACAGGAGTATGTAATGTCCAAGCAACAGATCGGGGTTGTCGGTATGGCAGTAATGGGGCGCAACCTAGCGCTCAACATCGAAAGCCGTGGTTATACCGTCTCAGTTTTCAACCGCTCCCGTGAAAAGACCGAAGAAGTTATTGCCGAAAATCCAGGCAAGAAGCTGGTTCCTTACTATACAGTACAAGAGTTTGTTGAATCCCTCGAAACACCACGCCGTATCCTGTTGATGGTGAAGGCCGGGGCTGGCACCGACAGCGCCATCGATTCCCTGAAGCCTTACCTCGATAAAGGCGACATCATCATTGATGGCGGCAACACCTTCTTCCAGGACACCATCCGTCGTAACCGTGAGCTGTCTGCCGAAGGTTTTAACTTTATCGGTACCGGTGTTTCCGGTGGTGAAGAGGGGGCTCTGAAAGGGCCTTCCATCATGCCTGGTGGGCAGAAAGAAGCCTATGAGTTAGTTGCTCCGATTCTGAAGCAGATTGCTGCGGTTGCTGAAGACGGTGAGCCATGTGTGACCTATATCGGTGCTGACGGTGCTGGCCATTATGTGAAGATGGTTCATAACGGCATCGAGTATGGAGACATGCAGCTGATTGCTGAAGCTTATGCGCTGTTGAAAGGCGGTCTGGCTCTTTCAAACGAAGAGCTGGCGCAAACCTTCACCGAATGGAACGAAGGTGAACTGAGCAGTTACCTGATCGACATTACCAAAGATATCTTCACCAAGAAGGATGAAGAAGGTAAATACCTCGTTGATGTTATTCTTGATGAAGCTGCAAACAAAGGTACCGGCAAGTGGACCAGCCAGAGCTCACTGGATCTCGGCGAACCTCTGTCTCTGATCACCGAGTCTGTATTTGCTCGTTACATCTCTTCGCTTAAAGACCAGCGTGTAGCTGCTTCGAAAGTGCTGAGTGGTCCGCAGGCTCAACCGGCCGGCAATAAAGCGGAATTTATCGAAAAAGTTCGTCGCGCGTTGTACCTCGGTAAAATCGTCTCCTATGCTCAGGGCTTCTCCCAGCTGCGAGCTGCTTCTGATGAATACAACTGGGATCTGAACTACGGCGAGATCGCTAAGATTTTCCGCGCTGGCTGCATCATTCGTGCGCAGTTCCTGCAAAAGATCACTGATGCTTATGCGCAAAACGCTGGCATTGCTAACCTCCTGTTGGCGCCATACTTCAAACAGATCGCTGATGACTATCAGCAAGCGCTGCGTGATGTGGTGGCGTATGCCGTACAGAATGGTATTCCGGTACCGACGTTCTCTGCCGCAATAGCTTACTACGATAGTTATCGTTCCGCAGTTCTGCCAGCTAACCTGATCCAAGCTCAGCGTGATTACTTTGGTGCGCATACCTATAAACGTACCGATAAAGACGGTGTATTCCATACTGAGTGGTCTAACAAAATTTAGATACCAAAGTAATGTTTTAATTTATATATTAATACTGTAAACCACCTCGATGGAGGTGGTTTTTACAAATCAACTTTTTCATCAATGATCCTTAAGAACTTCTGTGCATATTACTTTTACTTATCTAAAAAATTAATCAAATAGATTTAATGACTTAATTTTCCTGTGTTTAAATTGGATGTCAGGAAATTTTATGCTTTTATAAAACATAAAAGTAATGATGGGGAAGTATAAGCCAGTTTATATACTTAGGATAAAGCTATTAATGCTACTGAATTTCATATATAAATATATATTCAGTTCTTACTCTAAGAAAGAAATATTTTGTTGAAAATAATTTGAGGGCTTATGAAATTATTATTAGTAGGTAATCATACGTGCGGGAACCGTGGAGATGCTGCAATTCTCAGAGGCCTTTTAGATACCCTGAGGACGTTAGATGCTAATCTTGAAATTGATATTCTGAGCCGATACTCAAAAAGTTCAGAATATCTTCTGGGAGAGACTATCATTCAAGATCCTCTTTTTGACAAAACAATTAAGAAGAAAGCGGGGGCATTATCAACAATCATTAATAAAGCAAAAAACAAGTGTTTGCCGCTTGTTTTGATAAGCCATATAAAAAAGAAAGGGGTACTAAAGGCATTCCCTTTACCACAACATATTAGAGAGTTCACTCAAAAACTCAAAGAATATGATGCTGTAATTCAAGTCGGTGGTTCGTTTTTTGTAGACTTATATGGTGTATCTCAATTTGAACATATTTTATGCGCACTGCTTGCTAATAAAAAAATATATCTTATTGGGCACAGTGTAGGCCCTTTTGAAGGAAAAAACTTCAATCGTGTAGCAAAATACTCATTTTCACATGTTGAGTTGGTTCAGTTACGAGAAAGAGTAAGCTATGATATTATGGTTAAATATGGATTTGACATGAAAAATGTATCGTTAAGTGTAGATACAGCATTTTTAGTTGGTCAAAATCCTGACGAGTCAAATAATTATATGATTCATCATTGGAGCAAATTAATTTCTGATAAGAAAACAATAGCTATAACTGTCAGAAAATTAGCACCGTTTGATAAAAGACTTGGTGTCACTCAGGATCAGTATGAATCGGCTTTCGCGAAAATAATTGATCACTATATTGATTTGGGGTATCAAATAATAGCGTTTTCAACCTGTACAGGTATTGAGAGTTATAATAATGATGATAGAATTGTTGGTCTTTCAATTAAAAAAATGGTACAAAATAAAGAAAACTATCATGTAGTAATGGATGAATTAAATGATCTCCAACTCGGCACATTATTCCAGCAATGTATGCTGACAATCGGAACAAGATTACATTCTGCAATAATATCAATGAACTTCGGTACACCAGCTATTGCTTTTAACTATGAACATAAATCACGAGGGGTGATGAATGAACTTGACATGGAGTTTCTTTCATCGGATATAAATGAATTAATAACGGGTAGTGTTGTAGATAAAATAGACCATGTATTAGAAAATAATGAGGATGTAAAAAATACACTAGCTCAGAGAATTAATGCAACAAGAGTTAGGGGATATAATAATATCAAAGAAATTCTTGAAGGTCTGAAATAAAATGAATATTACTTTTTTTTGTGCAACTTTTCCGGTAGCTTCGGAAACTTTTATTCAGAATCAAATTATTTCATTTATAAAAATGGGACATAATGTTCGAATATTGGCGCTTTACCCTGGAGATATGAGTTGTTTGCATGAAGATTTTGTAAATTATAATCTTAAGGAAAAAGTTGATTATGTATTCCCTTCAAACTTTACAACTCAAGGGCGATTGGCAGTACTAACAAAAAGATTTTCTCATGCATTAAAGTGTCTGGCGGCGGGTAAAGTAAAAGCATTTAACATAATTAAATATGGACATTTGTCTCATACCTTATATTTGCCTTCAATTATTGGGAGTATAAAGTCAGTTTATAAAGCTGATTATTTTGTTGCGCATTTTGGTACATGTGGCACTATAGCTAACTCTTTAAGAGAGTTGGGGGTGCTGGATGGCAAAATAGTTACAATTTTCCATGGCTTTGATATTTCTATAAAAGATGTACTTGCCAGATATAAAAAACAGTATGCTAATTTATTTGCTCAAGGCGATTTGTTTTTCCCGATAAGTCATTTGTGGAAAGAAAAAATGATTTCGTTGGGTTGTGAACCATCAAAAATTGAAGTTATTAGAATGGGTATTCATGCCGAGGAATTTGTATATAAGGGGAGAGATATTAAGAATATATTAAATATAGTCTCTGTATGTCGTCTAATTGAAAAGAAAGGTATCGAATATTCTATTCGCGCTTGTTCAAGACTAAAGGAAAATAATATCCCATTCAACTATACAATTGTAGGTTATGGTCCGCTTGAATCAAGTTTAAGGTCGTTAATCGAACAATTAGGACTGACAGATGTAGTAACGATAACCGGATTTCAATCTCAATCAAACGTCAAAGCTATTCTTGATAAAAGTAATGTTTTTGTCTTGCCGTCAATAACATCTGAGAATGGCGATATGGAAGGGATACCTGTAGCACTGATGGAAGCAATGGCTAGTGGTTTACCCGTAGTATCTACATACCATAGCGGTATTCCGGAATTAATTGAAAATAATATTAGTGGATATTTATGTGATGAAAAAAACATAGAGCAAATTTCTGAGAAATTAATATTTATATATAATAATCCTCAGTCTGTTCTTAGCGCTACAGTTAATGCCCGTACAAAAATTGAAGAGTCATTTAACATAGATATAGAATACAATAAAATGACCTCGCTTATGGAGTACCATCTGTGAGTGGGATAAAGGGGCAGGCAGCATGGTTATTAGGAAGCAATTTTATTTCCGCGCTTCTACAAATAATACAAATAAGTATTCTTGCACGAGTGTTAGAATTACATGAACTAGGAGTTTTAGCTATAATAAACACCGTTCTTGCTATTGCTATGATTTTGCAAGATATGGGCATGAGTAGTTATATTGTTTACAAACAGGATATGACCAGAAAGCAACAAAGCACGATATATTGGATTAACTTTTTATTGAGTCTTTTTACTGGGCTTATTGTATTCGCATCATCGTTGCCGATATCCGAATTCTATAAGATGCCACAGTTAGAATCATTAATTATGTTAGCCAGTATTAATTTTGTTTTCCTTGGTTCCTTATCGCAATATCAAGCTCATTATATAAAAGCTAAAAAAATGATTTTACTTTCTCAAATTGAAATTGGGGCTAAGTTTATATCATTCTTTTTCGTTGTGTGGGCTATTTATAAAACGGACCTTAGAACTTCTGCTGTAGTCTTGGGGCTGATTTTGAACGCAGTTTTAAGATTATGCTTCATGTCACTATTTGGAAATAGAGAATGGCGGCCTCTTTTCAAATTTGAAAAAGAAATTGTACATGATGTTTTTAAATATGGTGTATATCAATTAGGATCGCAAGTTATTAATCAATTGCGTACGCAATTAGATGTAATTATTGTTGGGAAAGTTCTAGGTGGCGACTCTCTTGGATTGTATTCTTTGGCGAAAGATTTGATTCTCCAACCGTTAAAATTAGTTTCACCTGTAATTAATAGATTGGCATTACCTAGATTTGCAGAAAATCAACGAGAGTTGCATGAATTAAAGGCAATATTCCTTAAAGGCACCTTTGTTATTGCAGTATTTAGTTCCTGTATTTACATATCTATTTACTTATTTTCCCCTATAATTATAACATTGCTTTATGGTAGCGAAAGAATGCCAATTATGGACATCTTGCCATTCATGCTAATCTTTGGAGCGCTAAGGCCTATGGGAGGGTTGACAGGTGCTATTGCGCAAGCAAATGGGAAAACAAATGTCGAATTCATATGGAATATCGTAGCAGGCATTGCTGTGTTATGTATTAGTTCTACCATAATTTTGTTCCCAAAATTGTGGTATGTTTCATTAACACTTTCCATTGCACAAATATTAGTGTCATTTTTAGTTTTCCCTTTCTTTATCAAACCGATTGTAAGTGTGAGTTTTATTTCTTATATTCGACAGTGGATTCCTGTAATTATTATATTTTTCATAATTACGTCATTAATGTATGCGTTTAATGTTAATATTTACCCTTTTTGGTGATTTTTTATATAGTAAATTTAAACTATCGATACATTTGTATGGGTTTTCACTAAATATTTTTTAACAAAGTTGAAAAGTATAAGTGTCTTTTCTCTTATATGCCATAATATATCAAGGCATAAAGATATCCTAATATATTTGTAGCTAGAGAGGTTGATCTGAAAGAGACAGCAAATGATTCCCTTGATATGGATTAGACATCAAGGTAAAAACATTAACCGTGTTGATTCATAACGTGGCTATTAGCCATTATCCAGTTAACTGATAAAAGTGTAATCGAATGAAAATTACTATTTCCGGTACAGGTTATGTTGGCTTATCTAATGGTATCCTTATTGCTCAGCATCATGAAGTTGTTGCATTAGATATCATACAAGCCAAAGTGGATATGCTTAACCAGAAACAATCTCCTATTGTTGATAAGGAGATACAGGAGTACTTGAGCGAAAAACCTCTAAACTTTCGTGCAACGACGGATAAATATGATGCATATCGTGGTGCTGATTATGTCATCATTGCAACTCCAACAGATTATGATCCGAAAACTAACTATTTCAATACTTCAACTGTTGAAACTGTCATTCGCGATGTTTCTGAGATTAATCCCGAAGCAGTTATGATTATCAAATCTACAATTCCCGTTGGATTTACACAAAGTATAAAAGAGCGTTTGGGAATTGATAATGTTATCTTCTCTCCAGAATTCCTTAGAGAAGGACGAGCGTTGTACGATAATCTGTATCCTTCTCGCATTGTGATTGGTGAACGTTCTGAACGTGCTCAGCGTTTCGCTAATTTATTAAAAGAAGGTGCCATCAAGGAAGATATACCTGTTCTGTTTACAGATTCAACAGAAGCTGAAGCAATAAAACTATTTGCAAATACTTACCTTGCTTTGCGCGTTTCGTATTTTAACGAGCTTGATAGTTATGCTGAAAGCCAAGGGCTAAACAGTAAGCAAATAATTGAAGGTGTATGCCTTGACCCACGTATTGGTGATCACTATAACAATCCTTCTTTTGGCTATGGAGGCTATTGTTTGCCAAAAGATACTAAACAACTCTTGGCTAACTATGCGTCAGTGCCTAATAATATTATTTCTGCAATAGTAGATGCCAATCGTACTCGTAAAGATTTTATTGCAGATTCAATTCTAAGTCGCAACCCTAAAGTTGTAGGTGTGTATCGACTTATTATGAAGAGTGGCTCAGATAATTTTCGGGCTTCCTCTATTCAAGGGATTATGAAACGTATTAAGGCCAAAGGAATCCCAGTCATTATTTATGAACCGGTTATGCAAGAAGATGAGTTCTTTAATTCTCGAGTCGTCCGTGACTTGAATACTTTCAAACAAGAAGCTGATGTTATCATTTCTAATCGAATGGCAGAAGAGCTTGATGATGTAAAAGATAAGGTTTACACTCGCGATCTTTTTGGTAACGATTAATTTCGATTGTTAAGCCGGTTGCATTTGCTACCGGCTTTTATAAATGATTTATAACATATTTTCTTTCATTGATTTGTAAACCATGGTCCTTTATCTTCGGAAAGTAAGAAACTTGTCATTTCTGATGGTCTAATATACTGATGTTTATATTGGATGGTTATTTTTTAAGAAATCAGGCGTTAACTTAACGTTTTCCTTCATTTTATTTTCGATTTAATTTATAAAGTTGTAATAGTTTTTTTTCATCTGCGTAGAGTAGAGATATGATAAGGACATTTGTTTTTTAATGTTCATGAGTGATCACTTATGGAGGAATATAATAGTAGTGTTCCAAATTCTAAGAATTTGTTTGTTACTGTAAATGGAATCTTTGTGTGCATCGGATGGGATTATCTCTAATAAGTTAATTGATTTTATGCTTTGCTTGTTAATTTATATATGTAGAATATTATATCAAACTGATTTAATAGCCTAACTTTCAGTTTAATCTCTTAAATTCATTTAGGACCAAATAAGAGTAGCAATGAATTTGATTTTTTTATTTTAGGAGGAGTCTTGTTTCAATCATCCAATGATATTGATAAACACATAATTATAATTTACTCAACCGCGAAATTAACATAGTATGACTTTATCATAAATCTCATATTCAGAGCTATTAATGAAAATTTCTGGACAAATCAACTCAATACAAATACTACGGGGAATTGCTGCATTGGTAGTTCTCCTTAGTCATGCAAATCACAAAACCGTACAATTGGGCATACAAGATGCGAATATATTTTCCTGGGGTGGAATTGGTGTAGATATTTTCTTTATTATATCAGGCTTTATAATGATGCTTGTAACTAATAAAGATAGCTCAAAGTTACAGTTTATCAGTAACAGGATTATAAGAATAATACCGGCTTACTGGACAGTTTCCTTTTTGGCATTGGGCGTATATTTAATCGCTCCTTCTTTGGTTAACTCTTCTGGAGGACAGACAGGAATTATTCAATCCTTTACTTTGATAAAAATTCCTTTCGATATAAAATTCTTGGTGCAGAATGGATGGACTTTAACATTTGAGTTCTTCTTTTATCTTACATTTATTTTCTTTATAAACAGAAGCGGCTCGCAAAAGGTATTTCTAACTTTTATTTTATTTCTTTTTATAGATATTGTATTTCTTTCGACTGGAGAAGGGATTCGGTCATTTTTAAATGACCCGATAAAGTATGAGTTTATTTTCGGGGCGGCTCTATTCCTTATTTACTCTGGTTCCTTGAAGGAGAAAGTATTCGGGCTGTTACTTATTATATCAGCTTCATTTGCTGCTAAATTATTCTCTGTGTCAATTGCAGTGAGAACTATTGAATTCGGTCTTCCAGCATTGTTTTTTGTAGGTGGACTTATAAGTATTGAACAATTATTATTGAAATATAAAGATAAGATTAAGTATCCTCTTTTTCTTGGTGAGATATCATATAGTCTGTATTTAATTCACCCTTTTATTATTCAGACCATTGCTATTCTAACTAAAAAAATATTTTATTTACAATATAGTCCTTTATTTTATTTTTTAGTTATTCTTTTCTCGATGATTGCATCTTGTATTTTTCATCATTTAATTGAGAAAAAACTAACTATGAAGATAAAGGAGTCTTTAGTATTAAAATCTAGGTTTAAGTCTAGAGTGGAGTGAAATAGTTGGCCTTTTTTCAGCTACTCTAGAGAAAAGGCCTAATATATTTTCATTTTTTATAGTGGTGATTTATTGTTTCTTCACCTTTTTTAAAGTGAATGTATCTTTGATAACATTTTTCATCTTCCGAAAACTTCGGATGAATTCAACCGGAATCATGCCATTTAGGGATGAATCTGCCTTCTGATAATTATATTCGCTGCGCCACTTGCTGGGTGAGCAACGGAGCTCCCAGTAATAGAAACCATCGAATATTCATGTATTCACCCCGCAGACTGCCCTTAAATGAATCCATAAACAGATTTTCTGTTGGTATTCCGTGCTGGGAGAGACCCTTTATGACACCATGCTAATATGTACATTTATCCAGACTTTTCGAGATAAACTCGCTGCCGTTATCTGTCTGAATACGTACCGGCAGGCGCTTGCCCAGCAACCGCAACCTTTCCATCACACCGACCACATCCTCACCTTTCAGCGACTTTCCGGCATGGATCGGCACACACTCCGACTAAAATTATCCACTACAGTCAGCGCCCTGAAACGTCGTCCGTTAAACAGGTTATCCGACACGAAATCCTTACTCCAGCACTGATCGACACCGGTCAGGTCCGGACGTTGCTGACGATGTGCTGCACTGACATGCCTGCGGGGGCGCTTTCTGCGCAGGTTGAGGCCTTCCAGACACTAAATCCGGTGTGTTTTCTTGTTGTTAACAGGCCAGCCTTCCCACCGCAGCTTAATATGAATACGCGGGCAACCGTAGCGGATACGGGTTTCCGCTATTTCCCGGATACGCAGGGTTATCCCCTGATCATCCCGCCGGCTCTGCCAGTGGTAAACGGTTCTGCTCTGCATCAGCTGTCCGCATCCCCGTCGGACACTGATACGGTAAGCCTCCCGCAGAAAATGCACCGCCTGATGCTTCTGAGCCGGCTTCAGAACTTTTCTTTCAGTAACTCCTGCAGCATCTCCTTGTTCAGACTCAGGTCATCCACCAGTTTCTTCAGCCGCTGATTTTCATCCTCCAGTTGCCGCAAACGCCGCAGTTCGGTCACGCCCAGACCGGCGAATTTCTTCTTCCAGATGTAAAAGGTGGCCTCAGAAATACCCATATTTCGGCAGACTTCCCGACGCGGGTGCCGGTTTCGGCCTGTTTCAGCGCAAACGCAATCTGTTCTTCGGTATAGCGGGTCTTTTTCATGGCGATGTGTCTCTCTGTGAGATGGAAGAAAGAACGGAGGCTTTAGTTTAGCCTAGCACTGTTTTCAGGGAGGAGAACAGTTGAAAACATGTATGTTATAAAGAGGTGACTTTGCTATAATTATATTTGCTAAATTTAGACTGATGAAATATCTCTGAGAATGATGATTGTTTGAAGTAAACTGTTAGGCCCTTGCAAAGCGTAATTGGCTATGTCTCGTTGTCTTTTTTAGCCGTTATGAGAGTTTTAGATTTGATAATCTTTTCCACTTACAAGGAGATGCATTCAGACACGCGATTAGCTGTACAGTAAGCGTAGTTTTCATGATTTGTGATGGACCTAACGATCCTGCTTAAAAGCCGTTGCGGGTTGAAAACAGGTCCGATAAGTTAAACTTACCTTGTGAAGAGCTACCGTCACTGTGATGTAGATGCCGGAGATAAGCGCCGGGAGGTAAAACAAAGCCTGCAACGCAGGCTTTTGTTATTTATGTCCTATGAAAAAAGGCGGGGCAGGGCGCGAGTAGCGTTATTTTTTCTTGCCTTAAGGCCATGCCAAAACGCAGAATGAATAGTCATTCTGTCATATCATTTTTTTATCTCTTAATATTATCTTAATCTAATTGCAATATGGAGCGGGCCTTACCACTTGCGTTTATTAAACGTCAGTTTCGTTTTCTTTCTGTCTTTTAAATAAGAAATTAAGAAATAAACGGAAACAGCAAGTAGTATGGCAGCGACCACTAAAAAAAATAGGTTTTCCATAATATCTACCACAGGGCGTATGTTGATTGAATTATTAGTTTGATAAGCAATACATCAGTTTTGTGCTGTTGCATGGCTTGCTCTAACATATCCTGGATTTAGGAAAATTCCTACAGATAGTAATGTTTTTTATCAATCAGCATATAATGCTGTTTCCGCTAACCAAATTGGTCTGGATACCAGAAAAGTTTAAGTGCCTGGCGCGCGGATATTTGCTTTTCTGAAAAAGGCTGGATGAAACTGGTTTCAGGCGGGCGAGTAAAAAGGCAAAAATAGCGTCTATAGCACAAAATATTATATAAAAAATAATGAATGTGCATTCCGTCGACATATAGCCCGGATAACGGAGGTTCCATAGAAGAGGTGCCGCAATCAGACGATTGCGGCAGGGCAGGGGGATTAGATCTGATAGTAATCCTTGTACCACTCCACGAAGTTCTTCACGCCGTCCTTCACTGACGTTTGCGGCTTAAAGCCCACCAGGTCATACAGCGGTTGGGTGTCTGCGCTGGTGTCCAGCACATCTCCCGGCTGGATCGGCATCATATTCTTCTTCGCTTCCATCCCCAGCGCCTCTTCCAGGGCGGTGATGTAGTCCATCAGTTCCACCGGTGAGCTGTTGCCAATGTTATATACCCGATACGGCGCGGAGCTGGTGGCCGGGGAACCGCTCTCAACGGTCCAGTCGGCATTGGCCTGCGGGATCACATTCTGCACCCGAACCACCGCCTCGACGATGTCGTCGATATAGGTGAAGTCGCGCTTCATTTTGCCGTAGTTGTAAACGTCGATACTTTTTCCTTCCAGCATCGCTTTCGTGAACTTGAACAGCGCCATATCCGGGCGACCCCACGGACCATAAACCGTAAAGAAGCGCAGCCCGGTGGTCGGGATGCCGTACAGATGGGAATAGGTATGCGCCATCAGCTCATTGGCTTTCTTGGTGGCGGCATACAGGGAGACCGGATGATCGACGGAATCTTCGGTGGAGAACGGCATTTTACGGTTAAGGCCGTAAACCGAGCTGGAGGAGGCGTACACCAGGTGTTTCACCTTGGTATGACGGCAGCCTTCCAGAATGTTCAGATACCCCATCAGGTTAGCGTCTGCGTAGGCATACGGGTTTTCGAGCGAGTAGCGCACACCGGCCTGGGCGGCCAGGTGGATCACACGATCAAATTGCTCTGTGGCGAACAGCTTTGCCATACCTTCACGGTCGGCCAGATCCAGCTGCTGGAAATGGAATGCCGGAGATGCCAGGCGATCCAGACGGGCCTGCTTCAGGCTGACGTCATAATAGTCGTTCATGTTGTCGATTCCGACAACATCATGCCCTTCATTCAGCAGGCGCTGCGCGATATGGAAGCCGATAAAACCTGCGGCACCAGTGACCAAAAACTTCATATTTTTCCTCCGGGGTGTGGATATCCCGTTCTACATAAGTGCCGATTTTACACTGGCTTGCGGTTGGGATCACTTGCTTTGCCGCGTCTTACCCGCCAGGCGAGAGGTGAAGGACGTTTTTTCTGGCAAAACTGCGGTGGCAAAGGCTGATAAATAACAACATTTCTCATTTGACTGTTAGCCTCCGAATAATAACCTTGTGACCGGTCGGTGGTTTAGCGATTCGTGGCGATACCCTAAAGGCAGCCCATACCCTCCGGGACGGCGTAATTTTGCTTAAAGTTATATTTTTCGTCAGCGGAACATTTAGTAAATGGGCAAAAATCGCTTCGTACTTTCCTGTGTTTTGTCTTTTATATCAGAGGCTTATTTTTGTTTCGTTTGTTTAATGAATGTTTAAGATGTGTATTATTTGAGTAATCCATTAATCAGTAGGCTTTTTTATTTTTATTCCCGGCGTCCAGCGCTATAATCTGCGGACGATTTTCTTTGTGGAATGTGCATTGTAGAGCATGAGTCGTTTATCCCACCTGTCGGAACATAGCGCCGCCGTCGTGTGAAAAGGGCCATCAAGCCTGAGCGCGCGCTGTCTCCCTGGCGGCGAAGACGATGTCTCTTCTTCTCTTTCCCCGCATCGTGAACGCTCCCTTTTGCTGCTGGCTCACATCGGCAGGTCGCCCGTTTCTCTTTCATCGATGGCGAAAAGCGCAGACGTTATACCCTGCGTAAATGAGAAAGTCCTGATGGTTAATTCGGCGGCAAATGAGGAAAGTGTGGTGCGTTTGGCGGCCAGGTGAGGAACAGATGCATATTAAAAGCAGAGATATGTCTCAAGGCATATCTCTGCTTTTAGGTTTTCAGGCCCCCCGTTCTGTCAGACTGGCTTTTCAGGCCGCTGAGTGAACGATCTGCCGACAGCCTGAAGCGAAAGCGGGTGGCGTTTAGCCTGGAGCACGGGAGCAGTACGCATTTTGGTTGCGACAGCCAATGGCGGTAGCGTGCCTGAAAAAGGCCATTCCACCCGACGGTCGATTGATTGATAGTAAAATAAAGCAATTATTTATTTAAGGATTTCATTATGTTACTTCCTGTAATTATGGCTGGTGGTACCGGCAGTCGTCTCTGGCCGATGTCTCGCGAGCTTTATCCGAAACAGTTCCTCCGCCTGTTCGGGCAGAACTCCATGCTGCAGGAAACCATCACCCGACTCTCGGGCCTTGAAATCCATGAACCGATGGTCATCTGTAACGAAGAGCACCGCTTCCTGGTGGCCGAACAGCTGCGCCAGCTCAACAAGCTGTCGAACAACATTATTCTTGAGCCGGTCGGGCGCAACACCGCCCCGGCCATCGCCCTGGCGGCCCTTCAGGCCACCCGTCACGGCGATGACCCGCTGATGCTGGTCCTCGCCGCCGACCATATCATCAATAACCAGCCGGTCTTCCACGACGCCATCCGCGTCGCCGAGCAGTATGCCGATGAAGGCCATCTGGTCACCTTCGGTATCGTGCCGAACGCCCCGGAAACCGGCTACGGCTACATCCAGCGCGGCGTGGCCCTCACCGACAGCGCCCACACCCCGTACCAGGTGGCCCGCTTCGTGGAGAAGCCGGACCGCGAGCGCGCCGAGGCCTACCTCGCCTCCGGGGAGTACTACTGGAACAGCGGCATGTTTATGTTCCGCGCCAAAAAATACCTCTCCGAGCTGGCCAAATTCCGCCCGGATATCCTCGAAGCCTGCCAGGCCGCGGTCAATGCCGCCGATAACGGCAGCGACTTCATCAGCATCCCGCATGACATTTTCTGCGAGTGCCCGGACGAGTCCGTGGACTACGCGGTGATGGAGAAAACCGCCGACGCGGTGGTGGTCGGTCTCGATGCCGACTGGAGCGATGTCGGCTCCTGGTCCGCCCTGTGGGAGGTCAGCCCGAAAGATGAGCAGGGTAACGTCCTCAGCGGTGACGCGTGGGTGCACAACAGCGAAAACTGCTACATCAACAGCGACGAGAAGCTGGTGGCGGCCATCGGCGTGGAGAAACTGGTGATTGTCAGCACCAAGGACGCCGTGCTGGTGATGAACCGCGAGCGTTCCCAGGACGTGAAGAAGGCGGTCGAGTTCCTCAAGCAGAACCAGCGCAGCGAGTACAAGCGCCACCGCGAGATTTACCGTCCCTGGGGCCGCTGCGACGTGGTGGTCCAGACCCCGCGCTTCAACGTCAACCGCATCACCGTGAAACCGGGCGGCGCCTTCTCGATGCAGATGCACCACCATCGCGCCGAGCACTGGGTCATTCTCGCCGGCACCGGCCAGGTGACGGTCAACGGCAAGCAGTTCCTGCTGACCGAGAACCAGTCCACCTTTATTCCGATTGGCGCCGAGCACAGCCTGGAAAACCCGGGCCGCATTCCGCTGGAAGTGCTGGAGATCCAGTCGGGGTCGTACCTCGGCGAGGACGACATTATTCGTATTAAAGACCAGTATGGTCGTTGCTAATTTTTTCGGGACAAAACGCAGAATGACACAGTTAACATGCTTTAAGGCTTATGACATCCGTGGTGAACTGGGCGAGGAACTGAACGAGGACATCGCCTACCGTATCGGCCGCGCCTACGGCGAATTTCTGAAACCCGGGAAGATAGTGGTGGGGGGCGATGTGCGCCTCACAAGCGAGTCGCTGAAGCTGGCGCTGGCCCGCGGGCTAATGGACGCCGGTACCGACGTGCTGGATATCGGCCTGAGCGGCACGGAAGAGATTTACTTCGCCACCTTCCACCTCGGGGTGGACGGCGGCATCGAGGTGACGGCGAGCCACAACCCGATGAACTACAACGGCATGAAGCTGGTGCGCGAGAACGCGAAGCCCATCAGCGGCGACACCGGCCTGCGTGATATCCAGCGCCTGGCGGAGGAGAACCAGTTCCCGCCGGTGGACCCGGCGCGTCGCGGGACCCTGCGCCAGATATCGGTGCTGAAGGAGTACGTCGACCACCTGATGGGGTACGTGGACCTGGCGAACTTCACCCGTCCGCTGAAGCTGGTGGTGAACTCCGGCAACGGGGCGGCGGGGCACGTGATTGATGAAGTGGAGAAACGCTTCGCGGCGGCCGGGGCGCCGGTGACCTTTATCAAGGTGCATCACCAGCCGGACGGCCATTTCCCGAACGGTATCCCGAACCCGCTGCTGCCGGAGTGCCGCCAGGACACCGCCGACGCGGTGCGTGCGCATCAGGCGGACATGGGGATCGCCTTTGACGGCGACTTCGACCGCTGTTTCCTGTTCGATGACGAGGCGTCGTTTATCGAGGGGTACTACATTGTCGGCCTGCTGGCGGAGGCGTTCCTGCAGAAGCAGCCGGGGGCGAAAATCATTCACGACCCGCGTCTGACGTGGAACACGGTGGACATCGTGACCCGCAGCGGCGGCCAGCCGGTGATGTCGAAGACGGGGCATGCGTTCATCAAGGAGCGGATGCGCCAGGAAGACGCCATCTACGGCGGGGAGATGAGCGCGCACCATTACTTCCGCGACTTCGCCTACTGCGACAGCGGGATGATCCCGTGGCTGCTGGTGGCGGAGCTGCTGTGCCTGAAGAACAGCTCGCTGAAATCGCTGGTGGCGGACCGCCAGGCGGCGTTCCCGGCGTCGGGGGAGATCAACCGCAAGCTGGGGAATGCGGCGGAGGCGATAGCGCGCATCCGGGCGCAGTATGAGCCGGCGGCCGCACACATCGACACAACGGACGGTATCAGTATTGAATACCCTGAGTGGCGCTTTAACCTGCGCACGTCCAACACGGAGCCGGTGGTGCGTCTGAACGTTGAGTCCAGAGCGGATACTGCGTTAATGAATGAGAAAACCGCCGAGCTGCTCAACCTGTTAAAAGAGGAATCGCTTTGAGTCCTATGTTTTCAGCGATCTATCGCTACCGTGGCTTTATTATTGACAGCGTTAAACGGGACTTTCAGTCCCGTTACCAGACTAGCTTCTTAGGCGCGGCATGGCTGATCTTACAGCCGATCGCCATGATTTCCGTATATACATTAATCTTTTCTGAGTTAATGCGTGCCCGCCTGGCGGGCATGGACGGCCCTTTTGCCTACAGTATCTACCTCTGTTCCGGGGTGTTAACCTGGGGGCTGTTTACGGAAACGCTCAATAGTCTGGTCAACGTTTTTCTGACCAACGCCAACATTCTTAAAAAGCTTAGCTTTCCGCGGATCTGTTTACCAATCATCGTCACTGCTTCGGCGTTCATTAACTTCCTGATCATTTTTGGTCTGTTCGTGCTGTTTCTGATCGTTACGGGCAATTTCCCGGGCATGATTTTCTTTGAAATCATCCCGGTGCTGATCGTTCAGATGCTGTTCACCCTCGGCCTCGGGATCATCCTCGGGGTGCTGAACGTTTTTGTCCGCGACGTCGGGCAGTTCGTGAATATCCTGCTGCAGTTTTGGTTCTGGTTTACGCCCATTGTCTACGTGTCCAAAACGCTGCCGGAGTGGGTCTCTGGTCTGCTGGCGTATAACCCGATGGCGACCATTATCGGTTCATACCAGAACGTGATGCTCTATCACCAGAGCCCTAACTGGCTGGCGCTGCTTCCGGTCACGGTGCTGTCCGTCATTCTGTTTTTATTTGCCTGGCGTTTATTTAAAAAACATGCCGCTGATATTGTGGACGAGATTTAATCATGAGTATCAAAGTTCAGCACGTCGGCAAGGCGTATAAATATTATCCCTCCAAATGGAACCGGGTCATTGAGAAACTTCTGCCGGGCGATAAGCCGCGGCACAGCAAGAAATGGGTATTGAAAGATATCAATTTCAGTATTGAACCCGGTGAAGCGGTCGGCATTGTTGGGGTGAACGGCGCAGGTAAAAGTACGTTACTGAAGCTGCTGACCGGCACCACTCAGCCGACCAAAGGCAGCATTGAGATCCAGGGGCGTGTCGCTGCGCTGCTGGAGCTGGGTATGGGCTTCCATCCTGACTTTACCGGCCGGCAGAACGTGTATATGTCCGGGCTGATGATGGGCCTGAGCCGGGAAGAGATTGAGCGCTTAATGCCGGAGATCGAAGCCTTTGCGGATATCGGCGACTACATTGAAGAGCCCGTGCGCATCTACTCCAGCGGGATGCAAATGCGCCTGGCGTTCGCCGTGGCCACGGCCTCACGCCCGGATATTCTGATCGTCGATGAAGCGCTTTCCGTTGGTGACTCCCGTTTTCAGGCGAAGTGCTACGCCCGTATTGCGGACTTTAAAAAGCAGGGCACCACGCTGCTGCTGGTCTCCCACAGCGCCGGGGATATCGTCAAGCACTGCGACCGCGCCATTTTCCTCAAAAATGGTGATATCTGTATGGACGGCACCGCCCGTGACGTGACCAACCGTTATCTGGATGAGCTGTTTGGCAAATCCGATAAAAACAGCGCGCCAAAAAGCGAAACGGCAACCTCGTCAGCCAGCGGCGAAAGTCAGATGTCTCTCGATGAGATTGAAGATGTGTACCACACGCGCCCAGGCTACCGTCCGGAAGAGTACCGTTGGGGGCAGGGGGGTGCAAAAATCATTGATTATCACATCCAAAGCGCCGGGGTTGATTTTCCGCCTTCACTGACGGGCAATCAGCAGACCGATTTCCTGATGAAAGTCGTATTTGAATATGACTTTGATTGCGTGGTACCGGGCATCCTGATTAAGACCCTCGATGGTTTATTCCTCTACGGAACCAACTCTTTCCTCGCCTCTGAGGGGCGGGAGAATATTTCGGTTTCCCGCGGCGATGTTCGGGTCTTTAAATTTAGCCTTCCGGTTGATTTAAATAGTGGCGATTACCTGCTGTCGTTTGGTATCTCTGCCGGCAACCCGCAGACAGATATGACGCCGCTGGACAGACGTTACGACTCCATTATTTTACATGTGACCAAGAGCATGGATTTCTGGGGTGTCATCGATCTTAAGTCGTCCTTTACTAGCTACCAATGACGTTGAGAAAAACGATTCCATGACTAAAAACTTAAACACGCTGGTTAGCGAATTACCTGAGATTTATCAAACTATTTTTGGCCATCCCGAGTGGGATGGCGACGCCGCTCGCGATTGTAATCAGCGTCTCGATTTGATTACCGAACAGTACGACAACTTATCCCGCGCGCTGGGGCGCCCGCTTAAAGTTCTCGATCTGGGCTGCGCTCAGGGCTTTTTCAGCCTGAGTCTGGCAAGCAAAGGCGCGACTATCGTTGGTATTGATTTCCAGCAAGAAAATATTAACGTGTGCCGCGCGCTGGCCGAAGAGAACCCCGACTTTGCCGCCGAATTCCGGGTAGGCAGAATTGAAGAGGTGATCGCCGCGCTGGAAGAGGGCGAGTTTGATCTGGCTATTGGCTTAAGCGTGTTTCACCATATTGTTCATCTTCATGGTATCGATGAAGTTAAACGTCTGCTCTCGCGCCTGGCCGATGTCACCCAGGCGGTGATCCTCGAGCTGGCGGTGAAAGAAGAGCCGCTCTACTGGGGTGTTTCTCAGCCGGACGATCCGCGCGAACTGATTGAGCAGTGCGCGTTTTATCGCCTGATTGGTGAGTTTGATACTCATTTATCGCCAGTGCCGCGCCCGATGTACCTGGTCAGCAACCATCGGGTGCTGCTCAATGATTTTAATCAGCCGTTCCAGCACTGGCAGAATCAGCCTTACGCCGGGGCAGGTCTGGCGCATAAGCGCAGCCGTCGCTACTTCTTTGGCGAAGATTATGTATGCAAGTTTTTCTATTACGACATGCCACACGCCATCCTGACGGCGGAAGAGAGCCTGCGTAATAAAAATGAACTGCATAATGAAATGCGTTTTCTGGCGCAACCGCCAGCGGGCTTTGACGCGCCGGCATTACTGGCTCATGGCGAAAACGCCCAGTCTGGCTGGCTGATCATGGAAAAACTCCCGGGCCGTTTGCTGAGCGATATGCTGGCAGCCGGGGAGGAGATCGATCGTGAAAAAATCCTTGGCACCTTGCTCCGATCCTTAACCGTGCTGGAGAAGAAAGGGTTCTGGCATGACGATGTGCGCCCATGGAACGTGATGGTCGATGCCCGGCAGCATGCCCGCTTAATCGACTTCGGCTCTATCGTTACCACGCCGCAGGACTGCAGTTGGCCGACCAACCTTGTCCAGTCGTTCTTCGTTTTTGTGAATGAGCTGTTTGCCGAAAATAAAAACGTAAACGGTTTCTGGCGCTCGGCGCCCGTGCATCCGTTCAACCTGCCGCAGCCTTGGTCAAACTGGCTGTATGCAGTCTGGCAGGAGCCGGTTGACAGTTGGAACTTTGCTCTGCTGTTGTCGCTGTTCGACAAGAAAGCGAAACTGCCGTCAGCTGAACAGCAGCTCGGGGCGACGGAACAGTGGATCATCGCTCAGGAGACGGTGCTGTTGGAGCTCCAGTCTCGGGTGCGTAATGAAAGTGCCGGTTCGGAAGCGATGCGTGGGGAGATCCATGCTCTGGAGCAGCAGATCGTTCAGCTGCAGGCCGCACAGGATGCGTTAGTCGAGAAAGCTCAACAGCCGGTGGAAGTCAGCCATGAGCTGAGCTGGCTGAATGAAAATATGGCGCAGCTGACCGCGCTCCTGGAATCGGCGAAGGCGCAACCGCAGGCTGATATTCAGCCCGAGCTGCCCCCTGAAACCGCAGAGCTGTTACAGCGACTGGAAGCCGCTAACCGGGAAATTCATCATTTAAGTAACGAAAACCAGCAGCTTCGCCAGGAAATTGAGAAAATCCATCGCAGCCGTTCCTGGAGAATGACCAAGGGTTATCGTTATCTGGGCCTGCAGATCCATTTGCTGAGACAGTATGGTTTTGTGCAGCGTTGTAAGCATTTTATTAAGCGTGTCCTGCGGTTTGTTTTCTCATTTATGAGAAAACATCCGCAGGTAAAACATACCGCGGTAAATGGGTTACATAAGCTGGGTCTTTATCAGCCGGCCTATCGTTTGTATCGTCGTATGAATCCGCTGCCGCACAGCCAGTATCAGGCTGATGCGCAGATTTTATCGCAGACTGAGCTGCAAGTGATGCATCCGGAGCTTTTACCTCCGGAGGTTTATGAAATTTATCTCAAACTAACGAAAAATAAATAAGGAGATTAACTTGCATATTTTGATTGATGTCCAGGGTTACCAGTCGGAGAGTAAGGTCCGCGGTATCGGTCGCAGTACCCTGGCCATGAGCCGCGCCATTATTGAAAATGCCGGTGAGCATCGCGTCAGTATTCTGATCAATGGAATGTATCCCATTGATAATATTAATGATGTTAAAATGGCTTATCGGGACCTGCTGATGGATGAAGATATGTTTATCTTCTCCGCCGTCGCGCCAACGGCCTATCGTAACATTGAAAACCATGGCCGCAGCAAGGCCGCTCAGGCGGCCCGCGATATTGCGATTGCAAACATTGCGCCTGATATTGTCTACGTTATTAGCTTTTTCGAAGGGCATAGCGATAGTTATACCGTGTCTATTCCGGCGGATAAGGTGCCGTGGAAGACGGTATGCGTATGTCACGATCTGATCCCGCTGTTAAATAAAGAACGTTATCTCGGCGACCCGAATTTCCGCGAGTTTTATATGAACAAGCTGGCGGAATTTGAGCGCGCGGACGCGATCTTCGCTATTTCACAATCGGCGGCTCAGGAAGTTATCGAATATACCGACATCGCCAGCGATCGAGTGCTGAACATCTCCTCGGCGGTGGGCGAAGAGTTTGCGGTTATCGACTATTCCGCTGAGCGTATTCAGTCTTTAAAAGACAAATACAGCCTGCCGGATGAGTTTATCTTATCGTTGGCGATGATCGAGCCGCGGAAAAATATTGAAGCGCTTATTCACGCCTACAGCTTGCTGCCTGCCGAGCTGCAGCAGCGCTATCCGATGGTGCTGGCGTATAAAGTTCAGCCAGAACAACTGGAGAGGATCCTGCGCTTGGCGGAAAGCTATGGCCTCTCCCGCAGTCAGCTTATCTTTACCGGCTTCCTGACCGATGACGATCTGATCGCACTGTACAACCTGTGCAAACTGTTTGTGTTCCCGTCGCTGCATGAAGGTTTCGGCCTGCCGCCGCTGGAAGCGATGCGCTGCGGAGCGGCAACCCTTGGCTCGAACATTACCAGCCTGCCGGAAGTCATTGGCTGGGAAGATGCTATGTTCAATCCGCATGATGTGCAGGACATTCGCCGGGTCATGGAGAAGGCGCTGACCGATGAGGCGTTTTACCGTGAGCTGAAGGCGCATGCTCTCGCCCAGTCGGCCAAATTCTCCTGGGCCAATACCGCCCATCTGGCGATCGATGGTTTCGCTCGCCTGCTGCAGTCGTCCCAAGAGGCGAATGCCGGGCAGGCGGAAAGCGTGACCGCCTCGCGCATCGAGACGATGCAGAAAATTGATGCGCTAAGCGAAGTTGACCGCCTCGGTCTGGCGTGGGCGATTGCGCGCAACAGCTTTAAGCGCCATACCCGCAAACTGCTGGTGGATATTTCGGTTCTGGCGCAGCATGATGCGAAAACCGGGATCCAGCGCGTCTCGCGCAGTATCCTCAGCGAATTACTGAAATCCGGTGTGCCGGGTTATGAAGTTTCCGCCGTCTACTACACCCCAGGCGAGTGTTACCGATACGCCAACCAATATCTGTCCAGTAACTTCCCGGGCGAATTTGGCGCTGACGAACCGGTGCTATTCAGCAAAGACGATGTGCTTATCGCCACCGATCTGACCGCACATCTCTTCCCGGAGCTGGTGACGCAAATTGACAGCATGCGCGCCGCCGGGGCGTTCGCCTGCTTCGTAGTGCATGATATTCTGCCATTACGCCGTCCGGAGTGGAGTATCGAAGGCATTCAGCGCGATTTCCCAATCTGGCTGTCCTGCCTCGCAGAGCACGCCGACCGACTGATTTGCGTGTCTGCCAGCGTCGCCGAGGATGTGAAATCGTGGATTGCGGAAAATAGCCATTGGGTGAAACCGAACCCGCTGCTGACCGTCAGCAACTTCCATCTGGGAGCCGACCTCGATGCCAGCGTACCGTCCACCGGCATGCCGGATAATGCACAGGCGCTGTTAGCCACGATGGCCGCGGCGCCATCATTTATCATGGTTGGCACCATGGAGCCGCGCAAAGGTCATGCCCAGACGCTGGCCGCCTTCGAGGAACTATGGCGTGAGGGCAAAGACTACAACTTGTTTATCGTCGGCAAACAGGGCTGGAACGTTGACAGCTTGTGCGAAAAATTACGCCATCATCCGCAGCTGAACAAAAAGCTGTTCTGGTTGCAGAATATCAGCGACGAGTTTTTGGCTGAGCTATACGCTCGTTCACGTGCGCTGATCTTTGCCTCGCAGGGGGAGGGCTTTGGCCTGCCGTTGATTGAAGCGGCGCAGAAAAAGCTGCCGGTGATTATCCGCGACATTCCGGTGTTTAAAGAGATTGCTCAGGAACATGCGTGGTATTTCTCCGGGGAAGCGCCGGCCGACATCGCGAAGGCCGTCGAAGACTGGTTAGCCCTGTATGAGCAAAACGCGCATCCTCGTTCCGAAAATATCAACTGGTTAACCTGGAAACAGAGCGCGGAATTTCTCCTGAAAAACCTGCCGATTATCGCGCCAGCCGCGAAGCAATAATCGCTATCAACAGGGCTACTCCGGTGGCCCTTGTGATGAGTTCGTTATGAAAATTATTTTTGCTACTGAGCCAATTAAATACCCGTTAACGGGCATCGGTCGGTATTCCCTGGAGCTGGTTAAGCGGCTGGCGGTCGCCCGCGAAATCGAAGAGCTGAAGCTGTTTCACGGCGCGTCGTTTATCGATCAGATCCCCCAGGTGGAGAATAAAAGCGATACCAAAGCCAGCAATCATGGTCGTTTGTCGGCGTTTCTGCGCCGCCAGCCGCTGCTGATTGAGGCGTATCGCCTGTTGCACCCGCGGCGCCAGGCGTGGGCATTGCGCGACTATAAAGATTATATCTACCATGGTCCCAATTTTTACCTGCCGCATCGCCTGGAACGCGCCGTGACCACGTTTCATGACATCTCCATTTTTACCTGCCCGGAATATCATCCAAAAGATCGGGTTCGCTATATGGAGAAGTCCCTGCATGAGAGCCTGGATTCGGCAAAGCTGATCCTGACCGTCTCTGACTTCTCGCGCAGTGAAATCATCCGCCTGTTCAACTATCCGGCGGAGCGGATCGTCACCACCAAGCTGGCCTGCAGCAGCGACTATATTCCGCGCAGCCCAGCGGAGTGCCTGCCGGTCCTGCAGAAATATCAGCTGGCGTGGCAGGGGTATGCGTTATATATCGGCACCATGGAGCCGCGTAAAAATATCCGCGGTCTGCTGCAGGCCTATCAGCTGCTGCCGATGGAGACCCGCATGCGCTACCCGCTGATCCTCAGCGGCTATCGCGGCTGGGAAGACGATGTGCTGTGGCAGTTAGTCGAGCGCGGTACGCGTGAAGGGTGGATTCGTTACCTGGGCTATGTCCCGGATGAGGACCTGCCTTATCTGTACGCGGCGGCCAGAACCTTTGTTTATCCCTCCTTCTATGAGGGATTCGGTTTACCTATTCTTGAAGCGATGTCTTGCGGTGTGCCGGTAGTATGTTCCAATGTCACTTCTTTGCCTGAGGTGGTTGGCGATGCCGGCCTCGTTGCCGATCCTAATGATGTAGACGCGATTAGCGCGCATATTTTGCAGAGCCTGCAGGATGATAGCTGGCGGGAAATCGCCACCGCGCGCGGTCTTGCCCAGGCGAAACAGTTTTCGTGGGAGAACTGTACTACCCAGACCATTAACGCCTATAAATTACTCTAAGGGTGTCAGTTGAGAGTTCTACACGTCTATAAGACCTACTATCCCGATACCTACGGCGGTATTGAGCAGGTCATTTATCAGCTAAGTCAGGGCTGCGCCCGCCGGGGAATCGCAGCCGATGTTTTTACTTTTAGCCCGGACAAAGAGACAGGTCCTGTCGCCTACGAAGACCATCGGGTCATTTATAATAAGCAGCTTTTTGAAATTGCCTCCACGCCGTTTTCGTTGAAAGCGTTAAAGCGTTTTAAGCAGATTAAAGATGACTACGACATCATCAACTACCATTTTCCGTTTCCCTTTATGGATATGCTGCATCTCTCGGCGCGGCCTGACGCCAGAACGGTGGTGACCTATCACTCGGATATTGTGAAACAAAAACGGTTGATGAAGTTGTACCAGCCGCTGCAGGAGCGATTCCTCGCCAGCGTAGACTGCATTGTTGCCTCGTCGCCCAACTACGTGGCCTCCAGCCAGACCCTGAAAAAATATCAGGATAAAACGGTGGTGATCCCGTTTGGTCTGGAGCAGCATGACGTGCAGCACGATCCGCAGCGGGTGGCGCACTGGCGGGAAACCGTCGGCGATAACTTCTTCCTCTTCGTCGGCGCTTTCCGCTACTACAAAGGGCTGCATATTCTGCTGGATGCCGCCGAGCGTAGCCGGCTGCCAGTGGTGATCGTCGGGGGCGGGCCGCTGGAGGCGGAGGTGCGGCGTGAGGCGCAGCAGCGCGGGCTGAGCAATGTGGTGTTTACCGGCATGCTCAACGACGAAGATAAATACATTCTCTTCCAGCTCTGCCGGGGCGTGGTCTTCCCCTCGCATCTACGCTCAGAAGCGTTTGGCATTACGTTACTGGAAGGCGCGCGCTTTGCCAGGCCGCTGATCTCCTGCGAGATCGGCACCGGTACCTCGTTCATTAACCAGGACAAAGTAAATGGCTGCGTGATCCCGCCGAATGACAGTCAGGCGCTGGTGGAGGCGATGAATGAGCTCTGGCATAACGATGAAACCGCCAGCCGCTATGGCGAAAACTCGCGTCGTCGTTTTGAAGAGATGTTTACAGCCGACCATATGATTGACGCTTACGTCAATCTCTACACTACGCTGCTGGAAAGCAAATCCTGAGGCCAGCTACCCCCGCCGTTGCGGCGGGGGTCAACGCGTTAGTGTCGACTCTTCAGATTATCAATCACTTCCCCGAGATCCAGCCCCTGGTCCTGCAGCAGCACCAGCAGGTGATACATCAGGTCAGACGCCTCATTCTTCAGCTCGAAGCGGTCGTTCACTGTGGCGGCCAGCGCGGTCTCCACGCCTTCTTCCCCCACTTTCTGCGCAATACGCTTGGTGCCGCTGGCGTACAGCTTCGCCGTGTAGGAGCTCTCCGGGTCGGCGTGTTTACGCTCGGCCAGCAGCTGCTCCAGCTGATAGAGGAACAGCCACTGGTGGCCGGTTTCGCCGAAGCAGCTGGTGGTGCCTTTGTGGCAGGTCGGCCCGATCGGGTTTACCAGCACCAGCAGCGTATCGTTGTCACAGTCCGGCGTGATGCTCACTACATTGAGGACATGGCCCGAGGTTTCACCCTTGGTCCACAGCCGCTGCTTGGTGCGCGAGTAAAAGGTGACCTTGCCGGTGGCTTCGGTTTTCTCCAGCGCCTCCTTGTTCATGTAGCCGTGCATCAGCACTTCGCCGGATACGGCGTGCTGCACGATGGCCGGCATCATGCCGTCCGTTTTTTCCCAGTCCAGCTGTTCAGTCAACATACCCTTATCTCCACGCCCTGTGCCGCCAGGTACGCTTTCAGTTCGCCAATATTAATAATCTGTTTGTGGAATACCGAAGCCGCCAGCGCGCCGTCAACGTCGGCGTCGCGGAAGGCTTCGAGGAAGTGTTCCATAGTGCCCGCGCCGCCGGAGGCGATCAGCGGGACGTGGCACACCGCGCGAACCTTCGCCAGCTGCTGCAGGTCGTAACCGTTGCGCACCCCGTCCTGGTTCATCATATTGAGAACGATCTCGCCTGCGCCGCGCTTCTGCACTTCCTCCACCCAGTCGAGGGTTTCCCACTGCGTCACCCGGGTGCGGCTCTCGTCGCCGGTATACTGGTTGACGTGATACTTGCCTGTCTCTGCGTCAAACCAGGTATCAATCCCCACCACGATACACTGCACGCCAAAGCGGTCGGCAAGGCGGGTGATCAGCGTCGGGTCGGCGAGAGCAGGGGAGTTAATCGAGATCTTATCGGCGCCGAAGGAGAGGATCTGCGCCGCGTCTTCCAGCGACTTGATCCCGCCCGCCACGCAGAAAGGAATATCAATCACTTCCGCTACCCGCGACACCCAGCTCTTGTCGACCACCCGACCGTCGCTGGAGGCGGTGATATCATAGAACACCAGTTCATCGGCCCCTTCGTCGGCATAGCGCTTGGCCAGCGGGACGATGTCGCCAATGATCTCGTGATTACGGAACTGCACGCCTTTCACTACCTGGCCGTCGCGGACGTCGAGGCAGGGGATTATCCGTTTTGCCAGCATTGAATGGCCTCCGTTACGTTGAATTTACCTTCCAGCAGCGCGCGACCGACAATCACGCCGCGCACCCCGGTGCCGCGCAGCGCGGCAATATCATTGAGATCGCCGATGCCGCCGGATGACTGAAACGCCACCTGCGGGTAGCGGGCGCAGACTTCCTCGTACAGCGAGACGTTAGAGCCTGCCAGCGTGCCGTCGCGGGAGATATCGGTGCACAGCACGTGCTGCAGGCCGACCGGCAGATAACTTTCCACCAGCTCCTCCAGCGTCACGCCGGAGTTTTCCTGCCAGCCGCTGACCGCCACCTGCTTATTGCCGTCGGCGTCGATACGCACGTCGAGGGCCAGCACCAGCCGTTCTGGGCCAAAGCGTTTAAACCAGCCTTTCACTTCTTCCGGGGACTTCACCGCGGTGGAGCCGACCACCACGCGGGCGACGCCGGCCTCAAGCAGGGCCGCGACATCCGCTTCGGTCCGCACGCCGCCGCCGACCTGCACCGGGACGTCAACCCCGGCGACCAGCGATTTCAGCAGCGGGATTTGGCGCTTCGCCGGATCCTTCGCCCCGGTCAGGTCGACCAGGTGCAGGACTTCCGCCCCCTGAGCGGCATAGGCCTGCAGGCGCGGCAGCGGATCGCTGCCATAGTCGCGCTGCTGGCCGTAATCGCCCTGATGGAGACGAACGACGGTGCCGTCGATTAAATCTAAAGCAGGAATAATCATCACATCTCCAGGAAGTTTTTCAGCAGCTGCGCCCCGGCGCTCCCGGAGCGCTCCGGGTGAAACTGCACGCCATAGAAGTTATCTTTCTGCACCGCGGCGGTGAACGCCTCGCCGTAATTGCACTGGGCGATGGTGTACGGGTTGACCGGCATGGCGTAGCTGTGCACGAAGTAGAAATACGCGCCTTCTTCAATGCCGCGGAACAGACGATCGCCTGCTTTGGCATATACCCGGTTCCAGCCCATGTGCGGCAATGGCAGACCGTGGTCGGTCATCTTCGGCACCTCTTCTTCGATAATGCCCAGCAGATCGACGCCGTTGTTCTCCTCGCTGCGCTTGCCGAGCAACTGCATGCCCAGGCAAATCCCCAGCACCGGCTGGGTACAGGCTTTGATCAGGTCGATCAGCTCGCGGTCGCGCAGCTGATCCATCGCCGCCTGTGCGGTGCCGACGCCGGGAAGAAACAGTTTATCGGCACGCAATACCACTTCCGGATCGCGGCTGACCACTGGCTCATAGCCGTGGCGGCCAATCGCCGATTTCACCGAATTGAGGTTGGCGCAGCCGGTATCAAGGATCACCACATTCATTACAGCACCCCTTTGGAAGACGGCAGGGCATCGCCCTGGACGCGGATCGCCTGGCGCAGCGTACGGCCAAAGGCTTTGAACAGGCTCTCCACGCGGTGGTGATCGTTCTTGCCCTTGGTTTTCAGGTGCAGGGTCACCGCCATGGTGTAGGAGAGCGAGCGGAAGAAGTGTTCCACCATCTCGGTGCTCAGATCGCCGACGCGCTGATAGGTGAAGTCCGCCTTATACTCCAGGTGCGGACGGCCGGAGATATCCAACGCGCAGCGGGCGAGACACTCGTCCATCGGCAGCACGAAGCCGAAGCGGTTGATGCCGCGCTTGTCGCCAAGGGCCAGCTTCAGGGCTTCGCCGAGGGCCAGGCCGGTATCCTCCACCGTGTGGTGGTCGTCGATGTACAGATCGCCGCCGACGTTAACCTCCATGCGGAAGCCGCCGTGGGTGGCGATTTGGTCGAGCATATGGTCAAAAAAGCCGACGCCGGTATGGATCTTGCTGCCGCCTTCGCGGTCCAGCCACACTTTCACATCCACCTGGGTCTCTTTGGTGACGCGCTCGACGTGGGCATAGCGGTCGCGGCGGGTCAGCTGCTCGCAGATGGTCGGCCAGTCGAGCGTCTCGCGGTCATAGCGCAGACCGGTAATTCCCATGTTATCCGCCAGCTCAAGGTCGGTGGCCCGGTCGCCAATCACATAGCTGTGGGCTTTATCCAGCACGCCCTCTTCCAGCCACGGCAGCACCAGCTGCGTTTTTGGCTTACGGCAGGCGCAGTTGTCGCCCGGGAAGTGCGGACAAATCAGCACCTCTTCAAAGTTAACGCCCTGCGAGGCGAAGATCTGCATCATCAGGTTGTGCGGGCCATCAAACGCTTCCTGCGGCAGACTGTCGGTTCCCAGGCCATCCTGATTGGTGATCATCACCAGCTTATAGCCTTCCTGCTGCAGCTTCAGCAGCGCCGGGATCACCTGCGGCTCAAACGCCAGCTTGTCGAACCGGTCCACCTGGAAATCCTCCGGCGGTTCGGAAATCAGTGTGCCGTCACGGTCAATAAAGAGATACTTCTGGGTCATACATTCTCCGCAGTCAAGGCGTCAATCACGCGCTGGCTCTCGGCACGGGTACCGATAGTGATACGCAAACAGCCGCTTAATGAAGGTTGTTTATTCTGGTCACGTAAGATAATGCCCTGATCCCACAAAGATTTAAACACTGCGCTGGAGGCGGTTATCCGCGCCAGCACATAGTTGGTCTCGGAATCGAAGACCTGCTCCACGCAGGCGATGCCGCGCAGCTGTTCCACCAGGTAGCGGCGCTCGTCAAGGATCTGCGCCACGCGCTGGCGCATCGCGGCGATCCCCTCCGGGCTCAGGGCCTGGGCGGCGATATCGGCCACCGGCGTGGAGAGCGGGTACGGGGCGATCACTTTCAGCAGCACGTTGATCACCTCGGCGTTGGCGAGGGTGAAGCCGCAGCGCAGGCCGGCGAGGGCGAAGGCTTTGGACAGCGTGCGCAGCACCACCAGGTGCGGATAGTCGCTGAGCCAGCCGGCCAGCGTCGCCTGCGGGCAGAATTCAATATAGGCTTCGTCGGCCACCACGATGGCTTTGCCGCGGGTCATCTCCAGCAGGTCGCGCATCGACTGCGGGTCGATAATCTGCCCGGTCGGGTTGTTCGGGCTGCAGACGAAGACCACCTTCACGCCGTCCAGCCGCGCTTCGATGCCCGGCAGGTCGAGCTGCCAGTCGGCCAGCGTCGGCACGGTGCGGCACTCGACGCCGATGGTCTCGGCGCTGACGCTGTACATGCCGTAGGTCGGCGGGCAGTAGAGCACCGCGTCTTCGCCGGGCTCACAGAAGGCGCGGATCAGCAGCTCGATGCCTTCGTCGGCGCCGCGGCTGACCAGCACCTGCTCCGGTTTGACCTCGGCGTAGCGGGCGTAGCTCTCAATCACGGCCTTCGGCTGCGGCTCCGGATAGCGGTTCAGCGTCTGTTCGGTAAGCTGGAAGGCTACGGCGGTAGGGAATTCGTTGGCGTTGAGCCAGACGTCGCCTTTGCCGCCCAGCCGGCGAGCGGATTGATACGGGGTCAGCGCGCGGACGTTGGCGCGGGCTAAATCTTCAATGCTCATGCTTGCTCCTTCAGGGCGGCAACGCGCAGCGTTACGGCGTTTTTGTGGGCGTCAAGGCGCTCGGCGGCGGCCAGGATCTCAATCGTTGAGGCGAGGGCGGCAAAGCCGTCGCGCGACAGCTCCTGCACGGTCATCCGCTTCTGGAAGTCGGCCAGACCGAGGCTTGAGCAGGTGGCGGTATAACCATAGGTCGGCAGGACGTGGTTGGTACCCGAGGCGTAGTCGCCCGCGGATTCCGGTGACCAGTCGCCAAGGAAAACGGAACCGGCGCTGGTGATGCTATCCACCAGCTCGCGGGCCTGACGGGTCTGAATGATCAGGTGCTCCGGGCCGTACAGGTTGGAAATAGCCACGCACTGCGCCAGATCGCGGGCCACGATGATCCGGCTGGCGGAGAGCGCCACGCGGGCGGTTTCCGCGCGCGGAAGGGCGGCCAGCTGGCGCTCCACGGCTTCGGCGACGCGGCTGCCCATGTCGGCGTCCGGGGTCAGGAGGATCACCTGCGAGTCCGGGCCGTGTTCCGCCTGCGACAGCAGGTCGGAGGCGACAAAGTCCGGGTTGGCGCCGCTGTCGGCGATCACCAGCACTTCCGACGGGCCGGCCGGCATGTCGATGGCTGCGCCGTCCAGACGCTGGCTGACCTGGCGTTTGGCTTCCGTGACGTAAGCGTTGCCCGGGCCAAAGATTTTATCCACCTTCGGCACCGACTCGGTACCGAGGGCGAGCGCGGCGATGGCCTGGGCGCCGCCGACGTTAAAGATGGTTTTTACGCCGCACAGCTGTGCGGCATAGAGGATCTCATCGGCAATCGGCGGCGGCGAGCAGAGCACCACCTGCTGACAGCCGGCGATGCGCGCCGGCGTCGCCAGCATCAGCACCGTGGAGAACAGCGGCGCTGAGCCGCCCGGAATGTACAGTCCGACGGAGGCGATAGGGCGGGTGACCTGCTGGCAGCGCACCCCCGGCAGCGTTTCGACATCCACCGCCTGCAGCTGTTGCGCGTTGTGGAAGGTCTCGATGTTTTTCACCGCCACCGCCATCGCCTGCTTCAGCTCATCGCTGAGGCGCTCGCCGGCGGCGGCGATCTCCGCCTCGCTCACCTGCAGCGCGGCGACGGTGGTTTTATCAAACTTCGCGCTGTATTCGCGCAGCGCCGCGTCGCCGTTGGCTTTGACGTTATTCAGGATCTCCGTCACCGTTTTACTGATGCTGTCGGAGGCGGAAATCGCCGGGCGCGTTAAGAGTTGCTGTTGTTGGTCTGCGCTACAGCCGTTCCAGTCGATGATTGTGTTGAAGCTCATGATTGTATTCCCCTGTGTGTCCCGTGACCGGCTGGCCGATTACTCCATCATTTTCTCAATCGGCAGCACCAGAATGGAGCTGGCGCCCAGCGCCTTCAGTTTTTCCATGGTCTCCCAGAACAGGGTTTCGCTGCTGACCATGTGCATCGCCACGCGCTGCTTGTCGCCTGCCAGCGGCAGAATAGTCGGCCGCTCGGCGCCCGGCAGCAGGGCAACCACTTCTTCCAGGCGTTCGGTCGGGGCGTGCATCATGATGTATTTCGACTCGCGGGCCTGAATCACGCCCTGAATACGGGTCAGCAGGCGGTCAATCAGCTGCTGTTTGGCGTCGGCCATTTCACCGTCGCGCTGGATCAGACAGGCTTTGGAGCGGTAGATCACTTCCACTTCGCGCAGGCCGTTAGCTTCCAGGGTGGCGCCGGTGGAGACGAGGTCGCAGATAGCGTCGGCGAGGCCGGCGCGCGGCGCCACTTCCACGGAGCCGTTCAGCAGACAGGATTTAAAGGAGATACCTTTTTGATCGAGGTAGCGCTTCAGCAGGTGCGGGTAAGAGGTGGCGATGCGTTTGCCGTCCAGCGCCGCCGGGCCGTTCCAGGCTTCATCCACCGGAGTCGCCAGCGACAGGCGGCAGCCGCCGAAGTCGAGACGGCGCAGGGTGAAGTAGCGCGGGTCTTCGCCCTGGGCGCGGCGGCTGAGCAGCTCTTCTTCCAGCACGTTTTCGCCGATAATGCCGAGGTCGACAACACCGTCCATCACCAGGCCCGGGATATCGTCATCACGCACGCGCAGAATATCGATTGGCATATTTTCCGCCAGCGCAATCAGACGCTGGGTGTGCAAATTGACTTTAATGCCGCAGCGGCTGAGTAATTCGCGTGAATCTTCGCTTAAACGGCCTGATTTCTGAATAGCTATGCGTAAACGGGTGTTGTCTAACATTGTTCTTTTCCTCTGAATACCTGTCTGAATCTGTCCGAATTTGGTCCAAAAAAAAGCCCCCGGAAGTGAATCTTCCGGGGGCTCTCTGCGCGTTCATGCACCACTGGAAGATCCAAACGTCTTCCAGCACACATCGCCTGAAAGACTAGTCAGGATGATGGTGATGATGGTGGTGTTTAAATTGAACGCGGTTCATAAAAATTCTCTGTGAATGACTATGCATTTGATGTCCTTTAACCTAAACCACTTCCGCCGCAGAAAGCAAGGGCTTTTTTCTATCATTAATTCATTTCATATTGAGCGAAGAAATTGTCAGTTGCCGCTGGCTGGCGTAGCCTGTAATCAGCACAGCGAAAGAGTCAGGAGCCTGGGATGAAAAAGGTCGCGATAGTCGGTTTGGGATGGCTGGGGATGCCGCTGGCGCTGTCGTTGACGGCGCGAGGCTGGCAGGTCACCGGCAGTAAAACTACGCAGGATGGCGTGGAGGCGGCGCGGATGTGCGGGATCGACAGCTATCCGCTGCGCCTGGAGCCGCAGCTGGTCTGTGATACCGAGGACCTCGACGCGCTGATGAACGTCGATGCGCTGGTGATCACCCTGCCGGCCCGGCGTACCGGGGCAGGGGAAGGGTTTTATCTACAGGCGGTGCAGGAGATCGTCGATACCGCGCTGGCGTACCATATTCCGCGGATCGTCTTCACCAGCTCCACCTCGGTGTATGGCAACGTCAACGGTACAGTGAAGGAGAATTCCCCGCGTCTGCCGCAAACCGCCAGCGGACAGGTGCTCAAGGAGCTGGAGGACTGGCTGCACAACCTGCCGGGGACGTCGGTGGATATTCTGCGCCTGGCCGGGCTGGTGGGGCCTTCCCGTCATCCGGGACGTTTTTTCGCCGGCAAGTCGGCGCCGGATGGCCAGCACGTGGTCAATCTGGTGCATTTGCAGGATGTGGTGGCCGCTATCGAACTGCTGCTGCAGGCCCCGAAGGGCGGGCACATCTATAATCTATGTGCGCCCCGCCATCCGGCGCGCGGCCTCTTTTATCCGCAGATGGCCCGCGAGCTCGGTCTGCCGCCGCCGGTGTTCAGCGACAGCCCGGACGGCGGCCAGGGCAAGATTGTAGATGGCAATCGTATCTGCAATGAGCTGGGGTTTGAGTACCAGTACCCCGATCCGCTGGTGATGCCGATGGAGTGATCCGCCAGCGGTGATTCGCATACCGTAAGGGGGGTAGCGATGAAACCACTGCTGGATGTCCTCGTGATCCTGGATGCCCTGGAAAAAGAGGGGAGCTTTGCCGCCGCGTCGGCAAAGCTCTTTAAAACTCCCTCGGCGCTGAGCTACACCATTCACCGCCTGGAAAGCGATCTCAATATTCAGCTGCTCGACCGCAGCGGCCATCGCGCGCGCTTTACCCCCAGCGGACAGATGCTGCTGGAGAAAGGGCGGGAGGTGCTGCATATCGCCCGCGAACTGGAGATCCGGGCGGTTAAGCTGCAGCAGGGGTGGGAGAATAGCCTTCGTCTGGCGGTGGACAGCACCTTTCCCGTGGCGCTGCTCTCGCCGCCAATCGCTGCATTTTATCAACAACAGCCGCTGACCCGGCTGCACTTCACGCTGAACCCCTCCCTGCTGGACTGGCGGCCGCTGACTGACGGGCAGGCCGATCTGCTGCTGGGGGCGCTCGGCGAGCCGCCGCCGCTGAGCGGTTATGACTATCTCCCCCTCGGCGAGCTGGAGCTGCTGCTGGTGGTTTCCCCGCAGCATCCGCTGGCGCGACACCGCGCTCCGCTAAGCTGGCGGACCCTGCGTCGTTACCGGGCGGTGGCCACCGGCGAGGGCGGGGCGCTGCTCAGCGATCAGGAGACCCTGACGGTGTGTGACGCCGCGGGGCAGCTGGCGCTGCTGCGCACGGGGCTGGGCTGGGGGTGCCTGCCGCGCTATCAGGTGCAGGGTCTGCTGGACAGCGGCGAGCTGGTCTGCATGACCGTGCGCGGGCTTTCGCCTCGTCAACGCGCGTGGATCGCCTGGAATGACGCCACCTGCGGTTTGGCGGGCAAATGGTGGCGGGAAACGCTATTAGCAAATAGTGCTATTTTTACAATTTATCATACGGAAACCGTATAGATATTAGCACGTTAAAAATTATGCTTACGCAATGAACTTCATAACATCTTGTCAACGCCGTTGAATTTGTTGCAAAATATGCGGCCTGAAAACCAGAGACTAGCCGACGCTTTTTTTTAAAGTGTCGGTTATTTTTTTGGTCGAAAGACACATCATTCAATACCAAGAGGCCGGGCTTCGTACCGGATAGATATTTACTAAAAACCGACAGTCGTTGTCGCTGAGGAATAGAAAGAAATGGGGCAATTTTTTGCTTACGCGCTGGCGTTCACCGTAAAAGGGGATAACTATGTCGCATAACGCTACTCCAAATACCTCTCGCGTGGAATTACGTAAAACGCTTACGTTAGTTCCGGTTGTAATGATGGGCCTGGCCTATATGCAGCCGATGACGCTGTTCGATACGTTTGGTATCGTCTCTGGTATGACCGACGGTCACGTGCCGACGGCCTACGCCTTTGCGTTAATCGCTATCCTGTTTACTGCCCTGAGCTATGGCAAGCTGGTACGTCGTTACCCTTCTGCCGGCTCGGCGTATACCTATGCACAGAAATCCATCAGCCCGACCGTTGGCTTTATGGTGGGTTGGTCCTCGCTGCTCGACTACCTGTTCGCGCCGATGATCAACATTCTGCTGGCGAAAATCTATTTTGAAGCGCTGGTGCCTTCGATTCCGTCGTGGGTGTTTGTTATCGCGCTGGTCGCCTTTATGACCGCCTTTAACCTGCGCAGCATTAAATCCGTGGCCAACTTCAACACCGTGATCGTGGTGCTGCAGGTGGTGCTGATTGCCGTTATCCTCGGCATGGTGATTTATGGCGTGTTTGAAGGCGAGGGCGCCGGTACGCTGGCCAGCAGCCGTCCGTTCTGGTCCGGTGACGCGCACGTGATCCCGATGATTACCGGGGCGACGATCCTGTGCTTCTCGTTTACCGGTTTCGACGGCATCAGCAACCTGTCGGAAGAGACCAAAGATGCAGAGCGCGTCATCCCGCGCGCGATCTTCCTGACCGCGCTGATCGGCGGCCTGATCTTCATCTTTGCCACCTACTTCCTGCAGCTGTACTTCCCGGATATCTCGCGCTTTAAAGATCCGGATGCGTCACAGCCGGAAATTATGCTCTACGTGGCAGGTAAAGCCTTCCAGGTTGGCGCGCTGATCTTCTCCACCATCACCGTACTGGCGTCCGGTATGGCGGCGCACGCTGGCGTGGCGCGTCTGATGTACGTGATGGGCCGCGACGGCGTGTTCCCGAAAAGCTTCTTCGGCTACGTGCACCCGACCTGGCGCACTCCGGCGATGAACATCATCCTGGTCGGCGCGATTGCGCTGCTGGCGATTAACTTCGACCTGGTGATGGCGACGGCGCTGATTAACTTTGGTGCGCTGGTGGCGTTTACCTTCGTTAACCTGTCGGTGATTTCCCAGTTCTGGATCCGTGAGAAGCGCAACAAGACGCTGAAAGACCACTTCCAGTATCTGTTCCTGCCGATGTGCGGCGCCCTGACCGTTGGCGCGCTGTGGGTCAACCTGGAAGAGAGCTCGATGATTCTGGGCCTGATCTGGGCCGGTATCGGTCTGGTCTACCTGGCCTGCGTGACCAAAAGCTTCCGCAACCCGGTGCCGCAGTACGAAGACGTGGCGTAAGGCGTAGCGTGATGTGATTGAGAAAAGCCGGAGGGAAACCTCCGGCTTTTTTTTCGTTTGGCTCGGTGCGATATCTTTTGCCCGGCGGCGCTGCTGGACTGACCCCATAAAGTTGGATGGTTCATATTAAGCGGCTCTCAGAGCCTGGGTTCGGTACTCTACCGGACTCAGGCCTTTTAATTTCAGGCTTATCCGCTCGTTGTTGTAGTAATGGATATAGTCCTCTACGGCTTTTCTTAGCGCACTGACACTCCTGAACTCCCTCAGATAAAAACACTCCGATTTCAGGGTACCGAAGAAGTTTTCCATCACTGCATTATCCAGGCAGTTTCCTTTACGCGACATACTCTGCGTCATCCCATGCGCCTTTAAACGTTCCTGATAGCTCCTCATCCTGTAATGCCAGCCCTGATCCGAGTGCAGCAGCGGAGCATCTCCCGGTCTGAGCTTCGGGAACGCACCGTCCAGCATCGTATTCACCATCTCCATCACCGGCCTTTCCGACAGGCTGTAGGCGATAACCTCCCGGTTAAACAGATCGAGAACTGACGACAGGTAAAGCTTTTTTCCCTGTACCGGGAACTCTGTCACATCTGTTACCCATTTTTCGTTGGCTTTTGACGCACCGAAGTTCCGGCTCAGGATATTGGGCGCGGCCTCGCCCGTTCTCCCTTTCCAGGCACGATATTTTTTCGCCCTTATCACAGACCGGAGTGACAGTTCTGCCATCAGCCGCTGCACTGTTTTATGGTTTATCCGCAGCCCCTGTTTTCTCAGTGCGAGCGTGATCCTGCGGTAGCCATAACGACCTTTGTGATAGTGGTATATCTTCCTGATGTTCTCTTTAAGACCCGCATACCTGTCCCCTTGCTTCAGTGCATTCATATTGTAATACCACGTGCTACGGGACATACCGGCCGCCCGCAGAAGGTCCCGCAGAGCGTGTTCATGCCTTAGTTCACTGATTATCAGGGCTTTTTGCCATTTTTTTCGCTCTGAACCAAGGCTTTCAACTTTTTTAGATAGGCATTCTCTGCCCGCAGATAACGCAGTTCGGCCCTGAGCTCTTCGGGGGAGAGTTTTTCCAGCTCTTTATCTGTCAGTGGTGGGATATTTTTTGGCTTTGTCATTTGTCCGGGCCGTCCGCATTGCATGTTTAAAAGACCTTCCGCTCCGGCATCGTTGTACACGTCGAGCCAGCGCCGGACAAGTATTTCTGCGGAGAGATTAAACCGGGCAGCCGCTTCACGCATCGTCAGGCGGTCACTGATAACCGCCCGGACGACCACGAGTTTAAATTCATCGGAATAATGATTATTTTTTGCAGTCAGGCCTTCTGCACCGTGGAACTGCCATGCCCTGACCCAGCGACGGACAGATGTTCTTTCAATACCAAAAAGGTCGGCTGTACTCTGTTCTCCGTCTTTACCGGACAAATAATGATTAACCACAGCCAGTTTTGTTTCAGGGGAATACTTTGGTTTAGCCATAAAACTGCACCTTACTCAGTTGGGTGTCCAACTTTTGGGGTGCAGTCCATGCGCTTGCGCGGGCCTACGGTGATGGTTAACCTTCTGAAATTTAATGGTTATGTAGGCTGGGTAAGCGAAGCGCCACCCGGCAGAAGAGCTTATCCTGCCTGCACCATAACTTTCAGCAGCGTATCCAGCAGGCCGGGAAAACGGGCGTCCAGATCTTCCCGGCGCAGCGAAATCATGTTCTCCCGTCCCTGAGGCCGTTGCCAGATCACACCGCTGTCGCGCAGGACGCGCCAGTGGTGGGTCATGGTGGACTTGGCCACCTCCTCCTGGCGCAGGGCGTTGCAGCTCAGCTCGCTGCCGTCGGCCAGCGTACGAATGATCTCCAGTCGCAGCGGGTTACCGAGCGCGGAAAGGACATTTTCCAGGCGAATTTGTTCTCGTTCGGGGTGATTGGCGATCATAATAATCCTGTGTCGGCGGTGGCGCGGCGCATCGCAGCCGCAGCCCATATCGGCGGCTGGCGGCTACTATACCCAAACTCCGGTTCTGATACCACGCGCGCCGCCGCAACCTGCCCAATCGTAATGATAGCAAAAATAGTTCGAATATACTCGTACAGTTGTACTATGATAGACGCAGTTAAATGAACTGCGGATCATTCCGACCGCAGACTGACCGTCAAAACGACTAAGGACGCATCATGCCCCGACCCATCCCTCTCGAACGTTATCGCAACATCGGTATCTCCGCGCATATCGATGCCGGTAAAACCACCACCACCGAGCGCATCCTGTTTTATACCGGGATGAGCCATAAGCTGGGTGAAGTACACGATGGCGCGGCAACCACCGACTGGATGGCCCAGGAGCAAGAGCGCGGGATCACCATTACCTCGGCGGCGGTAAGCTGCTTCTGGCCGGGGATGGACCGCAGCTTCGAGCCGCACCGGATCAATATCATCGACACCCCGGGGCACGTGGATTTCACCATTGAGGTGGAGCGTTCCATGCGCGTGCTCGACGGCGCGGTGATGGTGTATGACTCCGTCGGCGGGGTGCAGCCCCAGTCGGAGACCGTCTGGCGCCAGGCGAATAAATACCACGTTCCGCGGCTGGCCTTCGTCAACAAGATGGACCGCCCGGGGGCGGACTTCTTCCGCGTGGTGCAGATGATGATCGACCGCCTGAAGGCTAACCCGGTGCCGATTGTGATCCCCATTGGCGCTGAAGAGCATTTCACCGGCGTCGTCGACCTGGTGAAAATGCGCGCCATCCTGTGGGATGACGCCACCCAGGGCATGACCTTTAGCTATGGGCCAGTCCCTGACGATCTGTTGGCGACGGCGCAGCAGTGGCGGGAGAAAATGGTCTCGGCGGCGGCGGAAGCCAGCGATGAGCTGATGGATAAATACCTGGAAACCGGTGAGCTGGACGAGGCGGAGATCGTCGCCGGTCTGCGCCAGCGCACGGTGAAGGGGGAGATCCAGGCGGTGCTCTGCGGGAGCGCCTTTAAAAACAAAGGCGTGCAGCGCATGCTCGATGCGGTGGTGGAGCTGATGCCGTCGCCGCTGGATATTCCGGCTATACAGGGCATCAATGAGCAAGGCCAGCCGGCGGAACGCCATCCGAGCGACGATGAGCCGCTGTCGGCACTGGCGTTCAAACTGATGACCGACCCCTACGTCGGCCAGCTGACCTTTATCCGCGTCTACTCCGGGACGCTGAAGAAAGGCGATGCGGTGTGGAACCCGGTGAAGGGCAAAAAAGAGCGCATCGGGCGTATCGTGCTGATGCAGGCCAACGACCGTCACGAAGTTGACGAACTGCACGCCGGGGATATCGCGGCCTGCGTCGGTCTGAAGGATGTGACCACCGGCGATACGTTATGTGATCCGGATGCGGTGATTACCCTCGAACGGATGGAGTTTCCGGAGCCGGTGATTTCGCTGGCGATTGAGCCGAAGACCAAAGCGGACCAGGAGAAAATGGGCATCGCGCTGCAGCGGCTGGCGGCGGAAGATCCGTCGTTCCGTCTGCATACCGATGAAGAGTCCGGCCAGACGATTATCTCCGGCATGGGTGAGCTGCATCTGGAGATCATTGTCGACCGGATGAAGCGCGAGTTTGGCGTCGAGGCCAACATTGGCCGTCCGCAGGTCACCTACCGCGAAACCCTGCGCAAGAAAGTGACGGATGTGGAAGGCAAATTTGTGCGCCAGTCCGGCGGCAAAGGGCAGTATGGCCACGTCGTACTGACCCTGGAGCCGCTGGAGCCGGGCAGCGGTTTCGTCTTCGAGGACGCCACCAAAGGCGGGGTAGTGCCGCGCGAGTACATCCCTTCCGTGGAGAAAGGGCTGCGCGAAGCGATGGGCACCGGCGTGCTGGCGGGTTATCCGGTGGTTGACGTGAAAGCGACCCTGACCTTTGGGTCGTACCACGACGTGGACTCCTCGGAGATGGCGTTCCGCATGGCGGCGATCTTCGGCTTCCGGGAGGGCGCGCGCAAAGCGGATCCGGTGATCCTTGAGCCAATGATGCATGTCGAGGTGGAGACGCCGGAAGAGTACGCCGGGAATATTATGGGCGATCTCTCTTCCCGTCGCGGGATGGTGCAGGGGATGGAAGAGCGCTTCGGCAGCCAGATCATCCGCGCCGACGTGCCGCTGGCGGAGATGTTTGGTTATTCCACCACGCTGCGCTCGATGTCGCAGGGACGGGCAACCTACAGCATGGAGTTCCACCATTACGCGGAAGCGCCGCGTAATGTGGCGGATGAAATCATCGCCAGCCGCGCGAAAAGCTAAGCAACGTTCCCGGGTGCGACGCGAGGCGTCTTACCCGGGCTACTCTGGTACCAGCGCCCAGGCCCGGTAAGGCGAAGCCGCCACCGGGCAAAAAGGTAAGCACGAACTGGGGACGCAATGCCCGGCGGGGCTGCGCTTGCGCGGGCCTACGGTCAGGCGTCCTCTCCGGTCATCGTTTGTAGCCCGGGTAAGGCGTTAGCCGCAACCCGGGAATTTCAGCCAATCAGACAATATCCTGTGCGTACTGCCACAGCGCCTTCAGCTGCGCCAGCTTCTCTTTATCATCCGCATACTGCTGATACAGCATCTGCAGCTCATCGGCATAGGCTTGCAAAAACTCTGGCGTAAACACCTGACGACGATGCTCTAACCAGCGCTGCTGCTCATGTTCATCGAGCGTGCCGGGGAAGTTGCGCGCCCGGTAGTTAAACAGCAGGCGTTCGATGCGCTTGTCGGCGAAGGTGATATCCAGTGCCGGCAGATTGCGCGGTTCGGTTTCGAGCACGATTTTCATCGCCGCGCGGTCGGCATCGCTAAAGAACCCATTGTACAGCTGGGCGTCGACGTTTTCGGACGGCACGAACGGCTCGGCTTCGGCATAGACCGCCACCACTTTCTCCCGCACCTGCGGATTCGCCCGCAGCAGCTGGGCATTCTCCAGACAGCGCTGAATGGAGATCCCCAGCCGGTCGGCATCCTGCGGGCGCAGGGTATTGGCCTGGGCCAGTACCGGACATTTATTTAAATGCACCAGCTTGATCGGCGCCGCCGGCTGATCGCCAAGCTCGGCGCGCGGGGTGTAAAGCCGCTCGCGCAGGGCATCGGCATCCAGTTCCAGCAGCGGCGCCATATCGCCCGCCAGATCGACCATAATCACCGCATTGCGGTTTTCCGGATGCCAGGCCAGGGGCGCCACCAGGCTGGTGTTGCCGCGCGCGGCGCCAAACATGCCGGAGACATGCACCAGGGGCTTCATCTGCGGCACGTCGATAAGCGTCGCCAACTTGCGCTTATTGCGGTGGCTGTAGAGATAATCAAACAGCCGCGGCTGCCGGGTTTTCACCAGTTTCGCCATGGCGATGGTGGCGTATACGTCGGCCATCGCGTCATGGGCGTTCTGGTGTTCAATACCGTTGGCGACGGTCAGATGTTCAAGCCGGAAGCTCGGCAACCCTTCGTCATTCTCCGGCCAGGCGATCCCTTCCGGGCGCAGGGCATAGCAGGCGCGCATCACGTCGAGCAGATCCCAGCGCGAGTTATCGTGCTGCCAGCTCCAGGCATAAGGGTCATAGAAGTTGCGATAGAAGATATTCCGCGTCACTTCGTCATCAAAGCGCACGTTGTTATAGCCGACGATACAGGTTTGCGGCACCGTGAACAGATCGTGGATGCGGCGGGCAAATGTGGCCTCATTATCCCCTTTGGCCAGCGCTTCCTGCGGCGTGATCCCGGTGATCATCACCGCCTGCGGCTGCGGCAGGTAATCGTCAGCGGGTTTGCAGTAAAACACCTCAGGCTCGCCGAGCACATTCAGCTCCGCGTCGGTGCGGATGGCGGCGAACTGCGCCGGTCGGTCGAGGGAAGGGCTGGTGCCGAAGGTTTCATAATCGTGGAAGAGAAAGGTGGGATGTTTTTCGCCGTCAGCCATATCGGAATGTAATCACTTTGAAATTGAATCTGAAATTTTATTTTCTCCTATTAACATTGATGACGCAACAAGAGTTTTTAATGGGGTAAAAATGCATAAAGAGTGGAGATATTAATGGTTGATATAATATCTCCACTCACTCTCAGTACGTTAATGTTATTTAAGCTGTTGTCTTTATCTTGATTTTTTTTTGCTTTATAAGTCTGCGACCTAATGCGATCCCTTGTTTTTCTATATATTTAAATAAATTTATGGCGATAGCATAAGTGATAGGTAAAATGATTGCTGCGGCAACAATCATACGGACCAATGGTGAAAATTGTACATAAGCATCATGTTGAACAAGCCAACCAATCACAGGTATAACAATCATCAGATGCAACAGATACACTGAATATGATACATCCCCTAGGAATTGGCTGAAACGGATGGCAAGTGTTTTTTTCGCGAAAGATACGATGTTTTTCAATGGCGATTTATCGCTATGTGGCATCAATAGAATCGACATGCCAGAGATAATCATGAGTTCAATTATCATCTTGATCGGCGAAGTAAAGTACCCCGTCAAGAATGCCGAAAGCGGTGAAAGTAAAGCGACCACAACATAAATTTTACTTTTTTCTGTCACAGCTTTATATAGTAACATGCCTGATACAAATAAAGGTAATTTAAATAAAATCATTGAAGGCATAGGGAATGCAGCGAGGTAAGTAGGGAACAAAAATGCTGCAGTAACACATAAAACTATTGATGCAATAGCCATCCTTACGAATCCTACAACCATGACTAGCATCATGATAAACGGGAAGATCGCATAATATTGCATTTCAAGACCAATACTCCAGTCAGGAAGTACGGTTCGGAATGAATAATAGGGTAGGAAACCAAAAGTGAATGAGATGTGCGTTAAGATATTTGGTAACGTTGAGTCAGTATATCGCGCAGTTTCCGTTTGGGTCTCAGGCCATACCATAGCGATAAAATCGCGATAATGGCCAAAGGTTTCACCGAAAAAAATGCAACTATCAATAAGACGTAATAAAGAGGCGCGATTCGGAAAAAACGTCTTGTCCAGAAGGAAGCAACGGTCTTAACTGACATCCATGGCTCTACGTCCTGTCTTTCAATGTAATTTTTGGCCATCAAAAATCCTGACAGCAAGATGAACAGATCGACGCCAAAACCCGGTTGGCTTAGGATAGGAATATTGCATCGCGTTAAAATACAAATGTGGCCAACGAGGACCCACAGGGAAGCATAGCCTCGTAAACCATCAAGCTCAGGGGACCAGTTTTTATTGTGGTTCATCGTTTCAACCAATGAATGCTTATGTGAATGAGGTGTTAATAAATAATATATGAGCGCCTTTAATGTCTACATAGGAATTACTTATTCACAGATTTTAAGAATAAACTTAAGACAATTATATGTAATTATATTGCTTAGTCATTGTTTATTATTTTTCAATGACTTTTCTAACACTATGAAAT
>SKER01000459.1_pt1 | contig 47286 bp, 43 predicted proteins | sample 4826961 | NCBI WGS metagenome assembly SKER01 (sample SAMN11008804, study PRJNA524170) | human gut metagenome | biome: Human fecal sample; material: Feces; isolation source: fecal sample from pouch patient p47 | host: Homo sapiens | place: Israel: Tel-Aviv | collected 2016-11-16 | reverse complement strand
AAAGGTTGTTAATAATCAGCAAGGATGATTATAGGTTCTGTGGATAAAACTGCGGAAACTCAAGTGGAATTATTTGTTGTGCTGACAGGCGGAAAGTGATACAATAATCCATAGCAGTGTTAAAAATGGATAGATTTTAGGAGTATGACACATGAATGTATTTGAAAAAATGTTTGGAACACATAGCGAGAGGGAATTAAAGCGCATTACCTCCATTGTGGATAAAATTGAATCTCTTCGTTCCGATATGCAGGCGTTAAGTGATGAAGAACTGCGGGGCAAGACAAAAGAGTATAAGAACAGGCTGCAGGAAGGGGCAACCTTAGATGACCTTCTTCCGGAAGCATTTGCAACGGTAAGAGAGGCGGCCAAGCGCGTGCTGGGTATGGAACATTATCGGGTGCAGCTTATCGGTGGCATCATTCTTCATCAGGGGCGTATTGCAGAAATGCGTACCGGTGAAGGAAAAACTCTGGTATCCACCCTGCCGGCATACTTAAATGCCCTGGAAGGAAAGGGTGTTCACGTCGTTACCGTCAATGACTATCTGGCTCATCGTGATGCAGAATGGATGGGAAAGGTTCATGAATTTCTGGGGCTGACCGTTGGTGTGGTCTTAAACGATATGAAAAACGACGAAAGACGTGCCCAGTATGCATGCGATATTACTTATGTAACCAACAACGAGCTGGGATTTGATTATCTGCGTGACAACATGGTTATTTATAAGGAACAGCTGGTGCAGAGAGAATTAAACTATGCCATCATCGATGAGGTGGACTCTGTACTGATTGACGAAGCCCGTACACCGCTTATTATTTCCGGACAGAGCGGCAAATCCACGAAGCTTTATGAAGTCTGCGATATTTTGGCAAAGCAGTTGGAGCGTGGAGAAGCCAGTGGGGAAATGACAAAGATGACCGCTATTATGGGTGAGGAGATTATCGAGACCGGAGACTTTATTGTCAATGAAAAGGACAAGATTGTAAACCTCACCGAAGAGGGTGTGAAAAAGGTTGAGAAGTTTTTTAACATTGAAAACCTGGCAGACCCGGAAAACCTGGAAATCCAGCACAATGTGATTCTGGCTCTTCGTGCTCATAATCTGATGTTCCGTGACCAGGATTATGTAGTAAAGGATGACGAGGTTCTCATTGTCGATGAGTTTACCGGACGTATTATGCCGGGAAGACGTTATTCCGACGGTCTGCACCAGGCCATTGAGGCGAAAGAGCATGTGAAGGTAAGGCGAGAGAGTAAGACACTGGCGACGATTACCTTCCAGAACTTCTTTAACAAATATAACAAAAAATCCGGTATGACCGGTACCGCGCTTACCGAAGAAAAGGAATTCCGGGATATTTACGGTATGGACGTTATTGAAATTCCAACCAATAAACCGGTAGCCCGTGTGGATTTAGAAGACGCGGTTTACATGACAAAGAAAGAAAAATTCCGTGCAGTAGTAGAGGCTGTTAAGGAAGCGCATGCAAAACAGCAGCCGGTACTGGTAGGTACCATTACCATCGAAACTTCTGAACTTTTAAGTCGTATGCTCACCCGTGAAGGTATTAAGCATCAGGTATTGAATGCGAAATTCCATGAGCAGGAGGCAGAAATCGTGGCACATGCCGGAGAAGCCGGAAATGTTACCATTGCCACCAACATGGCAGGACGTGGTACAGATATTAAGCTGGATGATGTGTCAAAAGAAGTCGGTGGTCTGAAAATCATCGGTACAGAGCGCCACGAATCCAGACGTATTGATAATCAGCTGCGCGGCCGTTCCGGACGTCAGGGGGACCCGGGCGAATCCCGTTTCTACATTTCTCTGGAAGACGATTTGATGCGTCTGTTCGGCTCTGAGAAGCTGATGGGCATGTTTACCTCTCTGGGGGTTGCCGAGAATGAGCAGATTGAGCATAAGATGCTCACCAGCGCCATTGAAAAGGCACAAAGAAAGATAGAGGGAAATAACTATGGTATTCGTAAGAACCTGCTGGAGTATGACCAGGTAAATAATGAACAGAGAGAGATTATCTACAAAGAAAGACGTATGGTTCTGGATGGCATGAACATGAGGGATTCCATCTATAAGATGATTACGGAAACGGTTGAGCATGCGGTAGATATGTGTCTGTCAGACGATGTAGAGCAGGAAGAATGGGATTTTAATGAAATTAACACCGTGCTGCTGCCGACCATTCCTTTAAAACCTCTTTCTTTAGAACGGGTAGAAGGAATGAAGAAGAATCAGGTAAAACAGTCCTTAAAGGAAGAGGCTGTGAAGCTGTACGAGGAGAAAGAAGCGGAATTCCCGGAAGCAGAGCAGCTGCGGGAATTAGAGCGAGTGATTCTTTTAAAAGTTATTGACCAGAAGTGGATGGACCACATTGATGATATGGACCAGCTTCGTCAGGGTATCGGCCTGCAGGCCTATGGACAGAGAGACCCCAAGGTGGAATACAAAATGCAGGCTTATGAAATGTTTGACAGCATGATTGCAGCGATTCAGGAGACAACACTGAGACTGCTGTACCATGTCCGCCTGGAACAGAAGGTAGAAAGAGAGCAGGTGGCACAGGTTACGGGAACAAACAAGGATGAGTCAGGACCGAAGAAGCCGGTACAGCGGGTAGAAAAGAAAGTATACCCCAATGACCCATGCCCATGCGGCAGCGGAAAGAAATACAAACAGTGCTGCGGCAGAAAACCAATCTGATAGAAGCTTAGGCAGATAAGACTGCTGTAGATATAGGAAACTGTAGCTGCAGCAGTTTCGTTGTTTCTGCCGGAAAAAGGAGGAATTCTTGTGGGACAGACGGTGGATTTTACAATGGAGAGGGAAGGCCTGGTCAAGCCGGGAGACCGGGTAGAACTGAAAGAAGACCAGGCTTCGACAATGGCGGGACTGATGTATTATTACACGATTAAACCCGCCGTGGCCATGTCCAGCAATCTGAAAAAAAGGCTGCCAAGGCTTACAGGAACTGTGACAAAGGTAGAGCCCCAGGTGAGTATTTATATGGTAACCGTGGAAGTAGATGAAGAGGAATAATCAGGAGGAATGACTGTGGTTGAATTAGATGCATTTAAATCAGAACTGAATACGTATACAGAGCCTTTGAAGGAGGTGAGGGATTCTCTGGATTTGGAGAATAAAGAGAAAAGAGTGGAAGAACTGGAGAGGGAAATGGAAGCTCCAGGCTTTTGGGACAATGCAGAGCGTTCCCAGAAAATGATGAAGGAATTAAGCGCTTTAAAAGGCGATATGGAAATCTATCACAAGCTGAAAAATCAGAAAGAAGAGATTGAGCTGATGATAGAAATGGGATACGAAGAAAATGACGAGTCTGTGATTCCGGACATCGAAGAGATGATGGAAGAGTTTAAAACAGATTTTGACCATATCCGTATCAAAACGCTGCTTTCCGGAGAGTACGACAGGGACAATGCCATTGTAACCCTTCATGCAGGTGCCGGCGGAACGGAGTCCTGTGACTGGGCGAGCATGCTCTACCGCATGTATTTAAGATGGGCAGACCGGCAGGGCTTTACCACAGAGGTGCTGGACTATCTGGATGGTGATGAAGCGGGGATTAAGTCGGTGACGTTCCAGGTAAACGGAGAGAATGCTTACGGATATCTGAAATCTGAAAAGGGAGTGCACCGCCTTGTGCGTATTTCCCCTTTCAATGCGGCAGGCAAACGCCAGACCTCCTTTGTGTCCTGCGATGTCATGCCGGATATTGAGGCGGATGTGGATATTGAAATCAATCAGGACGATTTGAAGATTGATACTTACCGCTCCAGCGGCGCCGGCGGACAGCATATTAACAAAACTTCTTCTGCCGTGCGTATTACCCACCTCCCTACCGGAATTGTGGTGCAGTGCCAGAATGAGCGCTCTCAGTTCCAGAATAAAGATAAGGCCATGCAGATGTTAAAGGCAAAGCTCTATCTTTTGAAACAGCAGGAAAACGAGAAAAAACTGTCCGGTATCCAGGGAGAACTGACCGAAATTGGCTGGGGAAACCAGATTCGTTCCTATGTTATGCAGCCTTATACTATGGTAAAAGACCATCGTACCAATGAAGAATCCGGCAATGTAGACGCAGTGATGAATGGAAATATTGACAACTTTATCAATGCGTACCTGAAATGGGTTGCATTGGGAAAAAAGGAAAAATAGTTGCTTCATGGGGAAAAATGTGGTAATATCTGTTGGAGACGCACAAATGTATTTTGTAAAAGAACAAAGGGGAGAAAATGGAAGACAATCGAAGATATTTTGTGGTAACAGAAAAAGCCGTGCCGGATGTTCTTCTGAAAGTGGTTGAGGCAAAACGACTTCTGGAGGTACAGAAATCCGCGACTGTGCAGGACGCGGTGGAAGCAGTGGGAATCAGCAGAAGTTCCTTTTACAAGTATAAAGACGACATTTTTCCTTTTAAAGAAAAGACGAAGGGACGGAATATTACCTTTATTATTCAGATGGATGATGAACCGGGACTTCTTTCTGCAGTGCTGAAAATGATTGCAAGGTTTCACGGCAATATTTTAACTATCCACCAGAGTATACCTATGAACGGCGTAGCCAGTCTGACTCTGAGTGTGGCGATTTCTGCGGCGCAGGGGGATGCGGCCGCTATGGTGGAACATATTCAGCAGATAGAAGGCGTTCATTATCTGAAGATACTGGGCAGAGAATAGACAGAAGGAGAATGAGATGATTCAGACAGCAGTGTTAGGTTACGGAACTGTAGGTTCCGGTGTGGTAGAAGTGTTAGAAACAAACAGAGAGAGTATTGAGAAAAGAGCCGGAGAAGCTATTGGTATTAAATATGTGCTGGATTTGCGGGAATTTCCGGGAAGTTCCATAGAGGATATTCTGGTGCATGATTATGAAGTGATTGTAAATGACCCGGATGTACAGATTATTGCAGAGGTTATGGGGGGAATTGAGCCTGCTTATACCTTTACAAAACGTGCTCTGGAAGCGGGGAAAAGTGTGTGTACCTCTAATAAAGAACTGGTTGCAGAGCATGGGCTGGAGCTTATGAAACTGGCAAAGAAGCATAAAGTAAACTATATGTTTGAGGCCAGCTGCGGCGGTGGAATCCCCATTATCCGCGCGTTGAATTCTTCTTTGACAGCGGATGAAATCGACCAGATTTCCGGTATTTTAAACGGCACAACCAATTTCATTCTTACGGAAATGGCAGAGAGCGGCGCTGACTTTGACCAGGTGTTGAAGGACGCCCAGAACAAAGGCTATGCAGAGCGCAATCCGGAAGCAGATGTGGAGGGTTATGACGCTTGCAGAAAAATTGCTATTTTGTCCTCTCTGGCATACGGCGCTCATGTGGATTATCGGGATGTCTATACGGAAGGAATTACAAAAATTACAGCCGAAGACATGAAATATGCAAAAATGCTGGGCATGAGCATTAAGCTGCTGGCAGACAGCAAAAGAGAGGGAGAGCGTTTTTCAGCCATGGTATGCCCGACCATGGTAGGCAAAGGCAGTCCGCTTTACAGTGTCAATGGTGTCTTTAATGCAGTATTTGTACATGGGAATGTGCTGGGAGACGCAATGTTTTACGGCAGCGGCGCAGGAAAGCTGCCAACAGCCAGTGCTGTAGCGGGAGACATTGTAGACTGTGCCAAACATCTTGGAAAAACAGTTATGATGAACTGGAGCAGCAAGGAACTGGAACGGGTGGATATTAAAGAAGTAAAGCATGCGTTCTTTGTTCGCATAAAGGGAAAAATGGAAGAGCGGCTCAATCAGGTGAAAGCAGTTTTTTCAAATCCGCAGACCGTATCCGTTCCGGGGCTGGAAGAGGAGTTTGGTTTTGTGACGGAATGTATCAGTGAAGAAGACTTTGCAAAAAAGGCAGAAGGACTGGAAGGAATCATAAGCAGAATTCGTATCAGAGCATAGGAGTGGGAAGATGAAGTACATTGTGGTATTAGGTGATGGAATGGCAGACAGACCCATAGATGCATTAGGGGGAAAAACCCCTCTTGCGGCAGCAGAGACACCGGCCATGGACAGTCTGGCAAGAAAAAGTGAAATTGGCATGGTAAAGACTGTGCCGGAGGGCATGAGCCCGGGAAGCGATACAGCAAACCTGTCTGTGCTGGGGTATGACCCAAAAGTTTACTACTCCGGGCGCTCGCCTCTGGAAGCGCTGAATATCGGTGTCCGGATGGAGCAGGGAGATATTGCCATCCGTGCTAATCTGGTTACCCTTTCTGAGGAAGAGGAGACTTATGAGGAGAAGCATATTTTAGACCACAGTGCAGATGAAATTTCCACGGAGGAAGCGGAGGTGCTTTTGCAGGCGGTAAAGAAGGAACTGGAAAATGGAATGTTTCAGTTTTATACGGGAACCAGCTATCGGCACTGCCTTATCTGGAAAAAGGGCATGGTAGTACCACTGACACCGCCGCACGATATTCGCGGAAAAAAAATCGGGGAGTATCTTACAGATGAAGCACTGCTTCTTGCCATGCAGAAGAAAAGCTATGAAATTTTAAAGAACCACCCTGTTAATTTAGAAAGAAAGAAAAAGGGCTTGAATCCGGCCAACAGCCTGTGGTTTTGGGGCGCAGGAACAAAGCCTGCTTTGTCTTCTTTTGAAGAGAAGTTTCACAAAAAGGGTGTGATGATTTCCGCAGTGGATTTGCTGAAAGGAATTGCTGTGGGAACGGAAATGGGAAATATTGCGGTAGAAGGCGCAAACGGCGGTCTGCATACCAACTATGAGGGAAAAGCAGCTGCGGCTGTTTCGGCACTTTTAAAGGACGGCTATGATTTTGCCTATATTCATGTAGAGGCGCCGGATGAAATGGGACATCAGGGCAGCCTGGAGAAGAAACTGCAGGCTATTGAATACCTGGATACACGGGTGATTCAGAGAGTCAAGGACAGTATGGAGGAATCGGGAGAGGCGTACCGGATGCTGATTTTACCGGATCATCCGACTCCGGTCAGTGTTAAGACCCATACGGCAGACCCGGTACCATATCTGCTGTACGACAGCAGAAAACAGGAGGAACGGGACTGCGTATACAATGAAGCAGAGGCTTTGCGTCAGGGAAATCTGATACAAGAGGGCTATCGGCTGATTGAAAAATTATTTGAAGAATAGAGAAAAAAGAAACCGAAACATACACTTTGCAGTGGTGTTTTCGGTTTCTTTTTCTTTGTTAAAACGGATTGTTTATAAAGGAGTCAGGCGTTTCCTTTGGAGCCGCTTTTGGAGCGTCAAGTTCTCCGGCGACATCCATGTAGAAGTAGGCCATGGTAGTCTGCATATACGGTATCAGCCACAACATTCCAATGTAGCAGGTAAAGACAGAGGCCAGATACAGAGGCAGAAAGCTGAACTGAATGTAGAGATATCGTCCTTTATTGCCCTTCATCAGACATAAACTTTCCTTTAAAGCTGCTATAGCCCCCATGTCGGGATTATCCAGCAGCAGATAATTGGCCAGACCGAAGAAAGTGCTCACAATCAGGTTTACCAGAGCCTGTATAAGCAGTGTCAACATAGAGAAAACCATAGAGGTTTCTATATCAGAGGTAGTATAGCTTAAAATATCCAGAGGCAGACCAAAGAGAATTTGCACCAGTAAAAACAGCAGATTGACTACTAAAAACCGGTCCGGATTGTGGGAAAACACATAGAACAGGTTGCTGATGGTATAAGGCTGTCTGCGGTTCATATTCAGAAGCATTTTTCCATAGCCTGCATTGCACAGAGCAATCAACAGAGAAAGCATATAAAGCAGTATCTGGTTGGTAATCATGCTTGTTATGCTGGAGGTGTCCAGAAAGGCGGTGACAAGCATGGAAAAAAGTATAACCAGAACAACGATAATCAGGTTTGCCAATATGGGGAGTCCGAAATTTCCGTTGAGGGATTCCCGCGCAAGCGTTTTCAAATTCGCAGATGAGCGTTTCATAAATAATCTCCAATCTTTTCTGTAGTTCGTGGTATAATAACTGCACATGGTAATTATAGCATAATCATGGGAGGTTACAAGAGGATAATGAAGAAGAAAGACAGGAATTTTCAACAGGAGAGGGGATTGTATACAGGCGGATGGATTTTGCTGGCTCTGGCGGTGCTTCTGATGGCGGCAGAGAAGGGGCTCCACCTGTCCTGGCAGAGTTTTCCCTGCCTTTTTCATAAATGGACAGGGTATTACTGTCCCGGCTGCGGCGGAACCCGGGCAGTAAAAGCGCTGCTTCGGGGGCATATTGGGCAGTCGTTTCTGTATCATCCGGTGGTATTGTACGGGGCAGTCTTGTATGCCTGGTTTATGATTTCTCATACCATAGAATATCTGACAAAAGGACGGTGGCACACGGGTATGAGGTATACGGATAAGTATTTGTATGTGGGACTCGGCATGATTGTGGTGCAGTGGGTACTGAAAAATGTAATAAAACTGGTTTGGGGTGTGGGGATTGGTTGAAATTTTTCAGAAGCTGCATTATACTGAGAACAAGAAAGATTAGGTAGGGTAGGAGGTATTCTATGAAAAAAGCAGGGATATGGGCAGCAGTATTATTCGTGGTCATGCTTATGACAGCGGGGTGCGGGGCAAAAAATCAAAAAGAGGAAACAGCGCATTTGAACCGTGTTATGGAAAACATTTTTAAAAGTACGGATGAAAAAGAGTATCAGCAGTCTGAAGAAAGTACGGAAGTTCCTGCCTGGGTAGAAGAACGCTTTCAGGCACATATGACAGCAAATGGATATGCAGTTCTCACATCTACAGCTGTCTATAACATGGCAGTTTTGTCTTATCAGAACGAGAAAACCATGCAGATAGAGGATTTGTCCATAGAGAAAAAGGACAACTACTATGACCTGAACTGGAAAGTTTCCGTAAAAGATGATGAGGGAAAGACAGAGAGTCTTCCTATGGAAGGCAGCGCACAGTTAGATGAGGAAGGGCTGGTAAATTCTTTCAATATTATAAATTTGTCTGAACTTCAGAAAGTCATAGAATCCTGAACAAGAAAAAGCGTTATCGGGGGAAGATAGTTCCGCTGATAACGCTTTTTTTTAAATACTGAAATATTAAATCACGTCGCTTCCGGTATCCGGCTGTGGCTGGTAAAAATCAGGAAGGTCTCCGTCATAGAAATCATAGCCGCCGTCGTCATTGAAGTAATCGTCGTAATTGTCATAATTGTCATATCCATTAGGAGTATCGTAACTGTCTGTATCCGGATAAGGCAAGAAATCTTCTCCATACATATATTTGTAAATAAAGTTGTATAAATCTGCCTCGGTAACGTTGTCCGAGGTAATGAGATGATAATATTCCTGCAGAAAGCTTTGGCCTTTATCGGAGACCAGGAAAAAGGTGCATATAAATATTACCAGAGCAGTAAAAATCGTCAGGCAGCTTACGCAGATAGCCATACCCGCCTTTGCATTTCCGGGACGTCTGTGTTCTCCTTTGGACAGACAGGAAAAAAGAATGCCCAGCCCCGAAAAGACAAAAACCATAGGGAAAAAGCAGCATATAGAAAGGATAGACAAAATTCCCATGACCAGAGAAAGCGTGGCAAAAGTAGCGTTTCCCTGATAAACAGAAGAATTCGGTGCAGATTCCGGTTCATAGACCGGAGGTGGGGTGTATGGCCGGTAATTTTGTCCTTCGTAAGGGTTTTCCATAAGTGTAAGACCTCATTTCTTTCAAAATAATATAAAGATTATTACATATTCTATCATGTATTATAGGGGGTGGCAATAGAAAACAGCACAGAGAAAATGAATTTCTTGACAAATTCCTTTCACATTGATAAGGTTGTAAGGTAGTAAAAGAAAGCTGAGGCGGAAAGGACAGATTTATGGATATTATACAGATAATAACGCAGGAATTGCAAGTGGAAAAATGGCAGGTGGAAGCTGCCGTTTCATTAATAGATGAGGGAAATACCATACCGTTTATTTCCCGTTACCGTAAAGAGGCTACCGGTGCATTAAATGATGAACAGCTGCGAAATCTCTTTGAACGGCTTACTTATCTGCGCAATCTGGAAGACAAGAAAAAACAGGTGCTTTCCAGCATTGAAGAGCAGGGAAAACTCACAGAAGAACTGAAAAAACAGATTACAGAAGCCCAGACACTGGTTGTGGTAGAGGATTTGTACCGTCCGTACCGGCCAAAGAGAAGAACAAGAGCTACCATTGCAAAAGAAAAAGGACTGGAACCTTTGGCCAACATCATTCTGCTGCAGATGACAGATAAGAGCCTGGAAGAAGCAGCAGAGGCTTTTGTATCCGAAGAAAAAGAAGTAAAAAATGTAAAAGAAGCGCTGGCAGGCGCCAAAGACATTGTGGCAGAGAGTATTTCTGATGAAGCGGATTACCGTATCCGGATTCGTGAGATGACAGCCAAAAAAGGAACGCTGGTTTCAGCAGCAAAGAAACCGGAAGAATCCACCGTTTACGATATGTATTATGAATACGAAGAACCGGTATCCAAGGTGGCAGGACACAGGGTACTGGCTATTAACCGCGGAGAAAAAGAAAAGATTCTGACCGTGAAAATTTCCGCGCCGGAAGAAGACATTCTCCGCTATCTGGAAAAACAGGTCATCACAAAAGACAATGCACAGACCACTCCTGTTTTAAAGGAGGTAGTGGAGGATTGCTACCGCCGTCTCATTGCGCCTGCCATTGAAAGAGAAATCCGCAATGATTTGACAGAAAAGGCAGAAGACGGCGCCATCAAGGTGTTTAAGAAAAATCTGGAACAGCTTCTGATGCAGCCCCCAATCGTAGGTCAGGTGGTACTGGGCTGGGACCCGGCTTTTCGTACCGGCTGTAAGCTGGCTGTGGTAGACGCCACAGGAAAAGTGCTGGATACGGCTGTGATTTATCCCACAGCGCCTACGACTCCGGCGAAAATCGCTGCGGCAAAAGAAACCTTAAAGGCTATGATTGAGAAATATAACATTACGCTGTTTTCTGTGGGAAACGGAACAGCCAGCCGGGAGTCTGAGCAGATTATTGTGGAACTGCTCAAGGAAATTCCTCAGAAAGTGCAGTATGTCATTACCAATGAAGCGGGGGCTTCGGTGTATTCTGCCAGCAAGCTTGCCACAGAAGAATTTCCGAACTTTGACGTGGGACAGAGAAGTGCGGCGTCTATTGCCAGAAGACTGCAGGACCCTCTGGCCGAACTGGTAAAAATTGACCCGAAATCCATTGGTGTGGGACAGTATCAGCACGATATGAACCAGAAAAAGCTGGGAGAAGCCCTGTCCGGTGTGGTAGAAGACTGTGTAAATAAAGTTGGCGTGGACTTAAACACTGCGTCTGTTTCCCTTCTGGAATATGTGTCGGGTATCAGCAAAGCCATTGCAAAAAATATCGTAATTTACAGAGAAGAAAACGGTCAGTTTACCGATAGAAAAGAACTCTTAAAGGTGGCAAAATTAGGGCCGAAAGCCTTTGAACAGTGTGCCGGTTTCCTGCGCATCCGGGGCGGAAAAAATCCTCTGGACGCTACCAGCGTACATCCGGAAAGCTACGCAGCGGCAGAAAAATTCCTGGAAAGCATGGGGATGAAGCCGGAAGATATTTTTGGCGGTCATGGCGTGTATTTTGTCAAAGATTATGCAAAAACCGCTGAAAAGCTGGGTATCGGCGAAATTACCCTGCGGGATATGGTAAAAGAACTGACCAAGCCGGGACGCGACCCGCGTGAAGAGATGCCGAAGCCGATTCTGCGTACAGACGTATTAGATATGAAAGATTTAAAAGAGGGTATGGTGTTAAAGGGAACCGTCCGGAATGTGATTGATTTCGGCGCTTTTGTGGACATCGGCGTCCATCAGGACGGGTTGGTGCATATTTCCCAGATGACAGAGCGTTACATTAAGCATCCGCTGGAAGCAGTCAGCGTAGGTGATGTGGTAGACGTAAAAGTTCTGGGCGTAGATATGAAGAAAAAGAGAATTTCCCTTACCATGAAAGGAATTCAGTAAAGAAAGGCGGGTTTATCATGAATGTGAATCAGGAAAGAATCAAAATGCTGCAGCAGGAAATGAAGGCAGCGGGCATGGATATGTATCTGGTGCCCACTGCAGATTTCCATCAGTCAGAATATGTGGGTACTTATTTTAAAGTTCGGGCCTGGCTCTCCGGTTTCTCCGGTTCTGCGGGAACTCTGCTGGTGACAGCGGACGGCGCATATCTGTGGACAGACGGAAGATACTTTATCCAGGCAGCAAAGCAGCTGGAAGGCACAGGCGTTGCGCTGATGAAAATGGGAGAAGAGGGTGTTCCCACAGTAGAAGAATTTCTGGAAGAACATTTGCCGGAGAATGGCTGTCTTGGCTGTGACGGAAGAACCATTCATGTGGCAGAGGGCAAAGAGTTTGAAGCGCTTCTGGCGAAGAAAAACGGCACTTTAAAATGCGGTGAGGACCTGGGCGGTAAAATCTGGACAGACCGTCCGCAGATGTCCAAAGAACCGGTTTATCTGCTGGATGTAAAATATGCAGGACAGCGCAGAGAAGAAAAAATAGCGGCTGTCCGTGAAGAAATGAAAAAAGAGGGAACCAATACCCATATCATCTGCAGTATGGATGATATTGTATGGCTTTTGAATATCCGCGGCAATGATATTGTGTACAATCCAGTGGTACTTTCCTATGTCATGATAACCATGGATAAGGTATACTTCTATGTACAGGAAGAGGCTGTTTCCGGAGAAGTACGGGCAGAATTAGAAAAAGCGGGAGTAGAACTGCACCCATATTTTGAAATTTATGATGCAGTAAAAACATTGAAGGATTCCGACAAAGTGCTGGTGGAGGACATCTGTACCAACTATACCCTGTACAAGTCTATTCCGGAGCACACAGAAGTAGTGTTTGCTCCCAATCCGGCGGCTGTTATGAAGGGGAATAAAAATCAGACAGAAATGGAGAATATCCGTATTGCCCATATCAAGGACGCAAAAGCTATGTGCCGTTTCATTTACTGGCTGAAGCAAAATGTGGGAAGCGGAGAAGTCACAGAATACAGTGCAGCCGAAAAAAGTCTGGAACTCAGAAAAGAAGACCCGGACTGCCTGGACTTGAGTTTTGAAACTATCTGTGCCTATGGACCAAACGCTGCTATGTGTCATTACGCGCCTACAGAAACGGAATTTGCAAAAGTAGAGCCAAAGGGATTTTTCCTGATTGATTCCGGCGGACAGTACTGGCAGGGAACTACAGATATTACCAGAACCATTGCCGTAGGGGAACTGACACAGCAGCAGAAAGAACATTTCACTCTGGTGCTGCAGGGACATATCCGTCTGGCTATGGCAAAATTCCAGTACGGTTGCAGCGGCGCCAATCTGGACGCTCTGGTAAGGGGACCGCTCTGGGAAAGAGGGCTGGACTTTAATCATGGAACCGGACACGGCGTTGGATATCTTCTGAATGTGCACGAAGGTCCTCAGAATATCAACTGGAGAGTGCGCGCAAACGGAAGACGCGGCAACACCACACCATTAGAGGAAGGCATGCTTACTTCCAACGAGCCGGGACTGTATCTGGAAGGAAAATACGGTATTCGTACCGAAAACCTCCTTCTGTGCAAAAAAGCAGAGAAAAATGGATATGGACAGTTCATGGAATTTGAAAACGTAACCTGGGTTCCTTACGAAAGAGAAGCTATTCTTCCGGAGATGCTGACAAAAGCAGAACGGCAGTGGTTAAATGCATATCATAAAAAGGTTTATGAAATCGTTGGCCCCATGCTGGAGGAAGAGGAACGTACATGGCTTCTGGAGGCCACAGCAGAAATTTAAAGCGGCAGCATGGAAAAAACAGTTGCAAGATATGGATACAAGGTATATAATGCATAGTAAATAAAAGAAAATTCTTCGGGGCGGGGTGCAATTCCCCACCGGCGGTAAAAGTCCGCGACCCGTATTTTACGGCTGAACCGGTGTGATTCCGGTACCGACAGTATAGTCTGGATGAGAGAAGAAGGTTATGATTTTGTACGACTTTCAAAGAGAGGAGCCCCCAAAAGGTGCGGTTGCCTCTCTTTTTTTGAAGTTTCAAAAATCATAGAAGAAGAATTTCCTTTTATGAAAAATCATTCATGAAAAGGAGAAATGAAACATGAGTCAGGAAGCAGTTGTAAACAAGAGAATCCAGGGAACACAAAACAGGTCAAAATTAAGAACTACCATACAGATAGCCATGCTTGGGGCTGTGGCTACGGTTCTGATGATGTTTGAATTTCCGCTGCCGTTTATTGCACCGCCTTTTGTGCAGATGGATTTTTCGGAGATTCCGGTAGTAGTGGGAACCTTTGCCATGGGGCCTCTGGCAGGTATTATCATTGAACTTCTGAAAAACCTGCTTCACATTGTCACTCACGGTACTACCACAGCAGGGGTGGGAGAATTGTCAAATTTCCTAATCGGCTGCTCCTTTGCAGTGCCGGCAGGTCTGTTTTATAAACGCAGAAAAACAGCGAAAAACGCACTGATTGGAATGTCTGTGGGAACTGTGACCATGGCAGCTGTGGGATGTCTCTCCAATGCCTTTGTGATGTTTCCCCTGTATAGTGTGGCAATGGGAATCCCTGTGGACAGCTTTATTGCCATGGGAACGAAAATTAACCCGGCTATCAACAATATGGTGACTTTTGTTCTGCTGTCCATGGTTCCTTTTAATCTCATAAAAGGTGTGATGATTTCAGGGATTACCATGCTTTCCTACAAGCGTCTGAAGGTTCTGCTGAAAGGAGAATAAAGTGGCGAAAATCACAGGAATTACCCGTAAGACAGCAAATCCCTTTGTCAATCTTTACGAGTTGGACAGGGAGAGCAAGACCGGGAAAAAGGGAAAATATTATGTGGCTTCCAGAGCAAAAGAAGAAAGAGAACTAAAGCTGAAAAGCCATACGCTGCATCCGGATGGCGTGGTCATCTACAGTCTGTACGGTGAAGCGCAGGATAAAGTGGTACTGATACGCCAGTACCGATACAGCATTGATGATTATGTCTATGAATTTCCGGCAGGTTTGGTGGAAAGAGGAGAGGATTACCGGGAAACCGCAGTTCGGGAGATGAAAGAAGAGACAGGGCTTACGTTTGTCCCTGCTTCTGTTTCCGAGGCATATGAAAAACCGGCTTTTACCACCATTGGTCTGACTGACGAATGCTGCGCCACTGTGTTCGGCATAGCATCGGGTGAAATTTCAGGAGACTATCAGGAGGACACAGAGGAAATAGAAGTTGTCCTGGCAGACCGGGAAGAGGCAAAACGGATTTTAAGAGAAGAAAATACAGCGATAATGTGTTCTTACATGCTGATGCATTTTATACATGATGAAGAACCGTTCGGATTTCTGAAAGAATTGTAAAAATTTCAGATAATTGGTTTCCAGTTCCGAAACATGTGGTATAATGATTGCATATAGTGCAATCCAAGCCACTAGAACACACCGGCTGGGAATGGATTGCCCATATGTGCAGAAATTATATGCATATATGGGCAGTTTACGTTTACGGAAATTTGCAATGTCAGGAGTCTTGAAAATGAAATGGAAAAAATATGCGAAAAGTATTTTGGTATTTATGATAACCATTGCAGCAATGGCGGCAGGGATTTTTATAGGAATTAAATTTCTGAGATTTTTTATGCCCTTTGTCATTGGCTGGTGTATTGCTCTGATTGCCAATCCGCTGGTGCGTATGCTGGAGCGGCGGCTTAAAGTTGCCCGAAAGCATACGTCCATGCTGTTGATTATTGCGGTTTTGGCGGGAATTGTGTGCGGCATTTATTTCGTAGGAGTAAAGGCCGTAGAAGAAACGCGGTCACTGATAGACCAGGCTCCGGAAATTTATGGGAGTATACGCCAGGAATTTCAGGATGCAGGAGACAATATGTCCCGGTTGATAGATGAAATGCCGGAGAGTGTACAGACGGCTATTGAAGATTTTCAGACGAGTATTGGACAGATTACCGGAGAGGCTGTGGGAAAAGTCAGCCAGATTACCGTAGATCAGGCCAGTGATCTTGCCAAAAATCTGCCCAGTATTTTGATTTCCATTATTTTTACCATATTATCTGCCTATTTTTTTATTGCGGACAGAGATAAAATTCTGGAATTCGGGCGAGCCAATACACCTATGCTGATTCAGGAAAAATGGCGGATTCTCTCAGACAGCTTCAAGCAGGTATTTGGAGGCTATTTTAAAGCGCAGTTTAAAATTATGGGTGTCATTGGGATTATTTTGTTTGTAGGATTTCTGATTATGCAGGTGAAATTCGCAGCCCTGGTGGCTGTTCTTATCGCTTTTCTGGATATGCTGCCGTTTTTCGGCACCGGTACTGCACTGATTCCCTGGGCGCTTTTTAAAATTATTTCAGGGGACTTGCAATATGCCGTAGGATTGATTATTCTGTATCTTGTGACGCAGCTGGTGCGAAGAGTGATTGAACCTAAGATGGTGGGAGATTCCATAGGCGTAAATCCGCTTCTGACCCTGATTTTTATGTATATCGGATACCGTATCGGAGGTGTGCTGGGAATGATTCTGGCAGTTCCGGTGGGGGCCATTGTGATTAATTTCTATAATCTGGGCGCTTTTGATGGGATTAGGAAGGGGCTGAAAGAAGTTACCAATGATATACTAAAATGGCTGTATCGGGATGATGAAGATTCCCCACATAAAGATTTGAAGACAAAGTAAATGAGACGGAGAATATTGTGACTAAGAAAAGAAAGATAAAATGGACAACTACCAAAATTATTGCAGCAGGCTATTTTACAGTCATTGCCTTGGGCACGCTGCTGCTGATGCTGCCAGTTTCCAACAGGGGAGGCGAGGCGGCCTCTTTTATGGATGCCTGGTTTACGGCTACGTCTGCTACCTGTGTGACGGGCCTGGTTACTCATGATACGTACACTTTCTGGTCCGAATTCGGACAGGTTGTGATTTTAATATTGATTCAAATAGGAGGCATTGGCTTTATGACCATTGCCATATCTGCGCTGACTTTGACTCGAAGGAAAATTGGGCTGTCGGAACGGATGCTGATGCAGGAAAGTGTGGCAGCTCCTCAGATAGGTGGAATTGTACGAATGTCAAAGTTTGTGTTATCAGGGACTTTTTTCTTTGAAGGAGTGGGTGCGGTTCTTCTGGCCTGTTATTTTGTCCCCAGGCTGGGACTGGGAAAAGGTTTGTATTATGCTGTGTTTCATTCCATATCTGCATTTTGTAATGCAGGAATTGATCTTATGGGATATTACAGCCCAAGTTCGTCCCTTATTACAGCAGGGGACAGCTATTTGGTAGGACTGACCATAGCGGGGCTGATTATCATAGGTGGTATTGGCTTTTTGGTATGGGAAGATTTGAAGAAATGGAAATGGCATATCCGTTCTTATAAACTGCATACTAAGATGGTGCTGTTTGCCACCGCCATTCTTATTGTGGGAGGAACTTTGCTTATCTTTGTCTTCGAGTGGGGAAAACCCTCCATGGAAGGCAAAAATTTGGGACAGCAGATTCTTTGTGCTTTTTTTCAGGCTGTGACCCCCAGAACGGCAGGGTTTAATACCATAGATTTGAATATGCTCACAGACAGCAGTCAGGCGCTTATGATAAGCCTGATGTTTATTGGCGGTTCTCCCGGCTCTACAGCGGGAGGTATTAAAACCACCACCATGCTGATTCTGGTGCTGACTATTTGGACAGAGCTGAGAAAGCGAAAAGATTTGGAACTGTTCAGGCGGAGAGTGGAGAGTGAAGCCATTCGTCATGCCTGCTGTCTGATGATGTTTTATGGTTTGCTGAGCATAGGTTCTTCTATGATCATTTCAACCATAGAGAATCTGGGAATGAAGCAGACGCTTTTTGAAACAGTGTCTGCACTTTGTACAGTGGGGCTGTCCTTGGGAATTACCCCTGGTCTGGGAACAGTTTCACAGATTATATTAATTCTGCTGATGTTTATCGGAAGAGTGGGAGGTATTACCATACTGATTGCATTTACCAACCGTATCTCCATGATTCCGTCAAAACTTCCGGTGGAAAAAGTGTCTGTAGGATAAAATAGTTTAAGGAGGAAAACAGAGATGAAATCAGTGCTTCTGATAGGTCTTGGCCGTTTTGGAAGACATATGGCAGAACGATTAATTGCGGAGGGAAATGAAATCCTTGCAGTGGATATTAATGAAGAAAGGGTCAATGACGCCATAGATATGGTAACGGATGCGCAGATTGGCGATGCTACCAATGAACATTTTGTGGAATCTCTGGGAGTGAGAAACTTTGATTTGTGTGTTGTGGCTATTGGAGATAATTTTCAAAGTTCGCTGGAAGCTACGGCACTTTTGAAAGACTGTGGGGCTTCTCTTGTACTGGCAAGAGCTAACCGGGATGTTCATGCTAAATTTCTTTTGCGAAACGGTGCGGACCATGTGGTTTATCCGGAAAAGGAAATGGCTCAGCGCCTTGCTGTGAAATATGGAAATGACAATATCTTTGATTATATTGAACTGACAGAGGAGTATGCGATTTATGAAATTCCGGTTCCGGATACCTGGGTGGGAAGTTCTATTGTGGAAAAAGAAGTAAGAAAGAAATACCATATAAGCATTCTGGCTACGAAAGAAGCTGGGAGGATGAATCCGCTTCCCGGTGCAGACCATGTGTTCAGAGGTGCGGAAACATTGATTGTTATGGGACATTTCCGGGACGTGCGGACTGTGACAAAGGTGAAATAGAGAGACAAGAGAGCTGAAAAGCTGACGGGGCTGCCGCATTACATGCGATACAGCCCTGTTTTCATGTTCTTTAGGGCATTTAAGTCCAGTTTTCCATTTTGTGATACAGGAAATCGGTTTACATAAATAAATTTCTTTGGAATCATGTATTCCGGCAAAATGGAAAGCAAGTCTTCTTTTAATCTGGCAGAATAGCTTTTATCGGAAATGGATTTTTCCGGACAAACTACATAAGCATAGAGATTTCGTACACGGTGTTCCCGAATGTGAGGAAGGACTGCAGCGCGGCTGACCTGAGGTAGCTTCATAAGTCCTGTTTCCACATCGTCCAGCGCAACGGGATGGCCGCTGAGCCGGATAGCGGCATCTTTTCTGCCGCAGTAGAAAAGAACGCCGTCCTGAAGATAGCCTCTGTCCTGCGTATGAAAACCCTGTACAGAACCTGTTTTGTGTTTTTCTGTGAAGAAAGTTTTTTTCGTATGGAAGGGATTTTTGTAATATCCGGGAGGAGATGTATGGCTTAGGATTACAATTTCTCCTTTGTCACCGTCTTTTAAAACTGTGCCTGTTTCGCTTCGAATTTCGATTTGCACCCCTGGTTTTATGGAGCCGGAAGGCAGTATCTGGCTGTTTTGCAGAAGTTTTTCCGTGATTTCTGTACTGGTGACTGCCAATGCAGTCGGAGCAGGAATATAGAGATTGAAAATCCGGGCATCAGGAAATTGTTTTTTTAATTTGGCGGCAGTTTTTACAGACAAAGGTTCTTTTCCCAAAAGGAAGCAGGACAGCGAAGGAATCTGTTTGGCACAGAAAGCTTCTTCGACAAGGCACATCTCCAGAAAGGATGGGGTAGAGATTAACACAGTTCCCTTTGAAGCGGCAAAGGTATGCAGAAGCAGCCGGGGATTGTCCATATCCGTTTCTGATATACACCAGAGTGTTCCCTGGAGAAAGAGACAGGTATAAATATCCGTTACGGACAAATCAAAAGAAAAAGGAGCTTGATTGAGAAATACCGGCACTTTTTCAAAAGAAGCAGAAAGGCAGGGGATAACACAGCTTTTTAAATGTTCTTCCAGGGAACGAAGAGAGATTTGAACTCCCTGTACAGTTTCACCGGAATCACAAGCATACATAATGCAAAAAACATCATCTTTTGCAATAGGGGTGAGATAAGCCGTCATAAGCCGGATGTCACAGTCCGGGATTTTATTTTTCTGAGTAATCTCCTGGAATACATGCAGAGAGAGCATAGAATTACAGGGAAAGGGAAATGGTTCCAATGCGCAGACAAGAGAGGGCTGAATATCTTCCAGTACCATTTTTACAGTCTGTATAGGCAGAGAAACATCCAGAGGACAATAGGGAATTCCCGCTTTCATGCAGGCCAGAAAGCAGACCAGCATAAAGGGACTTTTGTGCCCGTAAATAAGCACGGGATTTCCCTTTTTGCTGCATTTTCCGTCCAGGTACAGGGCAAGCCGGTCAGAATAATCAGCCAGTTGTCTGTAGGTAAGCATAGAAGTTCCGTCTGTGGCTGCTATCCGGGAAGGAAACCGTTGAGCAGACTGGGAAAGTATATGAAAAAGTTCCATGATGAAATCGCCTCCTGCGTACAAAAAATTTATGTTCTTCATTTTAGAAGGAAATCATTAAGAACTTTTCCGGATAAATCGAAAGAAATTCTAAAGTTTTCAGAAAAGCATCAAAGGAAAATACTCTGGTTTCGGTAGAAAAATTCGGGAAAGGTTTGGGGAAATATTGCACAAGTTAAAAAAAAAAGATATAATGCACAGTAAAGTAATAACAAGTGAAAAATTGAGAAAGTGAGTAGAGAATATGTGTAAAAAATTTGATGTAATTGCATTAGGTGAACTTTTGATTGATTTTACTGAAAACGGAGTAAGTGGGCAGGGAAATCCTATTTTTGAGGCAAACCCGGGAGGAGCACCCTGTAATGTGCTGGCTATGCTGAATAAGCTGGGCAAGAAGACATCTTTTCTGGGTGTTGTAGGAAAAGACCAGTTCGGAACCGCTCTTAGGGGAACACTGGAATCTATAGGCATTGACACTAGCCATTTGTATGAAGACGAAGAAGTACATACCACACTGGCCTTTGTTCATACTTTTGAAGATGGGGACCGTGATTTTGCATTTTACAGAAATCCGGGAGCAGATATGATGCTGCAGGAAGACCAGATTGATGAGGCCTATATACAGTCTGCAAAGGCTTTTCATTACGGTACTTTATCCATGACGCACGAAGGGGTGAGGAAGGCAACTTACAAGGCAATCAATGTAGCGAAAGAAGCAGGACTTCTGATTTCTTTTGACCCCAATCTGAGACCGCCGCTGTGGAAATCTATGGAAGAGGCAAAAGCACAGATTGCATACGGCTTGTCCAAATGCGATTTGTTGAAAATTTCTGAAGAAGAACTGGAATTTATGACAGGAACAAAAGATGTAAAAGAAGGGGCTCATATCCTTCTGAAAGAATATCCTAACTTAAAACTTATGAATGTGACTATGGGAAAAGAGGGGAGCATTGCTTTTTACGAAGGAAAAGAGGTATTTCAGAAACCGTTTTTACAGGAAAACACCATTGAAACCACAGGAGCAGGCGATACCTTCGGCGCGTGCGCATTGAACTATGTGCTGGAACATGGCCTGGAAGGACTGACAGAAGAAAATCTGCAGGAAATGCTGCGTTTTGCCAATGGTGCGTCTTCTCTGATTACCACGAAAAAGGGTGCTCTGCGTGTTATGCCGGAGAAAGAAGAAGTGACCGCTTTTATTGGTGCATAGACAAAAGAGAGTCTTGTAAGATTTGCATAGAAAACAGAATAAAATTGGTAAAAAATTCACAAACTTTATTATGGTAGATTGACATTGAGATGATTTTGTGTTAGATTATAACCATAGTTCTGATTACTGACGGATAAATGTGGAGTACCACAGGGGAATCAGAATAAGATAGTAAGCCGACCGTCTGGGCAGCATTTGTAGCTTTACAAGTGTTGCCCTTTTTTCAATCAGGCAATAATTTCGGAAATTTCGCATAGGAATAGATGGAGAAGGATTGGAAGAAGGGCGAGGAAAACTATTATTTTTAAGGAGGATGTTATTATGGGATTCAAATCAGACATTGAAATTGCACAGGAATGTACAATGGAGCCGATTACAAAAATTGCGGAGAAAGCAGGTATTGATGACAAATATCTGGAGCAGTACGGCAAGTACAAAGCAAAAATTGACTACAACTTATTAAAAGAATCCGATGCACCAAACGGAAAATTAATTCTGGTTACTGCCATTAACCCAACACCGGCAGGAGAAGGAAAGACCACCACAACCGTTGGTCTTGCAGACGGTATGCAGAGACTTGGCAAAAACGTTATGGTTGCTCTTCGTGAGCCATCTCTGGGACCGGTATTCGGTGTAAAGGGCGGCGCAGCAGGCGGCGGATACGCACAGGTAGTTCCTATGGAAGACATCAACCTGCACTTTACCGGAGATTTCCATGCAATCGGTGCAGCCAACAACCTTCTGGCAGCTATGCTGGATAACCACATTTATCAGGGAAATGAACTGAACATCGACCCAAGAAAAATCACCTGGAGAAGATGTGTGGATATGAATGACCGTCAGCTTCGTTTCGTAGTAGACGGTATGGGCGGAAAGACCAACGGCATGCCAAGAGAAGACGGCTATGACATCACCGTAGCTTCTGAAATCATGGCAGTTCTGTGTCTGGCCAGAGACATTACAGACTTAAAGGAAAGACTGGGACGTATTATTGTTGGTTATACATACGGAAAAGTTTCCGAACAGAAACCGGTTACGGCTCATGACTTACACGCAGAAGGCGCTATGTGTGCCCTGTTAAAAGACGCTCTGAAGCCAAACCTGGTGCAGACCTTGGAGCATGTACCTGCCATCGTACACGGCGGCCCATTCGCAAACATTGCACACGGCTGCAACTCTGTTATCGCAACCAAGATGGCAATGAAATTAGGTGATTACGCCATTACAGAAGCAGGCTTCGGCGCTGACCTCGGCGCAGAGAAATTCCTGGATATCAAGTGCCGTATGGCAGACCTGCACCCAAGCGCAGTGGTTATCGTAGCAACGGTTCGTGCCCTCAAGTACAACGGCGGCGTGGCAAAAGCAGACTTAAATAACGAAAACCTGGAAGCATTGGAAAAAGGACTTCCAAACCTGTTAAAACATGTAAGCAACATTAAAAACGTATACAAACTGCCATGTGTGGTTGCTATCAATGCATTCCCCACAGATACGAAGGCAGAACTTGACCTGGTAGAACAGAAATGTAAGGAACTGGGCGTAAACGTTGCCCTGTCTGAAGTATGGGCCAAAGGCGGCGAAGGCGGTATTGCTCTTGCAAAAGAAGTTATCCGTCTGGTAGAAGAACCAAACGACTTTACCTTCTCTTATGAACTGGAAGGAAGCATTGAAGATAAATTAAACCAGATTGTACAGAAAATCTATGGTGGTAAGAGAGTAGTTCTGACAGCCAATGCGCAGAAACAGGCAGCACAGTTAGAAGCATTAGGATACGGAAACTGCCCAATCTGTGTGGCTAAGACACAGTACAGCTTAACAGATGACCAGACCAAACTGGGTGCGCCTACAGACTTTGAAGTAACCGTAAGAAACTTAAAGATTTCCGCAGGTGCAGGATTTATCGTAGCATTAACCGGTGAAATCATGACCATGCCGGGTCTGCCGAAAGTGCCGGCTGCTGAAAGAATTGATGTGGATGCGACAGGAAAAATTTCCGGTCTGTTCTAAGAGTGAAATAAGAATACAGCTGCCGCATCATGCAGCCGTCTGGAAGATTCCGGATATATGCAGAGTGCGGCAGTTCTGTTTATATTAGGAGAGTTTGGGCTGGAAGGGAGTAGGTAAATATGTATAAAGATGAGTATAAGGCCGTATGTAATAGTGCGGCAGCAAAATTAAATTTATTGAAGAACAATCCTCTGGGATATTTTATGTCTGCTATTCTTGCGGGTGTGTTTGTGGCCATGGGGGGTTTTGTGGCATTTACACTGGCTGGTCATCTGTCAGGTGCAGAAATGACAGCGAACTGGGCGAAACCGGCGCAGAGTGCGGCATTTGCAGCAGCGCTTAGTTTGGTTATTATGGCAGGTGCAGACTTATTTACAGGAAATAATTTTGTTCTGTCGGCAGCAGTATTCAGAAAGACAGCCTCCTGGGGGGACGCTTGTAAATTATGGGGTATCTGTTGGATTGGAAACCTGGTTGGTTCTCTTTTATCATCTGCTCTTTTCGTGGCTGCAAAAGTTCCAACAGGCGGTATTGGTGATTACTTCGTAAACCTGGCAGTGAATAAGACCACCACGGCTCCTGTGCCATTGTTTGTCAAAGCAGTATTGTGTAATATACTGGTATGTCTTGCCGTATGGTGCGGAATCAAAATGAAATCTGAATCAGGCAAACTGATTATGATTTTCTGGTGTATCTTTGTGTTCATGGTATGTGGATTTGAGCATAGCATTGCAAACATGAGCAGCATCGGTGTTTCTCTTCTTACAGGAAAAGTTGGAATCGGTGCATATTGCTATAATGTCATTATCGTAACGCTTGGGAATATGGTTGGCGGTATCTTAGGTGTGGCACTTCCATATCATTTGATTTCAAAAGAAAAATAAGTACATAGAGAGAACTTTGAGGGGAGTAAAAGGCGCTGAACGCAGAATGCGGGTCAGCGCCTTTTTTGCGGTGCGCCTGGCGGCATTTGAACAATATTTTTAAATTACTGTATTGGTCTACACCCTTGCTTTATGGTATATCAGGATAGAATTTTATTGCTATATTGACTAGTGCATTGGCACGTATATATTTAGCATTACTGCCACTTACACGGAAGTGGCAGTAAATTTGGGATATAGCGAATTCAATTTGATTCGTGCAGCAGCAGTTTTAAATTGCCAATCCACCTTTGCCGCCCTTGTATTACGCTCGGTTTCCCATGCCGATAATTCGCTGCGGAGATGATTGATATCGTCAATTCGCCGTGACAGGCACTGGCGTGTCATTACATTAAGTTCTATTTCAGCGATATCCAGCCAGCTTCCATGTTTCGGTGTATAATGGATTTCCAAGTGTTTTATAAGACGCCTTGCTTCTGCCGCAGGATACTTTTTATATAAGGATGCCGGTTTATGGGTATTAAGGTTATCCATTACAAGAATGATTTTTTCCACTTCTGGGTACATGACATCAACAAGGTATTTTATTTCTTCTGCCCAGTCAACTGCAGTCCGGTGCTCCCGGACACTGACATGATGCTTCCCAGCAAGAGGTTCTATGAAAGCAAAGATGCTGCATGTACCATTACGGATATATTCGGAATCTACTTTCCGGTCATCTCCCGGGCGCATTGGCAGCGGTTCCCTTGTCTCTCCCAACAGCTGGTATGGTTTTTCATCCATGCAGACGACCGGACGCATTGGGTCATACGTGAGTTCATAGACATCGAGAACATCTTCCATACATGCTATGAATTCTGCATCCTCTTTTGGCGGGATGCACCAATAGTCATTGAGGTGAGGTCTAAGTTCATTTTTTTTAATACCCTGCGGATTGTTTCTCTGCTGACTGGTGTTTCCAATTCAATACGTGCTTTCTCTTCCAGAAGCCGGAGTGTCCATCGGGAGTGTCCTTCGGGTGCCGGATCGCAAGCAATTTGAATCAAATGCGCTTCCGTCCGTCCATCTGCCTTGCGTAATGCCGCACTTGAATTTGGGCTGATGTTGTATTTGACAATATTAGTAATACCGTTCTTAACATAAGATTGGATAATATTTGTAACCGTAGCCGGACAGACCGCATAAGTATGTGCAATTTGTGAGTGGGTCAAACCAGTACCACTGACTTCATCTAACTCTAATAAAATCTGACATCTCTTTAGGACGGTTTTACAGGTTTTCTTATCCCTAATAACCTTACGAAGAGCTGACACTTCATTGTCACTGAGTATAATATGATATGTTTTAGGTCTTGCCATAATGAATCACCGCCGTTTCTTTTTAGTATATCATGAAACGGCATGAAGCAAAAGAATAATTGTGTGCTTGAGTTTCCGCAGTTTTATCCACAAGTTACTGTTCAGAGGTATGCATAAGTCATTGTAAAAAATAGCGAAATTTATTTTTTTATTTTGTGGATATTCATTTTAGGCAGGAAAAACTGTGTTTATAATTTTTCCTGCCGTTCTTTTTTGGCAAAGTTATACAAAGTTATACACCAGATTCTGGATTCCAGAGCCCATTTTCGAAGTTTCATGGCTGATATCAATGCTTTTTCAATCGCAAAACGAATACTTATCCACAGTCAGATTGACGAAAGAACGATTTTGGGAAATTCACTTTTTTTCTATGTTTTTGTTATACTCTTTCACAAGAAAGAGAGATTTTCTTATGGACATCGATTTAAAAGAAGAATTGAAAAAACGTGATAAACTTCTCGCTGGTTACCTCAAACAGATTGAGATACAAGAGGAATTTATCCAAAAACAAAAGGAAATGATTGAATATCTGGAAGATCATATTTCAAAGATCACAGACATTATCAGTGGCGTTTAATGATAACTGTGCCGGAGGAAAACGTATGCCTGATACTTATGATTACATCACACTCATGTGCCGGCTAAAAGCCGCACAGGCAAGGAATAAAGAGCTGGAATCCGGTGAGAGATATGTCAAACTGAAAGAACTCCACCAGAAGGATTGCAGAGACTATGAACATAAAATTCTGGAACTGCAGACAGAAATAGCGGAAGCGCATAAAGAAACTATCCGTGTCCGTAATTACTGGTTCCAGGTACTGGAGGATATGCTCCTGGAGTTTGAAGCGATGCAGAAAAAAGCCGAACGGAAGCTAAAGGAGATGGAGAAGCGCGTCCTTTTTGCCGAAAACAAAGAGATGATGCTTTAGATAAAGTAAAAGAACTCCGCCTTCAGTTTTATAAAACAGCAGCCAGGCTGGAAGAAGAACAGGGAAAAAACGGGCAGGAAACCGGGAGGACAGCCCGGTCATAAGGGGCACAGCCGAAAGAAACAGGAACCTACGCAGCCGGCAATCCTTCTTCCACCGCCAGAAGAAGTCCTTGAAGACTGTGCTTTCAAAAAGACTGCAAGGACAATCATAAAACAACTGGTAAGGATCCGTATGGTTCTGGATGTAACGGAATACCATGCAGATGTTTATTATAACAGTCAGACGGGAGAACGTGTACATGCTGCATTTCTGGATGGCGTGATTGATGACGTGAATTATGATGGCAGCATCCGGGCATTTCTGTTTCTTTTAAATAATAACTGCTGTACTTCCATTGATAAGAGCAGAAAATTCCTGTCGGATTTAACAGGTGGAAAACTGAATATTTCGAAAGGCATGATAAGTAAACTCAGCAGGGAGTTTGCTTTAAAAACAGAGCCTGAACGCAGGACTGCCTGCGCAGAGATGCTGCTTTCCCCTGTCATGCATACAGACTGTACAAATGCAAGGGAAAACGGAAAGAACTGTCAGGTATATGTCTGTGTGACACCGGACGGAAAAGCCCTATACTTTGCATGTGAGAAAAAAGGGCATGAAGGGGTAAAAGGTACTGTCACGGAGGATTATCAGGGAATCCTGGCCCATGACCATGATCTTACCATTTATCATTATGGAGCAAATCATCAGGAATGTCTTGCTCATGTACTGCGTTATCTGAAAGACAGTATAGATAACGAACCGGAGCGCACCTGGAACAAAGAAATGCGTTCACTGGTACAGGAAATAATCCATTTCCGAAAAGGCTTCCAGCTGCCCCAGGAGCCGGATCTGAAAAAGGTTTCCGAATTTGAAAAAAGATATCAGAAGATACTGGAAACCGCTAGAAAGGAATACGGGGACATTCCGGCAAATAATTATTATAGAGACGGGTATAATTTATTTTTGAGAATGGAGAAATACATGCAGAATCATCTGCTGTTCCTGCATAACTCCAGAGTACCTGCCACGAATAACGAAGCCGAAGGGCTTCTGAGGAATTATAAGCGGAAACAGGCGCAGGCCGTGACATTTAGGAGTTTCGAAAGTATCGATTATCTCTGCCAATGCATGAGCATGCTTGTTTTGATGCGCCTGGAGGAATCGGCAAATATATTTGACAGAGTGTCCAAGATATTTGGATAAAGAAAAACCGATGGCTTTGACTGTTATCAGTCTACACCATCAGTTTTCTTAAGTCCAGTTAACCTCTGAACAGTAACGCTCACTGTGAAAATTTATCCAAATTAAGCGAAACTTCTTGAAATCTCAAAGATAACATGCTAACATCTAAGTAAACAGAAAGCACCCACTCCAAAGGTGGATGCTCCGAGTTTAGGTCAGATAATGTCCTTACGGACACCGCTTATCCTGTTGGCAGACAGGATAGGCATTTTTATTTTCGCTTGTTTCTCTTATCGAGAAAGGCAAGCAACGCTACAATCAAGCTACCAAAGAACATCAGCAATGCTAATATCCCAATGAAAATCGAAATAATTTCATAAGCCGTCAACGGCGCCACCTCCCTTCCTATGTATTCCGGTTGCCCGGTATCATAAAACTCGGGAGGCTACCACCCTGTCATGGGTACTTTCCTTAGGTAATATCCTAACATAATAACTATCACTTCGGCAAGAAAAAACTACATTTTTCTATCTCATTATTTTCTGCCAATTATGATAACATGGTTACTTGCACCAAGAACCGACTGTTCACGGCACACACTATAATGGTAATCGCACCATATTTTGAACTGATTTTCATCCCATTGGTCTACCTTTTGCGATAAAAGAGGTGCTAAACCATCTTGTGCAAAATGGTCTACAATTTCTAATCCATACCTTTGATAAATTAATTCCATTTCCTCTTTTGAAGAATAATAAGTATCCGTCCAAAAACACTTCTCATCATCATGCTTTAATACGCTTGTTTTAACAAGTTGTTTTGCCAATTGTTCATCTGTAAGCGCCCAATAATACTGCGGTAAAATTTAAAATTACCCCAGCCCTTTGCGAGTTGGAGTAATTCACTATAATTCACATGCGATTTTTGACAGACTGGAGTTTTTCACTCCAAGGTGCAAGTTCTGCCAGCTGTTCATCCGTCATATCTTTACTTGGCCGATGCTCCAGCAGAAATTTGAGATATCCGTAAATATTCAGGCCGTGTGCTTTTGCCATCTCAACCATTGTGTAGACTACCGCACTGGCATTCGCTCCGTCCACGGAACTGCTGAACAGCCAGTTCTTCCGTCCTACTGCAAATGGACGGATTGCATTCTCGCTGAGATTGTTGGTAAAGCTGCAGTGCCCATCCTCCAGATAGGTCTCCGCTGTATCACGCCGGTTGAGAACATAATTAACCGCTTTATCCATCCGGGTATTCCGGACGGGCTTCTGCTGATCGAGCCACGACCAGAAAGCCTCCAGAACAGGTTTTTCCTTCTCGAGACGCAGCTGTTTCCGCTTTTCATAATCACCGGAATGCTTTTTGTTTATAGAGTCCTCAATGGCGAATAACCGGTTGCAGTACTGGACTCCCTGCACTGCCGGCTGGCTGTAATCATACTGCCTGCCTTTAGGAACAGCGTCGATAAAGTATCAGCGGATATGTGCCCAGCAGGAGCAGCGCCTAATCCCCGGCAGATTGTTATAACCCTGATAGCCGTCAGTTTCCAGATATCCGCTGTAGCCTTCCAGAAACTCTCTTGCGTGGCTGCCGCTCCTGGTAGGGGAATAGCCATACAGGATAATCTCCGGAAGTCCATCCTCACCACTTCGGAACAGCCACATGAACGACTGGGTCTGAGCCCTGCGGCCTTCCTCTTTCAGCACCTGGACCCGAGTCTCATCTGCCATGGCAAAGTTCCTTTTCAGCAGTTCACGGTGAAAGTAATCATACATTGGCTGAAAATAGTTCTGCGAACAGTAGATAATCCAGTTAGCAAGGGTGGTCCGGCTGATCTGGGCCCCATACTGTTTCCAGTCTTTCTCCTGCCGGTAAAGGGGAAGCCCATTGGCATATTTCTGGTACATGGTCCATGCAACGGTGGATGCCGAGGCAGGACCTTTCCCAACCAGAGCCGCCGGAACCTGGGACTTTATGATTACAGGTTTTTCTGTGTCGCCGAGTCCTTCCTTGCAGGATGGGCATCCGTAGCTCTGGCTGTAGTATTCGATTACTTTACAAGTGGCAGGAATGAATTCCAGTTCCCGGCGGACATACTCCTCGCCAATCAGAACCAGCTGCGTACCGCATACCGGACAAATCTTCTCTTCTTCCGGAAGAGGGAGCACTACTTTTTCAATCTTAAGGCCTTTGAAGAGATCTTCATGCGTGGCCTTCTTTTTACGGGTATGTTCCTTGATTACAGTTTCTTCTTCCGGCAGAGATGGATTCTGTTCCATTTCCGCTTCATCAAAGAGATTCTGCTGTCCCGGAATATCATCGGCTCTTCTTTCACTGGAAGAACCAAAGAGTTTTTTTGTCAGATAATCTACCTGTTCCTGAAGGGCTTTCTCGTGACTGGATTTTTCGTCAATAATAAGACGGAGAGATTTCATCATCTCAGTCTGTTCAGATACCATTGTTTTCAGTTGTGATATCGTATCTTTCAGCTCTCTGAGCTGGATATCTTTCGCACTGGAAGCCATCGTTTCTCTCCTCGGATTTGATACCTTTATTATAGCAGAAACAGGGCTTTTACTAAAGGAAAATAGCTCCTGAAAAATGCCGAATTTATAAGGGCTTTCCGGTTTTTTCTGTGCAGGATTTCTACTGGAATCCAGATGCTTTTTATTCTGCTTTAAAGGCTTTGGGCTGGTCAATATCAATCCCCGACATCAGCCAGTCAAACTCCCGCCAGGAAAGATTCCGGACCTCCGATTGCTTCCTGGGCCATTGATAGCCACCGCGGACAGACAACCGCTTATAAATCAGAACGAACCCGTCTGGTTCCCGGAACAAGGCTTTAATCCTGTCCCGTCTTCTTCCACAGAACAGGAAGAGAGCACTGGACGACGGATCCATCTTAAACTGGTCTTCGATAACGGCGCAGAGTCCGTCAATGGACTTCCGCATGTCGGTATAGCCGCAGACAATGTAAATCTTTTCAAGTCCGGAGATGTCACCTAACATGAGAGCTCCTGAAGCAGACGGAATGTTCTGGTGAGTAGGAGCGGATCTGCATCATTGCTGATACGGACCGTGATATCCTTCATAGCAACTTCAATCGTATGTGAATTGTCAAGGTACGAGTTTTGCATCTGGGATGCTGTATGCTGTTCCGGAACAATGTCAATGGAGACCACGTCCTGTTTCGGACGGGGAATCTCAAGATGACCATGATTCGCTGCTGGAATCTGCTCCGCTGCCGCTTTCCGACAGCGGCTGACCCAGTTGTAAAAGGTGCTTACTGCAATGTCGTTTTCACGGCACCAGTCAGCATCTGTCATGCCGCTCTGACGGCATTCATTAATAAGCCTGAGCTGTTCCGCCATCGGAACACGGGCTTTGCGAGTACCTGCCATAACCTATCCTCCATAATTGTAGTGAAATAATCTAAATATCTATCGACTACAATTATAGGTGAAACTTGAGGATTAGGAAATCCGCAGGAATATTTGACGCTTACTGTTTATGAGGTTTCTTCTACTTTTCCTGAAATTTCTCTGAACATGAAAAGAACGACCTGACAAAGGCTTTTCTGCCTTGTCTAAGGTCGTTCTTTTCATGTTTCTATTCTTTTTTCAGGTTATCCAACTTTGCCCTTGTCAGGATAGTGGAGTGTGCCTTGGAATACCCACACCACTATTTTTTGTCAAGCTACACACTGAAAAAATTAGATCCATTTTAGATCCAAAGGACATAAAACAACCCCGGAAATGCCCATTATATCAGCATTTCCGGGGTTCTGTCCGTTATTCGAATTCAATCGTAGCCGGCGGTTTCCCCGTGCAGTCATACATAACTCGGTTAATATGCTTCACTTCATTCACAATCCTGCTGGTGGTCTTCCCAATAACCTCCCACGGAATCTCCGCGCTCTCTGCTGTCATAAAGTCGGTAGTCGTCACTGCTCTAAGCGCAATGGCATAGTCATAGGTTCTCTCGTCTCCCATAACCCCTACAGACCGCATATTTGTCAATGCCGCGAAATACTGGCCAATCTCTCTGTCGATTCCGGCTTTTGCAATCTCTTCTCTCCAGATAGCGTCTGCTTCCTGCACCATCTTGACTTTCTCAGCCGTAACCTCTCCGATGATACGGATTCCAAGTCCCGGTCCCGGGAATGGCTGTCTGAACACCAGATATTCCGGAATGCCCAGTTCCAGACCTGCTTTCCGGACTTCGTCTTTAAACAAATCGCGCAGAGGCTCGATAATTTCCTTAAAGTCTACGTAATCCGGCAAACCTCCTACGTTGTGGTGGGATTTGATAACAGTGGACTCACCGCCTACACCGCTTTCCACAACGTCCGGGTAGATGGTTCCCTGTACCAGGAAGTCCACAGCGCCGATTTTCTTTGCCTCTTCTTCAAAGACACGGATAAATTCTTCGCCGATAATCTTACGTTTTCTTTCCGGCTCTTCCACGCCTTTTAATTTCTCATAGAAACGTTCCTGGGCATTGACACGGATAAAGTTCAAATCATAGTGACCTTCCGGTCCAAAGACTGCCTCAACCTCATCTCCCTCATTTTTACGAAGAAGACCGTGGTCTACGAATACGCAGGTAAGCTGATTTCCGACTGCTTTGGACAGCATAACAGCCGCCACGGAAGAATCCACACCGCCGGACAGGGCGCAGAGCACTTTTCCGTCGCCCACCTTTTCACGAATGGCTTTGATGGACTCTTCCACAAAAGAATCCATTTTCCAGTCACCGGAACACTGGCACACATTGTAGACAAAGTTGGAAAGCATTTTCTTTCCTTCCTGGGTGTGCAGAACTTCCGGATGGAACTGTGTGGCATACAGACCTTTTTCCACGTTTTCCACTGCTGCTACCGGACAGTCAGAGGTATGCGCACTGATTTCAAATCCCGGCGCTGCCTGGGAGATGTAATCGTTGTGACTCATCCAGCAGATAGTCTTTTCAGATACGTTTTCAAAAAGTTTGGACTTCTGATTCACCGTTACTTCGATTTTTCCATATTCTCTTACCGGAGCCTTTTCTACTTTGCCGCCCAGCAGATGCATCATAAGCTGGGAGCCGTAGCAGATTCCCAGAATCGGAACGCCCAGTTCAAAGATTTCCTTCGTATAGGTAGGAGAATCCTCCAGGTAAACGCTGTTCGGTCCCCCGGTAAAAATAATTCCCTTTGGCCCAATAGCCTTAATTTTTTCAATATCTGTTTTATAAGAATAGATTTCACAGTACACATTACATTCGCGCACACGTCTTGCAATTAACTGATTATACTGTCCTCCGAAATCAAGTACAATAACGGTTTCTCTTTTCAAAGAAATGTCCTCCTGTTCTTTATAATGAATAGTTTTCTAAGAGAAAATATATAGAAATAATTATAGATTATTGCCCTCAAATTTACAAGAGCAAAATACTTGTGAAAACTGCCAAATTTTCGCAAATCTTCACTCATGCCTTTTAAACCGGGTTTACATGCACCATGCAGTGCTTCACCAGAGGGAACTTTTCCTCTATTCTGTCATGCACCTGCTGGGCAATTTCATGTCCTTCCCGCAGGGTCATGTTCCCGTCTGCGGCAATTTCGATATCCACATAAATCCTTGCCCCAAACAGTCTGGTATGAAGCATATCAATGTTTTTCACACCTTTCTGACACAGAATCAGTTCCTGCATAGCCTTTTCCGTTTCTTCGTCACAGGATTTATCTACCATCTTGTCTATGGCATCTTTAAAAATGTCATAAGCCGCTTTTACGATAAAAATGCAGATAATCACACTGGCTAAAGGGTCTAAAACCGGAAATCCCAGTCTGGCTCCCAAAATACCCACAAACGCCCCCACCGAAGACAGGGCATCGGAACGGTGATGCCATGCGTCTGCCATCAGGGCCCCGGAGTTTATCTTTTTTGCCGCGCCTCTGGTATACCAGAACATCCACTCCTTAATGCTAATGGAGACCACCGCTGCAATAAGGGCAATCATTCCCGGTACTTCCATACTTCCGGCACTGCCTTCGATAATCTTATTTACTCCCCCGATTCCAATTCCAAGACCTGTGGCGAATAACACCACGGCCAGAATAATAGCTGCCACGCATTCCAGGCGGTCGTGCCCGTACTGGTGGTCTTCATCAGACTGGCGGCTGGCAATGTTGACTCCCAGAATGACTACAATGGTGCTGAACACATCTGAGGCAGAATGCACAGCGTCTGAAATCATAGCACCGGAATGTCCCACAATACCCGCGATCAGTTTAAACAGGGACAAAATCACATTCCAGGCAATGCTCACCGCCGATACCCGCATAGCCGTCTTTCTGTTTTGTTCCTCCGGTGTAGATGCTTCGTTTTGCTTTTTCATACCTTATTCCTTTCTTTTTCATACAATTTAATTGTATGCAACATGAATTCCGGCAAAATAAAAAGCATCTGCGAGACAATATTCGTACTGTCCCGCAGATGTTTATTTTCATCTGCTGCCGCATTCTGCGACCCGGCATGCCAAATTTCCGCTGCCTGCTCAGCCATATTCATTTTGCACAAACAATCTAAGTTTCTGTTATTTTATGTGAAACAACGGGATTTGTCAATGTTTTCCTTTGCTTTTTCTAAAAATTTTCTCCGGAGTCCTGAATAACCAGGCCTAACCGCTTTGCCAGACCTAACGCCTGAAATGTATTCACCACCGCGCCTTCCAGTTCTCCCCTTTCATCAGACAATACAATCCCCTCAATAGAGCTCTTTGTAGAATCCTGGTCTTTCAGCACGGTTTTGAAAAAGTTCGCCTCACGAAAACAGACTTGTTCCCACACCGTGTTGGACATTCTGCATTTGCTGAACCCCGCCTTTGAAAAATCGGTATTCTGTCCCTTGACAGAACTGAATCTTGCTGCGTCAAACACCGCTTCTCCCATATCGCAGTCCTGAAACTGCACATGGTACAGACTGCTTCCGTAAAAATCTGCGCCCCGACCCTTGCAGGACTCAAAGATACAGGATTTAAAGTTTGCATCGCAGAAACTGGAATGGCAAAAGCTGCAGTTGACAAACTTTACATCCTGAAAGAAAGCTTTGTGAAAATCACAGCCCTCAAACCGACAGTTTTGAAACACCGTCTGCCAAAAAGACATTCCGCTGCCGTCAAATTTTGTCAGATATACTTTTTCGATTTTTCTCCTTACAACTTCCGTTTCCTGTTCCTTGGCCTCTTCCAGAAATTCCTTTCCCAGTTTTACCGGAAACAATTCTTTCGGGAGAGAGGGTTCTTTCAATCCTCTTTTCTTCATTTTCCTATCCTCGCTAAACCAGCGCTTCCCGTTTCCACTTTCCTCTTGCGTATCGAATGGTAAAGCTTACCGCGCGGAACAGCCAGTCTATGGTCATGGCCACCCACACGCCGAACACGCCCCAGTGCAGATACACACCCAGAACAACGCTGAAACCAATGCGGAAAATCCACATAGAAATAATCGATAAAATCATGGCAAACTTCACATCAGCCGCAGCCCTTAAGGTATTTGGCAGAGAGAAAGACAAGGGCCATATGGTAACCACACAGGCAGAATGGTAAATCAGAATCCAATACGCGTATTCACTGGCTTCTGCCGACAACCCATATATTTTAATAATAAACGGAATGGCCAGCACAACCAGAATATTCATGGCGGCCAAAGCCGCATACGCTGTCTTCATCAGTTTTTTCGTATAATAATGCACCTGTTCAAAATCTCCCGCTCCTACGCACTGAGCCGTCACAGTCAGCATGGCAAAACCGATGGACATACCCGGCAGCACTGCAAAAGTCGCCACATTGTTTGACACCGCATTTGCCGCAATGGAGGCCGTTCCGAATCCCGTTACAATACTCAGCACCAAAATTTTCCCCAGTTGGAACATACTGTTTTCCAGACCGTTTGGAATCCCGATATAGAGAATCTTCTTCAGCAGGCTGATATCTGTCTTAAAAGAAAACGGATGATAAATATGCAGCACATGTTTCTGATTATTCAAAAGCACTAACATCACGACACAGGCCACAGTTCTGGAAACCAGAGTGGGGATGGCAACGCCTTCCACGCCTCTGTGAAAACCGAAAATCAAAAGAGCATTGCCGCAGATATTAATGGCATTCATCAGAAAGGATGTTTTCATAGCCACGGCTGAATTTCCCATAGCCCGGAAAACAGACGCCCCTGCATTATAAAGAGCGGTCATGGGAATAGAGGCAAAGACAATCATCAGATACACATTGCAGTTATACATGACATCCGCATCGATTTTGCCAAACACTACATGTGTGATAAAGTCCCGTCCCAGATAACACACCAGCATCACGCCCAGAGAGGCTTTTAAGGTAAACGAAAGAAGCTGATTTGTCGCTTTACAGGCCATTTCTTCCCGCTTCTTCCCCAAAAACTGCCCGGCAATCACCGCGCCTCCGGTTGCAAGAGCCGTGAAAATATTCAGAATCAGCACCATGACCGTGTCAATGAGAGAAACTCCCGATACAGCCGCCTCTCCCACGCTGGCTACCATAATAGAATCTGCCAGTCCCACAAATGCCTGCAGAAACTGGTCAATAATCAACGGTACAATCAACTTCCGCAAATCAGCATTCGAAAAAAAACGGTTTTTTGTTTCCATAAGAAAACTCCTTTATTGCTGTAATACTTTGCTACAGGTTATTATACTCTCCCTGTTTTCCGGATACAAGTGCTTGTTTTCTTCTATTTTTTCTCTGCCGTAATTGCAGCAAACTTCCCCCCTGTTACCTCTGCCAATTTCTGGGGAGACAGTTTCAGAGTGGTTCCAATCCTTCCTCCGCTTACATAGATTTCTCTAAATTCCTGTGCGCTCTCATGAATCACGGTAGGAAACTGCTTTTTCATGCCCAGAGGGCTGCAGCCGCCCCGGATATAACCCGTCACTTTGTTAATGTCTTTCACATGAATCATTTCTACGGATTTTTCCCCCACTGTCTTTGCTGCTGTTTTAAAGTCCACTTCCTCGGCAATGGGAATCACCAGCACATAATATTCCCGGCTTTTCCCCTGCACCACCAGCGTTTTGAAAGACTGTTCCACCGGCGCCCCTGTCTTCCGGGCTGTGTGCAGACCGTCGATAAATTCATCACATTCATACTGCAGCACTTCATAGGGAATTTTATTTTTATCCAGAATCCGCATGGCATTTGTCTTAATTTCTTTTTCTTTGTGCTTGCCCATTTTTCTTCCTCCTGCCTATAAATTCAGTTTTTTCATAAAGTTTCTGTACAGCACACAGCCTGCCGCGGCAGCAATCAATTCTGCCACAGGGAAAGTCAGCCACACGCCGTAAAGTCCCAGCGTCCCAGACAGCACTATGGACAAAGGAATAATGATTACAAGCTGCCGCAAAAGGGAGACCGCCAAAGACTGTACCCCTTTTCCAAGAGCTTCAAAAGCCCCGGACAGGACGCAGCCCACTGTGGAAATCAGAAATCCTGCTGCGATGATACGCAGCATGGGAACACCGATTTTCATCATTTCTCCATTGGCGTCAAACAGCCTCATAATCACCTGTGGAAAGACCAGAAACAGCACGGTTCCCATGGCCATAATGACCCCCGTAGCCTCCAGGCTGGCCTTTAACGTCTCTTTCATTCTCTTACGGTTTTTGGCCCCGTAATTATAGCTCATAATGGGACGCATACCCTGTATGACCCCATTAGCCGGCATGTACACAAAGGTCTGGATTTTAATATACAGGCCGAACACTGCAATCGCCGTGGCGGAAAAAGCCGCCAGCACGGAATTTAACGCCGCAACCAACAGGGACGGCAGGGACATCATAATAGCCGAGGGAATTCCCACGGTATAAATTTTCCACAGCATGGTTTTGTCTGGACGGAAGCCTTTCAGGCAAATGGGAATTGCTCTGCATTTCTTCACAAAAAAAATCATGGACAAAATCCCTGCCAGAATCTGAGAGGCCACGGTGGCAATCGCCGCCCCCTGCACGCCCATGGCAGGCAGGCCAAACCAGCCGAAGATGAGAATGGGGTCTAAAATAATATTAAAAATGGCTCCTACTCCCTGGAAAATCATAGGCAGAATCATACTGCCTGTGGCCTGAAACAGTTTTTCCGAATACAGATGATACATGCTGCCTATGCTGAAGCACAGCACAATCCGGGTATATTCACAACTCATCTTATAAATCTGCGGATCATCGGTAAAGCCCCGCAGGAAAGGTCCTGTCAAAAACAGGCCCATGAGCACAAACAGCAGCCAGTGTATGCCGCAGCATATAAATCCATGGGCTGCCGCAGATTTTACTTCTTTTTCGTCTTTTGCCCCCAATGCTCTGGCCGCACAGGCATTTAAGCCGATTCCAAAACCGCAGGACACCGCAATAATCAAATTTTGCAGCGGAAAGGCTATGGACACGGCTGTCAAAGCGTCCTCGCTGACCCTTGCCACATACATACTGTCCACAATATTATATAAAGCCTGTATCAGCATAGAAATCATAGGCGGCACAGACATGGAAATCAAAAGGGGCATGACCTTTTTCGTTCCCATTGCGTTTTCTGTCTTCTCCATTTCTCCTACCTCTTCTTTTTATTTTCGTACTTTATACAGGATAGCTATTGAAAGAAAATTTGTCAATCCGCATAATTTGCCTCTTTTGTGCCAGACTATAAAAAGCACAGAAATTTTTACGATTTTCAGGAGGTATTGCCATGGAAAAAGAAAAGAAAAATGCGGCTAAAAACATAGCCGCAGATGACAAATATCATGTAGAGTCCACTTCCGCCCATGACCTGGACGGCTGTGCCACCACAGAAGCCACAGGTATGATTCCCACACCGCCCCAGTCGCAGGGGGAATTAAATTCTTATAAAGCAATTCTGCCTTTTTCTCCGGACTGCTATGTAGAAAAAGATAAAAAATAATTGCTTCCGTTCCCCTGCATTAGCAGTTAGTTGTTCGTATCTCCATCCTCTGCATTCGTTCCAGTACTGCTGTCATTATCGCTGCTGTCGCTACTGTCGCTGTCACTACTGTCGTTGTCACTACTATCGCTGTTGCTGCTGCTGTCACTACTGTTGCTGTCCCCAGAGTTTCCGCTGTCAGAGTCCCCGTCCCCGGACAGACTGCTTCCTGTGGTAATTTCTCCGATTTCCTGCGCTGCAGACTTCAAAGCTGACAGACTGAAGGTTTCCTCTGAATTTTCCTCATGAATACCGTGGGTTTTTGCCAACGCTTCCGTGTAATCAGACAGTTCATACACACCTGCCTCCGTATAATCGGAATTGTAATGCATAACTACAGGAATCAGGCTGTAATCCTCAATCGTCACCTCTCCTGTCTTTGCGTCTTTCTTTAAAGTAAAGTCTGCCAGACCTCCCAGCAGATTTTCTAAAGAAGACTGATTGCTGACAAAGTTTCCAAGAGAATAGTAAACCAGCATGTTCTTTCCGTCCGGTCTTTTTTTCAGTTCATATCCCTTCAGAATATGAGGGTGAGAACAAATCACCACGTCTGCCCCCTGCTCAGCCAGAAAATCAATACGGTTCTGCAGTTTCTCATCCGGCTCTGAGGAATCGGATTTTCCTCCGTGCAGGTAAACAATGGTGACATCTGCTTCTTCTTTTGCCTTCTTTAAATCCGATTTGATATTCTTTTCGGAATAAGTATCTACCATATAAGATTCGTCTTCCGGTATGCTGTGGTTTTCGCTGAGCATACAGCTGTAATTCATCACAGCTACCTTGAAGTTTTTCTTCTCAATAACCTGATAACGCTCTTCTTCCTTGCTGTGAATGCCCAAAAGGGAAACTTTTGGATAATTTTTATTCCAGAAAGAAACGGAAGTCGCAATGCCGTCCTCCTGTTGGTCAAAGGCATGCTCCGTAGCCTGTGTCACAATATCAAATCCTGCATTTGCCAGTGCGTCTCCCACTTCCTCAGGAGTGGCGAAATCAGGATACCCTGCAGCTTTATCATGGTCTTTCTCCAAAGGCGTTTCCTGATTCACAGAGGCCAAATCCGCATCCTTAATGACCTTTTTTATATTTTCATACAGGAAATCAAAGTTCCAGTCATTCTCCTTTCCTGCGTTAATCAGTGCATCGTGAATCAGATTATCCCCTGCAGCTACCATATGCAGGGTATTATTCTCTTCTTCTGCCTTTGCTTTCGCCTCTGTCTCTTTCTGCTTCTCCTGGGCTGCTTTGGCTTTTTTCTCTTCTATTTTTCCGTGTATGGCAAAGGCGGCTGCCCCTATGACCAAAATAGCCAGGCCAGCTCCTGCCATCATCATCTTCTGGCGTCTGATTTGCTGCTGGCGTCTCTTTCTGGCTATCGCAATCCTTCTGCGCCTCTCCAGTTCCAGCCTTCTTTCCTCTTCCTCCCGCTGCTCTCTTCTCGTACGACGTTCGCTCATAGTTCTATCCTTTCTGTAATTCTTCCTGCCAATTTATACATCTTTATTATTTTTTAATTTGCAATTCTATAAAAACAGTTGTATCATAGCTTGCGTACTAAAATTGTGAACAATTTATTGCTCATTTATTAACTACAATACCCATAATAATATGAAAGTGAAGATTATGTCAACGAAATCAAGAAATTATTTTTTGGACAACTACAAAGCATTGCTGATTCTGCTTGTAGTCATGGGACATTTTATTGAGCCCTGTCACACAAACAACCCTGTTTTAGAATCCTTAAAGTGGATTATTTTTTCTTTCCACATGCCTGCCTTTATTTTTATTTCAGGCTTCTTCTCCAAAAGAGCCATGAGCCTTGAAAAACTGATTCAAAAGCTGGTGATTCCTTATTTTGTCTACGAACTTCTGTACTATTTCCTGTACGTTTTCGTGATACATAAGGAAACCGGGCTGTACCTGAATCGCCCCAAATTTTCTCTGTGGTATCTGATGGCGCTGTTTTTCTGGAGAATCATTACTCCTTATTTTCAGAAAATCCCTGGAAATATGGCTATCGCCTTTACGGCAGGATTGCTCATTGGCTACACCCAGCTTGGCAACTTTTTCAGTATTCCGAGGACCCTGTTCTTTTACCCGTTTTTCCTGGCAGGCTACTATTTTCAGGAAGACTGGTTTGAAATCCTGCGCCGTCACTGGAAGGCTTTTACCCTCAGCCTGACAGCCTTTGTGTGCTTTTTCCTCGGCACTGCATTCCTGACAGGTACAGAACTGACCACCTTTATTTTCTACGGACGCTATTCCTACGAAGATATGGATATGCCGGGAATGGAAGGTCTGCTGGTACGGGCAGGCTGCTATGTGATTTCTTTCCTGATGTTTTTTGCCCTGTCTGCTGTCATTCCCAGAAAGCGGTACTTTTTCTCCGTGCTGGGCGTGCGCACCATGCCCATTTACCTGTTTCACGGACTGCTTTACAGCGTTTTAAAGGCAACTCCTCTGCTGGAAAATGTAGACACCTATACCGAAACCGTTCTGCTTTTGAGTTCCTGTGTGGGAATTACCTTCCTGCTGGCCTGTGACCGCCCCAATCGGTTTGTAAACCGTATCTCTTCCTTTCCGGTGCGTCTGCCGAAGCTGCCAAAGCTGCCCGGACCTCCTGCACTGCGGGGCGGACAACTCCCCTTTTTCCGCTCTAAAGGCAGAATGGCACGTTAGAACCGCTCTTTTCTTCTGCAATATTATTCTTATGAAAAAGACTGTCGCTTTAAGCTGCAATTAGGAGAACTGAACTCCCCATCTGCACTTAAGGCGACAGCCTTTTTCTTATTCCTGATAATCCGTGTTTCACCTCTGCGGTTTCAGTTCCGCAAAATAATCCCTGGTTTCCTTTATGACTACAGAGCTCAGTCCCAAAAGTCCTATCAGATTCGGGAAGGCCATACAGGCATTGGTGATATCTGCCAACAGCCAGATAGGCTGCAGTTCCAGATAAGGCGCAGCCGCCACACAGGCAATGTAGAGCACCTTGTATACAAAAATCCACTTCACACTTTTGCACAGGTAAACCAGACATCTTTCCCCATAATAACACCAACTGATAATCGTGGTAAAGGCAAAGAAAATCAATCCGATGGAAACCATATACATTCCCAGATTCCCCGGAAGACCCGAATTATACGCTGCATTGGACAGTTTCCCGCCGTCCAGTCCCGGAATGTCCAGGTAACCGGAAGTGATAACCACAATTCCCGTCATGGTACAGATAACAATCGTTGTAAAAAACACGCTGGTCATGGAAACCAGCCCCTGGCGCACACAGGATTTGGTTTTGGCCGCTGCCACTACAATGGGGGAACTTCCAAGTCCCGCCTCGTTGGTGTACACACCTCTGGCAACGCCTGTCCGCATGGCAGTCATGACTGAAATAAATACTGTTCCTGCCGCCCCGCCCACTGCTGCATGAGGGGTAAAGGCAGAAGTTACAATGAGTTTCAGGGCCTCCGGAATCTGCTGTGCATGAAGAATCAGAATCAGCAGAGAACCCAGCACATAAAACATAGCCATGAAAGGCACAATCAATTCTGCCGCACTGGAAATGGATTTGATTCCTCCCAGCACCACGCAGCCTACCGCCACAGCCACCACCACACCGATGAGCCACACTGGCAGCCCGAAGGCTTCACTGGTGGATTCTGTAATGGCATTGACCTGGGGAAAGGTTCCACAGCCCAGCATGGCCGTCATAATCCCGAAGAAGGCAAACAGCTTTGCCAGCCATTTCCATTTCTCTCCCATACCGTTTTGTATGTAATACATAGGGCCGCCGCAAATCTGCCCGTTCTCATCCACGGAACGGTATTTTACCGCCAGAAGGCCTTCTGCGTACTTGGTAGCCATCCCCAGAAAAGCAGACACCCACATCCAGAAAAGAGCGCCCGGTCCGCCTGCCCGCAAAGCTGTAGCCACACCCACAATACTTCCTGTACCAATGGTAGCCGCCAGAGCAGTACACAGGGAAGCAAACGCCGACACATCCCCCTCTCCCTCTTCTTTTTGAAAAATATACTTAATAGCCAGACCCAATTTTGTAATCTGGAGACCTTTCAGTCTTATGGTAAAATACAACCCCGTTGCCAGAAGCAAAAGCAACGTAGGCGGTCCCCATACCACGGTCTGTATCTTTTCTAAAACAGGCAGCAAACGATTCATTTTCACACCTCTTCTCAGCCGATTCCCTTATAAACCAGTCCCAGAATAAATACAACTACAGCCAAAGGCACATAAATATATTTTGCCACTGGTTTAAAAAGCCCCGGAAGTCTCTTTTCTCTTCCCGTTTCCAGTTCCTCTTTGATTCTGTCAAAGCCCAGGATATAGTAGATAGAAACCGCACCCAGCACAGCGCCAAAAGGAACCACAATAATGGTAATAAAGTCCATCCAGTGCCCCACTCTTGCCTCTTCTTCCAGGAACAGACCTACCAGCAGAGTCAGACCGCCGCACAGCAGTACTGCATGATTTCTCTTTATCTGGAATTTATTCTGCCAGCTTTCAATCACTGCCTCAAACATATTAATAAGAGAGGTAATTCCTGCAAAACATACGGAAAGGAAAAACATCACGGAAAACAACCTTCCCATAGGCATCTGCTTGAAAATGTTCGGAATGGTTATAAACATCAGAGATGGCCCTGAAGACGGCTCGATTCCGAAAGCAAAAACTGCCGGCATAATGGCCAGCGCGGACAGCATGGCTGCAATGCTATCAAAAAATACCGTCTGAAGAGAAGCCTTTGGAATATCCTCCTTCTTACTCAGATAAGAGCCGTACACAATCATTCCCGAACCGGTAATGGATAAGGAAAAGAACGCCTGTCCCATGGCCATCACCCAGGTATCCATATTCGCCAGCGCTTCCCATTTTGGAACAAAGAGAAATTCGTATCCTTCCTTTGCTCCCGGCAGGAAAAATACACGAACTGCCAGAACTGCAAAAAGCAGAAAAAACAAAGGCATGAGAATCTTATTTGCTTTCTCAATCAGGGGCGCTGCTCCAAACACCAGAAGCAGAACCGTAAGGGCAATGACCAGAATGTGCCAGGGAACGTTCCCCATCATTGCCGTCACTTCTCCAAAGTATTCTGCAGAGTCTCTTTCCATAACCGTATTCGTCACAGAACCGGCTAAAAATCTCAGAACCCATCCAATAATAACAGAATAGCCGATAGCAATGCCCAGAGAGCCAAGAAGGGGAATCCATCCTATGATTTTTCCTATTTTTTTCTTATGAATAGCAGACCAGCAATGCTCGTAAGCCCCCAGTGTTCCCGTTCCTGCCCTTCTTCCAATGGCAAATTCTGCGGAAAGTCCCACAAAGCCAAAAAGACAAGTAAACAAAATATATGGTATCAAAAAGGCCGCCCCGCCGTATTCGCCCAGACGATAGGGGAACATCCAGATATTTCCCAGTCCTACCGCAGAGCCTACACAGGCAAGCACAAACCCTAAAGAGTTGGTAAAACTCCCGTTTTTATGCGTATGCATCTATTTTTACCTCCTGCTGCGTTAAATTTTAAAACTATGCCTCTTCAATGTAACAAAGAACCCTGGGAAAGTCAACCAAAACCCTTGGACTTTCTGACGTTTTTTTTGCAGATTTGTGGTATATTTATGTTTGATATATTTACACAGGAGAGATACTTATGGATACTTTTATTTTTATCCTGGAAATCATAGGAACCATCGCCTTTGCATCATCCGGCGCTATGATTGCCATTGAGAAAAAAATGGATATTTTCGGAGTCAATATTCTGGGTGCCACCACTGCGGTTGGGGGCGGTATTATGCGTGATGTAATTTTAGGGGTCACGCCTCCCACGGCCTTTGCCAAACCGGTCTATATCCTGTTTGCGGCTCTGACCTCCACCCTGCTTTTTGCCATTGTATACACCACTCCGAACATTCTGCATTCTAAAATAAAGAATAAAATCTATGATAAAATCATGCTCTGGTGCGATACTGTGGGGCTTGGCATCTTTACGGTACTGGGTATTCAGACAGCTTCCCGGCTGGTGACAGAAGACAACCCTTTCTTCTTTATTTTCATCGGTGTGCTCACCGGTGTAGGCGGCGGCGTGGTGCGTGACATTATGGCTGGGGAGACCCCTTATATTCTGGTGCGGGAAATCTATGCCAGCGCCTCCATTGCAGGTGGCATTGTCTATATAGCGTGCCGAAATTCTGTAGGCGAGGCCTCCGGCATGCTTCTGGGTCTTTGTGTCACCGTGGTTGTCCGGGCTCTGGCCACACATTTTCACTGGAATCTCCTGCGGATTCATTGACGTACCGCAAAAAAGTGCTATACTTAATAGAAAATGTGTGAAGGAGATGTTAAGCCATGAGCAAAATTGATGAAGTCAGAAAAGCAATGGTCACTGCCATGAAAGCAGGTGACAAAGAACGGAAAGAATCTCTGTCCATGCTGCTGTCCGCTCTGAAAAACAAAGCCATTGACAAGCGCGAAGATTTGACAGAAGCAGAAGAAAACGAAGTGGTTTTAAAAGAAATCAAACAGACAAAAGAAACTCTGGAACTGACCCCGGAGGACAGAACAGACCTGATAGAAGAATGTACCAAACGAATTGCCGTATATGAAGAATTCGCCCCGAAAATGCTGAATGAGGACGAAATCAAAGAAGTGATTCAGGGTGTGCTTACAGAACTGGAAATCACAGTTCCTACAGGCAAAGACAAAGGCCGCATTATGAAAGTACTCATGCCTAAGGTAAAAGGCATTGCCGATGGAAAACTGGTCAATCAGGTGCTGGCTTCCATGCTGCAGTAAACCCTCTCTGTTTTTAAATGAGGCTGCCGCACTTTATGCGGCAGCCTCATTTCTTCTAATCTAAAATTTGCCCTTCTGTGGAAATAGTCACCACCTGCCAGGGAAGGAATTTTCCGCTGTTTTGAAGCGCTTTCTTTACCGCCATCTCCAGACCTCCGCAGCAAGGCACCTCCATACGAAGAATGGTTACACTTCTGATGTCATTGTTTTTTATAATTTCTGTCAGCTTTTCGCTGTAATCTGCCCCGTCCAGTTTCGGACACCCGATAAGGGTAATTTTTCCTTTCATAAAGTCCCTGTGAAAATCAGCATAGGTATAAGCCGTACAATCTGCTGCAATCAGCAGCTTTGCTTTGTGAAAATACGGCGCATTTACCGGCACCAGCTTTATCTGACAGGGCCACTGTCTAAGCCGGGATATCCCTGCCTCATCATAAGGCGCTGCTTCCCGCTCCACAAAGGTAATTGCACCTGTAGGACACTGAGGCAGGCAATCTCCCAGTCCGTCACAGTAATCCTCCCGCAAAAGTCTGGCTTTCCCGTCTACCATACCAATAGCACCCTCGTGGCAGGCTGAAGCACAGAGTCCGCAGCCGTTACATTTCTCTTCCTGTATTTCAATAATTTTCCGAATCATCTTGTACCTCCCTTGCTTTTGTGTCCTTATCATACTATAATGCAGACAGCAATTCAGTGGTTAAAACCACGGAAAGGAAGACTTATGGAAATTTTTCAAATTCCTATCTTTCATAAAATCAATAAAGAAGAACTGGATTTACTAAGACAACAGGGCTGTATGCGCCAGCAGCAATTTCTTAAAAATACCACTATTTTTCACATGGGGGATACCATTTCGGAACTGGGCATTGTCCTGTCCGGAAGCGTGGTGGTAGAGAATACGGATTTGTGGGGAAATCGGAGCATTTTAAGTCATATTTCCCAGGGACAGGTCTTTGCGGAAACTTATGCCTTCTGCGGAGAACCCATGATGGTATCTGCCATAACAGCTGAACCTTCGGAAATTCTGTTTTTAAACCTGGAACGCCTGCAGTATCTTTCGCCAAAGGCAGCGTCCTGCCGTTCTGTCATTATGCAGAATCTGCTGCGGATTTCCGTGCAGAAAAACCTGATTCTCTCCAACCGAATTTTCTGCACCACCCCAAAAACCATCCGGGAGCGCCTTCTGATTTATCTCACGGGACAGGCTGTCCGTACAGGCAGCACAGCTTTTGAAATCCCTTTTGACCGTCAGGGTATGGCCGACTATCTCAATCTGGACCGCAGTGCGCTTTCCAAAGAACTGGGAAAAATGCGAAAAGAAGGTATTCTGGATTTTCATAAAAACAAATTTACCCTTTATCAGAAACTGGACTAAAAAAGTTCTAAGTCAGCAACCACCAGTTCAACTGGTGGTTTGATATTAGCCCTCAAAAGGGCTTTATTACTGCTCGCCCCGAAGGGCGGTGTCGCAAGCACGTTTACTGGT
>SKER01000456.1_pt1 | contig 47598 bp, 76 predicted proteins | sample 4826961 | NCBI WGS metagenome assembly SKER01 (sample SAMN11008804, study PRJNA524170) | human gut metagenome | biome: Human fecal sample; material: Feces; isolation source: fecal sample from pouch patient p47 | host: Homo sapiens | place: Israel: Tel-Aviv | collected 2016-11-16 | reverse complement strand
TGACCCACACGCGCCAGCTATCGATGGAAAGCTGGTTATAGCACAGCTTGAGGAAGGGCAAATACCGACGTTTAAACAGTTGATTATTGATGGAGGTCAAAGGCTTTTACGTTCGCTTAACCCGCTGTATCCACCAATCCCCATGAATCCTGAATCGAAAATCATAGGCGTGGTGGTGGACGCGAAGATCGTAAACCTGCCATAAAAAAATAGCCGCCGAATGGCGGCTTTTCTTTGCCCTGAAAACACCAAAACGTAAACATAAAACGTGTTTTATTATTTAAATATCAATGGCATATAAAATATTTTAAAAAAGTATACAAAATGGATTGACTCGGTGTATCACGGGGCGTATATTTCGAGGCAAAGGAGGTAGCAAGGCAGGGGAAAGAAGGTTACTTGCTCTTTAACAATCTGGTCAGCCGCTGGAAGTGCGGCAATTAATGAAGATGATTTTTATTAAGTATCATCATGGATATAAGGAGATCAGATTATGACCGTAACAATTATGTATGGCAAATGTGATAGCAAAATAAATGCCAGGGAACGCAGAAGAATAAAAAGAGAAAACGAAAGAAAATCATCACCTGCAATCAATAAAACTGACAATGTTGATAAAGCTATTCGTTTTGCAAACGTAGAAAGATGCAAACCGAATTGCATTAAAGAGCATCGCAAAGGTGCGGCAAAATGGTATGCGGAAAACGAAAGCGGCAATTACTACCACGCAACACAACCGCGTAGTCTAGGGGAAAAACCCCTGGATAAAGTACGCTACAGATAATACAAAATGTAAACTTTCAAAGGTGACATTATGGTTGTTCAGGCGCTTCAATTCAAACTGGCTGTAGCGGAAATGCTTCACGATGCCGAAATGTGGAGCACCGCGAATAAAGCTTTATATGTAGTGTTAACAGCGAGGGAGATTAAAGGGTGAAAACAGAATTACATAAAAAGCTGTGGACTATTCAGCAGACGCTGAATGCGCCGAAAAGTCAGCGCAATAATTTTGGCGGTTATAATTATCGTTCGGCTGAAGATATTTTAGAGGCAGTTAAACCACTGCTTCAAAATATCACTCTGACGGTAAGTGATGAAATCGTCTTAATTGGCGAACGCTATTACGTGAAAGCTACGGCGACACTAAGTGACGGTGAGGACGCGATAGCGGTAACTGCTTACGCAAGGGAGGAAGAGAATAAGAAGGGAATGGATGCAAGCCAGCTAACAGGAGCAACATCAAGTTACGCGCGGAAATATGCTTTGAACGGTTTATTCTGCATAGACGATGCAAAAGACGCGGATACTGATGCTTACAGTAAGCAGACAGGCCAGCAGCCTAGACAGCAGAAAAACCAGCCAAAACAACAACAGCAGAAGCAGAAAGCGCCGCCAAATCCTGATGAAGTGTTAGCGCGTTTCTGTGATGCAGCAGCGAAAGCGCCGGACGCTAACAAGTTGCGTGAAATATTCGGTAAATGCTGGAAATTACTGCCGGAAGGATCGGAACATCGAGTTAAAGCAAAAGATGTTTATGACATCCGGATCGCAGAGCTTAATGGGGAGATGAGCTAATGAGTTTAAATTCAATCACGCTTGGCGGGAATATCGGAAACGACATGGAAGTACGCTATACGCAAAACGGGAAGGCGATTGGTAGTTTTCCGTTAGCTGTAACGAATGGCTACGGCGATAATAAGCGGACGATGTGGATCACTTGCCTGGTATTCGGTGAGCGAGCGGAAAAATTAGCGCCGCATATCCGCAAGGGTGGAAAGATAGTGGTAAGCGGTCGCCTGGATGTTCGGCAATATGACCGGAACGATGGCACGAAGGGTACGGCGGTAGAAGTGGCGGTTAACGAATTCGAATTCATGAACGTTAACCAGCAAGGCCAGCAGCAGAAAGCGCCACCGCCACAGCAGAATAACAACGGGAATAATCCTCCGATGGACTTTGACGACGACATCCCGTTTTGAATCAATAGGTTAGTAATGGGCGATTATTTAAAAGCGCCGCCGCCACCACGAACAAAAGAGCAAGTATTAAAAGAAGCCCGCGATCAAATCGATCGGGGGCTTTTTTTATGCGGCACGGCAGCGGAACGAATGACGAAAAGATTTAGTGACCTGTACGCGAAGCAAATCTGGTTTGACAACTGGCGAGCGAGTTCTTACCCGCTACAGAAAACTGATGATATGCAGTGGCCTGAATATGTTGATCCACGAATGCGCAAATATCGCGGGCGTATGGGCCAGGTTATTAACGATTAATGAGGTATTACCATGACAGCTACAACATTAAGCGAAAATAACGTGCGCGGTTTTCAGGGGACTGCGGAAACCTCAGACGATGGTGATGTATTTGTCGAATTCGGTGGCGGTAACTATGAATTCGAAACGTCGGCGGGCTGGCACGATAAATGGCCTTTCCCGACGCGCAAGGAATTAAGCGATCGAAAAACATTTGGCGAAGATGCCGAACGCCTGGCGAATAATAAATGGCTGGATAAATTTATTGCGGAGGCTGAAAAATGAGTTTTGCAAAAATTGCAGCATTGGCTGCGGCGGTGGCGATCGCGGCGCTATATCTTAGCTTATCGCTTTATATTACGGTGGCGATCATCAAGCTGATTACAACTATGTGAGGCAATCATGAGAGTCAGTAAGGATATTGTGACGGTCGCGTTTTGCGTTATTTGTTTCCTGTTTGCGGTTGTGTTTTGTGGCGCACTTGCGGCGGTGATTAGCTTTATTGGTAAGGGGGTGATGTTATGACTCTGTGGGATGCAAAAGAAGGTGATCTCGTTGTCTTGCCAGCATATCGTAGTGATCTCGGGCTGGTCGTACTGAATAAAACATGTAGCGACATTCAACGCCCGATCCTGGTTAGATACTTAGACGGCACGATGATCGAACCGCGTTTCTTCGACAAGGTTGAACTGAAGGCCCGCAATGTTCGCGTTAAGCCTTTCCGGGCTTATGTTGAAAATCACTGGCGTAAATTGTTCGCCGGACTGAATGGGATGTTCGGCGTATGGCTATAAAATTAGTGAAGGTTAAACACCTGAAAGGCGGTGAAAGATTAATGTCATGGTGGGGACATGAATTTATTGCTACTGCCTTTCATTTCGGCCCAGGTGGTCAAGTAACAATATTTGATGAAGATTACGACGAGGTGGGGCAATGGCATCTTGAGCAATATGTCGAGGTGTTAAATGAAAATTAAATTCCACAAAGCGTATGACGCTAACACAAACAAGCTATCACTATTTATCGAATTCGAACGCCGGATCGTGGTAGCGCCATGGTCGCGCCGCTTCAATGACGCTGGCGGGCGGCGAAAATTCGCGGTTGATATGCTGTTACGCGGCTGCGGCCTTATGCGCCCGCTATCTGACTTAAAACGAATGATGCCGGGATCGTTCGGTCAGATTGATGAAATAGAAATAAGCCCGGAAGAACTGAAACGGGAGCGTGATTTATTCCTTTCAAGCGAAGGAAACCCGTTTAATTCAGAAACTGAAATGAAATGGCATCATCCACTATAAGGGTAAATATTATGAACAATATCAAAACGGCTTATTCACTCGGCAGCGAAGGCATGTTAATTACTCGCTACACAGAAGACGCGAGCTTTCACGAAGTGGTAACTAAGGATTATCACGAAGTATTAAAAGATATGAACGCTGGCGCGTATGACGGTGATTTAAACCTGGCGCTACAGATTGTTGATATTGTGATGGATGCGTCAATCCGCGATTACGTGTCTTTAAGCATGGAAGAAAAAACATCGGTAGCGTGTTATGTGTTCTGCCTCACTTTCGTAAGACGCATGGAGGAGGAATTCGGACGTGTACCAGTGCCGGAAGAACTGGACCCGCTTGCGTATGGTAGCGCGGTCATGGTCCCGCTGGGCGACGGGGTGATGGGAAGTGTTTCATTGCATACAATCCGTGAACTGATGCGAGATAGCCTTGAGGCTGGATTGCTTAAGAAAGCAGTAGAAGAAGGGCGCGACGCGGAAGAAGTGAAAAAATTCATGCCTGTTATTTATGGTGATATGGTCGGCGATAATATGCGGGCTAATGATTTTGGTGTTCAGTGCGTCATGGCTGTGCTTAATGATGCCAGAAAACGTGCACAGCCAATGCCGAAACAGGAAAAGCGTGTACTGCATTAACAGGGTGATTGCGATTGCATAAATATACATTTTGTATTGTGGTCGCATGTCTGTTTTGTAAGCAGAAATCGAAAGGTTTACGGCGCGGAGAAAACAAGATGGAGCGCGAATTGATGCTCTACTGTGTAGAAGGTGGTGTAGGTCACGATGCCTACGTCGCCGGGAAAAGCTATCCAGCCGATGAAGTGCTTTTTAATATGCACTTGAGAGAAAACGAATACCAGATATCCGTGTGGAAGCGATGCGTTGATGGTGTTGAAGTTGTTAGCCTTGAAAGATATTTAGGTAGATTCGACTACGGATTAATTGAGGCTTAACTATGGACTACACATTGCTATTTATGTGTATTTGCTGGGAGTTTATTGCTTTATGTTTATTTGTTAGATGGTTTATTGAATACCATATGAGGTGATTTTATGAAATGCGTTGGAGACTATAGGCTACCGGATAACGCTAAATTAGCTGGGATCGGTTATGCTGGCTGTTATTACTATAACGCGCTCGGTGATATTTACAGAGTTAACATTATTGATGGTGTACAGCATTTTCGTTTAATGCCTTATAGATTGAGCGCGCTTAAACAGGCGGTATTAATGCATGAAGTTTAAACATTACAGGGAATGGAAAATTCCAGAAGCAGCAACAAAGGAAGCGCCAGGTGATTTTTCTGGCGTTTATTTTTATATGGATGGCAAATGGTATTTCGGCAGCAGGCCGGATCACTATTACCAGGAAGTATGCAAGCCCCACGTATGGGATATTAAAGAACGCGTGAAAGACGGAGTGATTGAGGACGTTTAAAAATGTTTAAGAGCTTTTTAAACTGGTTGGGAGCGTGGCTTTTAGCTACGCTTTTTGTTTTCCTGGTGGCAGCGGCTGTTATCGTCGTTATTATGCTGGGGGCGATTTTTATTACGTGGTCGCTGCCTGAATTTAACGACATTGGGAATATTCTTTTTGCCGCCCGCGCTTTATTGGCGGTTAGCGCATTTGTCGGGTTTTGCTGGACTGCCGCGCCAGATTGGGATGATCCGTTTTAGTTATGGCTTTATTCAACCTGTCAGAGCCGCAATTTAATGCCGTTAAAACTGCCGCCCGCGCGGCGCTTTCTGCCTGCAAGACAGAGGTGGAAAGAAACGGATATAGCGATAAAGCCACGCGGCTGATACTCGACAAGCATTATCGCAAGGTCGCCCCGCTAATCAGCATTGAGCGTTTTGTGTGGTTAGTGGGGTATCTGAATAACCGCTGGGGGACGGAGCAGGATTATTTCTAAGGGGGCGCAATGAAAAATGATTACGGCGGCAGTCATACGCCGAAAGAAATAAAAGACCTATGGCAGACGCCGAAACCTGTTTTTAGAGGAATGGATCGGGAATTCGAATTCGTCGCGGACGTGGCGGCAAACAAGGCAAATGCATTAGTTCCGCGATATATAACTGAAGAAATGAACACGCTTCATTATCCGTGGGGAGCGGTGGCGATGCCTGGTGATTATGTCTGGATGAATCCACCATATTCTAATCCGGGGCCATTCGTTGATAAGGCGGCGCTTGAACACCACCGAAATCATATTGGCTGTGTAATGTTATTACCCGCCGACACTTCTGTTAGCTGGTTTATGAATGGCGTGGAAACGGCAAACGAATGTCGTTTAATCACGCGCGGGCGGCTGGCGTTTATCAATGCTGCGACTGGTAAGCCAGTGAGCGGGAATAACAAGGAGAGCTTGTTTCTGATCTGGCATCCACGATGCAGACATGAATGTATTTTCACGCAAATAACACGTAAAGAGCTATATGCAAGAGGTGCGGAATAATGACTAAGGCAGCAGATTTATTAAGACTTGCAGCGGAAACCATAGAGCAAAGAGGTAAGCAAAACGGCTACGACAAAAAAGAGGAAAAATCAGCGCCAAAAATAGCCACTATTTACAACGCTAAGAAGGGGTGCGATTTAACCCCGCTTGATGTATGGGATCTGCTAATTTGTCTCAAGGAGGCGCGATTAGAGGCCATTTTGAGCAATAACAGCGATCCGACAGACACGCTAATTGATTTGATTAGCTATAACGCGCTAAAAGCGGAGCAAATACTAACGGAGCGGGAGGAAGAACAAAGTAAGAAACAGGCTGTTTTTGATATACCGCTGCATGGTGGTCTTAAAAATGCCACGATATCCGGCAGCCTGATCGCCAGTAGTGAGGTGACGCTAGGCGGTAGCCTTTCAAACAGACTTGACGTGAAGTGCGATAACGAATCGCTATTACGCGCTGCGGGGTATCATAAAAATGAAAAGGGTGGCGATTGACAGGTTATTGGCCTGTGTTTATGTCGCCGTTTTCGTGATCATCAATCTTATTGTTAACCACTGTGGCCCGTGGGTAATTCCTGTCACCACGGTTGCCGCCGTGTGTGTCAATATGATGATTCGTGATTTTCTGTTATATGACGGCGGCCTGAAATGGTCGGCTACAACATGCGCCGCCGCTGGCGCAATAACGGTGCTGATAAATTACGATGCCGGGATGGTGGCGATTGCTTCATTTGTCGCGGTTGTTTCCGGTGCGCTTATTTCTGGCGGTGTTTACCGGGTTTTACCTGGTGATTTCGATTCGAAACGCTGGCCTGCAAATATAGCGTCAGCCATTGGCGATGCGTTAATTTTTCCCACGCTATCGTTTATGGCGTTTATGCCGGAAATATCAGCTATGCAATTCATCTCAAAAATGGCAGCGGTAACGGTGATCACTATCACCATGCGCCGCTATTTTTCGTTTGAGGGTAGGAAATGAGATGGCTTAGAAATTGGGTAGTGTGGTCGCTGTACGACGGCAGCGGGTACGCCGTTAAAGATTATGCTGACGCTGGCTATAAATGCTATTGCTTCAACTATGACGGCGCTAATCACGGCGATTATGAAGGCGTAAAAATCATTCATCCGAATATTGAATACGTTAACGTATGGATTGACAGTCATTTCCTGGTGATGTTCTCCCCTGAATTGTCTGTTTATCCAGCCCCTGACATTATTTTAGCCTTTCCGCCGTGCGACGATCTCGCCGTGTCCGGCGCTCGCTGGTTTGCTGATAAGCGGAAAAAAGATCCTCACTTCCAGGATAAGGCAGCGTATAACGCAAAACTGGTAGAAACGCTGGCTGATATGTACCACGTGCCGTGGATGGTGGAAAATCCGGTGGGCGCACTGTCAACGTTATGGCGTAAACCGGATTTTATCTTTAATCCGTGCGCTTACGGTGGCTACCTGCCGGAAGATGATAAACATCCAGCCTTCCCGGATGTTTACCCGCCGCGCGACGCGTACACGAAGAAAACTTGCATCTGGTGCGGCAACGGATTTAAACAGCCGCTTTTTAGACCTGTAGATCTTAACTCTGATGATAACCCTGGCTGGGCGAAAACTGGAGGCCGGACAAAGCGAACAAAGATGATCCGCTCACTCACGCCGCGCGGCTTTGCCCGTGCTGCATTCCTGGCTAACGACCGGGCCATCACACGGACTACGCTCAACCGCGTTTTGCCGGATTGATGTTTACGAAATGGCGTCATTGTGTGATGCGAATCACATAATGGCGCTTTGCATCTTGTTTGGATGTATCCATTTTGTATACTTCAAGCAAACAAAATGCTCTTTAAAAATCCGGTAACGCTGAAATGCGTAGAAATCACCTGAAAAGGAGAGGGCATTATGTCTTTCGATAATTACCAATGGCATGACGACTATGAACGAGAGAGCGTCATGCGAGCAATGTGCAATGTATGCAGCACGAAGAAAGGAGTATGTAACGAGTGCAACGAATGTGTAGATCACTCGCTAAGGGCCGGACACGCCGAAAGGCTGAACGAAACAGAGAATCAAAAATAATTGGGGTGGTTTTTATGCAAAACCCTAAAAAACCAATAAGACGCCGTTGCAAATGCTGCGGCGTTTTTTTGAGCCTAAATATCACAACCAGACGTGGTGCAGCGACGAATGCCAGGAAGAACTGAAATACGACCAGCTATGCCGCGACCGTGAAAAGGCTATGAAGGCTATGGAACGGAAGAAACGCCGTGACAGCCAGCGGGAAGAACGCAACAGAAAGCGGAAGCAGTTAAATCCGCGTAGTTATTGGATCAAACAAGTTCAAAACGTATTCAATGCCTATATCCGCGAACGTGACGCGAGGTTGCCGTGTATATCCTGCGGGACTTACTACGGTGAGCAGTGCGGTTGGGATGCGGGACACTATAGAACTGCTGCCGCCGCCGGACACCTTCGCTTCAACGAGGATAATTGTCACAAGCAATGCAGGCACTGCAACCAGACACTAGACGGCAACATCGGAGGGTACCGCCCGGCGCTGATTCGAAAAATTGGCCTCGCCAGGGTGGTGGCGCTGGAGAACAACAACGATACACATAAATGGACGATTGCAGAATGTAAGGAGCTAATAGACATCTATCAGGCGAAATTGGACGTCTTAAGGAGAAAGGCAGCATGAATGAATATACTTTTAGCCTGCCTTACCCGCCATCGAATAATAGGTATTACCGACATTCTCGCGGTTTTCACTATATCAGCAAGGTTGGGAAAGAATACCGGGAACAGGTAAGAGACATCATCGAGCTATTAAATTTAAACATCAATCTATCTTGCCGACTGGCAATCATCATTTATGCTGCGCCGCCTGATAACCGAACCAGAGATCTTGATAATATCCCGAAATGCCTTTTTGACAGCCTTACTTATGCCGAATTCTGGAATGACGACGGGCAAATCGACTCAATAAAAATTGTTCGCTGCCGGAAGGTAAAAGGCGGGAGACTATTTATCAAGGTACGCGAACGCGGCGACCTGTTACCAGATATTGATGAATACTCGACTAATATGTGGGGTGACAATGAAAAACGAAATTAAAGATCTGCAAATAGATATTCAGCGCGACGAGCGTGATTTAGAGACAGTCAGACAAATCCAGGCTTTTCACATGCGAGAATTACTTGCGCTGAAAGAGCTTGAAAAAAAACTGGTGCAATCAATTTCTGATCGTAAACGACTGGCGGCGCGTTACTGGAGCAAATAATGAATTTAGAATCAATTCTAAAATTCCACTTTCCCAAATCACCGCGATTATCAGACGAAAGCCGGGGAACATCACCTGACGCACTTAATACTACGGATGCGCTTACCGCCGCTGGTATGGCGCAATCGCGTGTAGCGCTTGGTTACAGCGCTTTTTTGGGGAAGATGGAGCTATCGCAAGCAGAAAAACACAGGGCCGTAGTTTTGCTTACAGAGCGTTTAAGAGCTATGGCAAAAGATTACGAATACGTTATGGAGTTGGACGAGGAGCGACGCAATGATCTTATTATTCTTGTTGCCATTTTCGCGTTTCGGGATTATTGCCAGAGTGCAGCGACCGAAAAGGTTTGCCCTAAGTGCGGCGGCAACGGGCTTTTGCAAAATCCATATTGCGAATACACATCGACGGTTTGCTCGCGGTGCAACGGGAAAGGCTACGTTAAAAACCATTGCCAGCGGTGCAAAGGGCGCGGCGAGATACCGGATAAAGCAGCCAGTGAAGCAGCGGAAATGCCAGTTTTCAAAACGTGCCAGCATTGTGGCGGGCGCGGGTACTCGCGTTTCCCGGTAGATCTTGTCCGGCAGGCGGTTAATCAGCTTGTTTTCCCGGTAAGCCGATCAACATGGTGGAAGAAATACAGGGTTTTCTATGAGGACGCCATAGCGGAGCTATTCAAAGAAGAAGCCCGCGCGGAAAGCGAAATTAAACGAATGACACGGGGTGAATAATGGACAAGTTAGAAATAAACGATCAGTTTGCCGTTATATTGTTCGAAGATAAAACAGGCGGCGCATGGTGTAAGAAAGTCACTGGTGCGGAAGCGCGTTTAATATTAGGCATGGCAAGTGCATTAAACGAAGGCGAATTACCAGCAATTCCTGTTAAGCCAGTACATATCTATAAAAGGGTCGACGATGAAAATAATTAATATTGGGTGGTTATATTGCGAAAACTGCGACGACGACGGCGACAGCCGGACGCTTGATCTTGATACTGATGATTTCGAATACATCCCGCCAGTTACTTACCGCGCCGTCGATGAATTCCTGACTGAACAAGAAGACGAGGACGATGATTAATGGAAGAATGGTATCAAAATTTACTTACTCTATTCCTTGCTGAAAATTGGGCGCTGTTTGAGCGTTTTTGTGAAGAACACGGGGAAGATCCTAACGATATTTATCATGAGCTTGGGGGCGAAGATGATTGAATTTCTTATCGCTGCAATTATCTTTCTTTATATCGCTGGCGCTATCTTAATGTCTTGCTTTGCTAGAAGTAACGATCTCGGCCCGGCTTACCTTGAAGTTACTTTCTGGCCTGTAGCAGTCTTTTACGCTTTTGTAGACGCTACGCGCATACAGATCATGCGAGCTATTAAGGAGCGTAAAAATGGGAAATAGCGACCATCAATATGACGGCGTTTATCAGTCATTGGTGTCACGCGCTTATTATCGCCTTGAAGGTGAACACGTAATGATGCGATTACGCCAGTTTGATCCGTGGCATGAAACGATTTTACCTGTGACAGCGAAAGAAGTTATCACGATGTTTAATCACGGGCACTGGCGCAAGGTTGGTGATATTAAATTCAGGATGTTTAAAGAGGGTAATTAAATGATCGAAGATGGTATCTATGTGCATAACTTATTTGATATTGCTTACTTGCTGAAAGAGGAAAAGGTTTTTGTTATGTCGAGTGAGCATCCTTTCTGGACTGGCGTAAACATGGATCGTGAACAGATGCAAATATTGCTTGATAATGGCCTGATAAAGAAGAAATAGAAACCATAATCGCGCATAAAAAACAAATAGATTAAAATACTTCCTAACAATGCGAAATTGTAATTACCCGGCCCAGCGCCGGGTTTTTGCTTTGTTGGAGGTAAATCTATGCTCGACAAAATACGGGAGGCATGTGCGTATGCAGTAGGGGCCGTAACGGCCTTTTTTGGTGCGATAACCATTAATGATGTTGCTGTCTTTGTTGGTATCTTATCAACCGCAGGCACATTTGCCGTTAACTATTACTTCAAATCACAGGAGAACAAGCGAGCGCAAGAGGAACACGACGCGCGAATGGGGAATAAGTAAATGATTAGCCAATCGCTGAAGAACAAGATTATTGCTGCGGCGGCTGGCGGGGCGATCGCTATTGCGGCGGTGATGGTTAAACCATTAGAGGGCGTGGAGTACGATCCGTATCGTGATGTTATCGGTGTATGGACTGTTTGCTATGGTCACACCGGAAAAGACATCATGCTTGGTAAGACTTACACGCAATCAGAATGCGATGCTTTGTTAAACAAGGATCTCCACAAAACCGCAAAAGCGATTGACCCCTATATTAAAGTCGAAATATCAGATTTTACCCGCGCGGCGCTTTATTCATTCGCCTATAACGTAGGCGCTACCAACTTCAAAACATCAACATTATTAAAACTACTCAATGACGGCAAGAAATCAGAAGCGTGCGCACAGCTTAAACGCTGGATTTATGCTGGTGGTAAACAGTGGCAAGGGTTAATTAACCGCCGTGATGTTGAATATGCCGTTTGCGAATGGGGTGAAACATGGACAAGGTGAAGGCGTTAATCGTCGCCGTTATTGTTTGCATTATTGCCGGACTTACCGCCGTAACGTGTTATTACCAGAGTGAGGCGGCAAGGTTACAGGAAGAAGTCACGACCACGCAAGGCGCACTTAAGACAGCAAGTAACACTATTCAGCAGATGAAGGAGCGAAACGCCGAACTGTCAAAACTTGATAAGAGGTATCACGATGAGATTAAAGCTATCAGATCTGACATTGCCGATCTGCGTGCTGGCATTGATAGCGGTGCTATCCGGTTGCACGTCAACGCCGAGCCAGTGCGATTACTCGACAATACCGGAACCGCCAGCCGCATTGATGGAGCCACCTGTAGACTCACTCCCGACGCTGAATCGGCTTATCTATCCCTCAGAGAACAACTAAAAGAGAAAGACGCGAAGATCACCGGATTGCAGAGCTACATCAAAACGCAGTGCTTACGCAAAGAATAACAGCGCGTGGACGTGTCGCCGTTTCCGCCAGCCAGCCATAAGCGGGTCAATCCTTCCCGCGAGCGACGGCGGAATAGTCAAAAACACGTAATACCGGAACATCCATCCCATTAACAGGTCCGGCGCTACCTGGGTAGAAGAAAGCGCCATTACTCACCTGCCATGCGTAGGATGAGCGCGCGGATCTGTTTATCAGAGATGGTAAGCAGGTCCAGTTTTATAAAATTCTGGAAACGGTACTGATGAAGCGCCGTTTTCAGTGTTTTATATCTGTTTTACTCCCCGCTGGTGTCAAAATTTACGGGGGTTATATTTTCCAACGTAGGAGAATATTCTGATGGCAAGGGGTAAAGGCTTAAAATTGCCTCACTTCAAAGTGCCGCTCTTTGAGCACACCACTGTTTTCTTCTGCCCGACGCGCGAAATCTTTTATGACTTTTGCGAGCGTGCAAACATCCTAATAGAACCTGATTTCGAACTGGCTGGCGGCCTGACATTAACCTGTACTGGTGAGAATGGTGGCAACTTCTATGTAGTGGCTGTATTCGACCATGAAATGGGTACGCTGGTCCATGAAGTAGCCCACGCAACTTTCCATTGCTTAAGTGATGTTGGAGTGCTGGCCACTACCAGTCCAGAACACCCGGCGAATGAGACTTACGCTTACATGATCGGACGCATGTTTGACACTTTCTTCCCAATCCTGGCTGAATCAAACGAAGCACAGGTGGCAGCACAACAGGTGGCGGATGTTGTAGAACAAGCATTAGAACAGACAAAACAGCAGCAGGAGGAAGGAAAACCAGTGAAGAAAGGGAAGCGTAAGCCGAAAGCAAAGGAGGCGCTTGTACCGCGTGTAATGAGCTTTAAACGAGGCTGATTATGATTGCATCAATATTAACATTTATAGGCGGCGTGGCATTAGGATTCATTATTTGCCTGTTTCTGGTGATTATGTCTATGCGAGGCTGATTATGGACGAGTGCATCATCGCCGGATTAATCGGTATTTCTGTATTTCTGGTGGGTTTTCTTATCGCCGTGCTGATAACCGTAAAGAGCAGGTTTTGAATATTTACGATCTAATTTGGTTGTTGGTGCTCATCGTAGGTATTGGCGTGAATATTTACAGAATATGGTGAAATATGATTGACCCGCTCATTATCCTTTCTGCCTGTGTCGCTGCATGGCTGGCGATCATGATATTCATTGAAAGCTAAAGATATTCACCATGAATATTTACGATCTCATCTGGTGGTCGTTGGTCGCCGTCATTATCTATTTCTGGTGGAAGAACGTTGTATAGGTGAAAGCATGAACGCATATGAAATGCTATTGCTGGTGGCTGTGGTTGTGGTTATTGCCGTGGATGTATATCGGGAGTTAAAAAATGAAAGAGCATGATTTCGTTTTACTGGCTGTTGCGATCATTATCTTCATGATAGCCCTGACTATGTAGGTGATATATGGACGCTATCGGGGCTGTGTTATTCGTATGCATCGCTGCGTTAATTATTGTGGGGGTGATTATCAATGTCTGACGGTGATTTCTTAATTATTGTTATATGTATGCTGCTAGCCGTTATAGTATCTTTTGCGTGAGAAAACATCATGTCTGAATTCCTCAATCTGCTAACGTTCTTGCTTTGCGCAGGTCTGCTTATTGCCGCGTTAATGTTATGCGCATATGTGATTGTAATGATTGCATTGCTTATTTACAGAGAAGCAAAACAGAGATTTAAGGTTAAACAATGAAAGAGCTATTCGACTGGTTGGAAGTATTAACATACTGTGCAAGTTTTGTTGCTTGTGTGTATATCATCAATAAATATTGAGAGGTGAATTATGGCCCGCACTAAAAAGGCAAATGCTGACGATAAAAAGCCAGCCGCTAAAAAGGTGGGCCGTCCGCATGGTTATACCGAAGAAAAGGCATTAGAGATATGTGAGCTGGTGGCGGACGGTCAGAGCGTTAATAAAATATCGAAGATGCCTGGTATGCCTACCCGCACCACGATCTTAAAATGGTTTCGTGATGTGCCTGAATTTTCTGTCATGTACGCGCGCGCGAAAGAAATCGGCTTTGAGGTATTGGCTGATGAAATCATCGACATAGCTGATGATGCTAAAAACGTTGATAAAGACCAATTGCGCCGCCATCAACTGATGATTGATACCCGCAAATGGCTACTGGCAAAACTGCAACCGCGCAAATATGGTGAACGCGTCACACAGGAGATTGTTGGTAACAAGGAAGAGGCGCCCGTCCAGGTTGAAGTCACGAAAGAGGAGATCGCCCGCATCGTCCAGGAAGTAGAAGACGAGGTGTGATTATGTTGTCCATCAAAGAAAGGGTTATTCAGTCAAAATGTGAAAACGATGGCCTGTTCTTCAACCGTTATTTCTATAAGCAGGCAAACGGCACGAAGATGCTGATATCGGGCCATCACATAGCCATACGCGATGCGCTACAACGCGTTATCAATGGTGAGATTACCCGCCTCATCATTAACATTCCCCCAGGGTACGGTAAAACCATGATCGCGACCATCAACATGATGGCCCGGTCCCTCGCAATAAACCCCCGCACGCGCTTCCTTCACGTTTCATATTCAGACAATCTTGCGTTACTCAATTCCTCGACAGTCAGAAGTATGGTTTGTTCGCAGGAATACCAGAAGCTATGGCCCATGAAGATCCGTAATGATGCCAACTCTAAATCAATGTGGTGGACGGAACAGGGCGGCGGGATATATGCCGCGTCGTCACATGGTCAGATTACGGGTTTTCGTGCTGGTTACATGGAGCCGGGATTCAACGGCGCGATGATTATCGACGACCCATTAAAACCCGCTGACGCTTACTCTGATGTAATGCGGGATAAGGTAAAGAACAACTACAACGACACACTAGCTTCACGTCTTGCTGTGCAAACGACGCCCGTGATCGTCATTATGCAGCGTATCCACTACGATGATTTATCCGGCTACCTGTTACGCGGTGGTAGCGGTGAGAAATGGTATCACCTTAACCTGCCAGTAAAGATTGATAACAGCATCGACTATTGGGATCTGTACCCGGAAAACGAATTCGCTATCCCTATTGCTCACAATCTGCCGGATGGCTGGCTATGGCCTAAGAAGCACAATGATAGCCACGAAGCCGGACTAAAGGCGCACCGCAGGTCATTCGAAGCCCAATATATGCAGCGCCCGCGTAAATTCGACGAAGAAGGCGCGCTATGGACAGAAGCGATGATAACCGCCGCTCACCGGATGCAGATAACGCAGGACAAGATCCGCACGGTGATAGCCATCGACCCGGCGACAACATCATCTGATGAGTCGGACGAAACCGGGATCGTGGCATGTTCAGCCTATGGTGGTGGCAAGTACGCACAGTATTCAGTAGACGGTGACTACTCAGGCCGCATGTCTCCTAACGATTGGGCGCAAGCCTCAATGAATGCTTACAACATCCATGAAGCTGACGCGATAGTTATCGAAACCAACCAGGGCGGGGAGATGGCAGAGGCCACTCTACGCAATGCCGGATTCAAAGGCCGCATCGTCAAGGTACATGCAAGCAAAGGTAAATTCGCCCGCGCCGAGCCAATATCGGCACTGTATGCACAGGGGAGGGTGGCCCACACTGGCAGCCTGTACACGCTGGAAAATCAAATGATGGAATACGTGCCAGCTACCGCCAAAAAATCACCTGACCGCCTCGACGCGATGGTATGGGGTATCACCGAATTAAGCCAGCCACAGGCTGTGGGCCTCATGTTACCTAAGCGCCTGCGCGGATTTTAAAAACCATCTCACAATCCCCCACAAGTTTTTCCATTTTTCGCGTAGCAACGCGTAAACATGTATTCAGGAGTAAACATTATGCCATCCAATTTAGAATTGGCGGTTAATGCTGCCTTGTCTCAACGCCAGGCGGCCTTTGCCCGCTATGCAGCCGCGCATCCATTCTCAATGGGTATTGATGCAAAGCGTGATGCTGCGTGGAGTGAATACGGATTCAAAGAAGAAATTACCTATGATGATCTTTACAAGCTGTATCGTCGCGGTGGTATCGCTCACGGTGCTATTGAGAAGATCATCACTACGTGCTGGCGCACCAGGCCAACGCTGATCGAAGGTACGGAAGACGAGAAAGCGGAAAAGGAAACGCCGTGGGAAAGAGAAATCAAAAAACGATTTGATAATCGTTTCTGGCGCGTCATAGCTGAATGCGATCGCCGCCGCCTCATTGGTCGTTATGCTGGCCTGTTAATTCACGTCAGGGATAACCAGCCGTGGGATCAGCCAGTGACGAAAGGTGTAGGCATTGCCAAATTTACCCCTGTGTGGGCTGGCGCTCTGACGCCGAAGGACTTCGAAGAAAACCCGGATAATGAAAACTATGGCCTGCCGACATGGTGGGAATACAAGGAGCGCATTAACAGTAAGACCATAGCAAGAAAGATACATCCAGATCGCATATTTATCTTCGGTGATTATTCTGATGATGCCATCGCTTTCCTTGAGTCGTCCTATAACGCATTCGTTTCGCTGGAGAAAGTGGAAGGCGGCAGCGGTGAGTCATTCCTGAAAAACGCCGCACGTCAACTGGCTATCTCGTTCGATAAAGAAATTGATTTCCGTTCCCTGGCTGCAACATACGGTTGCGACGTTACAGAGCTACGCGAAAAATTCAATGAAGCGGCAGAGGATATAAACAAAGGTAATGATGTGATGATGGCATTACAGGGAGCTACCGTTAGCCCGCTGGTCACTGCCGTAGCCGATCCGTCCGCTACCTATGACGTCAACCTGCAAACCGCCGCCGCTGGCATCGACATTCCAACGCGTATCCTAGTTGGGAATCAGCAGGGTGAGCGTGCATCAACCGAAGACCTCCGCTACTTCAATAACCGCTGTATGACCCGCCGGGAGGAAATAGGAGGCGAGCTTGAGGAACTATTCCGCAAGATGGCAGATCTCCGCCTTATCAGTATGCCAGTCGACGTGTCGGTACTGTGGGACGACCTTAACGCCATGACGAAAGCCGAGCTACTCGACGCGGCATACAAAATGGCGCAAATCAATCAGGCATGTCTTGCCACAGGTGAACAAGTGTTCGACGGTGACGAGATCCGCGAGGCTGCCGGGTATGAAGGGTCAACGCAGGAAGTAGAACTGGACGACGAGGAAAACGACAATGAAGGTGAAGAAAATAATCAGGCGAATACCCCCAGCCGCGATAATGCCATCTAACACCGAAGACCCGACCATGACAGGGAAGTTGAGGTCTGGCGCTATTAAGCGTTTCAAATCCTGCCTGAATAAAGTAGCCGATCCATATATCTCCATACTGAACAGAATACAATATAGTCTGGCTGTTAATAAGAAATACACCTTTCAGATTTACATGGATGAACTGCATGACATGCTGGAGGATGCCAGCGACATGATTGATGAGATATTCGAGCTAACCGACCCGGAAAACTTCTGGTTCTGGCAGGAATACGTGAAGGTCGCTTATCAGCGTGGGACCGCGCAGGAATACGCCAACCTTGCTAACCAGTCGGTCACATATTCAAGCGCTTACCCTGATGTATCTGCCGTACTATCCAGCACAACTTACCGCACACGCCTTGCCCTGGTCCGTACCCGTGTATTTGAGGAAATGCGCGGGCTGACCGCACAGATCAAAAAGGATATGGCCCGGCGATTAACTGAAGGTATGGCCCGTGGTTTAAACCCGCTTGAAATAGCGCGCACATTGAATCAGGAAACGCAGTTACCGCTATACAGATGCAAACGTATTGCCAGAACTGAAATATGCACAGCGTTGCGCACAGCGCGTATGGATGAGGCAGAGGCCGCTACAGATGAGTTGAGCCTGCAAACAATGCAGCTTCATATTTCAGCATTATCACCGACCACCAGGCTATCGCACGCGCAGCGGCACGGTAAAACATACACCATAGACGAGCAGCGCGAATGGTGGAGCAGATCCCCAAATTCTATTAACTGCAAATGTAGCACGATTACCGTATTAGTTGACGAAGACGGTAATATATTAAACAAGCGAATACTGGAGCGGGCGCAAGAAAACTATAAGGTTGCGCACTCTAAATATGGCGAAGATTGGGAGTAAAAACCGTGAGTAAAGAATTAATTCAGGTTAATACCAAATTAACCGCTAATACCATACGCCGGGAAACTTATAACGGACGCGAGCATATTGTCGTGCCGTCATATACGTTGCCATTCAATATCGTTATGAATCGTGAGTATTACCCGGAAGCTGAAATTATCGCTAATTATCAGTCGCTGGAGGGAACGCTTGCCCCGCTGGGCCATCCTACCGTGGACGGTAAATTTGTTTCCGCATTTAGCCCAGAAGGATTGAATACCGGGTTTTGTGGAGCGTGGAATAGAAATGTGGAATTACGCGGCAATCGTGTTTATGTGGAAAAATGGGTGGATATTGAAACAGCCAGCCATTCAGAGCAGGGCCGGGAATTATTAAGCCGACTGGAAGCACTGGAAAAAGGAGAAAGCAAAGCCCCTATCTGGTCGTCCGTAGCTGTATATCGCCAGCGTATGCCAGCAACCGAAGAAATGAAAGCTCAGGGTGCAGATCATGTGGTGAAAATCATGTCGATCGACCATGACGCTATTTTGCTGCATGAGCCGCCCGCCGCATCACCGGAACAAGGGGTTGGCCTGATGGTTAATACTGACCAGGCGAAACCGTTAATGGCGGTGGCGATGAAAGAAAACAGCTACCGCACACTTGAGAAACAATTAACAGACGCTGCACGGGAATTATTCCCTGATGCTGATTATGTGTATGTGGTGGACTTCACTGATAAAGAGGTGACGATCGCCACCAATACAGAAAGTGCTCAAGTTTGCGCATATGAAAAACAGGCTGATAAAATTATTCTCAATAATGGCGAGCTTGCAACCAACGAGGAAAGTAAATCTTGGTTTAAGCATTTCGCTGAAAACCTTTCTAATCTTTTCTCCCTGAATGAAAAAATCAAGGCCAATAAATCGGAGGACGATCCCATGCCTTTGACCAAAGAAGAACGCGCCGAACTGGTAAAAGAAATTAACGAAGGCTTATCCGCCAATATCGCTAATGCAGTAGCAGAGGCATTAAAACCAGTACAGGCAAGCGTAGAAGAATTACAGACCAATCAGAAAGCAATTAAAGAAGAAATTGCAGCAAACGCAAATAAAGAAGAAGCAGAAAAACGCGCCGCAGTTGCGAAAGTACACGGCGAAATTGTTGCTAACGCATTAAGCGGTGATGCGCTCGATGCAATGTTTAAATCCCTGGGCAAAGCAGCGCCGATGGCTACCAACGCAGCAAACGAAGGTAAAAAAGGCGAAGTCCCGGACTTTAACACTTATTTCTAATTAAAAGGGGATCACAATGTTTCGTTTTCGTCGTGTAAATATTGATGGTAAATCCATTACCGAAACACGCGCAGCAGGTGCTGAATTAAAACCGGGGACGCTGGTGGTGTTGAAAGACGGTAAGTTTGTGAACGCTGTCGATGATGAGGCTGGCGAGAGTGCCACCGCTGCCAGTGATTATACCGCTGGTGCTCGCTTGTATATCGTTAATCCTGCTTATCATGAAGGTAAAGGTATTGGTGATGCCATCGCAGCAGGTAACACAGTAGTTGCAGATTATGTAGAGCAGGGCCGAGAGTTCGCCATGCGTCTTAATACTGGTGCATATAAAAAAGACCAGGCCATTAAACTTGGTGAGGTCACTGTCGCTTATTGCCAGGAAGATGTAACCCTGGAAGCGGTTGATTTCGTCCGTGTTCGCGTCGCATAAAAAGAGGTATACATAATGTATTTTACTAGAGAAAATTTAGCCACAAACGCCCGTATGCAAGCGCACTGGAGCGAACTGTGGGCGCAGCGCAATATCTTTAATGCGCAGCATAACGCGATGATTGCAGCTAACCGCGCGAACATGACCGCTGAAATGCTGGCCTGTAACGCTGTTGGCGGCTTCGAAAAAGAATTCTGGAAAGAAATCGATAATCAGATTATCGAACTGAACCAGGAAGAAATCGGTATTGAGATCGTCAACGACCTGATGGCTGTACAAACCGTACTGCCTATCGGTAAAACGCTGAAAATGTACAACGTATCCGGCGACATCAACGATGAAGTCGTAATGTCTATGGATGGTCAAGCGCCACACGGCTTTGATCACACCGAATACGGCAGCGATGGCGACCCGATCCCGATGTTCGCGGCTGGTTATGGTGTGAACTGGCGTTTAGCTCAAGGCCTGAACACTGTAGGTATCGACCTTACACTGGATAGCCAGCGCCTGAAACTGAAACAATTCAACAAAGCGCGCGTTAAATTCTATCTGAACGGTAACGACAATATCGTGGTAGACGGTCACAAAGCTATGGGTATTAAAAACCATAAAAACACTCAGCAGTTGACATTCACCACCGACCTGACTACCGCAACATTTGACGCGCTTATCGACTTCTTTACCGTTGGCGAATTCGGTGTACTGGCCCGCAATAACTTCGTCGCAAAATACGATATTATGTGGGTATCTCCTGAAATTATGGCTAACCTGGCACGTCCGCACATTGTTAACGGTGCTGTGGTTGGTAGCGTACTGCAAACGGTTATGCCGTTCGCCCCGGTTGGTGAAATTCGTCAGACCTTCGCACTGAAAGGCAATGAAATTATTGCTTATCAGCGCCGCCGTGACGTCATTTCCCCGCTGATTGGCATGACAACTGGTGTAGTTCCGCTGCCGCGCTTTATGCCAACAGATAACTACAATTTCCGCATCATGTCCGCCGAAGGTTTACAGATCACCTGTGACATGTTGGGCCGTTCCGGTGTCGTTTACGGTAAAAAATCTTAATTAGAACGTTTCCTGTAACTCCCCGGCGCAATGCCGGGGATTTTTTTTGTATGTGGAGCAAACAAAATGGTCACTACAGAACAGGCACGGGAATATCTTGAAAGCCAGGGTATTGACCTGCCAGACATTATCTTATCTTTGCTGGTGGAGCAGGCTAATAGCGTAAACGAATGCCTTGATGCCAACTATCCGGCCTCCACTGCAACATTAATTCAGCTTTATCTCATTGGCCTGTTAGGACTAACTCAGGCTGATAAATACATTTCCTCACAGACAGGGCCGAACGGCGCGAGCCAGTCCTACCGCTATGTCGATTTTAATAAAAGATGGAAGGCAGCTTGCTCGTTGCTTCGTTCAATTGACAAACATAATTGCACAGCCGAACTAATCCCAGCAGATCCCGAAACCACCGCACACGCCGGACTATGGATCGGTAAGAGTAGGAGGATGTAGCAATGTGGAACGACCTCACACTACCGAAGCCACTAATGCCGAAGCCGTTTACCCGCGTATGGGTGAAGACTGACACCGGGCGACAGGTGGCGGCATATCTCAATGATGCTGGTGAATGGGTGATTCTTTACCCGCGCGTGGCGAAAACTCATCCAAAGGTCATTAGCTGGAGTTACGGCTATGAGTAAGATTGCGCGATTCAGTTACAAGGCATTAGCCACCATCTACCCGGTAACGCATGACGACTGGACAAACTCAGATGTATACGGCGCACCATACCTGATTAACTGCGCATGGGAGCGCACAGACGGCACAGCGACAGACACAAACGGCAATGAAGTTAGTAACACAATAACCGTATTTACCGAACTGCTTCACAATATGCAGCCAGCGCAGCGCCCGGAAAAAGGCTGGATGATTGCCACTGGCGACACTACTGATATTTCCGACCCGCTGGCGGCTGGGGCCAACGTTATTATCGGGATCGTTGAATGGGATATGAGCATGTTTAACGACACGCCGGATTATAAGATCGTGACAGGGGGTTAATCATGCCTATCAGGGGAGTTAAACGCGTCCGTGAGAGATTAAAGCAGGAGCTAAAGGAAATCACCGATAAAAAGACGCACGAAGTTTTATGGCGCGTCGGTATGCTGGCTGGTGGCTTTGCGGCGAACATGACCCCGGTCGATACGGGTTTTTTAATTAACAGTCAATTCCAGTACATAGGAAAGACAGCAGATGGCTTGCAATTACGCCTGGGATATACGGCCCGCTATGCTGAATGGGTGCACAATATGCCAGGTACATTAAAAGGCCAGCCTCGCGAACATTTCGGCAAAACTAATAACCTGTCTGAATTCGGCCCTAAACAGGTAATTGAATTCGGCGGCGGTACTGGTAAGGGTAAATATTGGGACCCAAACGCGGAGCCGGAATTCTTGCGCAAGGCATTCGAAGACCCAAACAACGCTGATGATATTTACAAAGAAATTGTAGAAGGTTACAAAACATGAAGCGCAGCGAAGTTTATAACGAAATAAGGGATTGGATTAAATCTCATGGGTACGATGAAGGCTATATTTTGCAGGCCCGTTTCTGGAATGAGCGATCCAATTCAAATAACGACAGATACATCGTTATCCAGCAAAATGGCGGCGCGGCGGGCGAGGAGGCAATAACCCGTGACTATTTCCGCATCTTGGTTATTTCAGCGCGTAATGATGCAAATATCAGTGAAGTGGAAGACCTTGCCGACGCCATCCGTCAAAGTATGTTAACAGAATATAAAACTGATAAAATTACACACATGAAGCCAGTTGGCGCTATTCCTGCAATGCAAACAAGAGAAGGGCGCTTTATTTTTACCGTAGCTTTTCAAACCATCATATCCAGATAAGAGGTAATTAACATGTCTCAGACTTGCGAAAAAGGCACGTTTACAGGCCGTGACGTTGCTGTATTCTTCGCTATCGCTTGTCCAAATGCGAAGCCGGTCGCTGAAGCGTACAAAGCGTTAGGCATGATGCGTGGTAAAACACTTTCCGTTGAATGGGAAACCGCTGACGCCACCGCCGATAAATCAGCCGATTACACGAAAGAATCAATGGTTACTTACAAATCCGTTTCTTTCTCCGGCGACGGTGTGTCCCGTACTGAAGAAATCCATAATCAGAAAGCGCTGAAACGCCACGTAATTACGCCAGGTGAAGCCACCGGATCACAACCTTATGTATGGCTGAAGATCGTTTCTCCTGTAGACGTAACCGAAGGCCCATTCCTTTGCACTTCCTTTAAAGAAGAAGATCCGCACGATGATGTTTCTACCTGGTCTATTGAGTGCGAAAGCGCTGGACAGGTAACGGTAGGCGATATCCCATCGGAATAACAACTCAGATTGACAATCGGGGCCATTTGGCCCCTTTCTTTTAGGGTGATAACTATGATTCATGTTCGGACCGGGCAATTTGCGGCGGTGGTAGACGGTAGGCGGTATGTGTTTAATCCCTGCTTCGCCGCGATGGCAAAAATAGGCAGTGACAGAGAACTGGTCGAATATTTCGCAACAATCCACGGCGGCAAATATCCATCACGCTTGCCAGCAGACCCAGACTTACGCAATCGCATTCTGGCGCGGTGTTATGGTGAAATAGTGCAGACATCAATGCACATCCTGAAATGTTGCTCAGACGATGAAATAGGCCCGTTATTGGGCGAGTGTAGGTTTACTCCTTCGGGCAAGTTGCGACTAAAACCAGGCTTGATGCCTACTGACGACGTTATCACGCTGGCGCAGCATTGCGTGTACCACGGCTTAATCGGTGATGGGCCGGAAGAAGATGCCGGAGAAATCCCGGAAGGGGAATATAAGCCGACTTTTAACGTCCTTGAATTCGTCTATTCTGCCGTTGCTCACCTGGGCTTGTCAGAATCGGAAGCATGGAATATGACAATGACCGGATATAGGGCTACTGTACGCGCTAAAACGCCGCCAGACGAAAGAAGCGAAAGAAGTAAGCCAAACGTTCACATAAATAAACGTGCTTATGACGAGCAAATGGAGGCCGCTAAAAAGGCGCTAAAAAGAATGGAAAATCGCAAGCAAGAAAAAGCCCGGTAGATCCGGGCGTTTGTCTTATTTGATTCTAACAATATCAATAAAACCGTTACCTAAATCGACAATTGCGTGATTTTTTGCGCCAGCGCCGCCTTCATTAAAAATTCTTTCAGCGAAAGCAACTTTATTTGCTTTACACTCGTTAGCTATCCTGTTTTTTATTTCGCTGTTGTTTTCAAAGACTACGCTTACAGCAGCCTCGTTTACAAGGCCATAATTAAACCAACGAGCATAAACTGGTTTACCTTCAAAATTTTTATCAATTGCCTTAAAAAGAATTGTGGGTGCGGCTGGTTCTTTTTTGATCATGTCGTGATATGCGGCTACATGGTTTGCCACTTCTTCACAGTTAATGTTTATGGCCTCGTTAGCGTTCGCGTTAAATGCCAGTGCAGCAATCACAGCAAGTACCATTTTTGCTAACCGTTTCATAATTAACCCCTGTAATTATTCTGATTTGCTAAATGCTTCCTTTAACTTAGTTATACACGCATATTGTTTATTTTTTAAGTGCTTTTAACATTTCTTCGATAAGGTCCGCATAGCGTTCATATTCGTTGGGACGGTAGTTTACGTTTCTCATTTCCTTATCCTCTTTCACTTCCTCCGGGACATCCGTCCTTCCTGCATCTCTTCTATCTTTCCCTACATCATCTATACAAAACGGTATCGTTAAAATAAAGACATTTTGTATAAAATAGATACATAGATCACATTTGCATGAGGTTAAATCATGGCTACCAGTGTAGGCACAATTTATTACGAAGTTGACGCAAAAACAGGACAACTTCTTGTAGCACAACGACAGGCAGACCAGGCCTTTGACCGTATAGAGCGCGGTGCTAAACAGGCAGATCGCCAGGTAAACACACTGAAAACATCAATCAAAGCACTGACCAGGGTTATCCATCTGCTAATTGCTGCCGAGGCCGTTAGACAGTTTATGGAAATGGCAGAGCAGGCCAAAATGCTACGCGTCAAAATCAGAATGCTGACAGGCGACACGGAATCTGCCGGGCGGGTTTTTGATGGTCTGAAAGAAATATCCAGGGAGACGGGTCAGAGCCTGAAAGATACTGGCGAATTATGGCAAGGCTTGGCTATCTCACTAAAAAACACCTCCGCTACGGAAGGGCAATTGCTTAACTTGGTTGGTATCATTCAGAAGATGGGCGCGTTAGGGGGCGCGTCAGCAGAGCAAATGTCAAACTCTATGCGCCAGTTCCGTCAGTCTATAGATGGCGGTGTTCTTCGTGCCGAAGAATTTAACAGCCTGCTTGAAAATACGCCGACCATCGTACAAACAATGGCCCGCCATATGGGATTATCAATGGGCCAGTTCCGCGCCGAAATGCTGGACGGCAAGATCACGGCAGAGAGGATGGTTAACGCAATCCAGGCGGCTACGCAGGAAACAAACGAGCAGTTCGCACAGTTGCCGCGCACATCCGGCATGGCTATCAATGAACTAAAAGTCGAGGTAATGGGTCTGGTGGAACAACTGGACGATCTTTTCGGTGTATCAGATGGCGTAGTCTCAGCTATCGACTTGATCACAAAAGGAGTTAATGGGCTAGGTGAGGGCGCTAAATTCGCTAAAACCTGCTTTGATACGCTCAAAACGGCTGGTAGCGAATTCATCGACATGTTTGATGATGTGGCTGTGAAGGCTGGCGAGGTGGCAGAGAAGATCATCGCAATGGTGACGCCAATCAAGGCGCTAATGGATGGCTATAAATGGATGAAAGAGATTGTCGATGAACGCAAGGAAGAACTAAACAGCAACAACGAGAAAAAATTTGGCCCTACCATCGGTAAATTCATGACGTTTAAAAACGACATTGAAAAGGCGACCGCCGCTTATGACGAGCTTATGCAGAAACAGGCAGAAGCCAACGACGGAGCTATTACCGGATTCGATAAGCCAGTTGATAAGCCGAAAAAACAGAAAAAAGAGAAGAAATCGGAAGCTGATCGGCTTGGAGACAAGGGCATAAGCGTTTCTGATCAGTACAACAAAGACGCCGCCGCCATGCGCAAAGCGTTAGAGAACGGCAAGGCCATTGATGCTGCGTTCGCCCAGGGTAAAATCACACTCCTTGAGTACCGCGCCGCGCAAAAAGGGATCGGCAAGGAACTGAAAGAAGAATTAGCGCAGATCCCGGTAGATGAATTGCGTGATAAATGGTCGCAAATAGTTAGCCCAATGGACCAGCTAAAAGGCGAAGTTGACCCTATCCAGCAGGCGCAAAATGAATGGGCCGTCCGTAAGCAAATGCTTATCGACCTGGGCGCTACAGAAGCACAACAGAAACAGGAATTATTAGCCTATGAGCAGCAGATCCGCGATCTGAAGTGGGAACAGTGGCAGGCGCAAAGCCAGACAAACGGCCTGATCGGTGATTGCGTTAATGGCCTTAAAGGTGGCATGAGCAATGCGCTTGTTGGCCTGCTTAACGGTACTCAATCATTGAGCGATGTTTTTGCTAACTTAGGCAGCAATATACTTGGGAATATCGGTAACAGACTTTCGGACATAGCTGCCAACTGGATAGCAGATCAAATCATGATGGAGACACAAAGCAAAGCCACGCAGGCCAGCACAACGGCAAGCGCGGTTGCCGCTCAGGGAAGCATTGCGGCGGCGGCGGCCCCGGCGGCGGCAGCGACAGCGGCATCAACTGGCGGTAGCTGGGCGGCGGCTGGCTCGGCGGCGCTTACTGCGATCATGTCGCTGGCAACATCCATTTTCGGCGGCGGGCGCTTTAATGGTGGTAGCGTAATTGGTGGCAATATGTACCGCGTCGGGGAACATAACAGGCCGGAGCTATTCCAGACGTCTAACGGCAACCAATACATGATCCCCGGCGAGAATGGCAGGGTTATCCCGGGGCGTGATATTGGCGGCGGCGGTATCAGTATGCCTGTTTACATCGACGTTCAAACCACAAACGGATTTAGTGACGAAGACAGCCGCAGACTTGAACAGACAATGGAACGTGTAGCAATGAAAATGATAACAAGGGAATCGCAAAGACCTGGCGGGATGTTGCAACCGCGCCGCAAATAACACTAAGGCCGCTATAAGCGGCCTTTATTTTACATGGTAAGGATATAAATTAAACAGCACAGGAATGCGGGCGCGGCGAAGTCGCAAACGCTAGCCATATTCCATGCTTTTGGTAAAAAACCACCATACCACGGCATTCTTTCTCGTTTCCCTCCGCAAAATTCCGCTATGTAACGATATTCAGCCTGCGTGTGTTCCCGTGCAAAAAAGAATGTACATCCAATCAGGCCGCCAGTGAGATAATCACCAGTAAGCAGGCCGATAACAACCTGCATAGCCGCCGCAGCCAGTGCGTGACCAATGACGGTTAAATCCATTGTTAATCCTCCTGATCGTTCTCAAAATGTGCCATCTACAAATTTTTGAAGCCCGGCTATAAGTTGCGTCGCCTGCGATTTGTCAATTACGAGTGTGTCAGTGCCCATGAGTTCTGTTATCCATAGCCGACCATCCTCATCAAGATCCAACCTGATTCCGTAACATAATTCTGTTTCGTCAATAATCATTTTTTCCTCATCCATATTCCACATCATTTATGAGCGCCTTTCACTCCGCAATGGCGGTTGTATTCCAGGTGATCGATAATTAACCAAATATTCAAATCCTCACTGAATAGCCGCCAGTCAGGGTTAATATCGAATTTAAAGCCATAACCATCGCGTAACTTTTTGGGGTAAACTTCTTTTCTCAGAAAGGCATTAAGTAATTCCTTACCTTTTTTGATGATCCGGTCTTGTGCGTTTTTCTGTGCTTTCAGATTTCTGTCAATCGCTACCAGTTTCATAACTCACCCCATCATCCTTAGTTAAGTGCCTTCAGGAAGAAGTCCCGGTATTCATCTTCTTTCGCATTCATCATGAATTGACCGTATTTGAATGCGTCGTCGAAACCCTTAACGATTGCTATTTCCACTTGTTCGAATGCGTTATTTAGCATTACTACTACATAGCGTTTCATTTTTGGCCTCCTTCGTTGGTACTGCTTTTCTTCTTGCTTTCTATATACATCTTGTTGCGTGTTATGTGAAGCCATTTTGTAAACTAGCTATAATCATTGTGATGAAGATATCATTTTTCGCGTAGAAGCGCGTAAATATATATACAAAATGTAACTTATGGGGGTTTTATGCCGGAAGTGTTCAGATGGACGCCGCAACGAAGCTACAGCGTAAGCAGTGAGCCTAACGTGTCTGTCATTAAGCTGGGTGATGGTTATGAGCAGCGACAGATGAAAGGGATTAATCCGCTACTTGACAGCTATACGCTGGTCTTTAAGGGCACGAGCGCCGGATGCGGTGACGCCGGAAACGTGGCGCTCCAGGTTGACGCATTTTTAAGAGCGCGTTGCGCGGTAGAGGCATTTTATTGGACGCCATCTACAGACGGGGTAAAGCGGCTTTTTGTCTGCCGGAAATGGAGCATGACGAAAGACGGCCCGGTATACACGCTAAATGCAACGTTTGATCAAGTTGTCAATTAATGGGGGTGGGTGCAACATGTATGCTATTTGTGTAGTGGACCGCACGGGCGCTTTTACATTGTTTGACGACTACGAGATCAACGACCTTACTGTAAAAGCTGATAACGGGGATATCTGGTATCTTCACGATCTTGGCGATGGCTATGTAGGGTGCCGTAACAGATCAGGCGGCGAAGTGGCGTTCCTGGTAGACGGTTGTTAATAAAAACCCCGCTTCGCGCGGGGTTCTTTCATAGTGTCGCGACCAGCAATACCGCGACACCAATCATCACAATAATTGCTTCGACCGCGTAGTGTTCAAACATATAACCTCACAAAGCATTCCTGAAATAATTAATGCCTTTATCTGTGACGAATGATTGATTGACCTGATTTTCATCTGTCATGATCATAAACAGTTTTTCATCAAGATATTTCTTTTTCGGGTACAGCGTCAGGCAGACCTGATAAATCACATCACGGGCCAGCAGCAGATCAATAAATTCATGCTCACGGTAGCCCAGCAAGATAGCGGCCTGTTTCAACGTGTACAGATAATTTTTGCAGTGCCGCCGCCCCATAACCACCCCTTACTTATATGCACCCAGGTTATCAATGCAGAAGTCTTTAGCCGCGTTCTCGTATTCACGTTTTGCGTTCGGGTCGTCTGCCGGGAAACCGTGAGCATGAATCTCACCAGGGCAAGACTGGTCGATAGAATTAGACATGTTTTCTTTGAAAACCGACATGTTATCAATTTCGTACCTAGCCATTTCAATTACCTCGTTATCTTTGACAATTACCGGGATAACCCTGTATTCACGCGCACGACCGTAGAAACGCACTGTCTTGATCCCCGTTTCTTTCGCGTCGTCGTGAGCGTCGTACAATCCCCACCCTTCCCAGCCGTCCGGGTCGAAGCGCACATCAACCTTGTACATCAACCGCTCGCCGTGTTCCGGTTGTGGAGTGATTTCGTATTTCACTGCCTTGTTGCAGCTAATCATCTCTGCCGCGACCAGGTGAGCATTCGCATTCGTGTCAAGCACCGCTTTAAATTCCGGTTCATCGTCCACATCCCGATACCAGATTTCTAAACGCCATTTCATTTTTACCCCCGCCGTTTTGTTAACCTTCCCTTCGTTGGTTAAAATATACGTAATGTGCATTTTGCAATCAATACGTTTTGTATACTGGTTGTGATGCAGATCACAAAATTAGAAGGTGAGAAAATGCGCAATATACCTACTGAAATGATCATCGACTCCGTGGACGCCGGAGTGGGGGCGATCATTGACCTGTTCGAACTGGACCTAACACCCCTGGGTGGCGAGGTTATCCGGTTCCATTCCGGCGCGAATGGCTATTACGGCCCGGTTGTCTGGAAGGGCGTAACTTACAACAGCTACCCGATCGAGGCTACTGGCTTCGAAATGAAAAATGAAGGCGTTTATTCGCGGCCTCAAATGGCTGTAGCCAACATTGGCGGCCTCATTACGGGGATGAATAACGATTTCAACGATCTAAGAGGCATGAAGGTTACGCGCCGCCAGGTGGAGGTAAAATATCTTGACGCTGTTAACTTCCCTAACGGAAACCCCGACGCAGATCCATCTATTGAGGCTGTGTCTTTTTATGTCGTGGAGTCCATGAGCGAAGAAACAGCGGATCAGGTTCAGTATGAACTGTCAACGCCAATTGATGCAGATAAGGCTGTTATTCCTGGGCGCACCATCCTTGCTGACGTTTGCCAGTGGCAGTACAGGGGCGACGGGTGCATGTATTCTGGCGGCCCGGTAGCAACGGATAAAGATGTACCGACAAGTGATCCAACGTTAGACAAATGCAGCCACCGCCTTAGCGGTTGCCGTTTGCGTTTCCCGCGCCCGGCAGCACTTCCGATCTCCTGTTTCCCTGGGTCCAGCAAGGTTGGTTGATCATGACGATGGAAGATAAAATGTCGCGTTATACAGCCGCGCATCCACTTGAGGAAGTTTGCGGCCTGGTGATAGATAACGAATATTTTTACCCGTGCGCTAACGTGTCTGAAACGCCTCACAACAGCTTCAAAATTTCGCCGGACGATTACATCAAAGCGGACGAATTGGGCGTTATAACCGCCGTTTTTCACTCCCACGTTGATGATATTCCGGTACTGTCTGCGCGGGATCGACAACAGCAGGTTATTTCCGGGCTACCCTGGTTTTTGTATTCCGGCGGCAAGATTAAAAAGTTTCGCCCGGTGGCGCACCTGTTAGGCCGTAAATTCGTACACGGAACGACAGACTGTTATGCGCTTTTTCGCGACGCCTATCACCTTTGTGGTGTAGACCTGCCGGACTTCGAGCGCCTTGATGGCTGGTGGCTGCGCGGTGAAAACCTGTATTTGAAAAACTTGCCATTGAACGGGTTTTTCCGGGTTGACGCGCAAAGCATCCAGCCAGGTGACGTAATTATAAGACAGCCATTCAAAGGCGCTGACCCGTGTCACGCAATGATTTACCTGGGTGATAACACGGTTTTGCATCATGACCATGCCGGATTATTAAGCCGCCGCGAGCAAATGCGGCCCGCGTATGTTCGGCAAACGCATTCAATATGGAGATCTGATAAATGCTCACGTTTAGATTTACGGGGAATCTTCGAAGATATTACAGCAAAGTGCGTTTAAACGTTGAAACGCCAGCGCAAGGGCTTCGCTTATTGACCGCGCAGAATCAGGAATTCAAGAAGGCGTTTTTAAATACCCCTTTGCGATTACGGATTGCCGGGAAAGATTACGACGAAAAGACCGCGCCAGCGGCGGTTAATAGCCAATATCCAGATGGAACTACTGTGATTATTGCGCCAATAGTCGAAGGTGGTATTGCAGGGATTGGTGTGGTTGGCTGGATTATGATTGGGATATCAGTTGTCAGTGTCGCTTTTTCTATTTTTATGTCTCGCAACATGAAGGTGAAAACATCGTCGGAAAGCGCACAGGATAACACCATAACAAATAACACCTACACCAACGTGGAAAACAGGGTGGGTCAGGGCCGCCCGGTTCCGATCTTGCTTGGTGAAATGAAAGTGGGTTCAAACGTCGGATCGTTAGGCATAGACACAACCAACAATAAAGACGCCTTAGACGTTGTAAGTTAACAGGAGAGCTAATCATGAGTAGCGGCGGCGGTGGTAAAGCCAAAACACCAACATTAATAAACGACAACCTGTATCACAAACAGTTTTATCGTGTGCTCGATATTATTTCTGAGGGTCCAATTTATGGCCCTGTGAATACAAAAGCGCCATTAAACAGCGTGATGCTTAATGACACTCCTGTTACTGACGCGAACGGTAACACCAGTATTCCTGGCGTTAGTGTGGCGTGGCGTAACGGCACGTTAGATCAATCACCGATTAACGGTTTTAACTCCATTGAATCAACGGTTATTGTTAACGCGCAGGTTAAACACGATACACCAATAATCAGGACCGTTTCTGATCCTAATGTAAACCGCGTTCGCCTGAACATCGGTGTAGATTCGCTTGTTCAGTCTGACGAGCAGAGCAATCAGCACAATACATCCGTTATGATGATGATTGACGTTAAGCCTTCATCCTCTTCTACCTGGACGCTTGTTAAAGATGTCACTATAGGCCCAGGTAAGATCAGCGGAGAATACCTTGAAGCGCATATTATCAGTGCGCCAGATGAAAAACCGTTCGATATTCGCGTTCGCCGCGTTACCGCTGATAGCACAGGCGATCTATTGCAGAATGATACGCGATGGAGCAGTTACAGCGAAATAATCGACGATAACCTGTCTTACCCTCACACCGCTGTAGCTGGCGCGGTGATTGATCATGACCAGTATTCTGACACGCCTACCCGCACTTATCATCTGCGTGGGCTGATTGTTGATGTGCCAGACAACTACGACCCGGAAAAGCGCACTTATTCCGGTTTATGGCTTGGCGGCTTCAAACAGGCATACACCAATAACCCGGCGTGGATCTTCCGCTATCTGGTTAAAAACGAGCGTTTCGGCCTTGCCCGTCATGCTGGGTATATTGACGTTGACGACGGCGCTTTATATACGCTTTCCCGATACTGCGACCAGTTGGTTGATGATGGTTATGGCGGCCTTGAGCCTCGCATGACGCTTAATGCTTACATTACGGAGCAGATGAGCGCCCGCGATTTGCTGGACAACATCGCGGGGATGTTCCGTGGCATCGCGTTATGGGACGGGCAACGTCTTACCGTAATGATTGATGCACCGCAAGATCCAATCGCCACCATTACGAATGCAAACGTCGTTGATGGCGCGTTCACTCGTTCGAGTATCGCCCGTGCGGAATGCTACAACGCCGTGATCGTATCCTGGACTGACCCGGAAAACGGGTGGGAGCAGTCAAAAGAGTATGTAGCAGATGATGAGCTAATCGCCCGCGATGGTTACAACGAAACCACGATGGAGGCGTTCGGCTGTACGTCACGCGGGCAAGCGTACCGCGCGGGCAAATGGCTTATAGAAACAGCAAAACGCGAGCCGTCAAAATTCACGTTTAAAATGGCACGTGACGCGATTCACTTTACGCCAGGGGATATAGTCGAAATCCTCGACAATAACCGCGCAGGTGCGCGTTTAGGTGGGCGTATCGTGGCGAACAATGGAAACGTGATAACGGTCGATAAGGTTGACAGCGACTATATCACAGCAGGCGACACCATCAGCTTACTCGACAGCGACGGCAAATTTAAAAAACATCAGATTACTGGTGTAAACGGAAACGAAATCACACTAGCGGCGGCCCCGGCATGGATTCGGAACGGTACTGTATTTGCTGTATCCACCGAAGCGGCAAAACCCGTTTTATGCCGGATCACCAGTGTAGCCGAAACCGAAAATAATAGCGTGTATACCATCGAAGCAGCGCAACATGACCCGAACAAACAAGCGGTAGTCGATGAAGGCGCGATATTTGAAATCAACAACGACACGCTTAATCACTTCCGCGTTCCGAACATCGAAAATCTGAAAGTTATAAACATTGCATCAGAGACTGTTCAATGCCGCGCTACATGGGAAACACAGACAACTACGCACCGCATGACATTTGAGATCCGCATATACAATGCAGATGGTGCGGTGGTTAAAAGCTACGAAACAAGGAAGTACAGTTATGATTTTTACGGCATTGATGCCGGAACATATTCGTTAGGCGTTCGCGGGAGAAATGATACGGGCATGAAGGGTGCAGAAAGTATCGTTGACCTTGTTATTGGTGCGCCAGCAGCACCAATCGGCGTTAATTGGGTTCCCGGTGTATTCCAGGCGACTGTTTACCCTATAAGCAAAGCCACACTTACTACCGATACGTCATATGAATTCTACTATGCAGGGGAAATCCAGATCACAGATCCGGCAGAAATAACCACATCTGCGCAGTACACCGGGCGCGGATATCAGTGGACGTTCGGTGGAATGAATACGGGCCACACTTATTACGTTTATGTGCGTACACGTAATGCTTTTGGTGTATCTGATTTCGTCGAGGCATCAGGTAAACCGACAGAAGATTTTGACGAAATCACTGATTACGTTACAAAGGATGTAATGGAATCAGAGCAATTCAAGGAGATGATTAGCGACATTAAAGATCTTGGTGATCGCACTGATATTGTAGAAGGAGCTACCGAAGACCTTAAAATAGCTACAGAGGATCTTAAAGCTGACACAGATACACTTAAAAAAGACACCGAAGACCTTTATAAAAAAGTCGAAGAAAACGCCGATGAAATAGGCAAACATGAGGTAAGAATAGACTCATTAGAGGTATCAAACGAAAACGTTAACAACGAACTGGCACAGGCAAAAGCAAGTTTACAAAACGCTTCGCTTGCTCTGATCAATAACTCGCTTGCTCAAACTAACACGCGGGTTACTCTTACCGCTCAATATAAGAAAGGTCGCAACGAAACAAAGGCACAGATCGACCGCATTGATAACGTTATCGCAGAGGAGAAAAAAGCGACAGCGGAATCACTGGAAACCATTACAGCAGAAATGAACGCAATGGACTCCAGCATCAAAGGAGAAATCGCCCGCGTGGACAAAGCAATAGCAACCGAAACGCAGGCAAGAAGCGACGCAATAACAGAGGTTAAAGCTGATTTAACCACGCTTGAAAATAGCACAAACGCCAGCGTTAGCAGACTTGATCAGGCTATCGCTGACGAATCAAGCGCACGTGCTCAGGCCATAACCGGCATCAGCGCGGAGCTTGGTCTTGTTGAAAATGAGGTTGGTAAAAACAGCGACGAAATAGAACAGGCGAAAGCAAGTCTACAAAATGCCTCGATTGCGCTTATCAATAACTCAATAGCACAAAGCAAGATGGGCACAGTTATTGAGGCGAAGTACAGAAAAGGACAAACAAAAACAAAAGCGGAAATAGCAAGGATCGACACCGCAATAGCAGACGAAACCCAGGCCCGCGCGGAGGCTATAGCATCGCTTGAGGCAAATATTAATGAAAACATTTCAGCAAAAATAACGGATGTTTCAACGGCACTCGCAACTCACGAGGCATCAAGCGCTGAAAAATTTGTCCAGATCTCGGCGTCTTTCGATGATGTAAACTCAAGCATCACGGAATGGTCACAGTCTATGGCAACGGCAGACGAGGCATTATCAACCAGAATCGACCAGTTGAAAGTAACTATTGACGGAAACACAACAGCCATAGAGACAACATCGAAAGCGTTAACGGACTTTAAGGGGAATGTCGATGCATCATACTCTATTAAGATCGCGACAGACAGCCGGGGCGTAAAATACGCTACTGGTATGTCACTTGGCCTTACTGGTAGCGGAACTAACGTGCAATCGCAGTGTATTTTCCTCGTTGACCGCTTCGTGTTAATGACTGCGGCAAACGGTCCATATCAGACCCCGTTCTATGTTACTAACGGCGCTTGCTACATTCGTGAAGCGTGGATCAAAGACGCATCCATCACTACCGCTAAGATCGCGCAACAGATACAATCATCTAACTACGCATCAGGAAATGCAGGATGGATGATTAATAAAAATGGTAGTGCCGAATTCAATAACGTTACTGTAAGGGGTACGGTATACGCCACAAACGGTAAATTTACTGGTGAGATTCAGGCCACAAGCGGGACGTTTAAAGGGACTGTACAGGCTAACAAATTTGTCGGTGATATTGTGGCTATTCACACTTTCCCTGATTCCAGCACTGTCTATAACTCAAGCCAGCGTGTAGCGCGTTTCTGTTATCGCTATGTGGACTCAACATCCGATGGGACTTATAAAAACGTTATGTTCCAGGCAAGGTTATCAGGGGCTACCGGCAACTCACAGATCAATACCTGGATAGCAGGTACTCAGGTATTGGTCGGTAAGAAATACGGTAACGAAAACTCAAACGGCATGTTCTGTTTCGGTAGGGGTGGTGTAACAAATCAGACGGTCGATGTTATTATCGAGATCTACACTCCGTGGTCAACAGGTAACATCACCGGGATTACGTTAAGTTGCCCGACTATGTTTATCGGTCGCAGTAACGGCACATGGTCGAAATGGGAAGAATCACACGACTAACACCAACCCCGCTACGGCGGGGTTTTTAATACATATCGTAAACGCAAGTTCGTCCGCGCAATGACAAGACGTTAAAATAGTATGGTTAGTTAACATAATGGAGTCATTGCGATGATTTACACAACAGGCACGATAGCCGTTAGCGGAAAAACAGTTACCGGAACGGGGACTGAATTCAACGCTGCGTTATCTCTGATCAGAGTAGGTTGCACCCTTATCGCCATTAGCGATCCGGTGCAGATTTTCTCAATCACAGAGGTAAAAAGCGCCACAAGTTTAACAGTAACTCCGGCAGCAAGCCCGGCAATTCCTGCCGGAACTAAATTTAGTATCCTGCTTTCAGATTCGATCTCTGTAGATGGTCTTGCTCAGGATGTTGCAGAAACACTGCGTTACTATCAGGGCAAGGAATCAGAAATAGCTGACGCTGTGGAGTTTTTCAGCGACAACAAAGATGTTATTTCAGCCTCAAAATTAGCATCACAATCAGCCGCCACTGCAACCAACGCGGCAACAACAGCGACAAGCGCCGCCGATTCAGCCAAGACATACAGAGACGAGGCCCACGAATACGCCAATCAGACAGCGCAGCCTTACGCGTATGTTTTGCAGCCGCTGCCGGATGTATGGATACCGTTTAACGATTCTCTCGATATGATCACTGGCTACGGCCCAGGCACGAAAAAAGTAACCATTGATGGTGAAGAAAAAACAATATCATCAGATAAGGTTGTTTCTTTCTCCCGCGCAAGTACAGCTACTTACATTAACAAATCAGGAGTTTTAACCGTAGCTGATATTAACGAGCCACGTTTCGAACGCGAAGGATTATTAATCGAAGGTGCTCGCACAAACTTCCTTATCAACGGTAGCGTCCCTGCAAGTTGGGGCCGATCAACTAATGTCACCGCTACAGCAGAAACTGACAGCTACGGTTTCCTGTACGGAAAATTCGTGATCGACGACAGTGCAGTTGGCGGCACTGGTGGTTGCAACATGGCGTCAGTGATCACTGCTAACGTTATCGACACTACTCAGCACGATGAACAGTACGTCACCGCTTCTTGTCGTTTTCGTTCGTCAAACGACGTCCGGTTGCGTATCCGTTTTGCTGGTGGTGAAGACACTTCCAGTCTGGCATTCCTGTGTGATGCGTATATCAAACTAAGCGACATGTCTGTAACGAAGACAGGCGGCGATGCAGGCAAACTCACTGTTAGCGTAACAACGGACAGCATCACCGGATGGAATCGCGCAGTGGTGACGTATAAATCAACCGTAACGCTGGTTACCGCGCAAATTCAGTTTGCTCCGGTTAGCGCGTTCGTGTCCGGCGACTACATGGAACTGGCAACTCCTCAAGTCGAACTTGGTACGAATGCATCATCGTATATTAGCTCAGGTTCAACTCCTTCTACCCGTGCGAGCGATCTGGTAAGTATTACGACTAAAAACAACCTTGCGCGTCCTCCGTTCAGTTTCCTGCTCGAACTTCACAAGGACTGGTTCAGAGCGCCTAACTCCGCGCCGCGTGTTTGGGATATTGCCAACGCTAATAAGGGGCAGTCAGTTATCGCTGCGGTTAACCGTGGTAGCGATCAGTATTACATGTCTCTATCCAAAAGCGACGGGGCTTACATCAATTCTGCCGCTGGTGTTGAGTTAACTGATAACGCCACTATTGGCGCGGTGGTTAAAGGCGATGGAACATTCCATGCGATCATGAACGGTGCACCTGCTAGTGATGCGACTTGTATCTACGGTGGTGTGACACAGGACAAAAACATCCGCTTTGGTGGTCAGACATCCGATGGAACGCGCCACTTGTTCGGACATATCAGAAATTTTCGTATTTGGCACAAAGCATTAACTGATTCTCAATTAAGCGAAATTGTTTAAGGTGGTTAACATGAAAGACGTTAGCTTGCAATTTACTGATAAACAGCAATACAACGACATCGTGATTAACAGCGGCTGGCTGGACACCAATCAGCAAACTGTGTTTATTAATGACATTGGTTTTGTTCTTGTATTCGATGATCCAGAAAGCGACACGCCTGTACTGATTGAGAAAAAAGGCTATTACGTCAACATGCGCATTACTGGTGACGATGTTGATTTGTCGCCGCTGGAAAAATTCATCATTCCAGATCCCGGCGTCCGCGCGTGGGCTTGATGGTGCAATAGTAACAGCATGGTGATGTTAAAGACATCGCCGCGAAACGAGGCTAACGCCTCGTTTCTTTTTGTGTACCAAATAGTGACCAAATATCAAAAACCAAAATCAAAAACAACATAACATTATGTTTTATAAATTATTATTTGTTACACTAATCATTCCAGACAGGACCAGCGCACTATGTTTAAAGGCGTTTAACTCCGTTCAATCACGCCAATAAAATCACTTAAAAATCATACGGTTGTAACCAAAACCCGGCATCACGTTTCTAATTCCGTACAATACTGTTAATATCCGTACAATAAAAACTGTGTACCAAAACGTGACCAAAAATGGGGGTGCAACATGCTTACGGATACCAGGTTAAGGACCATCGCCAATAAGCCATACGACGGCCCAAACGAGATAGCTGATCGTGATGGCCTGTCAGCCCGGATAAGCCCAAAAGGAAAAATTACTTTCCAGTACCGTTACAGATTCAACGGTAAGCCAGTGCGGTTGAAAGTTGGCGAGTACGGGCAAATGAGCCTGAAAGACGCCCGTTACGCGGTGGCTGAATACAGGGAGTTACTTGCAAAAGGGAAGAATCCGGCACTGTGCGTAAAGCAGGCCATAGCCTTTGAGCAGGGCAAGCGCTCGATCTCTGACGTGGTGGACGATTATCTATCCCTGCCGAACGTCATTAAGCTGGTGGCCTATAAGGAAGTTAAAAGCGCATTGACGCGCCACGTCGTCAACAAGTACGGCGATTATATAGCGGACGACGTAACGACAAGACAGTGGATGGATATATTCAGCGAGATCACGAAGGCGGGCCACGCCGTTACGGCGGGTTTGATATTGAAGCGGATGAAGATCATTGTTAACAGTGCAATCCGGCGCGGGCTAACGACGAACACGGCGATAAACAATATCCGTGTAGCTGACGTTGGCGAACACTATGCGGTAGGGGAACGTTACCTGTCATGCGACGAGATAGGCCACTTCTGGCGCACGGTGGACAGTTCGCAGATCTATCCGCAGAACAAAGCAGCGTTAAAACTGTTATTGCTTACCGGGTGTAGGGTGGGTGAGTTACAGAAAATGCGGAGGGAACACCTCGACCTAGATAACGGCGTGTGGACCGTTCCGGCAGAGGTGGCGAAGACAAGAAGTGAAATCAGGCGGGGGTTATCTGACTTGTCAATAAAAATGCTCAGGGAGGTGTTAGCCTCCCATGAGTATGATTACGTGTTCCCGCCAGTGATTAACGGCGGAAACAGGCCAGTAAACGCATCGGTGATAAAGGTTGCTGCAATCTTCGTGCGTAAACGAATGGGCGGGAAGACATGGAGTTGTCACGACCTTCGGAGGACATGCAGGACTCACCTATCAGTCATTGGTGTTCCGGTACATATTGCAGAAAAGATCTTAGGCCATTCATTAAGGGGGATACTGGCGGTGTACGACAAATATGATTATCTTGACGAACAAAAGGAGGCACTAAATAAGATTGCGGATTATGTATTATCTTTGGCTGACGTTAAACCAATCTGATCAAAGAACTGCATTACGTCCTGATAGCGGTACATAACGCCATGCCCGGTCCCAAGTACATCAACCGGGGCCGGAAATGGAGTCCCTTTTTCCTCCCACTTTTTACGCCATAAATAAAACGTTCCCCTGCTAATTCCCCCCAAGCATCCGGCAGATGGCAGGGCGACTAAGAAGGATTGTCCCGGTTTTATCCATTATTTATCCCCCGTGTATTCAACGTGTCCGATACATCCGTCGATAATAGCTTGCGCCATATTGCGATAATCGCACGAAAATTCGTTGTCGCGGTTAAAATTAATATCTTTTGCCGCGTCTTCACCAATAACCTTAGTAGCAAGCGCAAACGCAATTTGCGCCAGTGCTTTTTCTTTCGGATCTATCCAGCGGCGATACCTAAAACGGTTCCATCTTGCTGTTTCTTCACATTTTCCAGTCCTTCTAACAAATATCCCTAATTCATCGCCAGTAAAAATATATTTAGCTACGCAGTATACAGGCGCAAAGTCACCTGGGTAAAATTCGAGCCATACATCTAACGGCGGCCTTTCCCCTGGCTGCCATTCCTCGACTTTCGGCGTATCACAATCATGGCGCTCATCTTCGATTAATTCGTCGATGATTTCGCTTTCTTTGTTCATGCCATCATCATCCTTATTAGATAAATTGGCGTACTTATCAAATTTCCAGCTTGCCGCCATAACAGAATAAGTGCCGCGAGTATCAGCGCGGACACCAACTAAATAGCATGTTCCAAAATCATATTTCTCCCTGCATGTCGATACTTCAAACGATGAGTAACATTCAGGGTTAGTGCGATGGCTAATCACACCGATTGCTTTTGATTTACTCATTTGTTTATCCTCAATTATGCCACTGGTACATCGTCAACTTTAATAAAATAATGTGGATGATTTCTAATATCTCTCAGGTAGTAGCACTGACACTCTCGCCACTCATTAGCCGCGCGATTAAAATAAAACACATTACCATTTTCTACCTTGTAATAAATCCCGGTCGGTTTAGCTTTAAAATACTCAACCATTATTGCCCCCAGCGTTTTATAAATTCCTCGTTTAATTTCGTATCACCTGACCACTGAACGCCATGCTCCGCGCCGAACGAGTAGATCAGTTCAATTAGTTCGCTGAATTCTGATTTACTCATCCTGCTTGTAGATGTTCCCAATACAACGAAGCCTGATTTATCCAGATTGGGGACGACGCCATATTTCTTAAGCCCGGCAGTGAATACCGCTTTCCAGTCTTCCGGTGACAGCTTCTTGCCGTACCAGTTAACCTGATCGCTAACGTCTGTTAGCAGCGCCCACAAAAGGCTATTCTGACTCAGTGAGCGGGTTTTTTCCTGGATGGTAATTATCAGCGGGCTTTTGCTATCAGGCTGGATCTCCCTTATCTGCCTGATAGCATTTTCTTTCACGGCGTCGTTAACTATCTCGAATCTAATTTGCCTCATAATACACCGTTGCTATTTTTCCATTGCGCCCGCGCATACATGATCGCCCGCAAAGAAATTAGCCGCGAGCTTGTCATGTATTTTTCTTTTAATTTTTTCATGTCAACCGTGACAGGCTTATCAGAATCATCGCCGCGCATGTATTCCGCAATCGTGCTCAAGTCTTCCACTGTTAGATCCAATTCCTTGTCCATAATTCCCCCCTTACACAATCCGCATTGTGTTTCGTAATTCACCACGCAGCGCCCGCAGTGCATCACGCATTGGTACAAAAACCCGGTTAAACTTTACGTGCTTATATTTCCGCATCAGTGGCGGTGTATAAACCATCGCGCCGCAAGAATTGCATGGAAAACGGAAATGTGATTCATCAATGAATGTTTCAACTGAATAAAAGATTACCCGTCTCATAATTCTAACCCCGTTTCGCTGTTAAGTTTTTCGATTTCAAATACTGGTTTATCCGGCAGCAGGCCGTTATTTTTCCGGTATTCGTTCAGGCGGCTGTCAAAATCAAACGCAAGATCATTAGCGTGACCGAATCGCCCAGGCTTAAACAGTGAGTAAAAATTAAGGCCGTGTTTATTGGTATCTATGCAAAGTGTCTCATCAAGCACCATTAAACGCAGAGTGCGCGAAAGATAATTCCACGGAATACCCGTTTCCGCGCTAATGTCACGCATACGCTTTTTGATGCTGTAGTCACTAAATAACGCCGCCACACGATCACGACGTTGTGCATACAAATATTTAATTCGATACCCCAGCAAGCGTCGGCGTGGTCCGAAGTATGTATACACGCGTTCCACAATACCAGTGTCGATTAAGTGTTTAATTGTCTCAGGCAAGCATCCGGCTTCGTCATATTCCGCTGATAATCCTGTTTTCTGGCGTAACTGTTGCATTGTGTCGATGCCATCCAGTTCAAGGATATTGATAATTTTTGTTTCAAGTTCAATACTCATTGTTTTTAGCCTCGATTTAAGCGCGAAAACAGCCACCAGAAAGCGGTAAACTTTCCGGTAAGCCGTTTGCTCAAGTTAATTAAAAAGATGCGTTATTCTGGTTGTTTCGTGGGGAGAATCGGCTTGCCGCCTGACGTTGTTGCATTGACTGGATGCAAGCGGACGCCGCGCGGGCCTGGTCGCATGGTAAGATGTTGCCGTTGTCGTCAAACCGCTGGTAAACAGTACCCGTTTTTCCGTGACGGTTTTTTGAAACGATAATCTCCATGTATTCGCGGGCAACAGATTGTTCGTTGTAGTAGCCGTCGCGGTAGACCATGATGATCCTGTCAGCGTCTTGCTCAAGGTTCCCGGAATCACGAAGATCTGAATTGTTCGGGCGTTTGTTCGGTCTTTCTTCGACGCGGCGGGATAATTGCGCCAGCGCCGCCACTGGTACGCGCAATTCTTTCGCCATCATTTTCAATGACCATGATAATTGCCCTACAGCGAGATCATGACGTTCGGCCTTAGCCAGCTTCATTAACCCGATGTAGTCAATCATTACCATACCCAGGTTAGGGTGATCCTGTTTCATTCGTTCGGTGGTGGCGCGTATTTCCTCGACCGTTAACTGTGATGCGTCAACAATCCATACTTCAAGATCAGCAAGTGCGCTCATACCCTGGGCTACGTGCGCCCATCCTTCATCATCAAGTTTTACCGGGTTACGCAGGCAATCAGTTGATAAGTTCCCAGCGCCAGCTATAGCGCGTTCGGTCATTTGATCAAGCGACATTTCAAGCGTAAAGAGCAAAACACCGACCCGCTGGCCTTCGCCGCCAGGGTAGGGGCGTTCAGCCGCCGCGCGGGCGATTGCTAACGCTAACGCTGATTTGCCAGACCCAGGACGTCCGGCGATAAGCACAAGATCAGTGGCGTTAATGCCGCCTAACATTTCGTCGAGTGGTTCTATCCCTGTTTTTATGTTGTCAGAATTGACACCGCATTCCATGCGCTTACTTAAAACTTCCGTGTACTCCTGTACTGCGTCGCGCAACAGTACCGGAAGGATCTTGTCTTTCGTTACCTTTAATTTTGAATACCGGAAATCAAAATCCTTCATCGTCTCCTTGACAACCTCAAGCGTCCCCGTTTCCAGCTTGTAGCGAACGTCTTCCATTAGCTCCAGCATTTGCCGCCGCTGGTGTTCTTCCTGTAGTAGCTGCGCGTACCCTTTCAGGTTGGCAGCAGAAGGACACGATCGCGCCGTTTGCATTAGCGGTATGAAATTTTCGTTACCGATTTCATCACCAACCAATAACGCGTCGATAAGATTTCTGTTTCTGGCTTGCGCCCTGATGATTTCGAACGCGCGCCTGTACAGAGGAATAGTGAATACATCAGGATCGAGTGTAGCAAGAACATCTTGCGCGTTAGGAGTAAGCCCGCCTAACAGGAGGCCACCTATAACAGCCGCTTCGCGCTCCTGCCGCAATGAGTTTACTTGCTCAGTTATCATTATGGTATTACCTCAGGTTTACAAAATGGAATATTCAGGGTAATAAACAAAGCGCCCAATTTCTCCATGAGCCGGGCTGTAAATAATCACCGCCGCCAGCCGCCGTGAACGCCAGCCACCATTCGTCGAGTAAGCATCTTTGCCAGCTAACGTTCCGTGATACTCGACAACGCCTAACGATGATTCAATCAGCCGCTGGTGATGCCAGTGTCCGCAATGAGCGTAAACCGACGACGATTTACCGAAATCCTCCCGCCAGTCAGAAACACAGGCAGCAAGTAAGGTTTCTGGTTTTTTGATGGTGTGTCCGTGGTGGTAAGCAAGGAATGTTTTTCCGTATTGTGTGTGGTGGACGATAGCAGGGGACACATCAACCGTTACGCGCGGTTCATCTTCGTAAAAAGCCGCCAGCGCCGCACGTAGCCAAATCATCCCCGACTGATCGTGATTGCCGGATAACACCTGGATCTCGACGTCCTTGTGGTTTAACAACATTTTCCCCACCGCACGCCGGACCGACCGGATCGCCACATAAACAAGTTTTGCGTAGCGTGAATCGCAATCTAAGACGTGATTACTTGATGGCGTCACTGGTAATAGCCCGTCCGTGTGAAGCACATCACCGCCGAGAAGCAATACAGCTTTTTCAGACGTTGGTGCAGCGCCTACAGCGTAGTCAAAGAAGTCATTTAACACGCGTTCAGCGATCCCGGTGTCGTAGCTTTCTCCGCATTCAGCTTTATGCGCAAGCGCCCCGATATGCAGATCGAATACCGGATAAAGGGCCATGCTTTTCTGAAAATCAATTTCCGGCACTGGCACGGCTTCCGCGCGCGGCATTTCTTCCGTAAATGCGTCACAAGCCGCCTGCATTAGCCTTTCCATTTCCTCACGGTCACGGGCCGTTTTAATCCAGCGCATGATTACATTGCCATCTTTATCAACGAGCAATGATTCACCATTGACACCAAAACCCGGCGCGCGGCGCGTGGATATTAAACCGCGTTTCGCCAGCCGTGCGCCTAGGCGCTCGACGTTGCGTTTTGCCATGCCGTACTTCTCAGCGATCTGTTTATACGTCAGGCCGCTGTTATGTTCAGCGATTAATTCCTCATCGCTGATCTTTCTTTGTGACATAACGTTATTCCTCATGTTTACAGAATGTATATTTATTTTCCGTAAAACGCGCTACAACGCAAAATCCCACCGCGTAACCCACTTGTAAGGGTGCAGTGTCTTTCTTGCGTCAGAGGCGCTATCAGGTGGCTATTTTTTGATTTTTAAGATGACATAAACGTTAGCTTGTTGGCGTCCATGCAATTTACTCCTGCAAATGGCTATTACTCCGGCCTGTTCCAGAGATCGGATCGCTAGCTTAACACTTTGCCGACTCACTCCCAACCTGTCAGCAAGCATGATAAGTGATATTTGATAACCTCCCGTCCGGCAATGCACAGCCAGCAGATCGTAAACTTTACGCTCAGTTTTGGTTAATTTCATGAAAAGCCCTTAAACGCTCTATTACGAAGAAAACGCATTAAGCCAAGCAAGTCTAGCACTTGATATGTTTTATCGCGTTAGTGGCGCGTTTAAGTGGGTTATTTGGGGTTTTTGTGAGGCTTGGTAGTCAAAGAGCGCCAGCGCGGGTGTCGCGTAGCGTTTTTGGTTTTAGTAAGAAATCTAGTGTCGCAGTGAAGCCATTGCCGAAGTAAAAATCTGAGGCCGTATTTTTGAACGCTTCGAAGTAGCTGATAAAGCCTTTGATGCTTTTATCTTTCAGGTAGTCAGAGAACGCATAAATTTTACGTTCCAGATCCCGATCAAGTTCAGCAGGTGGTAACAGGCCATCAAACGTGCTGTTAAATGCTTCCACTACGTCGGCGGCGTTTACAGTAGCTGATAACTTGCGCCATTGTTCAGCATCAGCCAGATACCCATCGAATTTAGTTACCCGGCAAATGTTAATAGGCTTAGGCACTCCACCACGACTACGCCATTGAGTCAAAGCCCATTCAATTACTAATGTGATCTCATCCTCCGTATATGCCTTACGTGTTTTTGTTTCTGTCAGTAGTTCGATAAATGGTTTTGCGTCACGACATTTGCATCCTGCCTTGTCGTTGTAGAAGGCTAGGCAACGCAATGCTGCCAAATTAGCCGCCTGATCTTCTTCGCTAATAGGCCCGTCTTTTTCCAATACACGGAGTGTATTGTTTTTAATGTTCTCTTTACTGGTTATATATGACTGATTAGGGTGTCTCTCTGACACTACCCCCGGTGTCACAGTGACACTACCCTGGTGTCTCTCTGACACTACCCCCGGTGTCTCTCTGACACTACCCTGTAATGATGGTAAGACGATTACATAGAAGTTACTTGTTTGCTCTTTTCCTCCTATTAGATATCGAGGTTGCTTAATCAATAACCCTTTCTCACAAAGAGCATCAATAGCCCGCATAGCTGTGCTTTTGCCTATTTCGCATTGCTTTGCTATGTGCTGGTAAGAAGGGTAACATTCGCCGTTATCGTTAGCGTTATCAGCCAACTTTAACAGCACAAGTTTGTGCATTGGGTTGCCGACTTCAGTATGAAAGACTTCAACCATTAGCCGCATACTCATAAACATTGGCCTCCTATTGTTAAAATGAACGCGCGGGCGGGTATCCAATTAGCATTAGATAGCAGTGAGTGACCGCTTAACAGATCCCGCCGTTGCGTGATATTTGTCTTTCGCTTCGCAGCGACACCGGATTTTTAAAGAGCATAAGGTATGCGCCTTTTTGTGCTATTCCGTTATCTTTTTTCTTGCGTCTTTGCAACTATGGCCTTACCTTGTCTGTAAGTTTACAGAATGGAGTTTTTAGATCAAGACTTGAAAAATACATTTTGTGACTTGTATCAAACTTTTTGAGGTTATAGGGTAGCGACATGAAAACAAAATGGTATGACTTAGCAAAGCAGCTCATGCGAGCGCAAGGCATGAGCCAGGATTCACTCGCGGATCTCATGGGGATAACTAAAGGCGGCCTGTCACACTGGCTTAACGGTCGCCGCGAGCCAAATCTTGAAGATATTGCGCGGATTATGCGGGCACTTGGTCGTCGGCAGTTCACTGTTACTCATGATGGAATGGTCATTGATGATTCTGTTTCTAACACGTTACCGGGAGCGCCGCAGCGTGATTTAGGCAGTTACCCGGTTGTTGACTGGAAGGACACAGTAAACAATATGGAAGATACAAGGCGATCAACATTACCACACGTTACGACTAGCGTTATTTGTTCAGATGATAGTTACTGGCTAGTTGCTAAAGGTGAATCAATGAACGCGCCGCAGGGGTTGACATCCCTGCCGGGACGATGATACTTGTTGACCCACACGCGCCAGCTATCGATGGAAAGCTGGTTATAGCACAGCTTGAGGAAGGGCAAATACCGACGTTTAAACAGTTGATTATTGATGGAGGTCAAAGGCTTTTACGTTCGCTTAACCCGCTG
>SKER01000455.1_pt1 | contig 47669 bp, 67 predicted proteins | sample 4826961 | NCBI WGS metagenome assembly SKER01 (sample SAMN11008804, study PRJNA524170) | human gut metagenome | biome: Human fecal sample; material: Feces; isolation source: fecal sample from pouch patient p47 | host: Homo sapiens | place: Israel: Tel-Aviv | collected 2016-11-16 | reverse complement strand
TAAATCTCCGCAGTCTCTTTAACAAGCTTCTTTCCTGCCTCCGTATTCTCCAAATAAGCCTGTGAAAGATTGTTCATCTTTATTTTGTTTAGCTCGTATTGTGCAGACAATGCGTTATAGCTTCCTGCCATGCTGTTGGCTAACTTAGCCTGCAACTTATTCAGATAGTTTTGATCGGCTGTCTGTTTCTTTAAAACTGCGATCTCCTGCGCTGTCTCTGTCAACGCCAATTTCAATTGTATCTCAGCGTTCGCCAAGGATCGCACTTGCTTTTCGTAGGCGTCTATCTTTTTGCGTCCTTCCTCCGTTGCGCCTCCACCTTCTGAAATAGGCTTTTGCAGACCTTTTGCGCCTTCCTCGATACGCTTTAACATAGCGTCATATATCTTTTGCAGTCCTTCCAACTGCGTAATAGCGTCCTTTATACTGCTGTCAGGCTGTATAAGATCGCTATACTTTATTCCCTTTACTTCGTTCGCCATTTGATTTAAATTTATTTGTTCTTACTTCTTTTTGCCTGTCTCTTAATCATCTCGAAAGCGGTGTAAAACTCAGACACCGACATTTCACGTGCATTTATGTGCATATTCTGCGTTATAACTAAGCACATTTCTTGAAACTCCTTGTCCGTCTTTATCTCTACTGAATCAGTACCGTAGAATATTCGAGGCGGGAAGAAGGTTAGTAACTTATCCTCTATTTCCTTCACCGCCTCACTGTTATCTACGTTGTTCACAAGTTTGTCTAACTTTGCTTTTATCAGCGATAATTTAATGTCGTAATACTCTTTAATCAGAGGATCGTCCGCCATCCGTGGGAAGTATACCGATACTTCCGCCTCTATTTTTTTTTTGACCTTCTGAAACGGTTCAGAAAGTTCGTTAATAGTTGCATCGCTGAGACTGTCAAATATCGCCTTTAGATCAGAGTCGGACGCATTAACCGGATATTCCACGCCATCGACCGATTTAACGAAGGCGGCAAAAGCCATCATTCCCGGATGTACGCCATTCGACGCCATATTGAAACACTGCCTTAGATTCATTAGCTCGTTATACGTATGTTCCGGCTGTGTCCTGCAATAGACAATAGCACGTTGCAAATGCGTATCGAGTTCCTCAATAGTGCTACCGACTCCCGACTCAATCAGCATAAGACGGTTAAACTTCTGATAACGGACGATAGGCATTTCATCAATGCCTTCGTATACCGTTACCGTGTGATTCCCTACCTTAATCGTGTTCATTCGTCACCTCCTTATCTGCCTGCTCGTATAATATGGCAAACGTTTCTTCGTCAACTGAGTAAGCAATTTTTTCTCCAAGAACGATAAAATCGTTATCAAACACCCGAAAAGCGCTGCCGTTTATTCGTGCCATCGTTACGCCATTCATTGCGGAAAGTAGTTCAAAACTTGGCAATATTTGAGATAATTCGTGAACATCACCGTTAAACTTGACCGCCCTCACAATCTCGAAAGGTGGTATAACTGATACATAATTTCTAATCTCCATAATCATTAAATTAAAATTCTACAAATAGGTGTTGCAAAGATCGGTGTAAGGATGAAAATAGGGCTTAGCGTTCCGATCGACACAATCACCGAACAAATTACACACGCCCAAAACGATAGGCAGAAATCGCAGTTGGTTAGCTCGTTAATCAGTGATCTATCACCATACCACCGGAACACCTTAGATAACCAAGAATCACCAAACACTGACATCCGTTCAATTACACCCGTCTTTCGGGCAAAGTTAACACAAAATGCCGCTACAAACGAAACAAGTAGCACGCAAGAAAGAAAATAATTATAAATCTCCATAATTCAAATATTAGTTTGTACAAAAGTATGAATAAAAAGCAATTTTGCAAAGATATTGATTATTAAAACGTTAGTCTCGAACTCTCCGAAGGTGGATAAAAACGAAATGTTTATAAATAAGAAAAGGAGTCTAAAAGGCTCCTAACCTACATGCTTTCTGTACAAAACGAACGCCTCCACAATCTCCGGCATAACTTTAAGAGAGCCAACGATGAACCTCCTTTTAATCATAGACGAAATATAGACAAAAAGCCACAGGATAAACACCAGTCTAAAAAATGCTGCGGGAAGATAATGCAAGAACCTAACAGAATGTATTCGCAGTTATCTAACGTAGACATGATTTCTTTTCCATCTGCTGCACTTTCTTTCTAAACACGCCTAATTGTATCATCAATTTGCGATCTTAGCTCTGAGAGCATTAAAACAACTTCTTTGTTCATAAGTCAACACATTTAAATTAATACTTTAACTTTTAAAACTCTGTAACATTTCGTTTGAATTTCTACTTTACTTTCTTGAACACCAAACAATCTAATGTTCTTTCACTAAAGCACAGATATGCTTTACACATGCTTTCTAAATCTCCTTTTCGGAAGGCGCATCCGTTGCATGAAATAGTATCCCTTGGTATTGCTTGAATTGTTACTTCGTTTGCTGTGATCGGGTGTACTACTTTGAACACCTCAAAATCTCTCACTTTCTTTTGCTTCATTTCTGATACCTCCGCTAATGGTTTGTAATATACATCGTCTAAGTTTATATCTCTAAGACAATCTACACATCTGTTTCTTGAACAACAATCATCCGTAGGATATACCCAGTCTTTGAATACACATCGTTCGCAACTATTATTAAATTCGTCTACAATATCATCCTCTACTACTATTGAAAGGATGAACTTTCCCGGATCTCCAGGTTTCGGTATTTTCAGTAGATCACCTACGTTGTATTCCTCACCTTCTTTGTATGTTTCAAACGGTCTAAAATAAAAATTTCCTGCGTTACAGTTCATTTGCATACATACGTCCAAGGGTGCATTTTGGAACCAACACGAAGTGCAACATTCAACGTAATTCTTGTTAGTCGTTTTCTTTACGAGCAAATATATCCCCTCTCTCGCCTTTAGTATATCACCCTCCTTGTATTCATCACCGATTTTAAAGTCTATCACTTCTTTCATAATAATTCTCCTTTCTCGTTACTACGCATTCTCTCCCTTTTTACTTCTTGGAAACTTACACTATCTTTTGTTTCACGCTCCGGTAAATTGCATTTGACGTGATTACAAAGGTCTAAACCCATTTCCCCAAAGAAGCAACAATCACACATATTTTCTCTTTTGTCCTCAACACACCTTACTGTAACCTTATCACCTTTGGGGGTTAATACCTCCATTTCCTCGCCTACCTTTAGGTCAATCGGAATCATTGATAAATCTAATTTCTTCATAACTTCACTTGTTTATACGTTTGACATTTTCCCGTAGACATGTCGACACATCGCATAAGTGGACATATCTTCCTAAACTCCTTTTGTCTGAATAAGCACTCCCGACATGATATTACATTGTTTCCTTCCATTGCTTGAACTCTGATAACTTCGCCTGTTATCGGGTGATCTATCGTGAAGGTATCATATAGTTCTACGCTTTTAAATTTCTCCATTTCTCACCCTCCTAAAAGTTAATTGACTTCCTCTGTTAAGGCAGTTTATTTGCATACACAAGTCTTTTAATTCGCCTTGAAAAAATACGCAATTCTTGCAACCGCTATTGTCTTTCAATAATACCGCCTCTACCTTCCGGTCTATCCCCTTTCCCGGAACTTCTGCAAAAAATACTTCTCCCTCTTTCGGTACAAATCTATCTCTATCCGACAAAGATATTCTATTCATTTTCAACCTCCTTAGTTCTTTTTCTTTCTACCAATTCAAACATCACTCCATTCTTAACACACTTAACGAAATAAGGACAATCTAACTCAACATAAAAAGCACATCCAAAACAAGTCCCTCCCTCGTATGGAATCGCTTTTACTACCGTTGTAAAATCTTCCTCTACGACAGTTACAATATCGCCTAATTTTGGCTCTATTCTTTTTATTCGCAAATCTACATTCAACATATCTTTTAATATTGTGCCGGGATAATATCCCGGCTATTATTGTTATACTGATTTCAAACCGTTGTGCGAAATGATTTCTTTTAAGTCTCTGTAACGGATAGACGATTTTTTAAGTCTCTGTCTTAGCTTCTTAATTCTTTCGTTCAAAGACTCTCTAATTTTACGAGTTTCTTCCAGGAGTGCAGTGTTTGCCATCTCCAAGTATTTTTTATCTCTCGAAAGGTCAAATACTTGTTTTTGTAATTCTCTCTCGGAATTAAGCAATGATTTTTTATCTCTTTCCAAATCCTTACATCTCTTTTGCAAATTTGAACATCCTACCGCAATATCCGCTTCTGAACAAATAGAATCAACCGTTCTTTTTGCCATTTTCGAATTAGCATATTTAAGCTGTTTGTTTTCGTCTTTTAGTTTTTCTACCGCCTGTTCTTGATTTTTCAGTTCGCCACGAAGCCAAACGACTTCTTTATATCTACCGTCTGAAAGTTCTTCCACTCTCTTTAATTCCTCGTTCTTGTCTGCAAGTTTGCAAATAAGGCTTTTTTCACTTTGCATCAAAGATTGGTTTTTATCAGAAAGTTCAGCTATTTTATTGCTTAAATCACGATTTAAAAGTTCTCTTTGTCGTGCAAGCTCTTTCCTTTTGAGTGCTTCTTCATCATACATCTTTTTGAAAGAAACCCCAAGTTCAAACTTGCTTATTACTTCGTTCACGTTCGAACATCCTGTTCGTTTTAAAAGCTCCTGTATCGCAATCGTATTCCTTCTTGCTTTTTCCAACACGCTTGCAATGGTAGGTGCTTCCATCTTATCCTCTTCTACCTTCTTTAAAGAATCGGGTATACCGTTAAACACCGCATTACTTGCGTGAATGTCTCCGGCTTTAGGTGGCTGAAACACAGATGTACCATATATCGAACGAACACACACATCATCAAAAACTCTTTTCACTACTTCGTTGTTAGAGTCAATTAAAGCATGTATCAATCTTTTAGATACATCTTCCGAAAGTTTTGAAATACCTTCTATTCTTTCCAGTTCCTTAACTCTCTTTTCTAAATTCTCAATTCTTTCCTTGTTAAACATACCTTTAAAATTTGTGTGGTTTCCGACGGTTATTATATCACTTTTAAGTCTCTCAAAATATATGTGGCTCTTTCGTTGCCGTTCTCGGCTGCTTTAACCAAAACTTCATAATATGATAGTTTGTTTCCTCCGTAAATGCCTGCACTACGCAATAGGGATAATATTTTGGAGTGGCTTATCTTTTGTCCTTTATAAATGTAAGTAGTCATATTTTTAATTTTTATGTGGGGTATTACCCCCACTTGTTTTACTTTCCAATAACTGTTATAAATTCACATTTCGCCCAAAGAGAAAGGTCATTGCTTTCCATATACTTTTTATTATTAGCTTCAATCTCTTTTGCTTTTTGTTCGCTTATCTCTTTTCCGTTTACAAAATATCTTTTCATAACTTTGATTTTTAATTGTTACTACATAATTTGTCATACTTCGAAAGATTTAGGCTTTATAGCTTCATTTAATCGGATACCGAACCTTCATTTAACCCTTCGTAGATACCGTTGCTTATTTTCTACTCTTATGAATTTAATCTTTCAACAATCTTTTTGCGTCTTGGTTAGATTGTGGGGTCTTTCGTTGTTTGACATTGCAAATATAAGGAGTTTATTTAATATTGCAAGCGAAACTTTAAATTTTAACATGTATTTAACACAAAAGGGGGGGAAACTCCCCCTTTAATAACACCCTTCTTCGCAATGAATATCACACTCAAACCGCAAACAAGCATAGGGATAAACGTAGTATTGATTATCCGTCTTTTGAATAGAAAACTCCTTGTATACGTTGTTGGCGTCGTGGAATATCTTTCTCACCTGTATATCACCGGATGGCAGATAAAGCTCATGCGTTAAGGCTCTTAGTATTTCGGACTTTACAAACTCCACGTTGTAGTATTCCGCACCCGGGATTTTACGGGTATCGAACCAAAAGATAATGCTAACCGTCCCCCTCAGATCGCCAAAGCCAGATAAAGAGTCTCCCCCTTCGTAATCTTGTGAGTCGTGCATGTAGAAAAAGCAAACGTTACCCCGCTTATCGTCCGGCTCTAAGCGCAAATAATCATTTCCCTTAAAATACACTGATGGGGTAACAAATTTCCCACTCTCGTTTCTCTCTACCAATTTAACCACGTTCCCGAAAGCGAAATTAAGCCATTTAAGCGATTTTGTTAGGCTTACCTGTACATCGGCTATCGTTTTATCGAAAAGTGTCGCATTTGGTCTAATTATAGCTCTATCGTTCATTTAATATCTCCTTTACTCTGTTATATGCTTCGTCCTTCACATAATCGTTAATAAACTCAGCAAGTGAATCATTTGTTAACCCGAAAATTTCAGCACCGTATTTTTTGATAAGCCAATTAGTTTTTTCATCTGAGGCTTTTATGTAAAACCGATCTTCTGCCGTCTCAACATAAAAAGAGTCGTAAAACTCGCCTGTGTCTTTTAGCGTCACACGGTCGTACGGTTGCCTCTTTTCTATTTTGACTTGTATAGTTAAGGGTCGGTAGGGCTGGTATTCGTCTATACGAACGCCCAAACGGTTAACACCCTTGGCGTATAGCTGATCTTGTGCGTTCATGTCAATAAGTATATTATCATTGTCACGCACAATCTTTTTTGCTATCTCTCCGGTGTCGAGTTCCTCACCTACCTTCTTAAACTTATCTATTAGTCCGCTTATCATGTCGCTTTAAATCTTATCCCGTTGTTCCGGCAAGAAAGACATATTCTATCCATCCCTTTTGTATCAATAGAAAGAGCCTCAAAAGCCTTCTTTAGTTCGTATCCGATACCCTGCGCACGCCCCTGTGAGTTTCCGTCAACTTCGTACAATAGCGTTTCACGGTCGATATTCAATTGATTGGCATTTTGCCGAACGTTCGGATTTAATGCAAGTTCCCGCAACACATAAGAAGCCATTTGCAGAGAAACGGCATGCGTGAAGGCATACTTAGACTGAATGATAAAGTCAGTTATATCACATCCTACCGACAATTGAACGTTTAAACCGTAGCAGATTGAAGACGTATACATGTTCATTTCTATATTCCACATCTTTACGCCATCCTCCGACTGCGTAGAGTCAACTCTATACGGTGACACTCTGATATACTTTGTTAGCTCTCTCCACGCCTGCACGCTTCCGATATTACAAGTACCGCACGGGTCACGTGAAAAGTCCTTAGAGACGTTTATAGCATACATCCCCAACGGCAATTCTTTTTGATCGTAACACAAGTACCACAAGCCACCGGGTGAAGTTTCCTCAGACATATAAGGGAGCAACACATCGCTTCCGACATCGAACCATTGGTAAGAACCATTTTTAGTATAATTCAAATCAAACGTCTTAATCGGGTCTACCTGTGAGGTGTGCATAAGGTAAAGTTTTACCTTTCCCGGCTTGTTAAACTGCAAACCTATCTTTTCGATCTTGGTTGTTACTCCCATAGAACGGACTGGCAATATTTCATATCCTACAATGCTATCGGTAGGGTCAATCTCGTTATTTATCTTACCCGAACCATCGAAGAAGTTTGTACGCTCTAAAAGCGTCTTTGTTTCCCCTGCAATCAACTTTTCATTGATGAAGCGAGTAACGGTATTGGTGATCGCTCTTTCGTTCAATTCACGCAAATAATCGCTTAGTGGGTTGTACCGTTTCCAGTTCTCACCATCGGAAGGCTCTACACCGACATTCTCCGTTATAGCCTCCCATACTTCCGGACGAAGCGTTAACACATCCTTGCCGTGAACCACTTTATCACCCGGCTTATAAGTGTCGGTATCCCGATACTCCGGATAACGCAAATGATAATCGAGAGGCATAATAGACTCAATGTTTTTTAGTGTTACAAGTGGGTGGGCATCTTGAAACATAACACCGCTATCCGAAACCGTTAAACTTTCGTCTATCTTAGCGTCTCTATCGTACGACTGCCGCCATCCTACAAGCGTGGCAAGTTCTTTTTGTATATCCTTTAATCTGTACATGGTTATAAATTAAAAAAGGGAAGGGATTTTGTCCCCCTCCCTTTGTTAATACTTAGTTCACTTTCTCGTTACGCTCCCGGAACTTCCTTTGTGTTAACGGGTGAATCTGTTGAGTTCTTCACCTCAACATTCAGATTTGTAGCCTGCGCATTGACTTTAACATCAACTACGCCACCAGTAGCCGAAACCGCTGTACCTTTGACTTTATCCAAATCTACTTTCAGAGCAGATTCAGCAACCGGACTACCTCCGATTTTAGCAAGGTTAACCGATAATTCGCCAGCCGGAGAACCTCCACCGATTTGAGACGCATTCGTGATGTAAACGGGAGTACCTCCAAATTCTGAATTTTCTTTGTTTACTTCGATCTTCATAATCGGGTTAGCGATTGTTGCAGGATCGGAGTTAAAAGCTACTACGAAAGCAATATCTACTGAGAAACCGTAGAAATGTTTAACGTCACAAGTCATGTCGGCAGTTGCTGCGCCTGCGATAGCCGACTGATCGCCCACCTCTTCGTAGTAGTGTGTTCCGACCTCTTTACCGAAATAAGGAAGAACAACTTTTCCAAATTCATGCGTGCCCGATTTAGTGTTGTTGTAGGCTGCACGGTCTACACGGGTCAACAAACCAACGTTGCCCGACTCAACAGCATACATCTGAGCGAAGTTTTCCGACTCTAAAGTCATGTTGTTGGTGAAATGGAACACTTTGTTTGCATACTCCAACTGTTTGTTAACGTCATTGTACAAACCGTGCTGTTCCAGTTTACGCAACATTGAGTCTACACCAGTGTCGCCAATGATATGAAGTTGACCGGAATAGTCGTTTGCACGGAACATCGGGTGCAAATCGCTAAGGATGTCGTTGCGCTGAGTAAATTTCACCTGTACATCGTTACCCGTTTTTGTGTAATACAGCAAGTTTCTGAACACTTGCGTTTTGTTTGCCTCCAAAGCCGCAATAGCGTCCTTATCAACGGTATCCATGAATTTACGGATGTGCTTTTGTAGCTTTCTGTTCCAGTCCTGTTGGTAATCGATTTCGTTGTTTGAATACATGTTCGGTGTCATAGTGAAACCGAAAGCATAGGTTTTCCACGCTACACCGATCAAACGTGAAGTGTTTTCCGCATCTGCGATAACGCATGTGCGAGCGTTTGACACTGTTACGTTTTTATCGTAATCAATTACGGGAATCTTAATATCGCTTCCCATTGAGGCGAACGCTCTACGCTTAGTTTCATCGGAAAGCATTGAGTCCATCGCATTTGTTTGAGACAAAAAGAAGTCATACGCACCCCATTCGGTCATGCGAGCCATATTTTTGTCAATGTTAGGGTTTTTTAATCTAAACTCCTGTGTTCTTGTAGCAATTAACGACATAAATCTATTGTTTTAAAGTTTATATTGTGAGGGGTTAACCCCCTCTTTAGTTATTCTGTTGGCAAATCTGCGATCTTGTTTTCAACCCAAATTTTATCAAGCTCCGTTTGATACTCTTCCGACTCGCTTGTATAACCTTTCTTAGCTAAATACTCCTGCGCAACCTTGTTTGCCTCTACTTTGGTTTTGCAGCCGCTTAAATCAAGCAAACTACCGTTACCCTGTCCGCCTCCGGAACTTCCCGCACCGCCTGCCTGTCTACCTTTGTCAAGAACACCGAACTGTTCAAACTGTTGAGACAGAAGTTCTGATGCGGTAAACGGTTTCAGACTGTTTGCAGGGTTGTTGTATGGAACACCGTCTTTCATAAAGATAAGACTTTCAGAACCTTCGTCACCTTGCAAAGTGGGTGAGAATTGAGTTTTAAGCAAGTTAACCGCCTGTTGCTTCACAACGTTTAGAACTGGCTCTGAAATATCTTTCTTAAACTTCATCCCCTGCATAGCGCTTGAAATGTAAGAAGTGATCTTGTAATCGTTCAACTTACCGTTAAACTCCTTTTCCTTCTCTGAAAGTTGGTTGTTCAACTCAGCAAATTTTTGCTTGGTATCGTTTAGTTCGGCTGTAAGCTGATTGATTTTATCAGTATCCCGGTCGCCTCCCTTTTTAGCTTTCTCAGCTTTTAGTTCTTCTTTCAGATCGTTAATCTGCTTTTCAAAAGCTGATGTATCCGACTTAGAAATCTTTGTTTTGCCAAACTCAATTGCGGTTTTCAAATCAAGATCGGTTACACCTTCAATGCCGAAAGCCTCCTTCATTTGAGTAGCAATACTGTTTTCGGTTTCTCTGACCTTTGCCGCAACCGTCTGCGCTTCATCGTTTTTTGAAAGCTCCGAAATAGCGTTAAGAACTTCATCCGATAGCTCCGATAACGCTTTATTCTGCCTAAGCAATTCTACTGTTAACATTACTTTTCTCCTTTCTCTTTTTGTTTCTTCAATTCCGCACGAAGTTTTGCAGCCTCTTCACGTCTAATTTGCTCTCTCAGTTCTTCGTCTGCCTTCATTTTTGCCTCGGCTCTCGCTGCCAGTTGTGCGGCTCGTCTTGCCTCTGAAATTGTAGATTCATATTTAACCGGGTCGAAAACAACTCTCAATGTATAACCCAATCTTGGCAGTCTCGGCAAAATATCAAGTTCAAAAGTCTTTCGCTTGTATTTTTGCAACACCGGGACGCTGATTCTTTGCCCTGTTTTCGGGTTAAACTCTTTCACTTCTTGAATAACGTGATACAATTTAACTTCATCCTGCGGGCAAACGTAATTACTTTCATTCAGTTGATCTAACTGATCCGTTCTGTAAACCATTTGCGTACTTTTTTAAAGTGTTAATAATTATTTCAATTTTCTTTTTATAGTCAAGTGCAGAACCGAACTCAATGATATTCATGTTCTCCCTTTCAAATCTACGCACAAATGTAGGAAGGTTTAATTTAACTCGCAAATCTTCCTCACTTATAACGTTTTCTTTATACAGATTTACCGCTTCTTCTCTCGTTAAGTGTGAATAAGGCTCTATCTCGTTAAGGATTAATAACCTTTGCATCTGTGTAGGGTCGTTCCGATACTCCGTTTCGATGATCTGTTGCCTCAGTGCATCAAGTTCCGCCTCGGACGCTCCGGTTTCCTTCATGATCTTATAACGCTCTGAAAGCTCTTCCGGTGTATAGATATAGAATTCAGTCCCGTAGTTAATATTGCAAGAAACAAAGCTATCACCATAACGGAGTAAACAGATAGTAGAGTCTACGAATGTTTGCGCTTCCTCGAAGCCTCGTTTGATTCTGTTTAGTTTAGTAGTCAAGGACTCAAAACCCGCTTTAACTTGCTTTTCGTTAATAGCCTCAGACCTATTTAACTCCCCTTCTCCGCCTGTTACCGATCTTACGAGTTCCTCTCTCAGCCTCTTTTCCTCGTTTACGTTATATTCGAGTGACCCAGTGTCAGCGGATAGCATAGTTATCGGGTTTTTCAAGTCGGGAACGTTGTGCATTTCATCCGGGATAGGTATCTCAACATAAGAGCCTGCACCCCGCAACCGCTTGCTTGAGCAAATCGGGCACGCCATCGGTTTTCCGTCCGCACCTGTTATCCACTCGTTTTTTTCGTTCTTTAAAAAACCATCATCGCACCGTTCTTTGCCATCGTGTGACTCATAGTGACAATCACGTTCATAACCGGAATAAATCGGATAAGACGCGTATAAATCTAAATGCTTCTTTGCAGTGGAATAATAAAGATACCAGTCGAAAGAGTCGAGTTCGCTCGTTATAGGGCTTATTTTAATGTCGGGTTCACTCAATGATATAGAGTCAGACCAAAAGAAACGAGCCGGACAATAGCCCAAATCGTGCATATTGTCTACCTCTAAAATCAAGTCGTTTTCCCTCGTTTTATCAAATCTTACATAACGTTCTTCATCAATATAGACGATCTTATTTTCGTCCGTTACGTACATGATATAAGCCATCAAATTACAGTCTTTCCCACATGTGCGATAAGAAAGTACGTTTGCAATAGGCAACCAAAAAAAATACGGCTCTGGTTTTTCTCCTACCTGTACCTCCGGCATATCAACGACCAAAACAGAGTTAATTCTATGCTTGAAATTATCCCAACCGTCCGTACTCCAAACCGAAGGTTCTTTTAAAACATCCTTTCGGTAATACTCCCAGTCATCCCGATCCTCAGATGATTTAAACTGATAGTTATAAACCGGATTCCTACCATCGAAAACACGGCTCAGTTTGTCGAATATCTCAGAAGTAACACCATTTGTTTTAACCGGGAAATGGAACATAGATAGGAAAATATCATATTTATCTTTCGCTATCCACGTCTTAACCTTAGAAAGAAAGTCAATTACTGGCTTATTGCGATCATCGCTCGTTCTTACCCGTGTGTGAAACGCTATTCTTTCTTCGTGTTCCTTCGCTTTCGCTATCTGACTTATCCCCTCCGGATGTCTGTATATCTCCCTTATTTCGTCTAATGATTTTCCCATTTTCATTTAATTTAAATTCTGAGTCCTCCGGTATATGCCACCCTCCATTATTAACCATTCCCAAAAGTCTCTCAGCGTGTTCAATATCGAATAAACGAGTTTCCCCCAGTTCTTCACAACTGAGGGAAATATACGTTTTTTTAGCTATCATCCGCCTACACCCGTAGAAGGCACTAACTGAGTCAGAGGGTTAAACTCAGGTTTCACGATAGTGAAGTTGTCCGACCAATTAGGCATGAAGTTCCACGTAATAGCATTGCTATCCGGCGCTTCCAAACCTCCGATAGTCTTATCACCGATAAACAGCGACCAAACCGGGAAACCGTGCAAATTATTACCCGTCTTATCGCAAGCAATTTGTCCGTTACCGTTGATAAGGAAAACACCGATTTGACCCGCTTCACACATCAACGCTTTCATAGCTTTGATAATGGTTTGCGGCAACTTCTTGAACGAAGCCGTAAACGGTGTCGACTCCGACCCCAAAATTTCTACAATACCTCCGGGAGTTGCGTTTCCACCTCCATAAGTAAGGGCAGCGCCCGCCTCTACTGTCGGCTCGTAAATATAAGGCGTAACTACTACTTTAGTACCGTCTTTTGCTGACAGTAGGGGAGTCCATGTAGCCAACTTTGCGATACTTTCGGCAGTCATAGTATTTGCAGTTCCTGCCGTTTTTTCGAGTCTCTGAAAAGCAAGTTTTTGAACTTGCCCGAAATTGTCGGGACAGCTAAATGCGGGAATATCCGGAAGTGCTGCTCCTAAAGGACAATCACAATACAACATAATTATAAAAATTTAGTTAAACAATTGATTTTACTTTGCAAATATACCGTATAAACTTGAAAGTCTGATACATTTTCCTACTTTATCAGTTTATAACCCTTATTCCTCTTCTTTTTTGATATATAGTTGGAATAACTTCTTTCTCGACTATGCCAGTTAAAACATCTGCCGCATCATCGTGCTTGTTCGCTGAAAATTCACGAAGGTAATTTGTTACATGTTCATGGAATTTTGGGAAACGTGACTCCCACCCGTACGGCATTACAATAGACTGAGTAACGTTTGCAGCGTTCGACAATATACGAGCCTCTTTATTTAACTTCTGACAGAACCAATTTATTTCAGTCTTTGTTTTAGGGCTTATATTAACAGCGAAAGAGCGTCCTCCGTTATTGCTTTCTATATTTGCATAATCTGTATCATTTCTATTTAGCATATCGGGAACACTTACTTGCGTGACCTCTATTGGCTCAGTCGTATAAATAACGTCCGTTACAAGGCAGAAAACAAGATGCTTATACCTTCTTTCCTTTTCATTCCAAACCGCTTCTTTTGACTGGTATTTATCATAGCAAATTGAACAAAGGTAGTCGCTACCAGTATCCGCACAGTCTGTATAGTTGCCCCTTCCGATCAACACACCAAAATCATTTTTATCGGTATACGTTTTAAAGTTACCGTATAGAGTCCCCTCAGCACTACCCGGGTTTCCTTGATTCAAACATTCAAATTCATTTCTATCAAGTTCTCTTTGTGCGTTCAATTTCTTAGCGCTATGTTTTTCTTCCCAAAGTGCTTCACCCGGCAAACGTGGATCAATTTCTGTTGGTTCTCCTACCTTTAAAGCTGGAAAGTTTACTTTAACCCACGCACCTTCCGGTATACTATCCAAATCTTCCCACTTTTCAACATTGATAACATTCTCTTTATCTTCGATCCTGCCTATTAAATCGTCCTTGTGCCATCTCGTAAATACAATAAGCTGTTGACTGTTGTTGTGTAGACGGGTGGTTACAACAGTAGTGTACCATTTCCAAGCAGCTTCCCGGATAATCGGAGAATTTGCCTCCATATGGTCCTTGTATAAGTCGTCCAAAATGGCTATATCAACAGATTTACCAGTCAAACTACCATTACGACCAACGGATATAATATACCCACCCTTTCCGATTGTTTCAGTCATTTTTGAATTTCTCGCAAACGCTTGATACCTCGTTTTTTTTTCCTCTCCCATTATTCGGGTGTCGGGGAATAGGCTTTTATACTCCGGTGTATCCATAATTCTTTGTACATCCTTATTAAACCCCTCTGCGAGAGATGCGGCATAAGAACAGATCAATATCTTTAAAGACGGGTTAAGCCCCAAAAGGAAAGAAGGTAGCTTTCTACTACTACCCTCTGATTTTCCAGTTTGAGGCGGAACGGTAACAATCAATTTTTTGATCTTACCATGTGCAAACCTATCGAGAATCTCGTAGTAAGTTTTGTGAAACTGACTCAGAACTATTTTATCATCTATGAATTTGGCATAGTTCTTAAACTTCTTCCTCGCAACATACTTCACAATCTCAACCGGTGGTATTTCATTTACTTTTTTCACTTTTTACCCTCCGTATTTTGCAAAGAATCTGCCAATTGTTCTAAAACGTCCTCCGGGACATCCGAAAAATCGTATTTGGTTTTTTCCTTTTCTTTATCTCCCACCAAGTTTATACATAACGGTGAGTCATACCCCAACAACCTTGCTTTTCTTTGCTGCACGTTGAGAACTACATTCAAAAAAGAAGGATCACCCGTTGTTGTTTCCTTTTGCACCTCCTTAGCCTTCCCTAAAATATACTTTGTCTTACATTTGGGGCGCTTAGATTTTTCCCACTCTTCCCACGCTTCACGAGCTACATTGTCCAAAGATTGAAGTTCCTGCGTAATATACTGATCTATATTATCGAACTGTTCTCTTTTCCACTGAGTCAAGCAAAACTGTATATCATTATACACTGTTTGATAAGTCACGGTATACGGCACTTCATCCGCCTTATTTCGCTCGTTAATCGCTTCCGCTATTCTTCTATAAGAATAACCTTTCAAAAACAAATCAGAGGCAAAGGAACGGTCTCTTTCAGTCTGTTCGTCCGTCCGGCTATGCCTTCCCTGCCCTCTTTTCATTGAACCTATTTTTTTATCCATTTTAAGACGTATTTTTAAGTTATAATTTCTATTCTGTATATTGTACTACAAATTATATAATCTTTCAATATGCGCAAAAATAACACTATTATAGATAATATAAAAATAAAGTCACGCTGCTATATTTGCAACGTGACCTATCATTATTTATTTTTGTTAGTATTTGGGTTGAAAAGTAGACTCAAACTTTTCTTTTGAGTATGATTCATATCTCCCATCTTCATTTAGAACAACATAATAACCCGGCTTAACACATATTGTTTCTCCTCTCTTAGAATCAAAACGAACATAGATACCACCTGCCGCACTATACCGTAGTCCCATATCTAAAAGCTTGCATTTTTTTATATCCGACAAAACAAAATTTTCGATATATTCGGCTTTAACCTCTCTTAGTTTTGCAACATATAAAGTTGCTTTGTCTACCGATATTTTAGGCGAAGCGATTGATGTGTTTTTTAACGCATTTCTGATAAAAGTAGTATCAAGTTCAATCGTATTTTGCTTCTCGATAAATTCATCAATCTTTTTGTATTCTTCCTCACTCAACAACATATCACCTACTAAGAATTTACCATATCTGTATTTTAGAATCGATTTGATATACTGAATAGCCTTTAGCAAATCTTCTTCTTTGTTCTTCTTATCGTGCCTAAACACATATTTCATTGCGTTCCCTTCCAAGAAACCAACTTTATTCCTTTCTAAAAACTCAGAAAGTTGCATTCCTGATGTCTTGTAATGGCCTCCCCCAACTTGGTAACCTTCCGGATCACCATAATAAACGCTTCTTCTTGCTAAATCAATAATTTTTTCTTCCATATCAATTGAATTAATATTGTTTCCCATGTTTTTGACCTCTCAACTCGTTATATCTTATCTTTGCCTCTATTGCTTTAGATAGGTCTATGTTATAAAGCTTTGCGGCTGCAATGGTTATTGCCATCATGTTAGTATACTCGGTAATGCACGATTTGCCAAATACAGATTTCGGTACAAATTGAATGGCATAATAAACAATTGATGAAATAGATTTTTCAAGATACAATAACCTATTGAAATGATCGCTAACCATACTTTGAAAAACAAAAATTTCGGAAGGGCACGCAATTTTATCAATAGAATGTCCTATTGCGTCCATACACCGGATAAACACGTCTGCGAGTTCATCGCTAACTGTATCCTTTACCCATTTCTTAAAATACAACTCAAAGCCTATCTCTGATAGCTCATTCAGAGCAATGTCATATACATCGTTTTATATAACTTTGCCTTTTCTTTCCGCCTCCATAGCTTCGCAGAACTCAGACACTATCAACGCCCATTTTTTACACTCAAAAACCTCTGAGTCATAAAAACCTTTTTCCTTCATTCTTTCATGTTGTTCCGTACACTCTTTAGTTAAACAGATACTTTTTTGATTAAAATCAATCATAATGTTTAATTTATAATTAGTTATTAAAATGGTAAATCTCTAAATTTCTCACACGCCTTACAGTGATATTTCTTGTATTCTCCGGTTTCAAGACACTTATATTTTCCCTTATTACATTTACTTTCAAGATAGCAGCAAGCACCGCAATAATAATGCTCTCCATGATTTAACGCACTTTCCAATTTTGATATGTGTTCCATTATACCGAAAACTTCTTTCTTTAGAACTCTTATCTCTTTCTCCTTAGCGGATATTTCTGAAATTTTATCTTCCAACATTTCACGGTTGAACCCCAATCTATCTAACAGTAAGTTACCAAATTCCATACTTAACCCTCCTTTTTATTTCTTCGTTGTATATATCAAGTTTCTTTCTCTCAAATTTTATTCGATCGCCAATTTTCCGAAACTTCTTTCTTACTAATCTGAAATCGTCCTCCATTGCCTTTATATTATCAGTCGATTTTCTGATAGTTTCCGAAATAACTTCGTTACTCACCGATCTTGCTTTCTCTACTTCTTCATTCATGGTTTATGTCTTTTAGCCCTACTATCCATTCATTAAGAGGATAGGGAATATTATATTTCTTCATCATCTCTTTAGCACTATTCCAGTTTGCTAAAGATGGATCAAAACCCTTCAACTTATCAACTATCCTATCATGCGCAGTTTTAGGAGTTTCTCCCTTTTCAACATCCAAAGACATTACACGAAAACCTGTACTTGATTCAGTAACCGATATTTTATTGTCATTCTCCCAATAAGTAAAATACTGATACGCACCGCACTGATACATAAAACCTGTTCTTATCCCAACAGTTCCGGCAAATGTATCGTTTCCTCTATTTTTGCACATCGCTATTTTGTATTGACCGGACAATCTTCTTTTTTCCATAACTATAAGTTTAAAGCGGTATTTCTACCGCAATTATTATACTACTTTTAAGCCTCCTTGTAACCTCTACTATTTAGCCAAGAAATAGCACCTTTTAGAGTCTTGAAAAACTTGCTACTTTCCACTGCCGTACATGCACTGTATTTTTTCTCTCCATGAATAAAAAGTGCTCCTTCGTTTTCGCCTCTTTTGAATGAAATAATTTCCATAATCTTGTTATTTAATTGTTGTTACTTTGTTTCCTTTTGACATTGCAAATATAAGGATAATATTTAATATTGCAAGTTTAAATTTAATATTTAACAAAAACTTAACACAAAAAAGGGGATGTATATTGCATCCCCAATTTAGAAAACACCTTAAAACGGCAAATCATCATTTTGCATAAACATCTGCTGAGGCGGTTGCTGTTGACCGCAATAACCTCCGGTTGTCGGCTGGTTTCCCTCACCTGCTTTTCTTCCCATCTGCATAGACCTAACAACGATCTCAGAAATAGTTCTTTCAACGTTATTGGAGTCGGTATATTTTCGATAGTGCAAACTACCCTCTACGTATAACTCCATTCCCTTTGTAACATACTGCCCGCAAATCTCAGCCAATTTACCTTTGAATGTTACATTGTGAAAGTCTGTTTTTTCCGGAACTTCGATCCCGTTACTCGTTTTATATGCCCTTTCGTTTGTTGCAATAGAAAGGTTACACACTTTTCCTCCGTTATCGAAGGTTTTAACTTGCGGATCAGCACAAACACGACCGATCAATTCGATTTTGTTTAAGTTCATTACGATAATAAATTTGCTAATGTTGATAATATGTAAATTCCAATAAAGACGATAACCATAAGTCCGGCTATTGAATCAATCTTGCTACCTTCGGTTAACTTCTTGTTAACTTCCTCAATATTCCCTTTAATCACATAGGGGTTTTCTTGATTTACTGTATACATGTATACTAAATCTTCTCTATATTGGAATAGTGATTCTACCATTTTAGGGTTAATCATTACTTTATTTCCAGCCTCGTTTTCAAATTTTACTAATTTCATTTCTTTTGCAGTTTTAAACTGTCCCTTTTGAGGACTTTTATTTTTTCTAAATTACTTTGATATATCCGCATTCCCTTCCGGGTGTTAGCGTGCTCCCAACGATTATGGCAATTGAAACAAAGTATGTTTATGTTACGAGGATCATGCGCAATCATTGGGTTCGATCCTCTCGTAACAATATGTGAAATATAAACGGCCGAGTACCCTGTTAGCGGCTTTAAGCACTCTTCACAATAGTGGGGCTTAATATCCCACATATACCGGAAGAAACGTTCATTTTCCCTCTGTCCGTGACCCTCCCCGAACATCCGTTTTAAATATTCATACCTTGTTTTAGGTTCAATATCGAAATTATTATTAAATAGCAAGGGGTTATACCCCCTGCTTAAACAATAATCTATTTCCTCAAACGTATCAATCGTGTACATCTTCTTCGATCAACTCAGGCTGCTCTGCTTCTTCATCATCAAAAAACGTATCGTCACCTTCTAAATCATCATCGGGCGTCAAACTATCGTCCGGTTCTGCCGTTGCTGTCTCACCGAATAGCTCCAATTGTGCACGCTTATTCTCAAAAAGATACTTGAAAATTTCATCTTTCAGTGCTTCAAAATCTTCTTGTAGAGCTATTTCAAATTTCAACCCCTCACCGTCCAACATAATTTTGCTCGTTTGCATTTTCAACCGGGACAAATCTACTCCCGTGAAAATATATTTGAAAACTATTGTGTTCTTTTCGGGATCATAGACTATCTCACTAATCGCTATACGGGTTGCAAGCGTTTCAAAATATTCATCGAATTGTCTACTTAACTCATTGTCTTGTTTTGCCAAATCAGACAAATAGGTGATGTTCCTAAAATTCATTATTCCCATCAATTCAACTATGTATGAACGAAGTTCATTTGCCGCAATTCCTAAATCTCTATGCGGATATTCGGGGCATTTTACCTTGTGAAACGTCTTTGTTTCTTCACCATCAACCAAACGGCAATCATTGTAATCAACCTCTAAACCGTTATTCAAAAATTTAACTCTCTTTAATTCAAAATTTTCTTTTAACATGATACTTTATTTTTTAATGTAAAACTCGCATACCATCCCAATATTAGGGCAACTGCATAACTTCTTTTTAAACTTACTGCAATAACAAATCAAATTGTGATGATCTGAACTGAATTTACATTCCGTGCAATGAACGAGAATAAAATTCTTAATCTTCTTTGCCATCAATATACTTTTGTAGTCGTTCGTCTATAAGCCGGACAAACTCTACGGCTGTCATATCTTTCACATCTAATTCGCCTTGAAAACGTTCATGCGCTTTCATAATTAAAACCTTCGTGCGACCTATCAATTCGGGTAAACCGTGATTTTTATAGGCGTAAAGCTGATGGATAATGCAATTTCTTCGAAGTGATACATAACGGGTAATATCCCTATCTATAATTCTCTCCGGTGATACACTTAATGCTTCGCACATCAAATTGAACTTTTCCTCTAAAGTCATTTCTTCATTTTCTTTCATCTTACAAATCTATTTGGTTCTTCAATATAAATACTAAATTCTTCTGCCGCAAACTGCTTTAAAAATTCTATGTATTCGACAAATTCGCTATTGCTTAAATCGGTAACTTTAACTGAGTCCTTTCTATACTCACCAGTTTCAACATCTACAACTTCACCCATCGTAATAGGGCAAATACTACGCATATAAGCCTCCGTTTCTTCTTCGCTCCACCTGTACCCATTTTCGCACATCCCTTTCTGAAATTGGGGAACAACGTATTTAAAGTAGTATCCACGCAAGGATGAAGAATCAGACGGTTCTAATACCGTAAACTCCGCAATAATATTTTTCCCTGCGTTGTTCTTCATAAACTCGTTAAGCTCGCCCATGTAGATGGATAACTTACCGTCCTTAGTTACCTTCCCGGGTATCGTTATTTTCTTTTGCTTCATCTTCGATCACTTTTGTAAACCAACTAATAAACACCTTTCCGCATACATCCGAAATAAAGTACCTCAGACTTGCAGGCAACTCACTCTTTCTGTCAAGTATTAGCTTGAATTCTGACACAAGTTGGTCTGCATCCATTTTCCCAACTCTGTCTATTGTTATCCTTTTAGGTATGCCGCCATTCCTCAATATTTGGAAAGATACCTTTTCCCGTTGCTCTTTTAAGCCCTCCCAATAAATAGAAAGCTCTTTTCTATACTCCGGTCTATCCAAAACCTTTTCTACTGACTGTTCACTTAATTTCTTGTTAATTTCCTGCATAATTAATTGATTTTATTGTTACTACTGTTTTTATTTCTACGCTGCAAATTAAATCAAAACTTTAAATTCACGCAAATAAAAACGGGTAAATCTTTCCGAAATACCCGTTATTTAACTTTTGTTAGAAAATAGATAACTGCTTATCTTCGATAACCGATAGAATTTCATCTACTTTCTTTTCCGCCTTTTCTTTTCTCTCTCTGTATCTCTCCCCGAATCGTTCAAATCGCTTCTGTGCGCTTCTCAATTCTTTCACCGATTCAATTAGAGCGTTTTTTAGATCGTTTTCTTTTGAACCCATATCTTTCTACGAATTTAATACTATCGTCCAACAGAGGGGAAGAAAATGATATTTCCGTACTGTTTTCGTTCTGCATGTTACTTGAAAACCAATCTACATCACAAATCATCTTCATTTGTGCGAAGCGTAAAATACATATAGCGTCACTATTCCATAATTTCACGTTTGCAAGTGGGAATTGCTTCATCGCATAATTAAGATACTTTTCTTTTCTATCCTTCTTTTCCTCTTTCTCTCCTTTCTCCCTCAGATTTAAACCACTTTGCCACGAAATAGGCGCACATAGGAACAAAGGAATATCAAGAACGAGCGCACAACATACAAGGTAGTTGTAGTTCTCCAACATAGTTGCTATTCTAAATTCTTTCCCGCCTCCGGAGTCACCCCCACGAACCGAAAGACGCTCAATGAATATTGCAGGGCTACCGGAACGCTTCACTTTTTGAAACACGTTAAAAATACCCTTTGCCGTGCGTGGCATTGGGATAGTAATAAGACTATTACCCGGCTTATATACCACTATTCCACCAGCCGACACACCCGGGTCTATTGCGCAAATAATATCTATTCCCATAGTAACAAGAACCCTTTCATTAAAGATTTTGCCTGTTTTCGAGAAACACACAAATAGTTAATAGACGCATATTTGCAATACAGAGTATAACATCTCTTTCCCTCCTTTTTTCTCCTTTCGTATGTTAACGAGTCAGAGACATAAACGAATTTATCGGAAGGCTTTGTAAGCCTTATCCGATAACCGTTCTTTTTTACTTTTCTTCTATTCATAACTTTTGGTTTTATTGAATGTAGTAATACAACTTCCAAATATTATCTTCTGATCTATCACCTTCATTTGAGAAGGCTAACATTTCATCCCAATACTGGAATAACTTTCTTTTCTTGGCTATCAGTACCGCACGAAAATAAACTGCTTCGTGGTCTATCCCAAACCTCGAAATACACTCTTTTTCGAAAATTTGCGCAAAGCTGTTTACGGGTCTACCTTGAAATTGAAACAAAGCTTCTTTCTTGTCAGCTAACGTAGGTACTACCGACATATCATATCCCAATCGTTCCATGTACGCAAATGTAGACTCGTTTATTATCCTGTCACGCTCTATGCGGAAACGTCCCGAATACTTATACTTCAAAAGGGCGAGAACAAAATTGTATGCCTGCAAATTTAAAAACATCTTTTCCTGTTCAGGTGTCGGCTTTGGCTTTTCATCCGGCATAATCTGAGAAACTCGTTCCATCGTTTCAACCTTTCGTTTCTTATACGCCTTTAGAACCTTTGAAATATAATCAACCGAAAGAGAGCCATAGTGATTTTTGTCCGGACTACCGTATCTGTCTTTTGGCAAAAACGGGTCGAGTTCCCCGACAGCAAGTAACCGCCATGCCAAACGAATTTCATTGAACGATAGATCATCAAAATACATATCTATCACATCACAAACAGCATAAAATATACTTCCTGCGTCCCGGACATCCGGCATTTTTAAACCAGTCTCTAAACATACTCCGTTAAGAACCTTAGAAAAATTATCTATTCTTTTTCTTTCGTCTGTACATTCGGACACCAAAAGCAAAGTTGAATCACGGAATATCTTTTGATCTACTTTTGATAGCTGTCCGAAGTTGCCACTTTCATAAAATTTTCGGTTCTTCTCTATAAACGATCCGCAACCTTCGTATTTTGCTAATTTTCCGCCCGAATTTTCGATTTTCTCCAAATACATGATACTTTTATTGTCTTAGTGATTAAAATTGAAATTTAAGCCTTAAAATGTTATATAAAGTCCTCCGTTAAATAAGACTGATACATCCTGCGCTGTTCGTCACTCTGAAAATACGATTTAGTATTGTTTGCAGGCTGTGTATTTCCGGAGACTCCCGTCTTTTCCCGTAGCCATTGCATATACTGTTTTGGCGTTGACTCGTATACCAGTGAAGCCCATCCTTTAGATATGCTCTGATTTATCAATAGCATAGCAAAACCTTCTTCAAATTGCGCAATCTCGTTTAGGTTTGCTTGCATAGCTGTTAGAGTCTTAGTCTTTACCCGCCACTTTGGTTGAGTCATTAGCACATAAAAGGCTTTTTTAAATTCCTCCGACTCAAAAGGGAATGTTAGCTGATCGAAAAAACTATCTGTTCGCTCTATCACCTTCTTGGTTACATCTAAGGCTTTTGCGGTAAAACCGAATATCTCTGAGGCTAAAGGTTTCTTTTCAACCGGGAACAAAACAGATTCTTCGTGCGTGGCTATACTATAATCTCCGGTAGGAGATTTAGTATAACTATCTGTATATATACTATCTGGTATTGTTTGTTCATTTCTGCAACTTGCATTGTTCATTTCTGCAACTTGCATTTTGCAATTTTGCAAAATCGGCTCAGAATAGCCTATAAGCGTATATCCGCACTCAAAAAGGAACTTTATGCACTTGTCTGTTAATGCGTACCACGTTGTTCTATCTATACCCGATTTATTAAAGTTACCCTTCAACAAATAGCCTTCTTCCTCCAACTTTCCTATTACTCTGTATATCTTAGATTGACTCATATACGGGAACAGTTTAGATAACGCTTCCCTTGTGTTATAAGTCCAATATCTGCCCTCAAAATAATTATGGTTATCGGCTATATTCTTGTTTATCCAAAAAGCGAAGTTGTGCAATACGCATGCCGCTTCAACCCCTAACTTTGTTGCTACTTTATCGTCAAAACAATGTGTCATTTCATTCCCTTCCCTAAAAACTTATTAATGAAATAATGTACTCCTTTGGGAGTAACGACAGTTGTATTGTAAACCTTTGCTTCATCACCGTCCATAATAACACGCTTCTTAATCTCAAACAAACCGATATTCATGTATGTCTGTGTAGGTTGATTGCGTGATTCTCCAACGCTGCAAAGGTATCCGGCTTTTCTCAGTCGCTCGTATAGCTGCTTTTCCCCGATCTGATAACCGTTTTGGGTGATAAGTTTTGCAAGTTCACGCACTAAGATAGATTTGTTAGAGGCGGAGACCGCTTCACTGAACAAAACTTTCGGCTTGTCAGCTTCGATCTTTGCGTTTTTTTCTTCGAACTGCTTCTGCTGATTCTCTATAACTTCTTGCTGTTCGGCAGCAAGCAATAATGCTTCACGGAACGATTTAGGCACGTTAAAACCTCCGTTCTTAATAATTTCCTCCATTTTATTAAAGGCGTTAATGTATTCCAATTTAAATTGAAGTGCCTTTTCTCCGGTAAAGCCCATCGCCAACAACGTAAAACCGTCTCTATTCATTATAAACATCGGGTATTCTTGTCCGTTTTGCGGATGAATGTAAGTTGCTTCCGAAAATGCAGGGGTATCACCAATTTTGGACACACCCCCATTTATTAAATTTCTCACATCACGCAATACATGTTGGTGCTCTTTCCCGAACTTTTCAGCCACCAATAAGCTGTTAGTTAAAACTTGATTTGATTCTCCTTTAAAAACTAATTCTTTCATTTTCTAAAATTTTAATTGTTAATATTATATTTATCGTCTTTATAAAGGGTGTAAGTTAGATTAATACCCTTATAAATGCTTAAACATCTGAACTTTTATTCAACAATGCGTTCAACTCTCTCCTAAACTCTTTATACTTTTCAAGTTCATCACCCCTTAGAACAACGAAGTATACACCATCTATTCTAACATATTCCAACTTTCCCGTTTTCATCAATTTCAAAACCCAAGCCGGGCTACAACGCATATACTCAGCGTAATTTTTAATTTTAAAAAGATTCTCTAAATTCATGTTTCATACTGTTTTTTGATTTCACTCTGCAAATATACAATAAATAGTTTAAGTTGCAAACTAAAATAACATTATTTTCTGTATACAAAAAAACACCCACACAACTAAATAACGTTGGTGGGTGTATTATAGGTTACTCGAAATGTTGGATCACATTAACAAGTTGGTAACATCGGGTTGTATTTAAACCCGGCTTTCGTAATGGTAGCTCTTTTAGGTATCCTGTTTCTACTAACAAATTCATAGCGTTGTACAGCTTCTTTGTCGATAGGAAGGGAATTATCTCTTTTAACTTGCTTATTGATATGAAGGCTGTATACTTCTTGCCTTTAACCCGGCATTCCTTAAAACGATCCTTATAAAAGTCCGTTGATAGAATTATGGATACATAACTGTACACAGTTGCACCCTCTAAACCGATCTCGTTCGCTAAACTTTCAGATATTGTTATCATCCTTCAAACATCTTTTGTATAGCCCTGTAATATTCGAGGGAAGTATAAAACTTCTTTTTCCTTGGCTTTAATTTCATTATTTTCCTTCTTCCCCCGTCTACCGTTGCATATACAAGTTTATCCACATAATGCGAATAACCAATAATCCTTTTCATAAATCTATTCTTCATAATCTAAATCGTTTTCAAGTACATAATTATCCTTTGCCTGTTCGCAATAACACCCTTCGCATAAATCATAAAGCCCTTTAGATATTTCGCCTCTAACATACGGACAATAATCACAAAGATCACCATTTTCTAAGAGGGTATTTAATTCTGATTCTTTAATTTTATTCATTTCTTATTCAGTATTACAACGCTTTTAATTGAATTGATTCTTTAACATTTGATGTTTTAACGAACTGATCGTATATTTCGGGGTATTGCTCTTTCAACGCTTTAGAATCAAGTGATTCACGGCTATACGCTTTCTTTCTTGTGACTGAAATAAGTTCCCCTTTTATATTGTCAGCTTTCGCCTCAGACATCAGACCTAACAACTGTTCTTTGAACTTGCCTAAATGCTCGTCTATCTTCTTTTGCATTTCAAGAAGTTCATAAACGCCTTCTTCGATATGTGCAACCTTAGCAGGCAACGACTCCAATTTTGCTACGTAGCTATCTTTGCTTGCATTATCTACATATCGAACTCCATACTTACAGCAATTAAGGAACAATTCTATTTCGCTGTCCGGTATGCGTTCAACGGAGAAAATGCCGTCCTTATCCTTGTCACCTCTCAGCCAAATTGCGATAAGTCCCTCTACTTTCAAGTTTGGGTTTTGTCTCTCGAAAAGGTAGGCGTATATTGATAGCTGCCAAGACAAATAAAGCAAATCAAGTTTATAGGTGGTTTTAATGTCGCCTAATACAACCGACTTATCAGAGCTACCTAAATATACTTTATCGGTCGGTGAAGCAATAAACTCGTTATCAGTTAGAATATACTCAGATGCGATATGAATTAAACCTCTTTCGGCTTTTAAATTCAAATAGTTCTCTCCGTAAACAGTTTCCGGCTCAATGCCTTCTTTGTCGATTCTCTCTATTTCATCGTGAACCTCTTTCCCTCTCTCAGTTGCCGATCTCAAAATATTATCCGGTATATTGTCAAGTTTGCCGGGAAATAATTGATCATTGATAAAACCCGTTATCCCTCTCAGCTTTCTAAAATCGCTTGAAAAATATTCATGTGTTTCGCTCATATACGTTACATCAGCATTAATCAGTTTTGGAAGTAATGTTAATTCTTTCATATTGTTTATATTTTAAAAAAGTGATCTAATAGAATGTTTCTGTTCTTTTCCTATAATAAAGTCGCATATAAAATTTCTTGCATACTTACCCGTTAGCATAGAACGTTCTTTTGAACATATTCCAGCTTTCCCACCACCCATACATTGTTTTATTTTTTTGATTTCGTCTGGCTTTTCATAAGATTGCCCCGTTGTAGGTTTACAATTTACAAACCAATAAGCGGTAGGTTTTTTAAAACAATCACCTCTTTTCGTCCTATCGTTATCTATAAACGTATAAGATATGAAATTTTGAGGGTGCAATAAGTAGTGTGGCTGTGTAGCCGGGTTTTCTAATACCAACCTAATACCTCTTATTTCGCATATTGCAAAAAGTTTATACAATAAAATATAAAAGTATTCTCTTTTTTGTATGCGGTCTATTACGGTTTTATATTTCTGTCTTATGCTTTGTTTTTTTTATATTAGTGTTTGTCATTTGGTAATATGTAGATTGCATTGTTTCAAAATAAATGCAAGGGGAAAAAGCTATAACAAAATCATCTTTAGTAATATTGTCAAAAATGCTTTCTTTTTCTTCATATCCTTTTTCTATTTCGGGAAAAAGATCTATTTGAAAGTCAGTTTCCCCAAAATCGTTTTGTATATCATAATCAAAAGCCTTATAACCAAGTTTTATGAATTCATTCTTAAATGTACCCGATTGTTCAAAAAAACAATGAACATTGCCTTTAATTTCCATTTTCTATATATTTTTTTATTGTCAGCAAGGGGAATTATACCCCTTACTAAACACATTATTTACACTTTCTTTGCTTCTGCTTCCGCCTTTTCAAGTTCCGCCTTACGGACAACTAAAGCGTTCATGAACTCACTATTTTGATGGTAATTAGCGTTATTCTTGTGAATATCGCCCAAATGTTTATAAGTTGTTGCTTTTTTTATTTCTTCAAGAAGCACACCCAAATAATTTGAGTTGCTTCCAGTATTACTTTGGTTGGTAGCTTGTTTTGAGGATGTATTTTGCTGTTTTCCTTTCGTTTCCGGCTCTCCGTTCATTGAATCATTGTCTATGCTATCATCTATCGCAAAAAGCCCACATAAGGCGTATTTTCGTGCATAACTGGATGTCGCCCCGGTTAATTGTGCTAAGTCCATCCCCTTTTTGCTATCTTCTTCACGTGCAAAAGCCGAACATGTTTCAATAAACCCGGTTTCAGTCTCAACAATCTTTGCGGTTGCCTTCACGTAAAAACGCCCTTCGATAAATTCGATAGAGTCAGTCACCATAACATAACATCCGTATTTTTCGCACACCCTTTTCGCTTCTTGCAAAATATCCTCACACGAACGGTATTTGTATCCGCCAAACTTGTTAAATCTCGACTTTTGAACATTCATTTCGTTTTGAATGTTGGGTAAATTTTTAATCATAACTTTTATTTTTTAGGGTTAATATTAAATAGGAAATTCGCATCGACTCCGGTAGCCTCGCATATCTCTTTCACCCACTCTATTTTTATTGTTTGGGTTTTGTGATTACACAAGGCAGACATGTTTACCGCCTGCGTTCTTTGCTTTGAGTCCTTCCACAACAACGCTGCAATATCCTTTTTCGTAATCTTTTTGCCGTTCATACGTGCGCTTATAAGCGCATCATTGATACGGATCATTGTATTTTCAATATTCATAAAATAACCTCCTTTCCACATGTTAAACATTCATATACATTTTCTTCCTCTCTCTCCGGCTCGCAATCACGATCGCAATACTGTTTGCTAAATTTGGGATAAGATTCTATCAATCTGAGTAAACCTCCGCAATTCGGGCAATCTCCCGCACCGATGCAAGTTAATTGGCAAATAACATTGCTTAATGCAAGCGTTCCGCAAATATCAACTGATATATGTTTGGCGATTGAAATATCAATATCAGATATTTTATACCCGAATACTGAATCTTCTTCGTCTTCATCAATGTACTTATTAAGAGATAAAACAAGTTTTTCGTAGGAGAATGAAATACCTTCATTCTTGCAAACTTGCACAAGCAATTTGTAAATTCGATTTTTTTTAATCTGCATATTATTCGTTTTTAATGTTACTACTTCTTTTTTGATGTTGCAAAGTTAAGGATAAACTTTAAATACGCAAAGAAATTCTTTAATTTTATTGTTAATGAAATGTAAAACACATCGTTTTAACTATTGGATAGAATCAAAAGCCTACCTTTGTATCACTTTCATACTTGTTACTACATATTGTTAGATTTGTTTCATAGAGCAACGATAGTTTCGGTATGTGATATATAGAAACTAAAAAGGGATCGCAAAGCGTTGCAGATCCCTTTTAAATTATAATCCCGCTAATTTATGATTTATAGCGTTCAATATACAATCTCTCAAATACGAATTAACGGTTTTCTTTAGCAAGTTATTCAGATAATATACAGATTCCATGTGAAGGTATCTTTCAAAATCTACCAATTTATTATAGGCTAAAAACCTGTAAAATTCTTTTTCATTCATACCGCAACCTCTCCCTTTATAGCCGGATGGCAGTTATAATTTACTATCTTAATATCTTCATACTTAAAATCGAATATATTATGAACATTCGGGTTTAGTTCCAATTTGGGAAGGGCGAACGGCTCTCTACTCAATTGTTCTTTCACCTGTTCAACGTGATTCAAATATATATGTCCGTCCCCGATCGTATGAATGAATCTGCGAGGCTTTAAGCAGCAAACTTGCGAAACCATAGATAGCAATATAGAATAAGACGCAATATTGAAAGGAACGCCTAAAAACAGGTCTGCGCTTCTTTGGTACAGTTTCAAGTCCAAATAACCGGACTCAGACACATAGAACTGAAAAAAGCAGTGACACGGAGGAAGTGCCATCATGTGTAATTCTCCAACATTCCAAGCACTAACAATTAGCCTTCTTGACTCAGGGTGGAACCTAATCATATATATAACTGACTCAATTTGATCTACTCTTAACTTGCTATTTATACGCCAGTCACGCCATTGTTTACCGTATATACGTCCAAGTTCCCCGGAAGGTTTTGCCCACTCGTCCCAAATATGAACGCCATTTTCATTTAGGTATTTTATATTGGTGTCTCCTTTTAACATCCAAAGAAGCTCATATATAATTCCCTTCGTGAATACCTTCTTAGTTGTGACAAGCGGGAAACCGTCACGCAAATCATAAGATCGTTGTAAACCGAATAAACTGATAGTTCCAGTTCCTGTTCGGTCTGATCTCTTTTCACCATAGGTTAAAGTCTCTTTTAGTAAGTCTAAATACTGCTTCATAATTTATCTTTTATTTTATTCTAAAAAACATTCCATCAATACCACAAGTACGAAGTATTTCCGCATTATCATCTCCAAAAGCAATTAACACGCTTCCACAGCCAGGACTGCCAGCAATACAACCGTCTTTTTTCAAAAACTTAATACGACCCTTTAAAAATAATATAGCGGTAGCAGTTTTAAAAATAACGTCTTGAAACATTTTGCTATCACAGCGATTAAATAATAATGCTATTCCGTTTCCATGTTCCGCCATACGATTGACAAATTTTTCAATTAAGGGGCGGGAATAAGGAGGGTTGAGCCAAACACGCCCTTGCCATTGCTTTGTAAGTCCATCATCGTTTTTATTAAACATTGTTTTAGCTGTACGATAAATAGGTTCTATTGGTGCGCAAGGATCTAAATCAAAATCACCAAGTGAATCTATGATATACTTTGGAGTATACCATTCATCAGAACTGTTTTTTACTCTCTCAAAAGATGTGTTCATAATTCTAATTTTTAATTGTTACTATTTGTTTCTAAACTTAGCCATTCTTGCAATTTCAAGATTCCACTCAGAACGGACGTAATTCTCAACTTCATCTAAAGTTCCTTTAAATTCGGGGATAGAAGAACCACACATGTAATAAGCATACCATCCGTTTTTAGTGTATATATAACCGTATGTTGTTCCGAGTTCTGTTTTACATCTTGCTACTTTCTGAAAATCTGTTTTAGTTGCCATAATATTTAATTTTTAATTGTTACTACTTTGTTTCTTTCGACACTGCAAATATAAGCACATTATTTGAAAGTTTAAGCGAAACTTTAAGTTTTAACAATAGATTAACCATTGCAAACAAAACAAAAAAGGTAGCCCAATTGGGATACCGTCTATATTGATATACTTTCAAACTTTATATTGTGGCTATTCATAAACTCAGCAAGCGCAAAAGCCTGCTTTCTCGTTACATGTACTTTAAAGCCTCGTATATAAACTTCTTCTTCGTTCGTCTTTGGCTCGTTTTGGGGCTTAATTTCGGGCTTTTGTTGCTGAGGCGTGTTATCTGTCGCCTTCTGTTCAAACTGCCTGTTTGCGGCTTGTATTGCAGCTTCTTTTAGGTGGTTTCCATAGTCGAATGATTTGTTGTAGTCGAGTGTAGACGTATATTTGTCGATAACCGGAATATAAAACGCCTCTCCCGCAAAATGCTCTTTCAGTCTGTTAAGATCATTGTCTACTGTTTTGAACAATTCGTCTATCTCCATTTTCACAACTGAAAGTGCTTTAGTCTTATTAAGCCACTCCGGACGGAAAGCAAAATCAAACAAGATAAGATTTTCATTGTGTTCCTCGAAATACTCCCTTATTTGATCCAGTTTCTTTTGCTTCTCCTTTTCCTCCGTTTCCTTTATCTTACTATCTATTCGTGAAGAAGCTTCACCGATCAGCTTACAAGTTTCGTTAACAACATCCTTTAGTTCGTTGAACGGTTTCATCCAAGCCTTTTCAAGTTCTATACGGCTGTCGTTAAGTCCCTTTTTCGCCTTGTTTAAAGTGGCTCTATCGGCTTTTGCCACCTTTATATTATCATCAGTATACTCTATTGAGTTATACTCAGAAAGTTTCTGCTTAACAAGTTCGTGAATATCGTTCGCCTGCTTTATCATATCGGGAAGTCTTTTTCCCTCAGTCGATAGCTGTAATTGAGTTTCGTTTATCTCTTTCATATCATTCAATTCTAATTGATATTTTGTTGTTACATTCGGGTTTTACTAATAACGTACCTTTTGGGCTACTAACTACTAAATTTCCCATTCTATCGAACTCGATAGTATATTTTTGTCCTTTATCGTTATATACATCTAAACCGTATTTAGCTTCAAAACCGGGAATCTTTTTCTCTTCTAATACAACATTTACTTTCATACTTAATAACCCGGTTAACCTCCACCGGGTGAGGGTAAAATGAAACTTACTTTAATTCACGATAAACAACAACTGTTTCAATACCGTTTCTTGTGCACCAATATTGCAATATACCTTTATTTTTATTGTATGCAAACCTTTCGTTATTGCTACCTTCTATTGAATAAACGGTAAAGCCTAAATCATCACGTGACACCATCGTTACCTTGTGATAACTAACATGTCCTGCGGAGAACACCCTAACACATTTATCTGATAAGTCCACATGTTCCCAAACATATGGAGATATAGACGTTGTAACCTCACCATTCACATAAACAGTTTGCCACTCCGGTACATCAATAGAATACTCTGTTTGATACACATTGTCGCTATCATCACTGCATGAAGTTACTACGAAGGTGAATACAAGCAACACAAAAACAATAATTAACGCTCTGAACAATTTTACTTCTTCTTTCATTTTGATTAAATTTTAAATTAAAAAATACTTATGGTTAATACTTTATTAGGTAAATTGAAAGAGTATTTAAACCCTTCATTTGTTAGGACTGTATAAATTGCATCCAAAACCTCAGAACTATCGGTTGTTAGCGTGACATCTGATGAACGGTTGCCGTAATACGACATTTGAACAACTGCCATTTCTATACGCATTAAGTTATATGAAACTTCCTTGTTAGTTAGGCAGTAGCGGTTAAACGCTTTTTCCTTATCTGTCAGCATAGATGTTGAACCCGACTTACTAAATGATCGCATCATAGTTTATCAAATTTAGATTCAAGATAACCAATACGCTTTTCAATAGATTCTCTTATAGACTTTTCTAAGTCTTTGCACAAACCTTCATAAAATTCGCCATCCCCTTCTGAAAATGTTACGCTACTTCCCGAACTGAAATATAAATCTGTTCTACTAAGATAGCCGGACTGAAACCTTTCAAGCGTTTTTTGCAAAAAAGCTTTTTCTTCCATTATCCTCTTTGCCTCTCTGAATTTTACTAATTCCATAACTCTAAATTTTTATTGTTAGCATACATGTGAACGAATAGACCCATCGGGATAGCATATTGTATACACAATATTACCTAACTTAAACGGACGATCAGCACGTGAAACACTCCAAAAGATTGTTTTTCTTTCCGGATCATTCAATATTCTCGTTCTCTGAATAGCCGCCACAAGTTTCATAGCACTTTTTATTGTCTTAGCCTTGACAGTGCCTAATACGTTAATCTCTCCTGTCAAGCAATAAATAAATTCCTTTTCTTCCATAATTCTAAGTTTTATTGTTAGTAATTCGTTTCCTTTTGATGTTGCAAAGTTAAGGAGATATTTTAAATATCAAAGCATAAGTTTAATATTTAATACTAATTTAACTTTTGAGGCGTGTTCGGATAAGGTAATAAAAAACCCCTCTACTTTCACAAGCGGAGGGGTAAAAATGCAATTATGACTAAAACCCAATATATATAGTTAGTGAAAATGTTCTAATTAAAAACTGTCTATATTCTCATACCGACAGTTTAAGGTAAAATGTGATACAAATATTCTACAAACATAATTCTATGAAAATCAATAACCGCTGTTAGTGACGTTAGTAATAACTTCTACGCTGCAAATATACGGATATATTTCTCAGTGGCAAACACTTTAACGTGCATTAACCGTTTTAACATGGAATTATCACTTTATTATCGTAGTTACGTTAAAACCTGTTATCTCTGTATGTGGGTTTTTGCTCGTTACGATAAACTCCCTATACTTCACCTTCTTTAGTCGAAACCACAAAAACCGCTTTCTATGCTCTATATTAAGTATCTCTAAGCTGTCACGGGAAACGGTTGTTCCGGAAAACGTGCCGTTGCTATCTATGCAACCGGATATATCAAGCCATTTAGACCGCATATTTACGCATTTCATTGTGTCGATAACCAAACTATCACTAATAACAATACTATCCCGTACTGGCGTTCTAAAATGCGTCTCAGTTGATGTTTGAACGCTTGTGTGACTTTTCAAGTCCTTAATAGACTGCTTTAGCTCTCTTATAGTGTTATCCTTCCCTTGTATGGTGTTCCGGTACTGCTTTAAAGTCAGATTCAATTCCTCTACTTTCATGGCACTTTGCCCGCTTTTCGTCCGGTACGCAACGTTCTGAGTTGTTAGGACGCTAACATTTCTTTCTGCAATAGCCTTTTTATTCCGTAAATCAGCGTTTATCAGTAATAGCGACACAATGCCAAGGCAAAGAACAAAAGTCGCTAAAAACGCAAATAATTGCTTTTTCATAGCTTTAGTATTTGGTTTTTGAGATTAGAGGGATCGTAGGAGACATGCACCCATGAAAAATCTCTCTCGTTTATTAATTGTTTGAAATGGAAATTATGCTTAATGATATTGAAAAGGCGTTCGTTCTCTTCCTTGCTGCCTCCGGTAATATCAGCCGCAAAACCTTTACAGTTACCTTGTATGCTAACCTTACCATTTCTTCGCACGATAACCGTTTCATTATCATTGCTAACACACCATACGACTCCATTGTATTTCTCTACAAAAGATCCACATGATTGTAAATCTGATTGAGTATTCAAAGAACCCGAAAGAATATAATAAGGTTTAGCTATACCTGTTTGCCCCTTTATGTTATACTCTCTTTCTTTGTAATATAAGATATTTGATCTTATTCCGCACATACAAGCCATGGATTGAAGCACATCAACATTATGTTTATTGGTTGTACCGATTGCGAAACCCGTATTATTATTTCTTTTGTCGAAGCGACCGTCATACGAACAATAGTAAAATAAAAGTTCTTTTAGTAGTTCGCTATTGTATTCCAATACGTCAATAGGTATATTCTTATCCTTCCCTACGATATTTAAAATAATATCATAGTATTTTTTTCTTAGATAGAAATTAGTAACTCCGCATTTATCTACTCGCTTCGTATATTCCCACCCAACATTATTCAATATATATTCGAGTTCTTTTATCTTTCTTTCTTTTTTGAATCTAAAACCTATTGCTTTCTTGTTATAAAAACCATCGCAAATAAATGCAAGGCATATTTTCATAACTCTTATATCACTACTCACCCCATTTTTATAAGAAGAACATTTGAAAATTCGTCTTTTACCTAATACATCTTTAGCGAGCTCAAAATGAAATTTGTCATTATTAGTTTTCAAACTATCGAAATACAAAGCCCCCTTTTCGGATATTTTTCTACTACCCTTTCTTTTATACTTATGCCTTTGGTAACTTATAAGCATTCTATGTTCGTCCGTAACAAGTAGGTCAACGCTGCTATTTTTAAATCCGATCATATCCCCGTCATATTCTCTTATAACGATCCTATTTATAGTTTTTTTCTCTATTATATCATTATCTACATTGTATGTATATAATATATCATCTTTGGATATATTATTATATGATCTCCACCCCTTTGTAGTTAAAATTTCTGTTTTTTCATCAAAACAATGGTCAGATGTTTTAGATCCTCCGACTGCTTTATTTAACTCCGGACACCGATAGCCCGAATTAACCGTGATCGGTTTTCCGTAAATCTCCCGTAGAGGGTCTAATACGTTTTCTACTAATAAGGTCAAATTCTTTTCAACTTCCGGTGTTGGCGTATTATCAATGCCTTTTGCCGTTGCTGTTGTTGAGCGTGTTAGCTCTTTTAATGTGAAACACTTCATTTTGATAAAGTTTAAAGGGAGGCGTTAAACCTCCCGTGTTAATTACTTAGTTTCAATCTCAATCTTTTCTTCGTGTTCCTCGACTATCTTTGCGGCACGCTCACCCATCAGCCTCTTAAACTCGAACCGGATAATGTAGTATATCAGTCGGAAAGATTTGTTATCCGGGTAACTTATGCAAAGATTCTTAAAACCGTTCGATAGGTATACGTACATGAAAACGTATGTAACTGTCTTTGCCGATAAAATAGCTTCATCATGATCCCCCATCTTTGCCACAGACGAAAAGATAACGGCTATCACAAGGATATACAAAATAAGCTCCTGCACGGCTGAGATGAATTTTAGCATAGAAAACCTACGCACGCCATTCACCGACAAATTAACCCCATCGGCACGCAGACCGCAAACAATGTTAAAGCCGAACATGAACACAAGTGCGGTTATAAAACCGCTCGTAGGGGTGAGAAACGCAAGTATCGGACTAATTGCCGATACAAGCATTAACCTTAACTGTTCTTGTGTGACATTCATTATTCTACTGTTTTAGGTGCGGTTAACGCAAAGATGAAGTTTTGAAAGTCGTTCACATAGACGGACGTTTTAGTAGATAGAGGAAACTGGTTTGCCTCAAAGCGACCGTCACGGATGGCAAGCGATCCGACCGGAACATATTGTTCTTGCAGAATAGGACTACCGGAAGTACCCGGCATTTCTACCATCTGTTTCTCAGATACATCAGCCGTACAGTGAGTGATGTTGTACTTATCCGGCTCTGTCGATACCGTGGTTAATTGACCTACGTACTTACCGTTTTCCGTCTCAAAATGGTAGTCCATCACTTTTGTCTCTTTCGTGTAAACTACTGACTTTAAATCAAAATCTAAACTTTTCTTTTCCATAATTTTATATTAATTGATTAATGTTTGGTACAAAGGTAAGCGGTAAGAAGGTACAAACCAACTTACCGCAAATATTAACTATTAAACAAAGCCGCAAATGTATACAGCAAAGTCACTATCTACCATTCCAGTATTAACGTCCATCAGTTTGACGGTAAACTGTGTCGTACTAACAATATCCTCTACACAAGCGTTTACCCACTTGGTAGCATTTAGAGCCATCACCATAGGAATAAAGCCCTGTGAATGGACTCCGGTAAACCGAACTGTATATCTTCCGGTAGATAACTTTGAGGCCCTCACACCGATAGAGGGGTTTCCCCACTTTTGGCGTACTGCCGCTGCTGAGGAAATAGTACACGCAAAATGTACTCCTGGGGCTTTCCATTGTGTCGCACCCGCAAACTCGTATACGCCAAATTTACGGTAGGACTCTACACCTTGCATATAACAACGTCCGTTGCCTGTAACATCTACACCGTAACCACCGGAATTGTGATCTATTCGAAGTCCTGAGCTACTTATCTCCATAAGGTTATTACTTAGCCGCATCTGCATCCCGGCTACCATACCATTAGCGGACAAAATACCGCTTTCTATTGTGAAGTTACCGATCTTTGCGCCATCTTGTATATTGATGTTCTTTCCGGTCAACACTCCCCCTGTGATAGTCATACCACCGATAACCGCCCCATCCGTTACAGTCAAGTTCCCGGTAGTGATTCTCTGAGCCGCAAAACCTCCTGCAACAACCTCACCAACTTCAATTGCATTTGCAGTAAGTTTTCCGTTCGCATTGATGGCGGCTGTCTGCTGTCCTGCATTGTTTTGGAAAAGGACGTTATCAGACTTTAGCACGATTTTACGGGACGTGATATTGATACCCGTCTCGACTAAACCGTTCTGCGTGGCGGTGACTCGACCGTCTGCCGCTTCTGCTTTTCCGTTTGCAGTTCCGGCAAGCGAGTTGGCATTGTTTGCAGTCGTTTCTACTACCGATAATTTTGCGTGATCGGCAGATAATGTTAACTCAGCCGCATTTAATCGCCTGCCTTGATCGTCTACCTTTGCAACCGTTGCGGAGATACTTTCTTGTGTCTGTTTTATTTCAGAGTAGTAACCATACGTCCGGACTGGCTCTGTACCATCGGTTCGGACGGGAAATACTTGACCGAATAGTCCGGTATAATCAGTTTGATAAACGTTAACTGTGCTCTGATTTGTTGTATCATATACCGTAACATCGTATTTAGACCCTCCACGAATACCCATTACACATTCAGAACTCTCAGTGATTTGCCCTAAATCAACTACGATTTTCCCACTACTCCATGAACGTACATAGTCGAAGATGTTAGTAACAACAGCAATTGATCCCCATCCGCTACCGGACATCTCAAATGATAAGTTCATAGAAAAGCCTAAGTCATGCGTACCGTATGAGGGCGTTCCGTATGCTGAATTTAAAGGTCTGTTTATCTCTATTTTTGATTTATGCCCTACCAGAAGACTAATAACCAAAGGAAAGAATTTGTTGTTATCCCACCCGACCAAATCTATTTGCTTAGTAACGTGTCTATTTGTAGTGCTATTAAGAACATTAATATCACCAACAACGGACGTTATACTATTTTCTGTTTGTGTAACCCGTGAAGCGAGTCCGGTAACTTTCCCGTCAACCGCATTAATCTTTTCAACGGTGGATGTTATCTTACCTTCAACAATATCAATCTTTGATTGCGTAAACTTTTCGTTAAGAAAGCTAATATCAGCAGATGCAGGGGAAAATCCGGGGCACACAGTTCCAGTTGCTACGATGAAATTCTCTATTCTAATAACATCGCCACCTTTCATACCTGTCGTATTTGTATGAATAAACCAAGCGCTTGTATTTCCTTTTACGAATCCGTAGAAATTCCCGTCTCCTTCATAGTACATTTCCCCACTCTCTGCATACGTGGTTAGTCTTTTATCGGAAATTCTATCTTCAGTTGCCGGAACTCCGTTTATTAGCATTCTAAATCTATAACAAAAATTAGGTATTTCACCTTGTTTTATCCTTTGATTTAACACACTTAAAATACCGGGAGTATTAGAACTATTCCAAGTGGTTTCAAATGTGTATCCGTCTTTTACAACTGGAGTTGAATTATACAAATAATAAGAACCAAGTGTGTCAGAATAATATCTCACTAAATTATCGCCACCTACGCCTATTTGATTAACTTTAGTGGTGACAGAGAGTTCTATTTTCCCATCAATAGCCAAAATTTGAGTATCTGTGTACTTCACAGACTGATATAACTGATCTTCGGGGGCTGGACTCCAAGAAACGGGAAAGTTCGTTTCATAGACTCCGATACGAGCCATTACATTATGCCCGTAATAATACGTACCTGTTATTTTGCTAATTGGTTTTGATGTAATAAAATTGTTATTAGTTATGCCGGATGATTCTAATACTATTTTATCAAACGTTCCATCAGTATACTTTACATATATAAACAATTTTTCATTTGTACCCTTTGAATCATACTTATCTATAAGTATAAAATACCTTTGATTTGAATTATACGTCAAACCGAACATATCCTTGTTAGCAACATTAGTTTCTTCATTTAATGCGCCAACATAAATATCAAACATACCATCATCTTGATAGTTTTTAGCATATGTAAATCCTGCATCAGTAATACGCTTAAAAGAACATAAGTTTTTTAGACCTACGTTTTTTTCGCTTGCGGATGGTATCCAACTTGTAACACCCAAATTCCCATCGGTTAAAACAGCCCAATGTATTTTAGAGCCAAATGTTCCGTTCGGGAATTGATAGAAAGATAAAGGTTCACCCGGCTTATATCCCTTCATGGTAACTTTAACAGTTCTAACAACTTTTTCACCCTTAGTTGTTAGGTCTGCTATAAGATTCATACCAACATTAGAATAAACTCCAATGTTGGTATTATTAGCTCCAATAGTGTGACACACAGTTAATGTATACTCTTTCCCGTCAACAACTGTGGTATCATAGTTGTAAGCAGCAAATCTATATGATTGATTAGCTTTTTCCTCATACGATCCCTTCAATAGATTGACATCTGCTACTTTCAGACTCCGTACGGCAAGTTCAATCTTACCGGGTATTGCGGTAATCTCAGTATCTAAATATTCCTTCAGCCTCTTGTCAGCTTCGTCTACGTAGCTCTTTGCAGAGTTCGCAATAGCGTTCAACGCTCCGTTTCTCCGATCGTAGTATATCGTTTGCGTATTTGCAAGTTCCGGACGCACCGCAATATCTTCCGGCTGTTGGGCGGAATGGTATCTAAGTTCATTTAAATAATCTTCATAAGCCTTGGTATATTCAGGAACAGGTACAGCGTATTTGTCAGCGTTATTTTTTATCTGCAAAAACTCTGCCTGTATACGCTTTCCTTCATCAATCAAAGCTGGCTTTTCAGTAGGAGATATAAAACCATCGTCAGCCCATTTATTAAGCCGATCTTTCGCCTCCTGCGCTGTCTGTTGTGCTCTCTCCGCCTCTGTTGCTGCGTTGGCTGCATCTTGCTTCGCTTGGTTTACTTCATCCTCAACTGACTTTCCGTTTCTCAACAAGAATATACCACGAAGGAAAGCGTTATCGCAATACAAGCCGCTACCGGATGGCTGTTGTCCTTCCGGAAATGCAGAATCCTGTATGTTACTTAAATCGCCAAGACGTGTCCTATTCGTACCGGATAACGATTTTGTTTTAACTCCGTTCAATATCTCTATGTACGGGTGTCCGCTTTCCTGCGCTGTGATATAGATTAAAGCCTGCCGTTGTGCGTTCTGCGTGTTACCCATCTGTACCACTTCATCGCCTTTTTCCGGCTTATTTCCGGCTGTAAATTCGGACTTTTTCACAGTAATAGAGTTGCCGGAAACGCTTGCAACCTCGACCCAATAGAATTTGGCTTTGCTTCCCGTCCAAACTTGACACCGAACTAAATCGTTAGGCTGGAACGTTTCCCCTTCTTCCTCCATTGTGATAACGTAGTTCGTTTCATCTTCCGACACGCTTTTAATCTTTCCGTTCGACTGAGACACGACCAATGCACCGTTAACGCTCCTTATCTTTTGGATAAGTAGCTCAAATATATTCATAGTCTGTCTTACTGTCAAATTGTCACATTCTATATGCCAATTGCCATTCTCGACCCATATTTTAAAACCCTCTCCAAGAAAACCAGAAACGAACGTAGGGGATGATAGGAACTGTTGGATAATTGCAGAAAGGTATTGCAATTGACCTTCTTTGGTGATCTTTCCGGTATTGTTTCCGGTATACACATCTTGCTGCAAGTGGGAATCTCCCCTCGCATTAAGCGCATTTAAAGCCGTATCACCTTGTTTGTTTACGGTGAATGCTGTTTTATTAACAGTTACATAATCTTCCGAATCAAGCGATTTAACTTTGGTTACACGTGCGTTTAGCCCTTGAACCTCCGCATCTCCTACTGCGTTGATAGAAGCGGCAGAACCAGTTATGCCCTCACCGAACGTTGCGCCTCCACGAAGGTGTAACAAAAAGTCTGTTGCATCTTCATGGGTTTTAGAAATGTAGTCCTGCAACATTCGATATAAGTTAAACTTTCTCGCCTCACCTGTACCCAAATCAACGGCAATAGTTGTATTTTCATCTATCAAGTCAATAGGGGATAACTCCCGTATCAATTTACCCTTGACTACTGGCTCTGTTTCCCGATACTCTTTGTAATACAGCCCTACGGTATCGGGAGAGAACATTATAGGTGTATCAATGTTCGCTAATAGGGCATTATAAAAAGACGCTTTATCTCGTCTATTGAAAGAAGGGAGTTTTTGTATGATTGAGTCCGTCTCAAACTGGCAGTCAACAGCCGCCAAATACAATTGTTCCTGCCAATCAACATCAAACTCGAAGTTGAGAGCGTTGTAATATTCGCCATCGTGCGAAATTCGGATATAGTCAGATAGGCGAATCAGTCGCATAGCGTCACAAATAAACTCCGGTGCAACGAATGTAAAGGCGTACACCTTCGTAGACGTTTGCAGTTCCAAAAACTTGTATCCTGCACGTTTGGTTAGCTCTTCTTCAAACTCGTATTTAGGTTTACAGATAGTTGCAGGAACATACATCTGATACCTGAAGTCATTGTTCGCACCCGTTGTAATGAAGCCACCCGGGTAGGCGATCTTTTCATCGTTCCAATACTCAATCAACAGATATTTGCTACTTGTTTCGATACCGGGAATAACACAAAAAGGAGTTGAAATATAAACCTGTGTTCCGATTTTAAACTTCGCCCGATATGTACCCTGTGGCAAAGCCTCACGAAACGAGTTCTTACCGGGTGACACGTACAGAACGCTGCCATGTTCGGGCATATCGTCACGACTAACATACACACCTGTTTTGATACCCTCTCCGGTTTCTTGATTTACCGCTACAACCTCAATAATATCGGGCTGAACCTCTCCTACGTTTACATCTGTGAACTGGAAAGGTATAAGCGTATTTGCGCTTGCTGGAATAGCGTAGTTTTTCCCGAAAGCGTACCATTTTTCGTATGTGGCTTTAGATTCTTTCTTTCTAAACGCCAAAGGACTAAAGTTGTTATGTACTTCCATTTTGATTAAAAAATTGATTATAGGCACAAAGATAGCAATTTAAAAGAAAACACCCCCTATCATAAGGGGGTGTAAGATAAAGATACGGTTATTTGGCGAGTTGTTAGATCCTCAGTCATAGTTATCGGTTTCCCGTTGCCTATATCCGTTGTTATCAGTTGCACGGGGTTTGGTGTGGCGTCGTATGTGAAAGATAAATCTTGCGTCATACTCCGCTTTATTCCTCTCACTCTTATCGTCTGATCGCCTCCGTGTTCAATCTCTGAGGCTGGCATATCGTGCATGTAGTATTTAACGAGGTGCAAGAACGACATGTAGCCGTTTTGGGGGTTTACGGTGTACTTCTTGTTGTTCTTGTCTACCAAATTGAATGTAACGAACGGAAGTTTCCATTTTCCGCCCACCTGTGTAGCCCCCAACAACGCAAAACCATCCTGTGAAAAGTCACCCGGTGATAGTAGCATATAATCTACATCGGACGAAAAGTTAGACACCCTTATTTCTTCCTTCTTTCCCTCTTGCACGTAGTTTGATTTCACATCAATAGGGAAACCCGCAAACGTATTTGTTGTATCGTCCATCCAAGAAAATTCAAACCGTGAAGGCAGATCGGTTTTATCATATTTGACCGTGTTAGTTTTCCACGTCATTAACTGACCCGATTTTGCATATCTAAGCTTTGTTAAGTCTATGCCGACCGTCCCGCTACCGGTATAACTTCCGCCATTCATGAAGTAAGAAATATGTTCTATCCTAAACTTATCGCCATCTATAAACCAATATAGTTTCATCGTGTCACGCAACATCTTCATTATATCGCTGAGGGTTGTTTCCGCCTTCTTTGCCGGGCGGTCATACTCACCCTTTAGGATGTTGCTTTTCTGTGTGATGAACACCTTAAAAGGCGCACCGGAAATAGGGTTATTGGCGGCATACAAAAACTTACTGTATTCCTCCGTAGCTTCGTGCGTCAAAGTGGGATCAATTTGCTTAATAAGCGCCCTAATAGCGTCTTGTATGGCGAACGAGTCCCTTAAAACATACTCCTTTCTCGCTCTTTCCTCCAATGGCGCATAGGACAAATCAAACTCGAACCAAATCGACATATTCCCCCATCGTGAACGGCATACCGGATACAACTTTCCAGCACCCACCACAGCCGGAACGAAGTTATCGGTAAAATACTTGCCTTCATCATTTACACCGTACTCTGTCGGCTCGTTCTGAACCTTCGTAGACGTATAAAAGTAGTTCCCCTTTAATGGTGCGGCATACATGTAGTTACTATTGGTAGGGTAAACGTCCTCTGATGATAGTTTCCCAGTAGGTTTACCGTCCAACTCCGGAAGGTTAAGCAACATTCTTTGAAATAGCTTCTGCAAAAGAACAGTGTTTCCGCCAAACTTTTGAGGAAGTGTCGGATCATCTACTATTCTTGTGAATGTTATTTCAGAAACGTCTATGTAGTAGTAACTTTTATCGCTCCAATTGATTTTATCTGATCGGTACAATATAGTTCCCTCTTTATTTTCCAAGTGAAGGAAACCAATATTTAAACCTTCGCTTAGAGTCCATTTTATTGAGAAATTGCCATCCAATTTAGTGTACGTTCCATTCGTTCCGTAGTACTTCCCGTTAAAGAACTGATAAGGCACTGCCTTTACCTCTATTTCGTTGTATGCAGCGAAGAAGGCAAAGAAATTCTTATCCGTTAGCTCCTTGTTATCCGTTACAACGTTGAAAACCTCAGTTTCGTAGTGAGTTCCTGCAAGGTAATTAGATATTGTAGATGCACCCGCAATATAAACTTGAACAATCGGACGCTTGGATACCCCTATTTGAGACAATGCGGGTGCAAGCTTGATAAGATCGTATTTGTTCTCAATACCCTTCATTATATCGGTATATTCATCTCGTGGGCTTATCTTGACTTTGCACGTCCGGTTATCGCTGTCTATCTCACAATCTGTCTTACTGAAATAGCCCTCAAATATTACTTGATACTGCGTTGATAGCTGCCCTTTATCCTTTTGCTCTATTTGCAAGTACAAAATATCCTCAATACTCGCATTTTTAACAAGAAGGTAGTCCGCCCCGATCAGCGTTAAACTCCCCTCTATCGACTCTCTGAAAAACTCCTGTTGATTCTCTTTGCCAAACTTCCGTTTTAGCTCTGAATAGTGGGGATGTATTTCTACACCCCCCAATTTAAACCGCAAATCTTTAACGTTCATCTTATTTGTTTATTTTAAACATGAAATATAGCAACTCCAAAACGGCTACACTAAAAATAATAACAAAAAAAGAATGTCCTACATCTGAAACTATTTCTTTCGGTGATAAGCCGTTCCAAATATCAAAACTGTTATGATCGTATACGAGTCCCAAATATGAACATAACAACCCACATAACACAAAAAACAAAATTCTAATAATTGCCTTCATTATGATTTAATTATTCGTTTAATATTTCCCCTTACTTCAATTATAGTACCGTCCGCACCTGTGATGTACTTAACACGTCCCTGCTCTTTGATTGATTTCAAATCTTTCTCTACCTTAGACAAATCAACCGTTGAACCTTGCATTATATTCGTTACTTCATCACTACCGGAATAGGCGTTTAAGTATTTCTGTTCAAAAGTACCTTTATTCAGTGAATTAATCAAGTCCGGAACGAGTTTCTTATACTTCTGAGATGAACGTTTGTTCACTACTGCGAAGTATTCACCACGTTCTACCCGTCTACGCTTACCGTCCTTAGTCGTACCTAAATCTACATCGTTTCCGGATGCGTGCGAACCTCCGTAATCAATCATTTCTACCGTACCGTCCCCGTATTCCTCTGTGTCCTGCGAGGCTTTAGATAGCTGTGAGGCTTTTATCTTAGCAAAAGCAAATGATCCCCACATCAACGCAATAGCCGGGATCGCTGCCAAACCTAAATCTTTCCATAGGTTAGCGGTTGCGGTTACCAAAGAACTTGCCTGCATAAGTGTATCTATACGTTCTTGCTGCTTCTGCGCCTTCTTCTTATCCCTCAGCGCTTTTTCCTGTTGTTTGCGTGCAAAATCAAGCTCTTTTTGTGCGGTTGCTACGTTGTTGGCGTATCCGTTCGCCCTCGCTTGTATCTCAGCGTCCAAAACCTTTTGTCGGGCTGAAACTTCTTTCTCTGCTGCCTGTACCGCCACTTCTGCCGCCTCTACCCTTGCCTGCGCAACACTCTTTAGGTTCTCTATGGCGAACTCCGAAGCCTCTAAAATGGAGTCTTTAAACTGCTCCGCACGCTCTGCGCCCGACTTACCATCTTTAGCGCTAAATGCGTCACCGAAAACGAGATCAAACAGATTGCCAAATACGCCTTGATTGCTATCCCATCCGGAAGTATCACGCTTAATTGCATTGTCTATTCCCTTAATGGTATCCTCTACCGTCTTTACGTTGTATCCCGTGATTTGCTCTCCGTACTGCCTTGTTAACTCTAATATTTGCTCCCACTTTTCACGCTCCAACTTTAACCGGAAACGGCTCTGTTCTTTCTCCGAACGCTGCACGATATTAAATGCTGCACTTTCCGCCTGCTGTTGCTGATTAAGGCGGAACACAGACCGATCAATAATACGTTTATCTTGATTGTCAGTGAAGTCCTTTTGCAGCTGGATAGATGCAAGCTGATACGACCTTTGCAGAATAAGCAAACGTTCATTCTTCACCTGTTCGCTATCGGTTGACTGTTTAATACGCAATTCGTCCTGCGCTCTTTCGTTTTCGAGTAACTGCACTTGTATTAATAGCTCGTCAGCCGTGCCACGTCTAACAGCCTTTAGGCGTTCACTCAATCGGTCATGCGTGATTTGCAAGTCCTCTACCCGCCAGTCGTTTTGCAGTTTCTCCAAGTCTCTACGCAATTTTGCCTCGATATTGTATACGGTATCAGCATATAACTGCGTAGCTCTTTGTTTCTCCGTTGTGCTCTCCTTTAGCTTTTTCAGTTCGTCAGCCGTTGCCTTTTTACGTTCTTCCTGCTCTTTCAAACGGGAATCAATAATAAGTGCTATACGGCTATTTTCATACTCAGCTTGTAGGTCAAAGTCCTTCTTTGTCCTTTCCTTCGTCTTACCTCCTTTGTCCCCTGCAAGAAGATCGGGAATAACTACCTTTTTAGCAAGTTCCTCACTTGACTTATTGATAACTGCTATTTGTTCGTCATAGCTCTTTGCCTCCTTTTTGGCGGTATTCCATGCGGACGCCTGCCCTTGTAAAGCCGACTCCAAAGCCACACCACCGACACCGAGACCTTTAGACGAACGTTTAAGTTCTTCGATCTCCTTTTGTTGCTTTTGGTAAGTCTTCCGACCTTCCTCTAATACTTGATTCTTTTTTTCTTCGAGGTCAATAACTTCCTTTGCGTTCTTTTGTATCTTTTCCTCGTAGGCACGTGCCATTGCGACCGATAGAATGTGTTTTGCAAGTTCCTTGTATTCCTTTGATGCGTTTCCCGTCATAATAGCTTCATCTGATAGGTTTTTAAGGTACTCCGGATACTCTTTCTTTAGCTCCTTAACAGCTTTCAAACGCTCGTTTTGGCTGCGTGTGGAATCGGTAGCCGCTTTATACAGGATGTTCAATCTCACAGACTCGTTTACGGCACTCTTTCCAGCCTCTAACATAGCGTCTTTCAAGTCGGCAGTAGACCGTTTCAATTGATCTACTGTTGTTTTACCTTTGAATAGGCTACCTATCCAGTTGGTTATATCCTTACCCCAAATAGAAAAGGCGGTCAATATCAACACCATCACGGTATTAAACGAGAACAGAGATTTAACCAGCTTCCCGGTTATACTTACCTGTGCTTCCCCTGCTTTCGCTGCCGCCTCGTTTGCTGCACGCAACTTCTGTATTTCATCTATAACCATCGGAATGTTATTGGAAATAGCAAGGAAGAAGGTATTTGCACTGATCGCCAAGGATGGAAGTTCACGAGCTACCTGTGATATAGAAAAGCCTAAACCATCGAACGCCTGTTTGTAGTTACCCACGCTTAACGTGTGCTTTCCTGTGCTTTTTTGGTATTTATCCATCGCTGCGTAAATCTCCGCAGTCTCTTTAACAAGCTTCTTTCCTGCCTCCGTATTCTCCAAATAAGCCTGTGAAAGATTGTTCATCTTTATTTTGTTTAGCTCGTATTGTGCAGACAATGCGTTATAGCTTCCTG
>SKER01000450.1_pt1 | contig 48271 bp, 53 predicted proteins | sample 4826961 | NCBI WGS metagenome assembly SKER01 (sample SAMN11008804, study PRJNA524170) | human gut metagenome | biome: Human fecal sample; material: Feces; isolation source: fecal sample from pouch patient p47 | host: Homo sapiens | place: Israel: Tel-Aviv | collected 2016-11-16 | reverse complement strand
TTCTGGAAAGTCATTAGGAAAAAGGCTATGACGAATGGCTCGATAAATTGCGCTGGCTGTTCGGCACCCCTCTTGAATAGCCCAGAGATAACTAGCTATAGGTTGCTTTTGTAAGTGAACGTTTCGCCGATGCCTCACGCAGTAGGGAACGAAGCGGTCGTAAAGCGTGCTCACTTTTGCTAAATTCTCAGACTAAGTTCTAGGTGTCTTAAAACTGGAATTAAGTCTGAGAAAATAGCATTTAGCAATTTAGCCTAGGCCTAGGCGCTAAAGCAGAATTAGCGAGAATTTGACATAATTTTACATAGCCTCCACAAGAGAAATCGACATAGTATATCAGAGAAAATTTGATAATTCGGTAATTTGTAAATATCCAGAACCTATTTGATAACCCTAGTAAATCTCGCTGTTCCTATAATCAGCCTAGATAAAAGGCATGGGGTCAAGGAAATTAGCAAAACTCAAGAAAGCTTAATCCGAGATTTTTTCGATTCCTTCCTGAGGCAAGTTAGCTAAGGCTTGACTATAGGGCTGACCTGTTTTTGGGTCCAGCAATTTTTCATCCAACTCCAAAAGGGGAACGAGGACAAAGGCTCGCTCCTTTATATAGGGATGGGGGAGCGTCAAATCAGGCTCCTCTACTAGCTCCTGCCCGTAGAGAAGGAGGTCAATATCTAAGGTCCGAGGTCCCCAATGCTTTTTTCGCACGCGCCCTAAATCATCTTCGATGGTCTGGCAGGCTCGTAAAAGATCCAAGGGAGATAGCTCTGTTTCAATGTGACAGACCAGATTGAGAAAGTCAGCCTGGTCAGTCAGACCCCAGGCAGGAGTTTGATAGGTAGAAGATACGGCCAGCAGGTTTGTCTGAGGGATCTTAGCCAAGCGGTCCAAAGCCTGATCCAGGTAGACCTTCCGGTCTCCGATATTGGAACCAAGACCCAGAAAGGCATCAATCATCGACGGCGCTCCAATTCTATACCGACACTGTCATAGTGCCCAGCGATAGGCGGATTCTCCTTGCTAATTCGCAATGTGACAGCCTGAACAGGTGGAAATTGGTTGAAGATATCCTGACAGATTGCACCCGCTAGTCTCTCCAATAATTGATAAGGCTGGCCTTCTACAGCTTGCTTGATGGCCTCAAAAACAAGGCCATAATGAACCGTATCGCCTAAATCATCGCTCGTAGAAGCCTGACTCAGGTCTACTGATAGTTCAGCATCCACCACAAAAATTTGCCCCAGACGATTTTCTTCTGGCAGGACTCCATGATAGCCGTAAAAACGACAACCCTTTAAAAGTATTTTATCCATATTCTATTTCAACTGACTAATAACCTTGACAATATCACGATTAGCTTCAACGTTATGGACTCGCACAATTTGGCAGCCTTTCTCAATAGCGTAGCCAGATAAAGCGGCAGTTGCCCCATCTCTTTCTAGGGGCTTGGTGTGACCGCCTAAAAGATAGTCCACGACCCGCTTGCGAGAAATACCAAAGAGAACTGGATAACCCAGAGAGGTAACTCGGTCCAATCCCTTGAGCAAGTCAATATTTTGAGCTTCATTTTTAGCGAAACCAAAACCTGGATCCAACCAGATCTTGTCCCTAGCAACGCCTGCTTCTACAGCTGCTTGAGCCCGCTGGGACAGAAAGTCACAGACATCCTGGGTGACATCCCCGTAAACCTCATCTTCCTGATTGTGCATGAGAATGATAGGGACATCCTTTTGGGCAGCAAGAGCCAGCATTTGACCATCATAGAGGCCAGCCCAAACGTCATTAAGAATATCGGCACCAGCTTCCAATGCAGCCCGTGCTGTTCCTGTCTTATAGGTATCGATACTGATGAGGACATCATAATTTTCCTTAATAGCCTTGATGACGGGAACAACTCTGGCAATTTCTTCCTCTTGCGAAACGAAATCAGCCCCTGGTCTGGTAGACTCACCACCAACATCAATAATGGCTGCTCCCTGCTCTACCATGGCACCTACCTGAGCTAGGGCTTTTTCTAACTGTGTATAAGACCCGCCATCTGAAAAAGAATCAGGGGTCACATTCAGAACCCCCATGATGCAGACTTTTCCATCAACATGATATTGTCCAATGTTCATCTTCTAGTGCTCCTTAATCAAAGTCAGCAATTCCTGTCTTTGGTCTCTATCTTCTTTAAAAAGACCACGGGCAACGGTTGTCACAGTCTTACTACCAGGCTTTTTGATGCCTCGCATAGTCATACACATATGCTCAGCTTCTACCATGACAAAGACCCCCTTGGGGTTTAAGGCTTCTTCCAAGGCCTTGGCGACCTGTTCGGTTAAGCGCTCTTGCAACTGAGGTCGCTTGCTAGCCACTTCTACTGCCCTGGCTAATTTGGAAAGTCCTGTGACCTTGCCCTGACTTGGTAGATAAGCCACATGGGCTACCCCATAAAAAGGCACCAAGTGATGTTCACACATGGAATAAAAGGGGATATCCTTGACCAAAACCACTTCTTGGTGATTTTCGCTAAAGACAGCCGTGAATTGGTCCTTGGGATTTTCCTCCAAACCTGCAAACATCTCAGCATACATCTTCGCTACTCGCTTGGGAGTCTCAAGCAGGCCTTCTCTTTTGGGGTCTTCCCCAATGGCCTCCAGTAATTGATAAATGGCTTTCTCAGCCTTTTCTTGATTAACCATCTCGTCCTCTTTAATTTTTACTTGCCTTCCATTATACCTTATTGAGGGGAATTCTTCAAAAGCTCCTTACGCACTTGAGAAATGAAATAGAGGGAGCCCGTGATGAGGTAGAAGTCCCCTGACTCAGGCTCATATACCTGATCCAACCATGTCTTAAAATCGGGGGCTTGCTCATAGCCCTGGGGATAATCGCTCAAGGCTAAACTATTGTGATAAGGAAAAGTGGTCACCATGACTTGGCCCACCTCAGCCAGTTTTTTCAACATACCGGTAACTGGCTTAGTATCAATAGCCGCAAAGAGAATATGGATAGTTTTGTCACCATAGCCCTCCTTTAATAAATCAACCAAGGCCTGGATGCTCTCCTTATTGTGAGCTCCGTCAATCATTAAATTGGGTCGCAAAAGCTCAGTACGCCCCTGCCATCTGGCAGTCGCCAGTCCTTGGCGAATGGCCCTATCAGTCAATTTTGGATAGCTTTTCTTTAGCAAGAGGGCCGTTTCAATGGCCAGGGCTGCATTAGAGACCTGGTGCTGACCTGGCATGGCTAGTTCAATGTCAGACAGGCTGGTCTCCTTATTTCGGAAGACCAGGCTCTTTTCATTTTCAGAGGTCATCAAGCTGAAATCCTTTTGCCATTGATAAACAGGTGAGCCAACTTTCTGAGCCTTCTCTAGAAAGGCCTGTTTGGCTTCTTCTTGCTGGACTGCCATAACCAAGGACTCGCCCTTCTTAAGCACGTCCGCTTTATTCTGAGCAATTTGCGCATGGGTTCGGCCTAAAATCGCCTGGTGATCCAAGCCAATTGAAGGGCAGACTACAGCTAGGGCCTGAAAGAGATTGGTTGAATCGTCCCGTCCACCCATACCTGCCTCAATAACAGCCAGATCCACGCTATGCAGTCGACCAAAATAGAGAAACATCATTAGGCTGATGGTCTCAAACTCAGTTGCCGCTTCAAGTTCCGCTGGCAGAGCTTCGACAACTGGCTTGACTAATTCCACACAGGTCACCAAATCCTCCTTGGGCATGAGTTGACCATCCAGAGAAATCCGCTCCCGAAAATCCACGATGTAGGGAGAGGTAAAGGTCCCGACATGGTAGCCAGCAGCTGTAAAAATATGCTGAAGGTTATTAACCACCGAGCCCTTGCCGTTGGTACCCACCACATGAATGGCTTGTATATACTCTTGAGGATTGCCCAACTGGTCTAACATCCAGGCCATCCTCTGGATACCAGGCTTGATACCAAACTTTAAACGACTGTGAATCCAAGTTAGTGCTTCTTGATAATCCATTATTTCCCTTCTTTATAAGTCTAGGTTAGGCTTCATAAACCTATCTCTTGATAACCTCTACCAGTATAGCAGGCAAAAGCGAAAAATCCCGACCCTAGGTCAAGATTTCTAATTTTTCAATGAAAACCTTATGGTGCTCTGTCAATAAGACAAGCAAACTAAAGAAATCAGCTGACGATGTCGCTAGTGGCCTATCTCTGGCAAGGTCGTCTTGGAACTTTTTCGCATCAAGATAATCTGACCGACGACAAAGAGGCCAATAGCCAGCCAGATGAAAATCAGGCCATAGAGTTGACCTCGGCTGAGCTTCTCGCCGAAAATACTCAACGCAATCAAAAGTTGGATGGTCGGATTGAGGTACTGGATGAACCCAACCAGATTCAGGGGAGCTCGCTTGAGGCTCTCCGCATAGAGCAAGAGCGGAATAGCCGTGATAATGCCCGACAGAGCTAGGAGGATATCTTCCCATAAGCTATAGTCTGTCAGGGTCTCTTGACTGAAAAAGATCAGATAAATCAGCACAAAGGGCAAGATTGCCCCCGCCTCAAAGAGCATGGCCACATCACTAGATAGCTTGATTCCCTTTTTGAGGAGGCCATAAAAGCCAAAGGAAAAGGCCAGAATCAAGGCGATCAAAGGCAAATGCCCCGTCTGCCAAACCAAGACCCCTACTCCAACTGCCGCCACCAGAACCGCTAGAGTGGTCGCTGGTGTCAAACTCTCCTTGAGAATGATTAGAGCCAAAAGAACCGATACCAGTGGCATCATATAGTAGCCCAGACTGGACCCTGTCGCATGGCCATTGGCAATGGCATAAATATAGGTTAACCAGTTAATCGCAATGAGAAAGGCCGCACCGATAGCACGATAGAATTGCTTCTTGTCTAACCAGAGCTCCTTAAGTTCTCGGCCGTAGCGCTGACGATTGCTAGAAACCAACATATAAACCAGCATGGTCAAAGCCGTCCAAATAATCCGATAAGAAAATGTATTATAGGCATTTACCCCAGCCAGAAGTTTCCAATAGAGGGAGAGAAAGGCCCAGAGTAAATAGGCCGAAACGCCCAGCAAGAGGCCCTTTTGTGTTTTAGTCAAGGCCAACACCTTCTTTATCGACCGCCAAAACAAAGGTTTCGCCGTCAAGCTTCAACTTATCTAGAGCAACCTTTAGCGTCTCACCTTCCCCTTGTTGAACCAGGGTCATAACGGTTGGTCCAGCGCCTGATAAATAGGTTGCATAAGCGCCAGAAGTTTGAGCAAGCTCCTTAATCGGTGCAAATTCCTTGACCAATTTTTGTCGGTAGGCCTCATGGAAACGGTCCTTCTGGATGGCTTGTCCAGCTACTGTTAAGTCTCCCTTTAAAAGCCCCGCAATAGCGACATTAGCGATAGAGGATGCTACAACAGCCTCTTTATAGGCCATGGTAGAGGGCAAAACTCCCCGACTATCGCTGGTTTTCAACTGGTAATTAGGGATAAAAGCTACGAAATCACAGCTAGGAAAGTCAGCCACAAGGTGGGAAACTTGGCCATCCAAATAGGAAGCCACTACCAAATTACCAAAAATGGCTGGGGCAACATTGTCGGGATGCCCTTCGATTTTTGTTGCCAGATTGAGCTTTTCTTGGTCGGAAAGTTGTAAATTGGCCAATTGATTGGCTAACTCTATCCCTGCGACAATGACTGAACTGGAAGAACCCAGACCTCGAGCCAAGGGAATATCTGAAATCATCTTAAGCTGATGAGGGGCTAAATCAGGAGCAACTTCCAAGGCTGTCTTAATCAGGAGATTGTTGGCATCGCTAGGAATGTCCCCCAAATCGTGGATAACCTCCCAGTCAGAGGAGTCTTCAAGCACTTCGATGGTTAAATATTTGGACAGAGCCACCCCCATCGAGTCAAATCCCGGCCCAATATTGGCCGAAGTTGCTGGAACTGTAATTTTCATCTTAGTCTCCCAATACCTTAAAGCTGTTCAAAAGGGTGAAATCGCTCTGAGCTTCTAATTCAGCCTTGACGCGTTCCAACTGGGTCAAGCTAAGGGCGTGGGTCACGATGACAATTTTAGCTTGTTTTCCATCCCCTCTTTGTTGGAGGACTTGGGAGAAGGAAACATCCTGGCCGTTAAAAATTTCTGCCAAGCGCAGGATTTGTCCCTTCTTATCGGGCACACTGAGGGAGAAATAATAGCCAGACTTGACGTCGCTCGGGTTGGCTAATTGAGTCGGACGACTGAATTCATTGAAGGGTTTACCAACATTGCCATCAACAATCCGACGACCAATGCGAATAATATCGGCAACTACAGAAGTTGCAGTCGGCTTTTGACCTGCACCAGGACCATAGTACATGGATTGGCCGATGCCGATAGACTCCACAAAGACGGCATTCATGACCCCGTTAACGCTAGCCAGCGGGTGTTCCTTAGGGAGGAAGGTTGGGGAAACCTGAGCGGAAATACCTGAGGCTGTTTCCCTAACATCACCAACCAGCTTGATGACATAACCCAACTCTTGGGCGACAGCGACATCATCTGGAGTAATGGTCGAAATGCCTTGGTGGCTGACATCGTCAAAATCAATGGTCATACCAAAACCAAATTGGCTGAGAATAACGGCCTTGTAGGCTGCATCGATTCCTTCCACGTCATTGGTGGGATTACTTTCTGCATAACCCAGTTCTTGTGCGGTTTTCAGAGCATTTTCATAGGTCCAACCTTCATCAACCATCTTGGTCATCATAAAGTTAGAAGTCCCATTGAGAACACCCAAAATCCGAGTCACCTTGTCTGAGGTTAGAGAATTAGCCAGGGTTCGCAGTATTGGAATACCACCAGCTACCGCAGCTTCATAGTAGAAAGCCAGCCCCTTCTCTTGGGCAAGAGCAATGATTTCCTTGCCGTGAGTGGCAATCAAGTCCTTATTGGCAGAAACCACGTGTTTACCAGCCTCCAAAGCCTTGGTGATAAAGGTCTTGGCTGGTTCAATCCGCCCCATCAATTCAACCACAATGTCAATGTCAGGGTCTTGGACAATATCTTCAACATTGGTCACGAAGTTGTAGTCATGTCCAGCGGCTTGAAGACGATTTTTTTCGGCCTCATCCTTGACTAAGACCTTAGCAATCTCGAAATTATCCTTGGCAGCCGCCCCGATCTTATCGCCATTTTCCTTAAGCAAAAAAGGGATACCGCTAGCAACAGTCCCAAAACCAAATAATCCAATTTTTATTGCCATGTTTCTTACCTCGTTTACGAATAATATACGCCACCATTATAGCAAAATCCTTTAGATAATTACAGAAAATCCCGCCTTATGCTATAATTTAAGAAGAATTCACGAACGAAAAGGAAGATAACTATGGTATCTTGGACAGGATTTGCCCAAAAAAGCCCTCAAGAGCGCTGGCAGACTATTGAAAACAATCAAGCCCTCTCAGAGACTAGCCTGGAAAAACTAAAAAAAGAAGAACTCCTGCCTCTCGAGACAGCTAATCAAATGACCGAAAATCTCATTGGTCGACTGGCCCTGCCTATGAGCTTGGCTCCAGATTTCTTGATTAATGGCAAGATTTATAATCTCCCCATGGTGACCGAGGAACCTTCTGTCGTCGCTGCTGCTTCTTATGCCGCCAAACTCATAAAACGTTCGGGTGGTTTTAAGACCCGGGTTCACCAGCGACAAATGTTGGGGCAAGTTGCCCTGACTGGGCTCAGCGACTGGCATCCTGCCAAAGAGGCTATCTTAGCCCATAAGGAAGAGCTTCTGAGCCTAGCCAATCAGGCTCATCCTTCCATCGTCAAAAGAGGGGGCGGTGCTAGAGAGTTAACCTTGGAAGAAAAAGGAGACTTTCTCATTGTCTATCTCTCGGTGGACACCCAAGAAGCTATGGGGGCCAATATGGTTAATACCATGGTGGAAGCCTTGGCACCTAAGTTAGAAGAACTTTCAGGAGGCCAAAGCCTTATGGCCATTCTCTCCAACTATGCCACCCATAGTTTGGTGACAGCTACTTGCGCCCTCGACCTGCGCTTTCTCAGTCGCGACAAAAAGGAAGCTCAAAATCTTGTTAAAAAAATGGAGCAGGCATCGCAACTAGCTCAAATCGACCCCTATCGCGCCAGTACACACAATAAGGGCATTTTCAATGGTGTAGATGCCTTGGTTCTGGCTACAGGTAATGACTGGCGAGCTATCGAGGCAGGTGCTCATGCCTATGCTGCCGCTTCTGGCTCTTACCGTGGCCTCTCTCAATGGACTTATGATAAAGAGGCTGGGCAAATCAAGGGAGAACTAACTCTCCCCATGCCCATTGCAACCAAAGGAGGCTCAATCGGCCTCAACCCCAGCGTCCAAGTCGCCTTTGACCTCCTGGGTAATCCTGACGCCAAGACTCTAGCAGGTCTCATTGTCTCCCTGGGCTTGGCTCAAAACTTAGCCGCCCTTAAGGCCCTAGTTGGTAAAGGCATTCAGGCAGGCCACATGAAATTGCAGGCCAAGTCCTTAGCCCTACTGGCAGGCGCTTCTGAAAAAGAGGTCCCCAAACTGGTTCAGGAACTCCTATCAGCCCAACACCTCAACTTAGAAACTGCTCAAAAAATCCTGGCAAATCTAAGAAACGACCAAAAATAGACTAGTTTTAAAATGCTTGATTCCAAGAGCAAAGAAATCCTCTAAGCTTGGCCACACGCATAAAGAAAGACTTGAGTAATTTGACAACTCAAGTCTTTTTATCTCTTAAATTTTTTATTTTGAAATCGTATCAGCTATGGTCCTGGTATAGGCGATGGCCCCTTGATCGTTGGGGTGGGTCATATCTTCACTTAGGAGCTGGCTTTCCTTATCGTGGGAGACTCCGTACCAGTCGATGATATGTAGATTGTCATACTTCTGGTCTGCTTGACTTAAGACTTGATTAACATCATTGGTCCAGTAGTATTGGGATTTTTCTAGATTAATATTAATCCAATAGACCTGACGACCGCCAGCAGCCTGCATAACCTGATCAATCTGGTCCGCTGTCAAAGTACCGCCATTTTCATCTCGATTTATCCCAATACCAATGACCAAGGTATCCAAATCTGGATGGTTGGCGACTGCTTCTTGAACCATTTCTAGGGTATGCTGAGGTTTACGACCAATGGCCCCGTCAAAGAAGGCATTTGGGAAGACCTCGTGTAGGTCATCGTAGGTCATGGCAATCATAGAATCACCCAAGATAGCCACCTTCTTTTGATTAACAGTGTCGTACTCTTCTTGACTGATGCTATATTTACTAAGAATGGCGGGGTCCGCAGGAGTTCCTGGTGCTTGTTGAGCTTGGTTCTGCTCCTTCATCTTGGCTTGATTTTGCTTGAGTTGGTCGGTAATCTTGTTTTGGGCAGACGTTTTATCTGGTGCCGTAAAAACTAAGAAGAGGGCCCCTGCTACCGCCACAGAAACCAGCAGGGTGACAGGCCATTTGACCAAGGAAGACCAGGACTGACGCTTATCTTGGTAAAAGTCCTTAATCTGCTGCCAAGTTATTCGTCGCAGAGGTACTTCTACTAAGCGATAGGTGATTTCGGTCAAAATCACTACCAGAGCTAAAGCAATCAAGACCGATGGTAGAGACTTGGGATTGGGCAACTTGAGCTCAGCGAAGGTCAAAACAGGAATCTGCCAAAGATACATGCCATAGGAACGAGTTCCCAAATAGGAGGTTACAGGATTGGACAGCCACTTATTGGCTGCCAATTTGGGATGGACAATCAGAGCAATCAGAACACAACTGAGGAAGGAAAAGAGCCACATGCCTCCCCGATAGGTAAACCACTCTTGGTCAGGCAGGGCAAAGAAACAGATCACTAAAACAGCTAGACTTACGAGGGCCACGCCATTAAAGAGTTGCCGATCCCGCAGGGATAATTTAATTTTTTCAACCTTATCACTAGGATAGATGAAGGCTAGTGCCGCCCCCATAAGGATAGAAAAGAGCCTGGTATCTGTCCCGTAGTAGATCCGAGTGGGATCGACATGAGCCTTGTAGAGCAGGGACATTTCGACAAAGGACAGGAGCAAAATCAGATCCAGAACATTGAAGATGACAGTCCGATTCTTGCGAAAAATCCGCATGAGAACAATGATAATCAAAGGCCAAAAGAGATAAAATTGACCTTCGATGGACAGACTGTAAAAATGCTCAAAAGGGGCTTCTGCCAAGAGCTTGGCAAAATAAGAGCCACCCTTAGCAATCTGCCACCAGTTATTTACCGAGAAGATACTGGACAAAAAGACGTTCCGCATGCCATTGAGCAGATTTTTCTGGAAAAAGTACATGTAAATCGTACTCAAAAGCATGACGGCTATCATATTGGGATAGAGCCGCTTAAAACGCCGTAAGAGAAAGGCTTTGACATCAATCTTACCATTGGCTCCGTACTCTCTTAGGAGAAGGTCGGTAATCAAATAACCTGAAAGGACAAAAAAGAGAGCCACACCCAAGTAGCCACCCTTAAAAATCGAGGGATAAATATGATAAAAAATGACCGCCAAAAGACCAATGGTCCTCAGACCGTCAAAACCAGTAATATAACGCTTCTTCATGTCCTCATCCTTAAGTTTAAGCTTTGTCATCAAAATATAACATAAAATAGCCGACTAGGCAAATTGGGTGGCGGGAGAAGGTGAAAAGCCCCAGATTTCCATCTCTAGAGGAAGTCGCGGACACAAAAATTGATCCCAAAGGTCAGTTTTGGGGAATATGACTAGTCAATTCCAATCAGATCATTGCTAGGTTTTTGCAATCCTATTATGAAAGTCAGGCTCTGTCAGGTCATCATCAGATAATAGTGGACTGGCTTTTTCAGCCACTTCTAGCTTAAACAGGTCCTTCACCTTGATTATCCAGAGGGACCACCGACAAGGTCTTCCCTAAGCAAGCCAAGACTTTAAGAACAGTATCTATTTGTGGACTAGTTTTGCCAGTTTCCATTCTAGCAATGACTGGCTGACTAACACCGCTCATCTCTTCCAATTGTTTTTGAGTAATTCCCTTCTCCTTCCTAGCTCTAATCAATTCAACGATGATGGACGCCCTAATTTGGCTCTCTTTAATTTCTTCTTTTGAAAAAAGTTCCTTTTGGACGCTTGTCCAATCATGACCTAAAGCCGAATTATTCTCCATTTTCCAATCCTCTCTTTCTTAAATTATTTAACTCTCGCTTGGCTTGCTCACTCTCTCGTCGAGGTGTCTTTTGTGATTTTTTCATAAAATGATGAAGCAAGACAAAACTACCATCAAACCAGGTGACAAATAAAATTCAATCTCTTAAAGGACGAAGTTCCCAAATCACCCCTCTCAAGATGTCTGAGGACGGGAAGACCTGCAGCAGTTCCAACCTCCTGCAAAATATTAAGGTAATCAGAAATCTTATTCAATCTAATCCGACTATCCTTTCCCTTTTGTTGTGAAAGTTCTTTTAGGTAGTCTAAAACAGGTTCTTTGCCCCTTTTATCCTTGTAAAAATAAATTTGATACAAATTAAACCTCTTTCTATCATTATAACTCATAAGTTATAATCTGTAAATACTTTTGGGCTATACTCTTCGAAAATCAAAATTTTCCGTCGTTAACTCACCTTGCCGTACTTACTGAGGAAAGCGAGGCTTTCTGCATCTCCAGCCTCAAAAGGTCTCCCAGACCTTTTGAGCTGTCTTCAGTTCGTTGCCTCGGCTAATTTCGATTTTCATTGAGTATTATAATGCATTATCTTCCACTTATTTATTCGAAAAAAAGCTACCTTTCGGTAACTTTATTGACTTATTCATCACTCCCCAGCACCTGCTGGACAAAGTCCAGAGCTAGCTGATTGAAGACCTGCGGGTCCTTATTGGCGATGCTATGGCCGAAACCGTTTAGAGAAAGAAATTTTGCATTGGCTAGATAACGAGCGATTCTTCGAGAATGCCCCTGACGGATAAAATCTTTTTGGCCAACTAATACCAAACTTGGAACAGTCACGCCCCTCAAATCCTCAAATTTGATGGGGAGATTTCTGACCATGAGGCCGAAGCGTTGTTTGCGACGATTGACCTCTGGCTTAAAATGAAACCCTAGACTCAGCTCGAGATAGGTCAAGACCGAACCCAAGCGCAGCCACCACTTTTGTCCCCAGAAGGTCAGATTACCAGAATTGAGTAACATAGCCTTAACCCGCTCGGGGTAAAGGTGTTCAAAGACCAGAGCGTAATTGGCACCATCACTATGACCGATTAGGATAGCCTGCCTGATGGCCAACTGGTCCAAGACCTCTGCCAAATCCTTGGCCATTTCCTCAAAAGTCAGATGAAGCTGACCTAGTCCAGATTTTCCGTGGGCCCGACTATCCACCATGATGACCTGATACTTCTTTGCAAAGTCTTCAAGCTGGCCAGCAAAGTATTTGCTAGAGTTGCCATTCCCGTGAAGAAAGACAATCGGATAGCCCTGACCAGCCATTTTGACATAAATCTCTTGACCATCTCGCATGGTCAGGAATTTTTCTTGGATTGCTACCATAGATTTATAAAAGACGACCCTGTGTCGCCCACTTCCTTTCACCTAGTCTTAAAAAACGCCGGGGAAATTACTGTCCTCAACAGGAGTAATGACAGGCTTGCCATCCTTATCCAGCAAGGGAATCATTCTACCATTATAACCAGAGACGTGCCAGAGGTAATTAACACCAGTTTCCTTGACTAACTAAATTTCCATTCCTGTTCGACCTTCTGAAAAAACTTTTCAAAGCGTAAATCCTTTTTGGTTCGCATCATCTTTCGACCTCTTCTTTAATTATCTTTGCCATTATTGCAGATCGTTATTACCCTAGAAAGCTGGAACTGGTAAAGACGGTCTTGTGCTCAATTCTCCTACAGATGCTTACTGGCCTCGCGAACACTGAGTTTTACCATTTGCCCTTCATGTTGTTGGAGGAAGTTCCTCACCCAATCGGGATTAGTCCTGGCATAGTCCCGCAGGGCCCAGCCAATGGCCTTATTGATGAAAAATTCGTCGCTACCTAGGCAGTTGACAATAATTTCGGCCAGCAGATCTGTATCTGTCTGCCCCTTTAGCCCAAGTTGATGTTCAATAGCTGTCCGCCTAATCCAGATATTATCATTTTTGGACCAAGCCAGCATCAAGGGTTTGATGCGTTCATCCCTAGTGCCCAGAGACCCTAACAGCTTGGTCAAAAAGTCAATGGTATCCCACCAAGACTTGGTTAAGACGTAGTCCTTAATCTTGACTACATCCTCATAGACCAGATAGTCCTGCATCCTCAGCAAATAATCATAGGCTAGGTATTGAAACTCCCGATGGGGATCGGCGTAACAGGCATCCAGGAATTCCCAGTCAATAGCCTTGATCTTCTTCTCCGCCTTTAAAAAATCGGCGTAAATTTTCCGCCTCTGTGGTGTCGGAATCCCGTAGAACTCAAATTGATTTTTCTGATAGGCCGCCATGGCGACTGCCCTCTCTTTATCAGCCTGAGCCTCAAAGAGGGACTTTAGCTTGAGATATTTTGACATCTTGATTAGTCTGTACTTTCTATTTTTACCTTCTGCTCATTTATAGGTTTCATAAAATTAAACTTCACCTATTTCTCGCTAATAAATTTACTAGCCAGTTTATAAACTTGCTTGATTGCTTTACTGTCTAATTTCCAGCTGTCCAGCTCCCTTTTAATCAGTTGAGGGTGCTTCTTACTGATATCTCTCAAAGCATTTCCAACTGACTTTCTAACGTAATCACTTTCATCTTCTTTTAAATTTGCTACTCGTCTGATAGCTTGGGCTGGATTTTCTTTGAAATATGGTCTGCTTGTCCAGATCCTCAGTCCTTCTGTAACCGCTCTTCTGGTATTAGGATTGCTATGTTTTAACCAGTCATCAATAGTTGGAAGAGCCGCTTCATAGCCAGTCCTCTTGCAAAACTCATCAAAAGCCTTGGCTAACACTTCTTGAACCCTCCAATTATCGTCCTTGGAAACCTCATCTCGCATAAATTCTAAAATGCTTTTATCTACTGATAAATAACCAAAAAGGAATAGCGCATACATTCTTACTTGATAGCTATCAGACCTATAAGCTAGAAAGGCTAATGCTCTAATATAATCAACATTATTGGATTTATAATCTGCAAGGGCTCGTTTTTCTTCCTTTTTGAAGCCATTTTCTATCAAAGAAAACTCTTTTTCTAACTTTAAAATATACTCATTCATAAAAACCAACTCCCTCACTAATTTCATATAGAGAGAATCCCTAAAAATTGAGCTTCATTGAGCTATCACTTTCTCTAATATTTGATTCGCAATTGCAATTTGTCTATTTCTCTCTTCTTCAACCTTTTCCATAGTGTCGGGAAATAATAGATTCATGACCTTAATTGCATAATCAGAGGATACAACTGCATGCCCTCTCATGTGGCCAGTTGCAATTGCCTGCACAAACACTCTACCTGCATATCTGCTGATATCATTGATTGATTTTTGCGAGAGTGTATTTACCTTAAAAACCACCTGACGCAACTTATAGGCACTGGTGTTCCCATCAAGACGAGCTTGGAAAACTTGAGAGCTTTCCGCTATAATTCCCTCTTTCAGTTTATCATCCGCAATATCAATCAATGGTATATATTTTCTTGCATTTTCAAATGCCCATTTAGCTACGTACTGAGGGAGTTTCTCTAAAATAATTTCCAGATCCTTTCTTTTGTCTTTTATATCCTGAATCCTTATCTTATATCTTGAAGGAATTTCAGACTTCCCTTCAATAAATTTTTGTTGCTCAAAGCTATTACATGAATACTCTATTGAATTCATATCGTTTACTCCTACAGTTTCATATCACACTTACTTTACTATTTCTTCGGCTTAGGCAATTCCTCAAACATTGCATTAAATAAACCTGTTAAAAAAGCTCTATTATCAACATCCTCTACCAAAAGCATTTCTTTTGCCCCAGCATAAGGTAGTTCATATTTTGCATTCGGCATATAGTTTTTCGCAGATTGAAGGGGCTTTACCAGAAATCTATTATCATAAATACCACCAACAATTTTCCCTTGATAATAAATGATGTACTCTCCCATCATCATCCGATAAGTGATGCCATCCAATTCAGCTAACTGTTCCAAAATAAAATCTAAGTATTCTTTGCTTGAAGCCATAAGTCGCCTCCCTACATACTACATAAAATCCAATTAAAGTGACCTTATAATTCCTTAACCATAATATAATCCTCCTTATCAGATAGGGATGTAAATCCTAATTTTCTGTACAGGTTTAAGGCAGGATTAGCTTTTTGAACATCTACAGCATTAAGGCCGTCCCAAGCCCATGACCCCTATAGTCTTTAAAAAGAGATATGGCTAATGACGGCGTTTGATCATCTACATGACCGTAATCATTGATTATTCTGGTCCAAACGGCCCCGACTATTTTTCCATCCACTTCTGCAACTAGGCAAGTATCAGCCAATTGGCTGCCAAAATCTCTGATATAGAGCTGGAGTTCTGGGCGCTCAATAATTTCCTTATCTGGCCTTTCTTGGCCAGCTGGAATAAAAATAGCTTCATAAAGAAAATCGTCCAATAGAGAAAGTTCGCTATCCTTTATAGTTCTTATCATTGATTTCATAGTTATTTCCCCATTTTCCAATCTTTGGTTTACTTCCTTGAATAATGAGCGATAGTCATGCCCACCAGCATACCAACAACCGTGGCTAGTCCTATATTAATCCGCAAGCCTGCTCCTAAGGCTGCACCAATGCTCATCCCAAGCAGGATACCAACAGATAAATGGTTTTGTCCAGCTTGGTCTCCGTTCGCTTGCTCTTGGAATGACCATTTTTTAGCCAGATAAATCGCCAGAATGACTAATAAGACCATCAAGACAAAGGGCAGAAAAATTTTTACCATCGCCATCTGACTGACCTCCTTAAACAAATTTTTCCTAAATCTATTATAACAAAAGGCAAGTTTACCCAAGTTTAGGAAACTGTACTTTAACCAATAATAGGTGGACAGTTTTTTCTTGACACAGGTTTATTATAAAAGTATAATCTAGTTATCAAGACTAGATAATAGAAAGTAGTTAAACTGATGACAAAGACTTATCCAAAATGGGCTGACTTGCCACAATTAGATTTGTATCTAGACCAGGTTCTTCTCTATGTCAACCAGGTCAACCAACCTCTGGCAACGCCAGGCGATAAGGGCCTGACCGCTTCCATGATTAACAATTATGTTAAGCACGGTCTCCTTGAAAAGCCAGTCAAGAAGAAATACAGTCGCAAGCAGCTGGCTCGCTTGATTGCCATTACGACTTTCAAGCCAGTCTTTTCCATTCAGGAAATTAGTCAGATTTTAGAACGGCTAACGGCTAATAATCAATCTCAGGCTTGCTATGATGCCTTTGTCGCCTGTATGAACGAAGAGCAGGGACAGGAAATTCCCGAATTGATTACCTCGGCCTGCCAGACTCTCAAGCTCTACCACTACACCCACAAACTTGCTCAAAATCTTCAAGGAGGACACCATGAACACCGCAACTCTAAAGCTCAGTAAACAACTAACCTTTGGTGAAGAGGTGGCTAATGCGGTCACCCATGCCGTTGGCTCCGTCGCCATGTTGGTTCTTCTACCTATTACAGCTTCCTACAGCTACCAAATCTTTGGTCTCAAGGCGGCTGTCAGCATGTCGGTCTTCGTCATCAGCCTTTTTCTCATGTTCATGTCCTCTACTGTTTACCACTCTATGCAGTATGCTTCCCCGCAGAAATATGTCCTGCGGATTATCGACCACAGCATGATTTATATTGCCATCGCTGGCTCTTACACGCCTGTGGCTCTGTCCTTGGTCGGTGGTTGGTTAGGCTATCTGATTATTGTCCTCCAATGGGGGACGACTATCTTTGGCATTCTCTATAAAATTTTCGCCAAGAAAATTAACGAGAAATTCAGCCTTTTCCTTTATCTGCTCATGGGCTGGCTGGTTATTTTCATTATTCCAGCCATCGTCACCAAGACTGGACCAGTTTTCTGGAGCCTCATGCTGGCTGGAGGGCTCTCCTATACCATCGGTGCCTTCTTCTATTCCCGCAAGCGACCTTATGACCATATGATTTGGCACCTCTTCATCCTACTGGCTTCAGCCCTGCAATATATTGCCATTGTTTATTGCATGCTTTAAACCAGAGCCAGAGTGACTAGTCGCCTCAATCCAGTTCTAAATAATTCCTAACACAAAAGAGCTAGCGGTAATCGTTAGCTCTTTTCTATATATAATTCAAGCTTCCTCGTAGGCCGACCAGTCAAAATTGATAAAGGTTGGAAAGAGGTCACCGTAGGTCCCTTGGAAGCCAAGGTCCTTTCCCTTGTAGATCACACTCTTGATGGGATAGTATTCTGGTAGAGTTGAGCAACCCATCAGAACGCGAATAAAATCGTTGGGATTTTCAAAAGTCTGCCGACGCTCAATATCGTAAGCGTCTGTATAGGTCATTTCAATCATGACATCATCTCCTTTACCCCTAGTCTATGCCTTTTTAGCCCCTAGGTCAAAGATTTGGACTGATTCTCCTGCTAGCATTGCCAATCAAGATTTTTCATCTCTTAGATTGCCTATCTGAGCTCTTGTAAAATTTTCGGAGAGCTGTCAGTCAGTAGTCCAATTTGCCTGGGCCAATTTACCGTAGAGGAGATAATCAACCTTCTTGAGGTCGTCGATGGTGCGAGAGTTAAGAGCACACATCAGCAAGCGCAAATCATCCTTCCAGCCTTCTACAATGGCAATGACTTTCTCGACGGGGTAGCGCTCTACCAGCTCCAACATGGTCCGAGAAAGCCCGACAGCCTTGGCACCTAAAACCAGGGCCTTAACCATATCTAGGGGATTTCTGACACCACCGCTGGCTAGGATTTCAGCTTCTTCTTTGAGCCCCCCTAGATTTAGAAGGGTTTGGACGGTCGATTGCCCCCAATTATTGAGATAGGAACGGTCTCGCTCGCTTCGCTGATTTTCAATATAGGCAAAGCTGGTCCCGCCACGCCCGGAAATATCGAAGGTCTTGATACCAAGCTCAAGTCCTGTTTGAACGGTTTTCTTGTCCATACCAAAGCCGACCTCCTTGAGAATAACAGGGACAGAAATCTTTTGAGCGTAATCGGCTAGGTGGCTAGGCCAATTCTTAAATTCTCGTTCTCCCTCTGGCATGAGCAATTCCTGCATGAGATTAACGTGAGCCTGCAAAAGCAAAGGTTGCAGGTCCTCCACGACTCTTTGTCCCAAGTCAACTGGTTTGTCAAGCCCGATATTGGTCCCCAGTAATACATTGGGAGCCACCAAGCGAACGTCATAAGAGTCATCCTCAGGATTTTTGAGGGCTGGACTATAGGAGCCAGTAATGAACAGCAGACCACAGCTCTCCGCTACCTGAGCCAGTTTTTGATTGACAGCCTTGGCCTTGGCGGAACCACCGGTCATGGCATTGATATAAAAAGGAAAGTCCCAGTCTCGACCGGCAAAATGAGTTTTCAGCTCAATATCTGCCAAGTCATACTTGGGCAAAGAGGACTGAATCAACTCCACTTCGTCAAAACTATTGTAGGGGGATTGGTAGGCTAGGGCGTGCTTGATATGCTGGTCTTTTCGAGAGCTCATAAACTTCCTTGGCGAAATAGTAGTTCAATATCAGCCTTTCGCCACCTTTCTATAATTTCTTGACTGTGGACAGGGTTAAATGATAGGGCAATACCACAATCACCACCACCAGAACCCGAGGACTTGGCGATGGCATCCAGCCCCTCAACGGCAGCCTCTAAATCCAGAAGTTCCTTGGTATAAATAGCTGGATGCAAGTCCTTGAGTAGCCTGCTGACCTCTAGCAGGGAAGACTTGATCAGTTCTTTATCGCCAGTCTTCAGTCCTCTGGCTATTGCCTCAACTGCTACTTGTGTTGGCTCTAAAAAATCTGGACCAATAGCTGACTTGACTTGCACAATCATTTCTTTAGAAATAGCAGGTTGGCCTGTCCAACCGACTAGAAAGTCAAAATCCAGGGCTGGCTCAATGGGCTCAATCTGATAGCCCCAATCCCTTGCCAAAACCTGGGACAGTCCTTCTTCTGCTATCCAAGTCCTGACCTGCTCTCTGTCAAAGGCCCTGTAGAGAACTAAGTCTTCATAGGCAATACAGGCCAGATCTCCCATGGAGCCATTGTCCCCACGCTTAAGTAGAGTATAGCTAGCCAACTTAAAAATGAAATCAGCTGTCCAGTCCTGCTGGTAAAAACTAGCCAAGGCCTTGACCACTAGGACAGTAACACTACCGCTGGAGCCGATACCAAACTTCTTGCCATCTTTTTCTAGCTTGCCGGTGATAGACAGACGAAAGGGACGGAGCTTGAGTCCCTGACCCTTAATAAAGTCATGAACAACTGCAATAGTTTCCTGAATCAGACTGTAGCTATCATCTGCTTCCAAACCGACCTCGTAGTCAAACATATCCGAATAGAGCTGATAGCTTAAAGCAGGTTCAATCTGTCCTGACAGATAAATAGGAATATTTTTTATCAGGGCCTGCTGCCCCGGCGTAAGAATGGCGTATTCACCAGCTAGATAGAGCTTGCCGCCAGTTTTAACAAGATGCTTAGTCATGGGCTGGATCCTTGGTTTTAGAGACAATGGTGCGATAATGCTGCCCCAAAATTTGAGCCAGCTTCTCCAAATCCTTGGTCTGACAGAGAACCTTGACATTAGGGCCAGCATCCATGGTGAAATAACAGTCATACCCTTGTTCACGCAGGTTTCTAACAAAATCCATAGCCTGATAGGATTCTTCTGTCAAATAAGAAAAAGGCGGATGGGCTGATCGTGTTGTCGCATGCATTCTCAGAGCGTTTTCTTCAGCCAATTGGCCAACCTTAGCAAAATCATTAGCAGCCAGATAGCCCAGCATAGCCTTATAATCAAAGACCGACTGCTCTACCCAATCCTGAAAATCGCTCGAAGTCTCTGCACAACGTTTCATTCCTTCTCGGCTGGAAATAGTCTTGGGCTGATCATTGAGCACCAGCATAATCATGGCCAAATCCAAATCAGTCTTGACCTGATAAATCTCACCTGAGTCCTTGTCCCAAGCGGACAGCGGACCGAAGAAGGACCGTGCCGAGGAGCCAGAGGCAAACTTGGCATACTGGGTCAGTTCTTTTTGATTAAGACCAAAGTCAAAGAGCTGATTGCAGGCCTTAACTAGGGCCGACAGACCGCTAGAACTAGAGGAGAGACCAGCTGCTGTTGGCATATTGTTGCTGGTTTCAATCTTGACAAAAGGTTGACCTTCCTTGCGGAAAAAATCAATAATCGTCGTCATCTTAGCGTGTTCCTGCGGGCTTTGCAGGACACCGTCGATATAAAATTCATCGCCTCGAGCTTCCTCAGGTAAAAAGGACAGGTCGGTCTTGGTGTACATATTTTCCAGGGTCAGAGAGATACTACTGGTCGCTGGAATCATCTTCTTGGCATCAGCCTTGCCCCAATACTTGACAATGGCAATGTTAGCATAGGATTTGACACTTACAGATTTTCTATCCACGTGTTAACGGCTCCTTCTTTTTCGAGCTCTGTAGCCAGAGTCACGGCTTCTTCTTGATGACGGCAGAGGGCAATGATGCAACCGCCTAGACCACCACCGGACATCTTAGCTCCCAAGGCCCCTTGAGCCTGGGCAACACCTACTAAATGATTGGCTTCTGGACTGGAGACACCCAGCTGATTTAATTCATGATGGGCTTGGCTCATGGCCTGACCCACGATGAGGAGATCTTTGGCTAAAATTCCGATTTCGATGGTATTAGCTAGCTTACCCAAGCGGTGTAGATAGGGCAAAGCCTTCTCTTCTAGGTTACGGACCTTGGCCACTGCTTCTCGCGTATGTCCATGAATACCTGTATCGGCAATGACCAGACAAGCCCCTAGGTCCATGGCCATCTCTGAAAAACCGAGATTGCGAATGAACTTAATGGCGGTGTCACTGAGGCAGGTCTTGGCATCAAGACCGCTGGGATTTTCATGGGCAATGATTTCCGCCTGATTGGCCAGCATCTCCAAGTCTGGTAAGGTCAAAGATTGCTCAAAATAGTCAAAGACCGCCCGAATGGCTGCAATAGCCACAGCTACTGAGGATCCCATACCTCTTTTGGCAGGAACATTGGACTCAATTTGAACGGAAATTTTTTCATCTGCCTTATCCAAAAATTCCAAGGCAGCAAAAACCGCTGTCGATAGGGGATCAGCGATGTCAATTTCCAAGGCTTGGTCTGAGGACTGGACCTGACAGACCACCTCAATATTTTTTAGGGGCAGGGCAATGGCTGAGTAGCCGTAGACTACCGAATGTTCCCCGATGAGAATAATCTTGCTATGGGCCCTTCCGATTCCGATTTTCTGCGTCATCATCACTTTCTTTCTTATATTCCTCTAATATTTTAGCTTAAAATAGCAAAAAAAGCGACCTCAAGCCCTAAAAAACTTCGGTCGCAAGGAGGATTTTCTCTTATTGCTTGGACTTGCTTCTTTAACTTTCTTCCCTTGACTCTCATTAACAGCAAAAGCTAGGGCCAGGCCAGTATAATGGTGGTCAGAAAGGAATGTATGAATCTATGAATAATCATCAAAAAGCAAGAAGCCTGTGCTTGACTAATGGAATCTTAGGCATAGCTGGTGGGGTGCTCATTTTTCTTGCCACCTTCATCTTTGTCCTAGCCTATGCTATTGATGCCAGCTATGACGGCCGAGTAGCCTCCGTCTTGACCTATGTTTTCTATACCTGCCTGAAACTGGCCATCCTTATCCTCGGTATTGTCAGTCTGGTCTATTATAAGGAGACCCCCCGTCTCAATGTTGCTCCCCATGTCCTTTTTATCGTCGGTGGAGCAATCTCCCTCATTCTTTTTTTGGTTGGATTGGCGGTATCCTAGCCATCGTGGGTGGCTCCCTCTACCTTGCTAACCTGAAAAATTTTGACCGACCGCCATTCGGACAATTTTAGTTTAACTTCATTGGCTTTAAAAAGCTTGCCCTGTTTGAAAGGTCAAGCTTTTTTGAATGCTTACATTATGGAGAAATTTCTCTAAAGACTTTTACAGGAGGAAAACTTACCAAAGACTAGTTATTTTTCGCCATAATACTCCAGCAACTTAAGGGCTGATTCGACAAAATAATTGACGGCGACTGGTAGGGCTTCGTCCTTGACGACAAAGTCATCGTGGTGCCAATCGGGAGCGCCCTCATCCCCGTTTGAGCCGACAAAGGCAAAGACACCTGGGATTTGTCCTTGAAAGGCCGCAAAGTCTTCACCACCCGTTGATGGCAGGGTGTCAACCACCTCGGCAAAGGACTTGGAATTCTCAAAGATGATTGGGGTGATGGTCTTGTCATTGAAGGTAACGCTAGGCGAATTGCCCCACTTAATGGTGACATCTGCTCCAAATTGCTCAGCCGTTGTTCTAACAAGACGCTCGAACTTTTCAATAACATCTAGGCGAACCTGAGGGTCAAAAGTGCGAATGGTCCCTTCAAAGAAGCCCTTGGCTGGCAAGACATTCCAGGTTGTTCCGACATCAATATGAGTCACAGAGAGGACAGCAGATTCAAAGGGTGAGACGGTCCGAGCGACGATGGCTTGAAGGTTGTTGACAATGGTAGTAACAGTCAAGACCGTATCCACGCCCAAGTCAGGTCTAGCAGCATGAGAGGAAACGCCTTGAACGGTCACTTCAAACTGCTCAACACCTGCCATGATAGCACCGGATTTAAGTCCTAATTGACCTGGTTTGAGGTGAGGATAATTATGGTAGCCCACAATGGCTGACACCCCTTCCAGACCTCCGGCTTCAATGACCTGATAACCGCCTTGGAAATTTTCTTCGGCAGGTTGAAAGATTAGGCGAACAGTTCCTTGCAATTCATCTTCCCGATTTTTCAAAAGTTCAGCCGCTCCCAGCAGGCTGGTTTGATGGAAGTCATGACCACAGGCGTGCATGGCTCCATTAGTGCTAGCATAGTCCAGACCAGTCTTTTCTCGAATAGGCAGGGCATCGATGTCTGCTCGCAGGGCAATAATAGGATTGCCTGAACCAATTTCCGCAATTAGTCCTGTTTTCAAGGGGTAGTTGAGGGTCTCAATTCCCAAGTCTGCCAAGTAGGATTTGAGAAAAGCTGTGGTTTCAAATTCCTGCTCGGAAACTTCCGGATGGGCGTGAATATAGTGACGTGTCTTGGCTAATTTTTCATAAAAACCTGATGACATAAGCATTCCTCCTTGCTAGTCTTGTCCAAATGCTGGACTTTAAACTTAGTAATATCTTATCATCAGCCCGACAGCTTGCCTAATCTAAATATTTTATGCTCGGTCATAAGAATTTCTTATAGGGCAGCAAATCCAGTTTTTGACGGTACAAGCCCACGAACGGATACTGAACAAAAAGCACTAGAAAATTTCCACAAATCTTATTCACTGAAGCACCAAACTGGGTAAAAAAAGAAGCGCACTGGCACTTCTTTTTTAGGCTCTTTTATCAGACATAAACCAGATGGTCATTCTTACTGTCTGGTTGGAATTAGTCAGGGATATAGAATACTTCCAATGGGGGTTTTCCCAGGAAGTTTAACTACCAATCAATAACTTACTTGATTGTTAATCAAGTAAAAACTTTTGCTCAGGTGTTTTGGAGAGGTAGCGCCGATTGTTGGGTTGTGACCATTGGGCATCAAAATCAATGTCGTCCGCAAAGCGGGAATTGAAATCGACGAAGAGCTTCTCCTTCTTGGTATCCCAGCCACGGGCAATATCGTGGAAGTAGGTATTGTTCTTAAAGGCAGGGATTTCATAGAGGTCTCTCGCATAGCCCCAGATATTGGGATAGTCAACAATCCGATTCTTGATAGGGCCCAGATTGCGATAATAATGGGTATCAAAGCGAGCCAGAGTCACATAGAGTCTGACATCGGAGTCGGTCACATAGTCCCCGAAAAGGAAGCGTTGCGTAGCTAGGCGTTTTTCGATAATGTCTAGCGTATTGTAAAAGTCATCAAAGGATTCCTGGTAGGCAACCAGGGATTGGGCGAACATCATCCGATAGACCCCATTATTAACAAAGGGAAAGAGAACCTGGTCGTTGAAATGATCAATATCCTCCCTAAACTCTTCTGGGTAGAGATTTGGAGCATCTGGCTTTTGGAAAGGCTTGAAGGCCACTTCGAAATAATTGGTCAGACGGTGGTAATCATTATTGACAACCTCTTGCTTGTCCACATCAATCAGAGCTGGAACCGTTGTCCGACCTGTATAGTCAGGGTCTGCCCGATAGTAAAATTCAGCCAAGTATTCAGCACCCGTGACAGGGTCCTTGCCATCAGGTTCATAGGCAAATTCCCAGCCATATTTACGGCGTTCGGGATCTTCGGTATGACCCACCTGGTTGACAGAGATGACATCTTCCAAACCTAGGAGTTCACGCACGATTGAAGCCCGATTTGACCAGTGGCAACCCCGTGCCCAGAAGAGGCGGTACTTACCAGCCTGGACCTTGAGGTCATCGGGGTCATCTCCAAAGGGACGGGTGAAACGGTTGGGTTGCCGTTGGAAGGCTCCCCGTTCATCAATTTCCGTCTTGGTTTCAACGGGACGAATTTTTAGGGTAACTGGTTTAATATCTTTCTTAGCATTTGTCATAGTTATGACCTCTTTCTAGTAATAAGTTCTGCTGGCACGGTCTTGGGGCTCTAACCATTCGTTGGTATCAGGGCCTTTAGGCAGAATCTGATGGGGATTGTCAATAGCACTCAGATGATAGTGTTTTTTGATATGGTCAAAATGAGTGGTCTCTCTGAAGGCAGGGATGCTGTAAAGATCCCTTGCATAGGCCCAAAGATTAGGAAAATCAACCAGCCGATTGCGATTACAGCGAAAACCATTGTAATAGGTGGCATCAAAGCGGGCTAGGCTGACATAGAGACGAATATCCGTGTCCCTAATCTGGTCGCCAAAGAGAAAGCGGGAATGAGCTAGACGCTCTTCAAGTTCATCTAGGCGAGCAAAGAGCCTGTCATAAGCCGTCTCATAGGCTGCCTGACTCCCAGCAAAACCAGCCTTATAAACCCCATTATTAATATCTTGGAAAATAAGCTCGTTTAGCTGATCTATCTCGGGAGCCAAGTCATCAGGATAGAGGTCTGGGGCTCCCTCTTTATGTAGTGGTTGCCAGTCAGTCTCCCAAATCTTGAGCAGGTTGTAAAAATCATTATTAACCAGCTGACCAGTCTTGAGATCTACGACTGCTGGAACTGTAAAACGCCCCTGATAATCAGGCTGGGTCTTGAGATAAATCTCACTTAAATAATGAATCCCTAGAATAGGGTCCTTGCCATCAGGGTCTAGGGTGAAGGCCCAGTCGGTTCGGTCCACATCGGTCGGTCGAATGGGATCAACAACCCCAATGCTAACAGCATCTTCTAGCCCCAAGAGTTTGAGGGCAATCAACTGCCGATGAGCCCAGGGACAGGCATAGGAAACTAGGAGACGATAGCGCCCCTTCTCAACAGGTAACTGCTCGGAACCTGATCCAAAAGGGGTAAGAAACTTAGTTTTCTGGCGACGGAAATTTCCATCTTTATCAACTTCATTAGCAACAAAACTAGTTGGCATAGAATCCCCTCCCTGACTTTCCTAAAATCTGGTCTGGCAGTAATTGGGGCACATCCTGGGCATAGCCCATGGCTTGTAATTCTTCTAGGGTATAGGCCAACCAGGCTTGGTCAAGCTCTTCTTCTCCTGCTTGTCTAAACAATTTCTTCAAAAAACGCATCCTAGTACCTCCCAATCTCACTTTCAAAGCGGTAGCCCTCTGGTAAAAAGAAGCCCTCATCTTCCATCCACTGCTTGCCTTCAGGACTGCTATGCTCAAAATGGGTAAAGGCTGTCTTACTGCGACGAAAACCATATTTCTCATAGAGTTTAAGGGTTTGCGGATGGGTGTAGAGAATGACATTGATACCCTGGAGGCGCTCCAAAAGGCCTGTAATAATTGCATTGCCGACACCTTGACCTTGGTAGTCAGGGTCAACAGCTACATTGTAGATAGAGCCCTGGGAAACGAAATCCGTCAGGGCCCGTCCGACACCGACCACCTTTGATTTATCCTTGACAAAAATTGTCAGGTCGCTATTTTTAAAGGCCTTTTCATGCTCCTGGCTGGTGCCTGACTTGCTGAGGCCAGCCCGTTGCAAAACAGAAGTTACTTGCTCATAGTCAACCTTTTGGGGGTCCCATTCAATCTCATAAGAAAAAGTCATAAGTCCCCCTCCTACTTATGGCTTGGGGAGTAGTCCGAACCAAAGTATTTCTCATTAATCTTCTTGGAGGTGCCGTCCTCCACGACTTCCTTGAGAGCCTTGTTGACATCCTTTTGCAGTTGCTCCTGGTCCTTGGAGAAGACAAAGTAACTGTAGGGCTCCGACAGGAGTTCTTTCTGCAAGTTACCTGTTACAGGCTTACCAACCAGCTTAAGTCCCTGCTCCTTTTGATAGTATTCAAACATAGGTTTATCCATCAGCAAGAAATCATATTTGCCAGATTCAACTCCCTGCAGTTGGCTGGTCAAATCTTCTTCGGTGTAATTGAGGTCAATCTTCTTGTCGGGATGTTTCTTGTTAAATTCTTCAATGGCCGTTGAGGTATTGACACCAGTCGAGCCGACAGTGGAATGGCCTGCTAGGTCATCCCAGGAATCAGCCTTCTTGGCCTCCTTATTATCGGACTTGTAGATAACCACATAAGAATTCTTGAACATGGGGTCAGAGAAAAGATAGTTCTTGACTCGTTCAGGGTTCTTGGCAATATTGTTGACCCCCATTTGGTAGCGACCAGAATTGAGACCAGAGAATATGGAATCAAATTCGGTCTTTTCCAATTTCAACTTATATTGGGGCAACTTTTTAAAGACTGCCCTGAGTAGTTCAATATTTTGACCGGTTAGCTGATCCTTGTCATCCACATAGGTAAAGGGCTTAGGACCACCCGAGGTCGCCACGGTCACCACGGTTTGCTTCTGCTTTTCTTTGGACTTCGTTCCATTAAAGAAGACTAGAACCAGCAGGGCCAATCCTAGGACTACTAGAGCTGAAATCGCGATTATCCACTTCTTTTTAGCTGTCATCCTACTACCAACTTCCTAATTAATGATTTCTCCCATCTTACCGCAATCCAGCAGGCTTGAAAAATCACTATTTTTTATGGTCGGCTATAAAGACAATTTATGGAGCATGTTCCCACCCACTGAATACGATGAATTGACGAAAACACAGGGCCACCTGCAAGTAAGCGGTACGGCTTGCTAGTATAGATTCATATTCGAATTTTAGCTTGGTAAAAAAGTTAGATTGGGGCGCCGGACCTACTGCCAATTAGCTCGCTGACTTAAACCTTACTCAGACGCAAAAAAACTTCCAGTAGCAAGGCACTGGAAGCTGGGAAAATTTTGATTTTCGAAGAGTATTAACTTCTGGTCACTCGGTCCTCTAAGACTAGGGTCATAAGGACATAGCCGATCCAGGAAGTTCTAGAATAGGAAATATAGCGCTGGTCCCAAAGTGGGGTGAATTTTTCCTTATAGCGATAAAGACCTTCAAAGGAGTAAAAATGACTACCAAAATGATAGACCAGATAGGCCAAACGCTCTTGAATAAAGCTTTCCTCGACCTGACCAACTCCTGATAGGGGAGCCATGCCCAAGTCGAAATAACCGATACCTTGGTCTCGGAAATAGACAAAGAGGGAAATAAAGAGGTAGTCCATGACCCCGTTTGGAATGGCCTCCTTGTCATAGCGCATCATATCAATGGAAGCGATATTTTCCTGATAATTAGGCATGACATTGGCAAAGGCCACCAGTTTGCCCTCCTGATTGCGAACGACTGCCAGAGCAGCCTCCTGCAAGTAGGCCTGGTCAAAATAACCTAGTGAGAAACCCTTTTCAGATCGACCGTCCAGCCAGATGTCAGAAACGGCCTTGACTTCCGCCAAAAGCTCAGGACCATGGGGGCTGACCAAGACTTCAAAGCTAAAGCCATCCTTCTCCACCCGATTGAGGGCATTGCGGAAAGGCTTGTATTTATTGCCCTTGAGGGTGAATTTTTCCAAATCCACTAGGGCGTTTTCCCCCACCTTCATAAATTCAAAGCCGAATTCATGCAGGTAAAGGGTCATCTTTTGACCGATACTATAGAAAATCAAGTCGTAATCCAGCCGGTCGGCCTCATCAATGAAATAAGCAATCGCTTCTTCCACATCCGCTTGGTTACCAGCAGGTTGGCCCATCACCAGACATTTGTTGTTGCGGATAGCGAATTGAAAGGCAACCCGGTCTTCGCCTTCCTTTTGATACCAGAAGAGTCGTTTGTCACCTAGAAAAGCAAGTGCGCTATCCCCTTGACCACCATAGGTTTCCAGGAGCTTACGGTAGCGGTCAGCCTGGAAGGGCGTGCCCAACTTAACCTTGCGCCCTTGAACAATCCGCATCAAAATCCAGTAAGAGACCGTGATAATCACCGTAATGATTAAAACGATTTTCCGCGTTAGGAGGTAGCTTTCTGGACTGATGGGTTTATGCCGCTCCACGAGTTCATGGAGCTCATGGGCCCGAACAGGGAAAATCACTCCAGCCAAGGTGAAAATCACAAGCAGGGTCAGAGCAATAATCAGGCTATCCTTGGTTCTAGCCTCCCAGGAATAAATAAACTGCTTCTTATAGAGCTGAGGTCGAACCAAATTGAGGGCAATGATAGCTAAGAAAATGGCGATGGAAAAGCCCCAACTAATAGCTCCAAAATCGACATAAATCAGAGTCAGGACCAACCAAATCATGGTCAGAGGATAGGCCAGCTTGACCTTCTTTTCGATGGTCCTGGCTAGAAGAATGAAACAAATCCCCAACAAGAGACCTGGAAATTGCCAAATAATCTGCTTCTGCAAGGGGTTAAAAGGCCTTAGCCAAGTGATATAATCCAGATTTTCAAAGAAGACGGTGGAAAGGGCTAGGAAAATCCCCAACCAGCGAATCAGACGGATAGTGACTGTATGAATGCCCCTTTCCAGCATCTGCTTGGGAACGGCATTGTATTTCTCATTAATCTTTCCACCCAGATGTCTGATAAAGAAAATAATCCCGACAAAGAAAGGGAGGACATAATAGGCCAGGCGGTAAAGCAAGAGCCAGGCTAGAACCGTTTCCTTAGGCAAACCGTGGGCAGACAGACCTGTCAGGACGACAAAGTCAAAACTCCCTAGAGCCCCAGGAATCAAGGAAATAATCCCCACCGCACAACCAACGGCAAAGAAGGGCAGGACGACGGAAATCGGCATATCAATGCCCATCAGACGGCCAATAATGATAAAGGCTGCCGCTGCACAAGACCACTCGAAGAAGGACACAATCCCTAGACGGTTCCTGGTCTTGACAGGCATATTGGCAAAGTAATTCTTGGTCTTGCGTCCCGTCAACCAATAGAGAATAGGAAAATAGAGACTAGCTCCAATCAGAACAATATCATAATAGGGAAGACCAGAGCGGTTGACTCCATAGGCGTAGGTCAGACCCAGAGAAGCCAGACTGACAAAGGACAGGCCCGAAATCAGATAGGGGAGGAAGGTCGTGACCTGCTGGAGGTCGCGCTCCTCTTCTCCTTTTTGCCCGTAGAAGGCCAGACGCAGACCAATGTCGATCAGACCGCCAAAACCCGATAAATTATTAAAGGTATTGATACACCAGGAGGTCTGCAAAATGTACCACTTGGACTTATTGGTGCCCAAAATCTTATTGAGGACAAAATCATAACCTGTCGTTGGTAGGACGGCCAGAGCTCCAATGATAAATATGAGGAGAATATTGATAGGAGATACCCCACCCAATGCCGCCTTGAGTTGCGACACAGAAATGGTCCGCCTCAGATTGAGGATTTCCATGATGATTAAGAGGATGATGGAAACAAAGAAGACGGTTTTAAGAATGGAGGTAAGGGGCTTGATTTTTTCAAGAAGGGCTTTCAAAAGGAACTCCTAACAATATATGCTTGATAAACTGATGCGTAATTTGGTTAAAGGTTTGTGAATCTTTTTTGACAATATTATGGCCAAATCCCTTGAGGGAGTAGAAAATCCCCTTGGGAAAATAGGAAGCCAAGCTCCTGGAATAAGAAAGCTTAATCAGGTCATGCTTGCCAACCAGGACCAGAACAGGGACCCTGACAGCTGCCAAATCAGCCTGCTTAATGGTCAAATCCTGCAACATCAGATAGATAACGCGGCTCTTAGCCTTGAGACTAGGAATAAGCAGGGACAAGACCGCTAAAAACCCGTAGGCCAACCAAGTTAAGAGCCTGTCAGCCAGATGCAGAGCCTTGGTCGTGATATTGCCCGAATTAAGGAGCATACCACCGACAGCCTGAGGGTACTTCTTTTGGAAAATCATGGCCAGGTTAGCCCCATCGCTGTGGCCAACCAAGATAGCCTTTTGGATTTTCAAAACGGTAAAGACCTGATGGAGGTCATCGGCCATCTGGTCAAAGGAGATAGTCTGAGCCTTGGCCTGAGTCCGACCATGCCCCCGACTGTCCAAGACGATAACCTGATAATTCTTGGCAAAGAAGCTAATCTGCTGTTTAAAATAGCGACTGCTGGAACTATTGCCATGCAGGAAAACCAACGGTTGCCCTTGGCCAAAAATCTCTACATAGACAAAGGTACCATCCGCCGTTTCAATCCATTTTTCTTGTCCAATCATGCTTTGTCTCCCGTCACAAACATCGCAACTATCTGCTCAACATCAAGAAAGGAAAAGCTACCAATTTGGGCCAATCCCTGGCAAATCTTGGCAGAAAAAATTTACTCTATAAGGTCAATTTTATCATAATTTGCTTATATTTTTACTAGAAAACTGGTCAGAAATCGGGGAAGATAGCCTGCTTAGGGGGGGATATTATAGTCAGCATTATTAACCTTCTTGGTATCAAAAAAGAGTAGCTCTTGACTACTCATTCTGAATTTTTTACGACTCGGAATTCTTCACAGACTACGGGCATGTCTTGGCTAAAGTCCAGGCCTACCTGGGCTAACTCCTGCTTGAAAAAGTCTTCGTGAACTCGGCGCCAATAAGTTAAAGATTGGTCTCCTTCTCCTTCCTTATAGGCATGGGCCTCGCTCACCTGATTGAAGGGAACTGTCCTAACCTCGGTCGTTTGTATCAGACAGACGGCCTGCTCTTCGCTATCCATGACAATACTGTATGTACCAGTTTGGGGCAGAGGTGCCTGCTCCAATTCATACATGGGATAAGCCGAAGCTGTCGCCGTTTTAATGCCCTCCTTGACCAGCCTAGCCAAGTCATCGATCGTTTGCGCTTCTAGTCCAAATTGAAAGGCTTCATAAAAGGGAAAATCCTCAACCTCATAGCCTTGCGCTTGCTTTTGGTCTAAAAATTCCTGCCATAATTCTGCTGCTGTCATCTTTAGTCTCCTAGTGTATGGCTAGTCTTATTTAAACCAACCAAAAAATTCATCCTCTGCTGAGATCTTCCCATTGCGCCAGTCGGGGTAGGAAGCCTCTTGCTCAAAATGATTGCCTCTAATGGTCAAGCCCTGTCGATTATAAAAATTCTCCATTTGGCTATTTTTTAAGTGGCGAAAATGGATGGGATAGAGGATGGCATTATCCTCGCCAGGGACGGATATGGTTCTGACAAAACGATTGTTGGTCAGACTGATATTGCTATAGTCTTGATTCCCAACCGTGTGGGCCCCTATACTGGGGCCATAATTAACCTCCACTTCCTCTTTTTTACCGCTAATCAAACTTTGGCCAGTAGGCCCCTGATAGGGAATGAATCGGGAGGCATCCACCGAAATATTGCTGGAGGGGCGCCCGTCATAAGTATCCTTAGTCCAGAGAACCGTTGCTTTTAAATCAAGCTTATCACCCAAGGAACTAGGAATGGCACTATCAATCTGAATGGCTTCAGCATAAATGGTATGCCAATCCTTGGCGTAGCGAGCTTTGAGTGCTTGGTCTGAATAGGTCTCGCCCCCATAGCCGGCAAAGGTCATATCTGTAAAGCTAAGGTTTTCAGAACCAACCAAATCAAAGAGATGATTGCTACTCTGCTGGGCATTGTAAAAATTCAAGCTGGTAAAGTAAAGATTGCTCGTATGAAAGAGCTGGGCATTGAAACGACCACCATTAGGGTGGGGCTCCTTGATTTGGCCACTTTCTAAATCAGTCTTCTCCTTGACACTACCATAGACTGATAAATCCTTGAGCTGACAGGGAGTTCTCTCCTTCTTGAGGTGGTCACCAGAAAATTTCCATTCAAAATAGGCTCGCTGGCCAATTAAGACCTTAGAGCCAGCAAAGTCAATATCTCCCTTGGCCTTGGAACTAAAATACCAGTTGACATTTCCTGTGACTTGATAAGTCCTCTTGGGAAAGCTCAGAGAGCTTTGATTCTCAAAATAAACCTCGTCAAAGGCCCAGTCCTTACCAGTTTGCTTAAGATAGTTCTCCAAGTCTTTCTGATTCCTGATGGTCACCGTCATCCGACTTTGACCATTATGAAGACCATCCCAGATAAAAAAGCCTAGGAAGACTAGGAAAATTAGTGAAGCTAGTATAAAGGCCGTATTTCTTTTATTCATCGCTCTTGCCGAAAACCTTAAATAAATTTTCTAATTGATTGAGATAGTCTGTTTTTGTAGGGACAAGTCTCAAAATAAGAACTAAATCATCTTGAACCACGTAAAAGATTAAGGTCTTTTTAGTTACAAACAAACGAACGACTTGATTTGGAATTAAGGAGTGACCAATTCTTTGGTTAAAATCAATGCCTCCATCAGGTGAAAATGTTAGGATTGCAATCTTTTTTTGCATCGTCTTTACCAAATCATCGGCAACCTTCTTTGAAAAATTCTTCTGATAGAATTGATGCAACTGTTGCAAGTCTTCTCTGGCTGTCTGAGTGAATTGTAGCTTATAAGTCATACTCTCTAAAGACCTCATCAGCATCTAGTAAGCGACCATTAAGAACATCCTGATAGCCCTTGTCAAGCTCATCAGTCAGCTGAGCAAGAAATTTTTCCGCTTTAACCTCTTCTTGTGTCTTAATAGGCAAATCATTCTTTTCAATAATCTGATTAACAAAGAGGTTAAGTGCATCTGAAATAGAAATATCTCTAGCCTGAAGTATCTCCTTAGCCTTCTCCAGTTGTTTACTATTTACCCGAAAATTATAAAGTTTATCTCTTGTTAAAGTTGACATAAGGGCCTCCTGTAATACACTTAGCTTTACAAGTACTATACAATTATCTGACGTAGCTGTCAACAAATAGGCAGAAATAAATAAAATAGTGGAATTCAGGACAGATTTTGGTAAGATATTATTTAGTGTAAGACTGATTGAGTTCAGCGCCCTATGGTTCATGCGTGCGTGAAAGTAAGGGAGTTCTATTGTAATGAAGTGGCCAAGGCTTCCTTGGTCGCTTTTTTCTATAGCTCTTAATAAAGCGAGCCAGAATGGTGAAGCTGAATTTAGAGCTATTGATGCAGTTTGAGCAAGAGCGAGAACTAGGTTCCTTAATTTAAAAATCCCAGCTAGGCTGAGACTTACTCTTTTATGCAATTTTATAACCTAATATACTTGGTTGGTGCAAGGAAGAAATTGAGGGTTTTGATTCTGTTGAAAAGATAGGCGATGAAGAGGCTGATTAACCAACCACCGACAATGCCTATCAGAACATGGAGAATCATGCTGTGGAGACCCAGCCTCAAGAGGATAATCCGAATGGCGCTTAAGACCGGCGAGTGAAAGATATAAATGATAAGGCTAGATTTGCCCTTATCTGCAAAATAGTTGAAAAGGCCATTGTGGGGCAGACGGGGATAGACTAGAAAAGCCAAAAAGACACTGAGAACAAAGACAGGACCCTCAAGGCCTGGTGTCAGATAGCTCACGCCCTGCTTAAAATCAAACTGAGTCCACCAAAGCAGATAGAATGCAATCAAGCCCAAGAGCAGAGAAATTTTCTTAGCAAAATTGGCCGATAACTTTTCCAGAGAGACTTGACTTAAGAAGGAACCCAAGCAATAGATACCAGACCAGAGCAGAGTCCCCTGCAAGAGGAAAATAGATGAATGCAAGGGATAACTGATGAGACTGGTCAGAGCTGTAACAGCCAAGAGCTTCTTCTGATCCTTGATGAAAACCGAAAGCAGACCAACATAGAGGCTGACACCCCAGAGCACATAAAGATACCAAGAAACGGCAATTGGCCGCCTATAGATGGCTAATAAATCCGCCAGCGAAGTTCCTTCCCTAACACTCCCGCCACCTAATTTCTGGAAAAAGAAGTAAGTTACACAAAAGAGGACATAGGGAATCAGGAGATTCAAGGATTTTTTGAGGACATACTTGGGGTAAGCCTGCAGATTCTTGACTGGCTTAAAGAGGTAGCCTGACAGAGCAAAGAAAACCGGTATATGGAAGATGTAAAAACATTGGATAATAAACTGGAAGCTGTTATGATAGACCTCAAAGGCTCCAGAGGTCTGCATGCCCTTAAAGACATGACCAACCAGCACCAAAAAGATAGTAAATCCCTTACCAAAATCCAGCCATTGAATACGTTTCATGTGAGTCTCTTTTTATCATTAATAACCACTTCCACCGCTGCTTGAGCGGCCTTAATGGTGTAATAGCCATTTCTCAGCTGTTTGCCTATAGCCTTACAATTAGCTTTCATCTGGTCATAATCATCTTGGCTCAGTTGAGTCAATTGGTCATCCAAGTCTGCAAGAGAATCTAGGGTTAAACCCAAACCATGCTTTTCGATAAAGGGGGCCAGAGCTGCCTCTTTCCAGATGATGACAGGAAGATCACTACTGAGATAAAGCGAAATCTTGTGAGGATTGTTGTAGCGCATATAGTCGCCAAAAGGCCCTTGGCAAGAATCTACCGAAGGACCGTCCCAAACGAGACCATAACCATATTGACTGACTGTTGATGGAATCTCCGTAGGTGTTTTTGACCCACAGTAAGTTAAATTTTCCGAATAAGATTGGTCATCACTTTTGAAACCATAAAGGTAAAAAGGTGTTTGCGTATGAAGTTCTCTCAAAAAGCCACTCTTATCCAGATTTCCTGCAAAGACTACTGTTTTCCAATTCTGAACAAGCACCTCTTGCAGATCGACAGGCTGGGCATAGTCAAAAATTTCTAAAGAAACCATAGGAACTTGGACACCATTTTGACTAAGCCAAGCCTTCATATTGTCATTATGGACAATCAGGCACTGAGCCTGATTTAAAACTGCCACTTCCTCAGCAATCTCACTAGCTCCCCTTTGCTCGCGCAGAGTTTCAATATCATGAATAAGAAGAATCTTGCGCCGGTTAAAAGCTAATTTCTTGAGGAGCTTCTTCAAAGAAGGACGCCCAAACATGGAATACTGCAGAAAGCAGATATCGTCAGCCTGAATCCCTTTGATTTTCTTGGCTAAGATATAGTTCTCACCTAAAATCTTAACAGCTCTGGGAAGGCTCATATCGTAATTAATACCTAAGAAGCCCATCGTTTTAAGAAAACTGCTGACATCACGTTCAGCCTTAGAGGCCGCCGTATTGCTATCATCTCTGATAAAATCTAATAAATATTTTTTTGTCATTTTTTATCCACTGTATTAGAAATCCAACTGCAAGAGCAAGAAAGTCATTGATCATTCAGTCTAGCAACAGCCTCATTTACCGCCTGTTTGGTGTAATGCCCTGATCGGAGTTCTTGGCTGAGGCGCAAACTGTTTTGGGCAAAGCTCTGGTAGCTGACTTGACTTAACTGAGCAAAATTCTGCAGAAGCTCATGCAAGTCACTAACAACCAGACCAATCCCCTGCTCCTGCACAAAGCCTGCCAAAGCCGCCTGACTCCATACGATTACTGGCAAACCAGAAGCAATATAAAGAGAAAGCTTATGGGGGTTATTGTAGCGCAGATAATTTCCAAAAGGACCGCTGCACTCCTCAAGGGAATCTCCATCCCAGACCAGACCAAAGCCTTGTTTCAGCTGACTTGGCAGCTGATCGGGCGGAAAAGAACCATGGTAGTGCACTTGATTACCAGTTTTCTGCTGGATATAATTGGGGCCGTAGAGATCAAATCTCAGACCGTCAAGCTCCGCAATCTTGGAGATATAGGGACTCTTTCTGGAACTGAGATTTCCGGCGATGGCAACCGACTTAGAAAAGAGGGCTTCCTCAGGCTCAAGCTCGGTCAGGTAATCAAAAATCCCCAGTACCACAAGCCTGTCCTCTGCTACACCCTTGGTTAGGAAAAAGTCCTTCATAGCCTGATTGTGGACAATCAGCTGGTCAGCCAGCTCCAGCATAAACTTAAATTCCTTTTTATGCTGGCTGTTATTGAGATAGGCCGCATTGCGAAGCTCCTCGACATCGTGGATCAAACAAATGAAACGAACCTGCTTCTCCTCCTTCAGCCGACGCAAAAATCTTTCCCGCCCCAGCTGACGGTGATGAAAAGGATGCTGCAGAAGAAGAATACTGTCGGCTTCAACGGCTTGGTAAACCTGCCTCCACGCTTGATAATAGTAAATTTGATTGGACAGTTTGGCCAAAAAATCTGTCTTGCCTAACTGCTGCTTAATAGAAAGTGGCTCAAAACCTTGAGACTCTGCAATTTTAGCGACATCGCTGGTTGCCTTACTGCCGGCGTGCTGCATATCAGCGCCACGCACTTCAACAATTTGATATTTTTTCATCATTTCTATTTCTCAAAAGAAGACTTGTCAGAAAATTTTTCTGCTAAGATTTTACTAATCCAAGCATTCTCTGCTTGAAAGTCAACAGAACTTTCATCATCATTGATGCAAACCATCTTATAGTTCGACTGACGGATTAATTTAGCAATCTGTTCCTTATCTGCAATCGGAATATACTTACCAATTTTTAGAGTTTGCGGATAAAAACGATTGGTCTCAATATTCCAATACCCAAAAGCCCAATGGTTTAAGTCCTGTATGCTACGAAAACGATTGTGACACATCTCATCTAAATAAGTCCCCTCCTTCTCCCAAACTTCCTTGTAGGTAGATTTGAGCGAAGGCATTCCGACATGGGCATCCTGATAACCCATAATTCCCGAATAAAAGAGACTGAGGAAATTATAGAGATTGAACTTACCATAGCGATAATTAAAATATTTGTCTAGATGTTTCTTCAAATTAGGTTTATGGTAAAAATACTTGTTGAGCAAGCGGCCATTATTAACCTCGATATGATTAAATTCACCCCGAGGAATAATGGGACGATAGATGGCCTGCAGCCTTGGAAAACCTTTGTGGAAGAAATCATCCGGCTCAACGGGCCGATTGATAAAAATATCATCACCAAAAAGGACAAAATGCTCGCTCAAGTCAGGGATACGATGCAGGTTGAGTTCAATCACATTAGAATTAAAGGTTGGCAAATAATCCTTTGGAATATAATCCTCATGTCGGACCAAGCGCAACTTTGGGTGGCTGGTATCCAGCCAGTCAGGAACATGGCCGTAGGTAACAAAGAAGATTTTATTAACCCAAGGAGCATACGCTTCGACCGCCCGAAACCAGTAGTTAAAAGCAGACATTTCTCGATAGCGGTTAGGACTATCTGCCTGAGGAGCCTCCACACTTGGATCCGTCTCATACTTGGCCTTATCCCTGAGCCAGTCGGGGTCACTGCCATCTACCCAAGGAACTACAAAATCAATTTTGGGCATTATTATTTCCTTTCCCTCTCTGGTTAAGCATTCTCAACAGGTCGTTTTCTAATCCTTGAGCAGCATGGCGAATGTCATAACCAGAGTCTTGGAAGTGTCGGGCAATTTCTTGCTCGGACAGGCGGCTGTCCTGCTCAGACAGCTTTTCAATCAGCTTTGCCCAATCCTGAGACGATTTTGCTAAAGAGGCAAAATAAACATTAGGATTAATCTTAATCTCCTGTGGAACCCCTTCTTCCGACACTAAAACAGGCAGACCATTGGCCTGTGCTTCAAAAGGCGCTAAGGGCAGGCCTTCAAACTTGGATGGAAAGAAAAAGAGGTCAAAGGCACTAAGCCATTCGGATACATTATTCTGTACACCGGCAAAGATGACCTTATCAGCCACGCCTAACTCATCAGCCAAGATTTTGAGCATAGCTTCATCATCTCCTTGACCAATCAAAACCAAACGAGCTTTAGGCTTGAGCTTGACCAGCTCAGCAAAAACACGAAGGATGAAATCTTGGTTCTTCTGAAAATGCAGGCGGCCGACATTGCCAATAACGTAGGCATCTTGGAGCTGATACTGCTGACGGGTAGACTGACGGGCTGCTTCAGAAAAGCAACTAGCTTCAATATCAATGGCATTGGGAATAATTTTAGACTGCTTGAGAATCTCTCCCTCATAGAACCAAGCAGCAGCCTTGTCCGCACAGGCCCAAAAGTCGGTTGCCCAGTTGGCTATCCGCTTTTTATTGTGATTATGGAGCTTACCCCGTAAGCGGCTGTCCATGTTTTGACTATTATGGCTGTGAACAATACGCACGGGAATCCCATACTTCTTGGCTAGTTTGAGATAGTCGATATTAGCCAGACTATTGATATTGACCCAGAGGGCATCATAGTCCTTGGCATGCTCCTTAAAGAAATGATGGATCTCACCATAATATTTGAAGGGATTTTGACTGCGAGCCGTAATATGAAAAATACTTGCTCCCCTTTGAACAAGCTCTTCTTCATAGGCAATAGGATTCATGGAATTGCATAAAAAATCGACATGCAGTTTGGTTTGATCAAATCGCCTAACATAATTCATCAAGAAAGATTCGACCCCGCCAGGGTTCTCATTCATACCAAAAATTAGAACTTTTTTCACAGGTTTACCTTTCCTTATGGGCATTCTGTCTGACCCTAACCAGATAGACTAGCGAGGCCAAACGACAAGCATGATACTTGATTAACCAGAGGGGGATATCACCCAGACTCTTGACCTGTTTCAGACTCATCCCAGCAAAAGCGGAGGCAAAGAGTTCTGAACAACTGAGCTCCTTCATCCTAGCAATTTTTGCCTTGTAAGACTGCGGATTGCTTTGGTGAAAGACCTCCCGCACCATTCCTATATTGAACTGAGCCAGACTATAGGCGGCAAAGGCCTCTTGCAAAGCTGTTGATTGGCCTTCTATAATGGTTTGAGCCGAAGTCAGGGCTGCCAAATACCCATCTAATTTAGATTGATCAAAGGTTCGCATGGTCGATGAGCCATCAATAGAATAGTGGTAAAGCAGATCAGGTGAGGTTGAAATAGTCTGAGCTCGCAAGAGCGCCTGCAGGAAAAAATTACTATCCTCAGATACTCGCAAATTAGGATCAAATCGCAAGCTTTTAACTAAACGTGCTCGAAAAGCCTTGCTCCAGACTGTCATGTACTGGGTCGGTCGATGAAGACAGCGACTGATAAAAGCTTCTCTTTCCTCTGGCTGACGGAAATCCTCAACCACCTCAAAGAGCTCAACGAGATGATCGCCCTTGTGGAAATTATAGGTGACAATGTCACTCTGGCTGGACTTAAGTTTGTCTGCGATTGTTGTCAAATTTTCCTTGAAAAAGAAATCATCAGCATCCAGGAAGAAAATCCATTCACCATTGGCCTGATCCAACCCCTTATTGCGGGCATTGGAAACTCCCGGAGCTGACTGAAAGACCTTGAAACGATTATTCTCCTTGGCATAATCACAAGCCAGCTGGTAGGAATTGTCGGTTGAGCTATTCTCAACCAAAATGATTTCACAGTCGGGAAAAGCCAAACTGTCCAGAGCACGCAAAAGCGTTGTCTCGGCATTATGAACGGGAATAATCACGCTGATAAATGGTTTGCTGCTGGTTAACATCTGCTTCTCCTTTCCCTATTTTAAAACTGAACATCAAAGATGTAAGTCCTTGATTTAGAAATTCTTCGAACTGCTAGCAGGAGCATCCCCCAGCCTGATTGGCTCAACTCCTTCATCCCTAGACCTTAGATGGTAATGCTCAATATAAAGCATACCTAGTAGAATCGGAAAAATACTATAGTGCAAATTTGAAATCAAATCATCAATCAGACCATGGAAGGCTAAGCTGATGAAAATGATATAGAGATACATGGCTTTCTGACGATAGAGCTTATACATAACCACTGTCATCCCTACCACAAAAGCTAGAGTAACAATCAGGCCAAAACTCTGCAGAAACTGCATATAGAGGTTATCCACATAAAGATAGGAGGAATGGGTCACTCTCCCCAAATTATTAAGTCCATTACCGACCCAAGAAATTTTCTGACCTGTCAGCTTAAAACCGTAAAGCCCCATGGATTTGTGCATGAGATAGAGCCGTCCTCCCATAACATTATTAAGGTAAAGCTGGAAGGAAGAAACTTGCGAATAGTTGAAGCTAAACCAGAGGCTGGTTAAAAAGGTGAAGGGATAGGATAAGATGAAGATGGACAAAATTGACCGAAACTTGGCCATGAGTTGTGGATAATATTTAAGGACTCCCCAGATTAAGAGGAGCAAAATAGCGGTAAAGAAGGTCAGACGTGAGTCAGTCTGCCTAAAAATCCAATAGTTAGCCAGCAGCAAAACAGCTAGCTCGTAGAGTTTAACCCTATTTCTCTTAAGAAAGAAGCGAATCGAGCTGATGTTGAACATGACTGTTGACGGAAAAAGGGAATAACGAAAACCGATATAATGACGAATCCGACCTTCATTCGCTTCTAAGTAGTTTGGAATAAAACCAATATGACTGCTAAAAATGACTAAAAACAAGGCCAAGATACTGCTGACACAAGCCACTTTAGCAACTGTTTCTAACGGCTGCCGCCGATAAAAATAGCTAAAGAGGATAATAACCGAAACATTAGAAAAGATGCCAGCAACTTTATAAGAAATAGCGAAGAGTACCAATAGAACAGGAACAGCAAAGATGGTTCGGCGCGTATAATTCAAATGCAGCACTTCAACAACTACCATGGCAGCTAAGGCCATGTAATTGACAAGTTTAAACAAAGCCCCCGGAATATGTTGGACAAAAAAGCTGGCATTGAGAATGGCAAAAAAGATATAGACTGCCAGAACAGCATAAAGAATAAAATCTGAAATTGATTCCTTGTCAATTCTAATTTTCATGGGCTTCCTTCTTGTGGTAAAAATAAGGTCATTTAGCAAATACTAAAAGGGACTTGTTTTAGTCCTCCTCAGCTAAACGAACAATGAGCTTTTGTGAATGAGCGATATCAAACTTGCGGCCAAAGAAATCTCCGCTAGCCTTGATAGCCTCATAATCTCGCTCATCTAAAATGGCAGGATAGGAACCGTGTTGCTCCTCCCACTTGATATAGCGATGATAGTCAGCTACTATCCGTTCAGAAAACTGAGGTGCATTGTAAATAATTGTTGGCAGCCAAAACTCATCAGAGCAAAAGCTTGTCTGCAACATCTTGATATAGTTGGGGTGCTGCTTCATGTAATCTAGGCAGTATTGGGCCACATCACGAGGTAGGTCACACCACTGAGGTCCTGAATAAATTTCTAGGTCTATGCCTAGCTTTTTCAATTTATTGACGTGCAAGAGTCTTTGGAGACTAAGGGAAACTCGGTGGTAGAGCTTACCAAGGGTCGACCGACGATTGATTTTATCGTAATTGAAATAAAATTGTTGCCACCAAATCAAGCGCTCACCAGACTTGGTTTCTTCTTTAGCTGGCTTTGCCATCAAGTAAATTTTGTCATTGTTTTCATAAAATTCCTTAATCCTACTAGGATTTTTTAGGGGCCAATCTTGTCCGGAAATAAAGTGGATATAGTCAATTTTAGGATTTTTCAGAGCTTCTTCCATAAGACGATAGCTGGCTTTTGCTACACTCCATGCCCCCCAACAAACATCTATTTCTGAAATATAGTGAATGCCCACCTCTTCTAATTGCTTCTTTTGAGACTGATTTAAAGGCATCTTGACATCAAAATGAATATAGATCTCAAAATCAGAATTTAAATACTGAGCCAGCTGATACACTTGGTCAAAGTTCCTATGAGCTAAAATCAAAATCGCTTGCAAAGACTTATTCTCCTACTTCACTTCTCACACATTGCAGGGCAGCAGCAATGACTTGGTGCATGTCGTAGTAACGGTAGTGACCCAGACGGCCGCCGAAGATAACCTGACCTTCTTGGTCAGCTAATTTCTTGTATTCCTTGTAGAGATGGTTGTTGCGGTCATTATTGACTGGGTAGTATGGTTCATCCCCGCGGCTCCATGTCTTAGAGTATTCCTTGGTAATGATGGTCTTAGGCTGAGTACCAAATTCAAAGTGCTTGTGCTCAATGATCCGTGTATACGGCGTTTCGCTGTCAGTATAGTTGACCACAGCATTGCCTTGGTAATTTTCCATATCAAGCGTCTCTGTTTCAAAGCGCAGGCTGCGGTACTCCAGCTCACCCAATTGATAATCAAAGAATTGGTCAATCATACCGGTAAAGACAATCTTAGGGAAGTCCGCTAGGTATTGGTCCTTCTTAGCGAAGAAATCAACACCAGTTTCCACATCAATATTAGCATGATCCAGCATCTTCTCAACGATTTGCGTGTAACCACCGATTGGGATACCCTGGTAGGTATCGTTGAAATAGTTGTTATCATAGGTCAGACGAACTGGCAGACGGCGGATAATGAAGGCTGGCAACTCAGTCGTCGGCTTGCCCCATTGTTTTTCTGTATAGTCCTTAATCAGCTTTTCATAGATGTCAGTTCCAACCAGCGAAATAGCCTGTTCTTCGAGATTCTCAGGCTTCTTGCCACCTAAGACAGCGCGCTGCTCCTCAATCTTGGCCTGTGCTTGGGCCGGTGTCACCACGCCCCAGAGCTTGTTGAATGTATTCATGTTGAAGGGCAGATTGTAAATCTCTCCCTTGTAGTTGGCAATGGGACTGTTGGTATAGCGGTTAAATTCCGCAAACTGGTTGACATAGTCCCAGATTTCCTTATCAGATGTGTGGAAGATATGAGCTCCGTATTCGTGGACTTGGATTCCTTCCACTTCCTTGGTGTAGATATTTCCAGCGATATGGTCACGCTTTTCAATAACCTTGACCTTCTTACCCTTGAGGGCTGCTTCGTGAGCAAAAACCGCCCCAAACAAACCCGAACCAACAACTAAATAATCGTATTGTGACATTGTATTCTCTCTCTAAATGAAATTTTTATAGGATACAATCTTTTAATGCTTTTTACCGTTCAAGACTTAGCACTGATTGCTTATTCCTCATATCTTTCCAAAAGGCATCGTTCTATAGCTAATGATGAAAAGGAAGTGTGATACTTTCGTCGAAGTGGTATTATTAGCAACAAGATACTTGTTGCTAATAACGGAAATTTTGAGACCGAGGCTCAAAATTTAGCAATGAAACTCCGTCAGGAGGTTGCTTGCGTCCGCACTTTTTAAGAAAGTATCAGAATTACAGTTTTTAACTTCCAAAGACTATCAGAAGCTAGAACCGTATTTTTTGCCAAAAAATTTAGCCTGCAGGAAAGACAGGCCTTTCCTGAACAGATTGACTTTTTCCATATAGATAAAAGGTACCTCTTTGATCGTGAGGTCCTGCTTCTCCAACCAGACATTGAAGAGAATTTCACTGACCCGGCCAAAAAGGCGGGCTTCAAAGGCACTCAAAGTCTTGGTATCAATCTTTTGATAGAGCCCTTGCAAGATTGGGAAAAGCCAAGCACAGTAAGCATCCGAATTTTCCTTAGACATGAGATACATATTAAACATATATCCTGAGCGCTGCTGCATAACACGGTCAAAGGCCGCCAGATAGTCCGGCTGAATGTGCTCAATGACAGCTCTGGCTTCGTCCAGATGGCCCCCATCAAAGGTGTGATCATAGTGGGAATAAAGTGTCTCGATATAATACTTGCGCCGCTTTGGCACGATGATGTCAGCCTGATCCAGCAAACTTTCACAGTCAGCCTGACTGAGAATGGCCTGATTGATATCCAGACCTTTCCGGTAACGCACGCCCTGCTTGGCAAAATACCGCCGATAGTGAACCAGACCCAGATAATCACAGTCCAAATTCTTCCAAGCCCAGTAGAGTCCTGTCAATTCACAGAAATAAGGATTGAGCTCGGAAATATTATCGCCGGTATTATCCGGCCTGTAACCAATACTGTCCTTTCCCTGAGCACCCACATGAATTGGCAGATAGAGATTGCTATCGTCAGGCATGACGAAGGACTTGTGAGTAGCTACGATAAGTTTGATAGTCTTCACCCTGATCTCCTTGTTTTTTATTTTTTATAATAGCTGACCAAATACAGCAAGAAGGCATCCTTGAACAGAAAACTCAGCAACAGATAGACTAGACCAAAGACCGCTGCTGTTGCCGCCAGAACCAAAAAACTGGACAGACCAGTCAGAAAACTGACATAAACCGCAAAAGCAGCCAAGCTCGCTAAAACTGTAGCTAGGACATTTTTGTCCATTCTAATCTGAGCCATAATGTCTTTCAAAAAATCCCTCAGGACAAAAATCTGATAGGCAACGACAAATAATTCAGCCACCAAAGTTCCAAAGGCAGCCCCAGCCGCTCCAAAGGCCGGAATCGTCATAGCATTGATCATCAAGTCAACAATAGCTCCGAGAACAACTGATTTGAGCACTTGATTCTCCCGTTCCATAGGCACTAAAATTTGAATACCCAGAAGATTGGAAAGACCGATGAAAAAGAGGGTAGGCATAATAATCTGCATGGGTAAAATCGAACCAGCATAATCAGGCCCCGATAAAAAATCAATCCCCTGCTTGGCAAAGAGGGTAAAGTAGGCCCAGAGCGGGATAGAAATAAAACCGATAAACTGCAGGGAACGCACGGTCAAAACTCTGAATTCGTCCTTTTTGTCATGTTTGACATAGTAAGACAGCCGGGGAAGGAGGACACTTCCCATGGAAGTGACCAGACTGACCAAAATCCCCTTGATTTTAACCGAAGCATTGTAATAACCGACCGCAGCATCATCCTTCATAAAGCCCAGCATTACAGCGTCCAGATTGGTATAGATGGTCGTTGCTACTGTCATCATAAAGAAGCTGAAAATCGGCTGAATATGCTGCTTGAGATCCATACCGCTGTACCACTTGAGATTGAGGTATCTGCGCAGATTGATAAAGTTAAATAAATTAGAGCCGACACTAGCTAGAATGGTAATAGCACCATAGAGGACATAGTCGCCCTTTTGATGGACCAGCAGAAACATAAGCACTAGGGAGACAAACTTCAGGGCCACCGAACGAACGGTAATGTAGGTATATTGTTCCAAGGCCTTATAGAGCCATTCGCAACCAATCAGATTAAAGACCAGAGTGGCAATATTAATCATAAAGAGTGTGCGATCCTGAGCCATTCGAGGCACCAGCATAATCGCCAATAGATAGGTGACCAGAGACAGGGTCATGGCAATGGTATTGATAACCATGATTTCCTGAACCGTCTTGGACAGTTTGTCCTTGTCGTCACGAACCTTGGCACAGGCCCGAATTCCGTAAGTCGGAATCCCCAACATCCCCACCATAGCAAAGTAGGAGACAATGGAGGTGGCAAAGGCCACCTTACCCGTCCCGACAGGCATCAGAACCCGAGAAACATAGGGAAAGGTAATGAGCGGAAAGATGATATTAGACATCGTCAGGATGAAATTCATGATAATATTCATCTGAACCGACACTTTTTTCTGAGCCATTAAGCGATCACCCCACCTTCAGTAAGAAAAGAAAGACCAACCATCACTGTGCTCCATCTCCCTTGATAACCTGTTTAAAGGTCATAAAGAAAATTTTAAAATCCAGACCGAAAGAAATATGACGTGGATAATAAACCTGCAATTGAGCTCTTTCTGGGTAATGGACATCGCTACGGCCCGAGACCTGCCACCAACCAGTAATACCAGGCTTTACAGAAAATAAATCCTTTTGCTCCTTTGTCGTATATTCAGACAGCTCAAATGCCAAAATCGGCCGAGGTCCGATAAAACTCATATCTCCTTTAAGAATATTGATAAATTGCGGGATTTCGTCCAAGCTTGTCTTACGAATGAAGTTTCCAATCCTAGTCAGACGAGGATCTTGCCCTTCTGGGAATTTATAACCGTTAGCAACATAGGTTCGGTAAAGTTCCTCATCCTTCTCCAAAAGCTCTTCGGCATTGACCACCATAGAGCGGAATTTCATAATCTTAAAAGGCTTGCCATTGAGCCCCATCCGCTCTTGACGAAAGATAATTGGCCCACGATCCTTGCCAAAGAGGTAACAGATGAATATGACAAGACTCAAGGGCATGAAAAAAACAACGGCCCCAACCAGACCGATTAAAATATCTAAGAGACGCTTGATAATTGATTCATAAATACTAGTTTTAGCCTTGTGTTTATAGTTTCTGCTCATTAACACAGCAATATTTCCCATCTAAATTCTACTCTTCCGTTTACGTTTAGCGAAGACTGTATTTTTATTACTCTCCCAAATAACTTTAATACGTAACAAACACGTTAATTTTACCATTTCCCTGTTATCATTTCAATAGTGTTAACTAGAAATGTCAGGAACTTATCAGATTTATACTCTTCGAAAATCAAAATTTTCCCACGGATAAAGTCACTCTATGATTTCTCATTAGAGTGACTACGAAAACTACGATTGTAGTTTTCTATATCCCTGACTAATTTCATAAAAGCTGTAATAGTGACAGTTTTTACTCCATGTCGCGTCGTTAACTCACCTTGCCGTACTTACTGAGGAAAGCGAGGCTTTCTGCATCTTCAACCTCAAAAGGTCTCCCAGACCTTTTGAGCTGTCTTCAGTTCGTGCGATGCGGAGCAAAGTTGGTCGATTTCACCAACTTTGTGAGGTTAGTAAGGGAACTAGGCAATCGCGATAGAGATTGCCGTTCGACATCAGTCACTTTGATGACTTGATGTCCTTGCTCCTTACCTCGGCTATTTTCGATTTTCATTGAGTATTAAAAGCCTCTTTTCTGTCTTGTGAGGGCAAGAAAAAATCCCAAGCAAGGCCTAAGAAGCTTGGGAAATCTTCTACTATGCTTACTGGGGGCCGTTCTGCTCTACCTAACTAGCCTAGTCTAAATCATTTTCGATGGCCTTGATGACCTCCCCCAACGACGGAATTATCAAGCACATCCTTAGTCACAACCGCTCCTGCAGCCACCACGACATTGGAGTCAATGGTCACCCCAGGCAAGATGGTCACATTGCCACCAATCCAAACATCATTACCGATGGTAATAGTCTGAGCGACACCCAAGTGTTCTCGCCGACCCTTGGGAGTGAGCGGATGGCCAACCGTCGTCGTCGTAATCAGGGTATTAGGGCCAATCATGACATGGTCACCGATATGAACTGGCGCAATGTCCAGAATAACACCATTGTAGTTGATTAGGAAGTCATCACCCACATGGATATTCTTGCCATAGTCACAATTAAAGACTGGCAAAACATTGGGATTTTCTCCCACAGAGCCAAAGAGCTGACGGATAACCGCCTGCCGTTCTTTAGTCTCAAGAACGCTAATGGCATTTAACTTCTGGCAACCTTGCACTGATCCTAATTTCCGAGCATCAACTTCAGGGTCCGTAAAATCATAGGGCAGACTCGCTTCTAATTTCTCAAGTTCCGATAAGGACATTGGGAACCTCCTTGTTACATTAATAGTTATATAGTGTGGCAAAAAAGCCAAAGCAAAGTAATGCTTTATTCGCTAATAATTCTGTCGCCATTTCATCCGTGATGTGTCCGTGAAAAGCCAAATTTCTATTCAATGGTGGCTCATTTCTACTTAGTCGATCTAATATTTCTTTATTTTTATCGAAAGATTTAAACAAATTAAACTGCAAGAAACCTTTCTCATTAAATTTTTTGAGCTGAAAAATAGAATTTATTAGTTCAGTCAACTCTATATCTTCAACATTATCTTCTTGCATCTTTTTCAAAGTGTCTCTAACTGTTTCATTAATTTTTGAACGTTCCGTTGATTTTTTTCCTAAGTATTTCTCTTTCAATTGATTGATTATATATTCTATCCTTTCAAAACATGAAAG
>SKER01000443.1_pt1 | contig 48841 bp, 35 predicted proteins | sample 4826961 | NCBI WGS metagenome assembly SKER01 (sample SAMN11008804, study PRJNA524170) | human gut metagenome | biome: Human fecal sample; material: Feces; isolation source: fecal sample from pouch patient p47 | host: Homo sapiens | place: Israel: Tel-Aviv | collected 2016-11-16 | reverse complement strand
GTTTTTACTCCATGTCGCATCGTTAACTCACTTTGCCGTACTTACTGAGGAAAGCGAAGCTTTCCCTATTTCCAACCTCAAAAGGTCTCCCAGACCTTTTGAACTGCCTGCAGTTTGTGCGACGCAGAGCAAAGTTGGTCGATTTCACAAACTTTGTGAGGTTAGTAAGGGAGCTAGGCAATCGCTATGGAGATTGCCGTTTGGGAGTAAGACAGAAGGGCTTTGACAGCTGTCAAAACCTTCGTTGTCTTACCCCAGCAAGGGTGACTAGCTGTCTGCTGTGCCACGAAGTGGCGCAAAGATAGCAGACACCTACTGCGACATCAGTCACCTTAGTGACTTGATGGCATTGCTCCTTACCTTGGCTAGATTGATTTTTATTGAGTATTATTCGTCATCTACCAAAATTACACGTTCTTGTGGGTGAGGAGAAATTCCTCGTAGAGGTCTGTCCCAGTCTCATTTAACCTTTTCTTCTTGATAGTCACAGTCTGGGTTGCTACAGATGACTTGTTTGCCCCCGCCACGAACCTTCTTTTCGACCAGATAATGGTCACATTTTGGACAGGAACGACCAACAGGCAGATCCCAAGAGGTGAATTCACAGTCTGGGTAGCGATCACAGCCATAGAAAATGCGATTGCGCTTGGTCTTACGTTCAATGACTTGGCCTTGGTCACATGTTGGACAGGTCACACCAATTTCCTTGGTGATGGCCTTGGTATTGCGACACTCAGGAAAATTGCTGCAGGCGTAGAATTTGCCATAGCGACCCAGTTTGATAACCATAGGGTGACCACAGAGGTCACAGTCAAAGCCAGCTGGCTCGTCCTTGATTTGGATTTTTTCGATTCCTGCCTCAGCCTTTTCTAATTCCTTTTCAAAGGGCTTGTAAAAGGCGTCAATAACCTTCTGCCACTGCTCCTTACCGACTTCAACCGCATCCAACTTGTCTTCCATCTCAGCCGTGAAGGCGACATCAACAATGTCAGGGAAGAATTCGACAATGAGATTATTGACAATTTCTCCCAGTTCAGTCGGTTCAAAGCGTTTGCTTACCAGACGGACATAGTAACGCTTCTGGATGGTTTCTAGGGTTGGGGCGTAGGTCGATGGCCGACCGACACCATTTTCTTCAAGGGTCTTAATCAGTGTCGCTTCGGAATAGCGAGCAGGGGGCTGGGTAAAGTGTTGCTCAGGATTGGTAGAAACCTTCTTGACCGTGTCACCTTGGGCCATGTCCGGTAACATCTTATTCTTATCCGAGTCATTGTAAACGGCCAGATAACCATCAAATTTGACCTGGCTACCATTAGCTGTAAAGATGACACCGTTTTGACCTAGGGTTACTTTCATGGTGTCAAAGACCGCCGCCGTCATCTGGCTGGCCACAAAGCGATTCCAAATCAGGGTATAAAGCTTGAGTTGGTCCTTGTTGAGGTATTTGGCGATGGATTCAGGCGTGTTAAAAACGCTGGATGGCCGAATGGCTTCGTGGGCATCTTGGGCACCAGAGCTATTGCGAACCTTGCTACCATGCTTAGAGTACTTGGCACCAAAGCAATCACTAATGAAATTAACCGCATCATTTTGAGCGACTGGACTAATCCGAGTCGAGTCGGTCCGCATATAGGTAATGAGACCTTGCTGACCGCCCCGTCCCAGACTGATACCTTCATAAAGTTGCTGGGCCACCATCATGGTCTTACGCGTTCTAAAGTTTATCTTATTGGCCGCATCCTGTTGCATGGATGAGGTGGTGTAAGGCAGGGGAGCATTGCGACGACGCTCCTTCTTTTCTACCTTGTCAACCTTAAACTCATCGCTAGTAATCTTAGCCAGAACCTTTTTGACATCCTCATTGGTCTCTAGCTTCAACTTCTTGCCGTCTAGGCCATAAAAGCTGGCTTGGAACTTCTTATTGCCCTTCTTAAAGGCACCATCAATAGTCCAATACTCTTGGGGTTTAAAGGCCTTGATTTCATTTTCCCGGTCAATAATCAGCTTGAGGGCAACCGATTGCACCCGGCCAGCAGACAAGCCCTTCTTGACCTTCTTCCAGAGGAGAGGTGAAATCGAGTAACCCACAATTCGGTCCAAGACCCGGCGGGCTTGTTGAGCATCGACTAAATCCATATCAATGGCTCTGGGCTCGACAAAGGCGTTCTTAACGGCGTCCTTAGTAATTTCATTGAAGACAACCCGATTCTTGCCCTTTTCATCCAAGTCGAGAATATGGGCCAGGTGCCAGGAAATCGCCTCTCCTTCACGGTCCGGGTCACTTGCTAAATAGACTTGCTTGGCCTTCTTGGCCTCTTTTTTCAAATCATTGATGAGAGGGCCCTTGCCACGAATGTTGATGTACTGAGGCTCATAGTTGTTTTCAAAATCAATGGACATGGAGGACTTCTTCAAATCTCGAATATGTCCGACCGAAGCCACAACCTTATAGCTCCGCCCTAGATATTTTTCAATGGTTTTCGCCTTGGCTGGCGACTCAACGATAACCAAGTTTTTCTTTGGGGTTGCTCGTTTTTTGCTCTTGGTCGTGGCCTTTTTACTAGTCGTTTTTTTACTTGTTTTGGCCTTAGTTGCTACTGCCATCAGCATCACTCCCTCAATCTTTCAAATAAACTCCTAGCATGATAACCCACTTTTTAGGGACTGTCAATAAAAAACTTTCTCCTATAGGAAAAAGCAAAAGGTCGAAAGTTAAAAATAAGTTAACAGAAGCCCATGAATTGGGCGTTTAAATGGAAATCGAAAAAATAAGCCCCTTTAAAAGTCGCTTGGATAAGTTGCAATAATCGGCTGACATTCGTAAAAACCAAGGTCAAATTGTTAGGTAGCATTTGTCAAAGAAAGTCTCAAACCCTGAACTATGAAAGGATTGGATTTCAACTCGGCCCTCATTCGTATTCGGCAAGTATATCCTGACCTGACAGGATACATTTTGCCCCTTCTTGAATCAAATGATGGCAACCGTCAGACCTGCCATCCAGAATATTTCCAGGAATGGCGAAGACATCCCGTCCTTCTTCCATAGCTCGCTCACAAGTGATGAGACTACCCGAGCGTTGCTTGGCCTCAGCAACGACTGTCCCTCTTGAAAGGCCTGCGATAATCCGATTGCGCTCAGGAAAATGGAATTTCAGAGGTTGTTGGCCAGCTTCATATTCAGACAGGACCAGATGATGTTTGGCCAAATATTCCTGCAAGTCCCGATTTTCCTTAGGATAAAAGACATCTAGTCCCGTCCCGACAACCGCAATCGTTTTACCACCATTTTTTAGGCAGGCAATGTGGGCTGCTGTGTCAATTCCCCTGGCCAGACCTGAGACAATGACAAACTGATTATCCAATTCCTTAATAATTTTTTGAAGGGACTTAGTTCCAGTTGTCGAACAATTTCGGGAGCCAACCATTGATAATTTTGGCGCATCCAAGAGAGTCAAATCGCCTTGATAAAAGAGGAGAACAGGAGGGTTATAGATATTGGCCAAATCACTAGGATATTCCTTGTCTAAAATCGAAAAAGAGGGAAAGCGATTAAATTGTTGGCGAAGCTCCTTCAGGTCTAGGTGCTTGTAGCTTTCCATAAAATGACCGGCCTTGCTAGTCTGAGAGACCACGGCCATATCCCTTAAGGATAAAGATTTGCCAACTTCTTTTTGATAGTCTAGAATATTGAGGATTTGCAAATTGGTCAAGCCAGCCTGCTTGAGCTTGAAGAGTTCAAAATTATTCATAAAATCACCTCTACCTATCTATACGAAAAGCCCTGCAAAAAATGCAGGACTCGACGAAAATATCTAGGATGATAAAGCAGAGGCAAGGACAAAATCAATTTGACGAAATCATGACTTCTGGTACGTAATCTTACAAGATTACAAGGTTTGTGGGTGGGGAGGAACTCCTCATGACTGCCTGTCTCGCTCTCAAATACCTATTTTCGATTAGTCATTAGATAGAGATAGGCACCAATTAGATTGGCCTTGTTGCCATTGGTCGCTGCCTCAATTTCCAACTGTTCGAAATGTTGGAAGGCTAAAACACTGGTAAAGAGCTTGTCGTATTGCTCAGCGATGGACTTGATCAAGAGAGGCTGGGCGCTAATGCCGCCACCGATGGCCAGATTTTCAACCTTGAGGAAGGTTTGCAAGTTTAGGATTAAATAGGCAATGTCTCGGCAGTAGGTTTCAAAAAGCTCCTGTAGCTCCTCTGATGGCTCATTTCCCAGCGCTTTAAAAACTTTTTGGCCATCTGCTTCTTCCAAACCCAAGACTTGGCTGGCATCCTCTACAAATTTGACAGCGGATCCTGCATTGGAGAAGAGACTCTCTATACCGATACGATTAAGTTCCAAGGTGTGACTAATCTGCCGCCAGACCGATTGGTCGTTGGCTCTTAAGTCGGCAGTGCTGGTCCGTAGGTCTCGTGAGGGGAAGGTTACCAGACGATTCTCTGAGACCACTCCTAGGCCGACGCCAGTTCCTAGCACCAAAATTGCTCCACAATGGCTGTCTTTGAGAACGCCCGATTTGGCTTCTGCTAAAGCTGCTGCATTGGCATCATTGAGAACACTCACCGGCATAGAAAATTGCTCAGACAGTTGCTTAGCTAGTGGAACATTCTTGAGGTAGGGGATAAGTCCGCCCCGATAAACACGGCCATTTTTACTGATTTCACCTGGACAGGAAATGGCAATGGCCTTAATTTTATCCTGATAGGATTCAACGATAGTCGTCAAACTAGTCCAAAATTCTGCCAAACTAGCTGGAGTTGGAACTTTACCTTCCTCGGTGACAACCAGGCGTTCATCAATTAAACCATACTTGATAGCGGACCCACCAATGTCAATGGTCAGACAGCTAGTCTCTGTTAAATCCTTAATGACCCGAGCTGGATTACCAGCCAGAACGACATTATCGCCAAAAGACTTGGTGACAACGGAGCCTGCCCCGACAACGACATTGTTCCCCAGGGTGACCCCAGGTAAAATAGTCGCACCAGCACCACACCAGACATTATCACCAATGGTAATAGGACTACCGTACTCCTTGCCCCTGATACGTTCCTCAGCATCCAATGGATGAAGGGCTGTCAAGAGTTGACAGTTAGGACCAAACATGGCATTGTCGCCAATCCTTATCTCGCAGACATCCAAAAATGTACAGTCATAATTGGCATAGAAATTCTCACCGACATAGATATTGCTACCATAGTCGCAGACAAAGCGAGGATGGACGGTAATATTTTGTCCGGTTTTCCCAAAGAAGGTCTTAAGCAGGGCCTGAGCCTGCTCCTCATCTTCTTCAGCATTAAACATCCGCGTAATGACCCGAGCCTGTTGGCGAAGGTCGACTAATTCTGAATCGGAGGCATCGTAAAGAAGGCCTGCCAACATTTTTTCACGTTCTGTTACTTTTCCCATACGTTTTCCATTCTAGTTCAAAGGCTACCTGAGCCAGTTACTTATTCTTCTACGTCAATATTTTTAATCACATGAGCTGGTACCCCTCCAACGGCTGTATTGGCTGGGACATCTTTTGTAACTACTGCTCCCGCAGCAATCACCGCTCCCTTACCAATGGTCACTCCCTGAGTCACGGTAGCATTGGAGCCAATCCAGACATCTTGACCAATTTTAATGGGAGCTAGGTGGAGATCCCCACGTTTTTGAGGGTTCAAATCATGATTGAGGGTGGCCAAGACGACATTGTGACCAATGAGGCAGTTATCGCCAATGCTAATGCCAGCCTGGTCTTGAAAGCGGCAGCCAGCATTAATGAAGACATTCTGACCAAATCTAGTATTGATACCACAGTCTGTCGAAAAGGGCGGAAAAATTCGTAAATTATCAGGAACTTCCTGTCCTGTCAACTCTCTCATAAGCCCAACAATTTCCTCCGGACTGTGATAACCTCCATTCATTTGACTGGTAATTTTCAGAGCCCTTTGGCTGTAAAAGTGAAACTGCTGGGCAAGTTCTGAGCCAGCTGGAATCATCGAAGTCTCGTTCAATGCCTGACGAAAGTCTTCTATTTTCACGATCTTTCCTCCTTAAACCTGGCTGACCAATCAGGACTTAACCATGGACTTTACAGGTTCAAAACTGCGCCGATGAATGGGGCTAACTCCCCATTTTTTCAAGCCTTCAAGGTGGGATTTAGTGCCATAACCAGCATTGTGACCAAAGTCATAGCCCGGAAATTTTTCGTCATAATCAGCCATCAGCCGGTCCCTAGTTACCTTGGCTACAATAGAAGCTGCAGCGATGGATAAGCTAGAAGCATCCCCCTTGATGATAGAGGTCTGAGGAATTTCTAAATCTAGATTCATAGCATCAATCAGTAGGTGTTGCGGACGCAATGCCAACTGCCCTACTGCTTCTAGCATGGCTAACTTGGTTGCCTCATAGATATTGACGTGGTCGATGACCTCATTGGACTTAAGACCAATTCCGACCGCCAGAGCTTGGTCCATAACCTGATTATAGATGAGCCCATGCCTTTTCTTGGGAATCTTCTTGCTGTCATTGAGACCCTTGATTTTACAATCCTTAGGCAGGATGACCGCAGCTGCTACAACAGGACCAGCCAAGGGGCCACGCCCCACCTCATCAATTCCAGCGATTAGCTCAAGTCCATCAGCATAGAGGGCCTTTTCATAGGCTAACATGGCTTCCAAACGTTGGTCCTCCGCCAGTTCCGCCTGAATTTCTCGCTGACGTTTTTTGATTGCTGCCTGGACACCGGCCCGTCCATCACTAGCCAATTGGGCAAAGACAGGGCTGGCTAGCTCAGTCACATCGGCTAGTTGCTCCTTAATTTCCTTAATGGTTGCCATCTAAATCACTGACCTTATCTAGGGTGTAGCGACCCAGTTTGCCATCTCGGACGTCCTTGACAAAGAGATTGTAAAAGCGGTCATAATCATCGCGAAAGCCCAATTTTTGAGTTAAGTCCATGATGATTTCTGGCGCCTCCTCTTCCAAGTTAATCCCCTTGAAGCGCTCCATTAATCGCTGGGGATAATTTTCCTTAAAATAGTTGAGACCAAAGATGGTGACCTCATCCATAGGTAATAAATTATCTTTGATGGCCCCCGTCAGGGCTAATTTCAGGCTCACCTCTTGCTCCTCAAACTTAGGCCAAAGAATTCCTGGCGTATCCAGGATTTCCAAATCCTTATTGGACTTGAGCCATTGCTGTCCCTTGGTCACCCCTGGCTTATTGCCGACCACAGCGATTTTTTTACCAGCTAGACGGTTCATCAAGGTTGACTTGCCAGCATTGGGAATCCCAATAATCATCGTCCGTAGGCTTTCTTTTTGAATGCCTTTCTCCCTGAGACGCTCCAACTTGTCTGACATCAGGTTCTTGGCTGCATCGGTCAATTTCTTAACCGTTGACTGCTCCTTGGCATTGATAAGCAGGGTCTTGATTCCCTGCCTTTCAAAATATGCCTGCCAGTCCTTAATCAAAAGGGGATCGGCCAAATCGGCCTTGTTTAGAATTAGTAGCTTGGGTTTATCGCCAACAATCTTGGTCAACATAGGATTCTGACTGGATAAGGGTAGACGGGCATCAACCAAAACTGTCACAAAATCCACGAATTTAAGATTTTCCTGAACCTGTCGCCTGGCCTTCGACATATGACCAGGAAACCATTGAATACTTGCCATGACACTCCTCAACTAATTTCAAATATTACTACCATTATAGCATGGAATACCCCAAAAAAGCCCGACTAGTAACTTTAAAATCAGATTAAAAAAAGAAGTGACCCTTTAAATAATCACTTCTTCTGGATCCATGCCATCTCCTAAAATTTCCACTTGCCTTACTACAATTGTGACAAGGCAAATAAGATTTTGGAACTAAGTAGACTCTCCCACCTATCGATTTCCCCAAGCCTGCTTAAACATGCTAACAAATCTGGTATGGTAGTAAAGGAGGTAAACGACTAAGATAGAAATGACCAAGGCAAAGCCATCAAAGGGCAATTTCATCAAAGCCGTTGGCAGATTGGCATAGAGGAAGGACCGCCCCAAAAAGTAACCGAGCAGATTAAGAAGTCCACCCAAAATCAGGGCTGTAAAAAATTTGGTCTTTGAGAGCTTTTCGTAGTCCTGTTTGACCAAGAGGCTGATGACCAAGACTTGTATACTATGGCTAATCAAGGTCACAAACATAGGTGCTGGATAAAAGAGAAAATCGCCGATGAAAGAACCAATCCCAGCAACGATGACACTCTCAGTTGGTGGAAAAAGCAGACCAACTAGACAGATGACAATCCCATTGATATAAAAATGCCCACCAGGAACTGGTACTGATAAATAAGACGAGCTCAAGATAATGACCAGAGCCATAAAGAGAGCCGCTAGTGTTATTCTTTTGGTTGACATGAAAACCACCTCACTTATTTGAAAAACCACATTCTCATGATTTCCCTTATGGCTACCATTGTAAGCCTGCTTAAAATAAGATACAATAGAGTCATCACAAAACTGTATGGGGACAGATTATGCCAAGTAAATTTCAAATGATTACTCAGAGTCTCACTCAAGCCATCCAAAAGGGACAGCTCAAAAAAGGAGAGAAACTACCGTCTGTTCGCCAGCTGAGCCAGGACTATAAGTGTAGCAAGGATACCGCCCAGCGTGCCCTCCTTGAACTCAAGTACAAAAAACTGATTTACCCTGTCCCCAAGAGTGGCTACTATGTCTTAGAAGGCCAAGAACAAGAAGAGGAATCCCTTGTCATTAACCTAGAGTCCTATAATAAGTTAGCCTACCAGGACTTTAAAACCTGCCTGTCAGAAACCCTAGTCGGAAGAGAAAACTTTCTCTTCAACTACTATCAGCGACAAGAAGGATTGAAACAGCTACTCAACTCCTTGCAGGCCCACCTCTTTGACCAGGATATCTACAGTAAGGTGGAGAATTTGGTGGTCACATCGGGAACCCAACAAGCCCTCTATATTCTCTCGCAGATGAGCTTTCCTAATCAAAAAACAAAGATTTTGCTGGAACAGCCCACCTATCATCGGATGAATAACTTGGTCCGCCAACAACAGCTCCCCTATTTAAGCATTGAGAGAGGCTTTTCTGGCCTTGACTTGGACCAGTTAGAGAAGCTATTCAAGAAAGAAGCTATTAAATTCTTTTATACCATTCCTCGCCTTTCCAATCCTCTAGGTCTATCCTATAGTCCTCAAGAAAAAGAGGCTCTTGTTGATTTAGCCCAGCGTTATGACGTCTACATCATCGAGGATGACTATATGGGAGATTTTGCTAGATCGGACAACCTCCCCCTCCACTACTACGACACCCACGAGCGGGTCATTTATCTCAAATCGTTTTCAACTACCCTCTTTCCAGCCCTTAGATTGGGTCTTTCGCTACTTCCTCAGGATTTAGTAGCTGACTTTTTGGCCTACAAGAAATTGATGGATTACGATACTAGTTTGATCATGCAACAAGCCCTCTCCTTGTATTTAGATAACGGTATGTTCAAGAAGAATCTGAGCCAACTCCAGAACTTCTTCGACCAACGTCAAGAAAGCGCTAAAGAGCTTTGTCACAAGCTACCCGACAAACTTAGTTATCAAGTCAGCCCCAAGAATCTTAGTATTCAACTACCAAGTCAAGTCAAATTGGGACCTTTTAGAGAAAGGGGGCTATCCCTCTTAGATACAGCCTGTCGAATAAATCAAGCGGAATCCGCCTACCTCCACCTAGCCAACGATCAGTCCTTGGCCAGAGAAATCAATAAAGTTAAGCGAGTTTTTGAAAATCTGGAAAAAATTAAGCAATAAAAAAGAGCCGTTAAAGTAAGAAAAATTCTCTTCCTCTAACGGCTCTTTGTTCTTATTTCAATTTTTCAAAACGCAGGTGGACAGCAATTTGAGCACCATAACCATTACGTTCCAAATCTCTTTGCAGGCGATAGGAAATATAGTGCTCAGCAATGTTGATGTAACCAGCATCCATGAGACGATTTTCAACCTGAGACTGAACCATAGAAATGGTTGGTCGGTCGGCATGGGCCTCTTCCAGGTCAATAACAACCTTCTTTGTCACTTCTGCCAATTCTTGACGAAGCTTGTCATCCAGAACATAGACAGACTGTGCTGCCTTGAGGATAGCCTGATAAATTTTATCTGGATCAAATTCAACAACCTGACCACTACGTTTGGTAATTTGCATGTAATCGCCTCTTTTCTATTAGGATAGCTAGGCCCACCTAGGACTTTTGAAAAACTGAACATCTAACAGCTTGACTTTTTCCTTCTGATAGCTGGGCCTAAATCCTTTGCTTTATCTTTTCTTCTTTCATTATGCTGGCCACAAAGGGATTTGTCAAGCCAAGTGCCTGCTAGACTCTAATAATCTGGTCGGACAACACCTGTTACGGTCTGACGGGTAGCTTCAATATCTTCCTCTAGGACGACTTTGATAATACGTTTTTCTTCTTCAGGCGTGCAGGCTACCAATGGCAGTCGCAAAGGTCCAACTTCAAAGCCCAGATGGTTGAGAACAGCCTTGACAGGCGCTGGACTAGGAACTGAGAAGAGGGCATTGACCTTAGGAATAAACTTACGCTGGATACTGGCAGCCTTTTTAATATCATTGTCTGCAATAGCCTGTAACATCTGGTGCATTTCTTGGCCATTGGAATGACTGGCCACAGAAATAACACCATCAGCCCCAATATTCATGGCATGGAAGGCCTCACCGTCTTCACCAGTATAAACTAAGAAATCATCTGGTTTATGCTCAATCAGATAGGCCATATTATCCAGACTGGTGCATTCCTTAACCCCGATGATATTAGGGTGCTCTGCCAAGCGGAGCATGGTATCTGGTGCCATCTCTACTACAACCCGTCCTGGGATGTTATAGATAATAATTGGCAAGTCACTAGCATCGGCGATAGCTTTGAAATGCTGATACATGCCTTCTTGAGATGGTTTATTGTAATAAGGAACAATGGCTAAGCCAGCTACGAAGCCACCAAAGGCGGCCACTTCTTTGGCAAAATCAACAGAATCTCGAGTGTCATTGGTACCCACACCAGCAATCAAGGGAACACGCCCCTTGACAATCTCTTGAACAGCCTTAAATAGCTCCAATTCCTCATCGTGGGTCAAGGTTGGACTTTCGGCCGTTGTACCAGCCAGAAGCAAACCTTGGGTGTGGTTGCTTAAGAGATGTTCCACCAAATCAGGCAGAGCATCAAAATTGATAGAACCATCTGGCTTAAAGGGTGTAATCATAGCCGTAATCAATTTGGCCCGACGCAGTTGTTGGATAGAATCTTGTGCAGTCATATTAACCTCCTAAAATCATTGTAGCAAGAACTGACATCATCACGCCATCCCAAGTGCCTAATACCAGTCCTGTGCAAGACTAGATAAACTCCTCAATGAGGGTCATCACTAGCCTCCCACTCTTCTCGACAAAAAGAAGGTTGGGACAAAAAGTCCTAGCCTCGTTACTTTTTCAACATTGGACACATTGACGCTTCTCGTCGTAATCACTTATTTCAATTCAAATTTTAATTCTTTTGTAGGTCTAACAAGCCCTTTTTCATGGAGGGTTTCTGCGATTTGAACAGAGTTCCAAGCAGCACCCTTGAGGAGGTTGTCAGAAACCACCCACATATGAAGACCCTTAGGCGCATCCAAGTCCTTACGAATTCGACCGACAAAGGTTTCCCGTTTACCGACAGCATTGACGGCTTGGGGATAAACTTGATGGGCAACATCATCTTCTAGGACAGCACCTGGGAAATTGGCAATAGCTACCTTGACCTCATCAACTGGAGCCACTTCTTTGGTTTCAATGTAAACAGACTCTGAGTGGGCTAAGAGGACAGGAATCCGAACGCAGGTCGCTGAAACAGCGATGCTATCATCTTCCATAATTTTCTTGGTCTCATTGGTCATCTTCATTTCTTCATAGGTGTAGTCGTTATCGGTGAAGACATCAATTTGCGCTAGGGCGTTAAAGGCAATTGGGAAGTGCTTCTTATCACCACCTGCTGGCAAAATATCTGCCTGAACATCTTTAGGGTCCTTACCATCATTAAGGACTTCCTTAAGTTCACGCTGGGTTTCATTAATGGCAGATTGACCAGCACCAGAAACCGCCTGATAGGTCGAAACGATAATCCGTTCTAGGCCCCATTTTTGCCGAATAGGCTCCAGAGCCACCATCATCTGAATGGTTGAACAGTTAGGGCAAGAGACAATCCCATTATGGGCTTCCAAAGCATGAGCATTTACTTCGGGAACAACCAAAGGAACGTCAGGATTTTGCCGGAAGTAAGAGGTATTGTCCACTACAACTGCTCCTGCCTTAACGGCATAAGGCGCAAACTTGGCGGACACAGAACCCCCTGCAGAAAAGAGGGCAATGTCAACACCAGTAAAAGAATCCTCAGTTGTCAATTCAACGGTTACATCTTGACCCTTGTATTGGAGAACCTTGCCAGCTGAGCGACTGGATGACAAGAGGCGAACCTTGTCAATTGGCAGATTGGACTGCTCCAATTGTTGAATCATGCGAGTTCCGACGGCACCAGTGGCACCAACAACAGCGACTGTGTATCCCATAGTTTAGACCTTCCTTACAAAACTGTTCGTCAAAATTTTCTAAAAATTTATAATAGCTTCATTATACACCTTTTTAGCAGGCTTGCAAAGTCAAAATCAGCCAGTTTGCCAATAAAAGCCCTTGCTTAGCTTGTGCTTTTTCATTCATAACACCCTCTTCAGCCATGAGATGAGGCAGTTCAAAATTAAGGAAGCTAGTTATCGCTCTTGCTCCAACTGCATCAATAGCTCTAAATTCTGCTTCGCCATTCTGGTTCGCTTTATTAAGGACTATAGAAAAAAAGCCTAGGCTTCCACCTAGGCTCAAGGGCACTTATTCAGTGTGATAGAAAGGTTCACACAGACTATCAAGGTCCGCTCCTGCGTTAATGACCTCCCTGCGCAATATGGCCCTTAGGACCAAATCGACTCATCGCATGCTTTTATTCTACCACAGGCCAAGCTCTAAAGCAAGGGAGCTATGGCCTTGACAACGGCTCCGATAGCTTTTTCGGAGACTGGTAACTCCCTAAGAGTTTCTTGGGTAACTTGGCGACAGTCTGCAAGCGTTGCTTGGAAATCTCGCTCAATCTTAGGAATTTCTGAGGAATGGTAAAGATAAGCAGCACACTCAAAATGATGATAGAGGCTGCGGTAATCTAGGTTAATGGTTCCGACAACCGAACGGCTATCATCAGCTACAAAGACCTTGGCATGATCAAATCCCGGACTGTATTCATAAATCTTTACACCTGAAGCCATCAGTGACTTGTAGTAGGTTTTAGCCAAATAGTAAGGAATCTGCTTATCGGGAATCCCCGGCATGATAATTTTCACATCCACGCCCCGCTCAGCCGCAAACTTAAGAGCATGTTCCATTTCACTATCTAAAATGAGATAAGGCGTCATGATATGAACATAATCACGCGCTTGATTGAGAATATCAATATAAACGTTTTCACCAACCTTTTCATCGTCCAGTGGCGAATCTCCATAGGGAATGATAAAGCCATCTGTTGCTAACTTATTCTCATGAAGACCTAGATAAGGCTCAACCTCGCTAGCTTCATCCTTGATTGTCCCCCACATCTGCAAGAAGAGAATCAAGAAGGTGTCAACAGCTCTACCTTGAATCATTACAGCCGTGTCCTTCCAATGGCCGAAACGTTCAATCTCATTGATATATTCATCAGCCAAATTGACCCCACCAGTGAAAGCTACTTCACCATCAATAACAACAATCTTACGGTGGTCACGGTAATTATAATAGGTGGATAAGAAAGGTGATAAAGGAGCGAAGGCCCGCGATTGAATCCCCAGACGCTCAAGCCGCTTGCTATAATCAAAGCTCAGGGTCGTCATTTCAATCATACCATCGTACATAACCCGAACTTCTACACCTTGGGCTACCTTGTCTTCTAGGATGGAGAGGATTTCCCCCCACATCAGTCCTTCATCAATGATGAAATATTCCATAAAGATATAGTGCTTGGCCTGACGCAGTTGCTTCTTGAGCTCTTCGAATTTAGCCTCGCCAGAAGGGAAATAGGTGACCTGACTATTTTTATAGACTGGAAAATGATTATCGCCAAAACTGAGGTACTTGGCCAAATTAAAGGCTGTACTGTGTGAAGTCTTTAGTTCGGCTAGAACGGAATCATTTTGATAGAGTAAGGGAACAGTCTTTTCGATGTTCCTCTTTAACTGCCACTTCATGCCATTATAGCCCCAGTCAATCTTAGTATAGAGCAGAAAGAGACCTCCCAAAACTGGCATGGGAAGAATAACCAGCATCCAGGTCAGCTTAGCCGTACTATCCATATCACTATTAATTAAATAGAGAACCGAAATAATAGCGATAAGTAAGTCAGCAATTTGAATATGAATTTGGTATTGTTGGAACCAAATATAACCGGCCGCAATCACATAAAGCTGCAGGATCAACAGCAAGACGATAACCGTCGTCCGACTAAAAATTCCCCGCAATAAGCTCCGCCGCCCTCTTTTTAAGAGCCGCCTTATTTTTGTTTCTTCGTCTATGATAATCTCCCCTCTCAGGTTAAATATGTGCTCCTAATTATAACATAGAATCGAGACAAAAAAAGACGAAGAAAAATATTTTTTCCCTCAATAAAAAATGGCTCAAAACTAAAAATAGAGACTCACCAAAAAGTGAACCTCTATTTTTTGAGCCGAAACTAGCTTTGTTTCAAACTCATCTTTTTTAAAAATTAAAAACATCATTAAGATTCTCAGCCATGGTCGGATGTGTAAAAATTTGCTGTTGAAAGTAAGTATAAGGAATACCATTATCCATAGCCAAAGTAATGAGATTAATCAGTTCATGCGCCTCTTGACCAAAGAGAGTTGCCCCTAAAATCTGCTGACTGTCTACATCAATAACCACCTTAAAAATACCGCGTAAGTCTCCATTGACATGTCCTCTTGGCATACCAGCAACCGGTAGGCTATTGGCCTTGTAATTGAGACCCTGTTTCTTGGCAGTTGCTTCATCAATTCCTACACGCGCCAGCGGCGGATTGATAAATGTCGTGTTTGGAACATGGTGGCGATTAGCTGCAGAATAAGATCGATCGCCATTAAGGTAATTCCAGACAATACGGAAGTCATCTAATGAGACATAGGTAAATTGAAGACCGCCATTAACATCACCAACGGCAAAGATATTTTCAACGCTGGTTTGACAAAAATCATCTACCTTTATAGCACCGCGGTCAGTAAGTGCAATGTCAGTATTTTCAAGACCAAGACTATCTGTATTTGCTCGCCGTCCAGTCGCATGAAGTACTGCATCAAACGAATAATCGCCATTCTGTGTGGTGATAATAACAGAGTCATCCTTATTAGATATTCGAGAGATATTAGAGTTAAGCTCAAAAGCCACCCCTGCTTCTTCCATGTATTCTTTGGCAAGTAAGGAGATTTCCTCTTCTTCACGTACAAAAATCCGAGACATAGGATCAAAGACAGTCACCTCTGAACCGAGTTTTGCGTAGAGACTAGCAAATTCTAAACCAATATTACCACCGCCAATAATGCCCAGACGTTTTGGCTGTTGCTCCAAATTTTGAATCTCTGTGCTATCGTAGACATGCTTGCTGTCTTTCAATCCAAGGATTGGCAATCTATTTGAAACTGCACCAGTATTGATGATAATAACTTGGGCTGATAACTGTTTGCTCTCACCGTTCGAAGTAATTTCAACTACTTTATTGGAAACAAATCTGGCAGTAGCATTGTATACATCAGCCGTTGGAGCCTTGTCTAGCATAGCAAAGTTTTTAGCACGCAGGCGCTCCGTTACTTTTTTACGCTCGGCCATTGCTTCTGAAAAGTTATGACCAGTTTCGGCTGAATGTATCAAGACTTTTGTAGGAATACAGCCAACATTTATACAAGTTCCACCGTACATATTAGCATCTTTCTCAATCATGGCCACCTTTTTACCCTGCGCTGCAGATTTTGCTGCGAAAGTTTTTCCAGCCTTGCCAAAACCGATAACAATAATATCATATAGTTCCATAAGAATCCCCTTTTTATTGATGTTCCAATTGTATCAAAGGATCAATAGTTGCGTCAATTAATTGCTATGAAGCCACTTCTCTGGCCAATGGATAATGATAACTAGCACTCCTCTACCTGTATCAATAGCTTTTTAGGTGTTGCCCATTCATCAATCTTGTCGGGAATTTCATTTTCCCATTTCGGTATTATACTCGATGAAAATCAAAAACAGGATGGAGCAAAGACCGCAACCACTAAAGTGGCAGTGCTCTAACGAGGCTGGGACAAAAGTCCTCACTTCATTACTTTTTCAACATCAACCACTTTGACCCAGTGGTCGATTTGTAATGAGTGACTTGATACTTCAGTGTTTAGTCACTCACATGCCAGTGAAACGGCGGTAAGGTCCTTATCTCCCTTGTTAAACCAGTGATAGCGGTCATCCTAATCAACTATGCGGGGGTGAGAAAGAAATAGTCTGGGAATAGACTATTTCTTATCGAATCTAAAAAATAAGAGAGTGAGTAAAATCGATTTGACGAAATCACGATTGTCTCACTCCCTAGCTCCCTTACTACCTTCACAATGTTAGTGAAATCGACCAACTTTATTCAGTATCGCCGAGCCGAAAGAGCATAAACAGTGCTTGGATAACTAGGCTAAAGTCAGCAAAGTGTGCTCATTGGATATTAGACTTCTTTCCTGCATAGCTGCGTGGGATAAACCAGAACAGAAGATACTCAGGCATAATTTCATAGCATTATAAAAAGCCAATCAAAGTTGGCTTTTTAAGTGATGATGTAGTATAACGCATTTTTGAAGATTAGAACAATCCAAGAGCCGTACCGTCTTCAGCAACATCCATCTTGAGAGCAGCTGGTTGCTTGGGCAGGCCAGGCATGGTCATGACATTGCCAGTCAGGGCAACGATGAAGCCAGCCCCTGTCTTAGGAACTAATTCACGGATGGTAATGGTGAAATCTTCTGGAGCCCCCAGCAAGTTTTGGTTGTCTGAAAAAGAATACTGGGTCTTGGCCATGCAGACCGGTAGCTTATCCCAGCCATTGGCCTGGAACTGCTTGATTTGGGTCTTGGCTTTTGCAGCAAACTCGACCCCTTTACCCCCGTAAATTTCTTTTACGATAGTGGCAATCTTATCTTCTAGACTAGACTCATCATCGTAAAGTGCTCGGAAGTTGCCAGTTTGACCTTCAACTAGTTCAACCAAACTTTTAGCTAAGGCTTGACCTCCATCAGCTCCATCAGCCCAGACGCTGGCTAATTCAACAGGAACCTCAATCTCAGCACAGAGCTTCTTGAGAGCTTGAACTTCGGCTTCTGTATCAGAGACGAACTCATTGATAGCGACAATGACAGGCAGACCAAATTTCCGAACATTTTCCACATGGCGTTTGAGGTTGGCAAAGCCGTCCTTGACTGCCTGAACATTTTCTTCAGTCAGGTCTGACTTGGCAACCCCACCGTGCATCTTGAGGGCCCGCAAGGTTGCTACAATAACTACTGCATCCGGTGCCTTGGGCAGACTTGGGGTCTTGATGTCAAGGAATTTCTCTGCTCCCAGATCCGCTCCGAATCCAGCCTCGGTAACCGCATACTCAGCCAAACCAAGGGCCGTTGTCGTCGCTAGGACAGAATTACAGCCGTGGGCAATATTAGCGAAAGGACCACCATGAACCAGGGCCGGCGTACCGTAGATAGTCTGAACCAAATTTGGCTTAATGGCATCCTTGAGAATTAGAGTCAGGGCACCTTCAACCTTGAGGTCACGCACATAAACGGGACTTCTATCATAGTGATAGCCAATAACAATTGAAGCCAGACGTTCCTTAAGGTCCTTGAAATCTGTTGCCAGACAGAGAATCGCCATAATTTCTGAAGCAACGGTGATGTCAAAGCCATCTTCGCGAGGAATCCCATTGACAGGGCTACCCAGACCAATGGTCACATGCCGCAAAGCCCGGTCATTGAGATCAAGGACCCGCTTCCAGATAATCCGACGTTGATCAATGCCTAGCTCATTACCTTGATGGAGATGATTATCAATCAGGGCTGATAGGGCATTATTAGCGGTGGTGATGGCGTGCATGTCTCCCGTAAAATGGAGGTTGATATCTTCCATAGGTAGAACTTGGGCATAGCCACCCCCTGCTGCTCCCCCCTTAATACCCATGACAGGCCCAAGTGAAGGTTCCCGCAGGGCAATCATAGTCTTCTTACCCAATTGATTGAGGGCATCTGCCAAACCGATAGTGACGGTTGACTTGCCTTCGCCAGCTGGTGTCGGATTGATAGCCGTGACTAAGATTAACTTACCAGGCTCATTGGCCTTACTGGATTTGATTTTATCAAGGGAAATCTTAGCCTTGTAGTTGCCATAGAGTTCCAAATCCTCGGCTTGGATACCTACTTTTTGAGCAATTTGGCTGATGGGTTGGAGCTCAACTTCCTGTGCAATTTCAATATCAGTCTTCATGGAATACCTCATTTAAAATAGAATAATCCCATTATAACAAAGATTATAGAAATGCGCACGTTTCCTTTTGTTTATTTTATATCGTTCGGATTTGAGACCTGCCGTCTACTGACTAAATCATCATTCCTTCCTAGCAAATCATTTACTAAGAAAGGACTTTTTAGTATAATTTTCCTATGAAAATCCTAATTACATCGGGCGGAACGTCCGAAAAAATTGACCAGGTTCGCTCAATTACCAACCACGCTTCAGGAAACTTAGGTAAGATTATGGCTGAGCTATTCTTGAAAAATGGCCACCAGGTTACCTTGGTGACCACCAAATCAGCTGTCAAACCGGATGCTCAAGCTGGCCTAAATATTAAGCTGGTCAGCGACGTTGCCAGCCTGCAGGAGACTTTAGAACCCTTGGTCAAGAGCCATCAAGTCCTCATCCATTCGATGGCGGTTTCTGACTACAGGCCAGTCTATATGACTGACCTAGCTGAACTTCAGACGACCAAGGACTTTTCCCAACTTCTCAATAAGAAAAATTCTGAGACAAAGATTTCCTCAGCCGCTGATAATCAGGTTCTCTTTCTCAAGAAAAACCCAAAAATTATCAGTTTAGTTAAAGAGTGGAATCCCGATATTCGTCTCATTGGCTTTAAACTCTTAGTCGATGTTCCCAAGGAAGAACTTTGGGAGGTTGCTAGAAGTAGCCTCAAGAGAAACCAAGCCGAGTTAATTGTCGCCAATGATTTGCTTGATATAAATGAAGACCAACATCTGGGCTACCTAGTTGACGAGAATACTCAGGAACCTGCCCGAACCAAGCAAGAAATTGCCCAAAAAATATATGAAAGGATTAGCAAGCATGACTAAAACCATTTTGCTGGCCGTCACCGGTTCCATCTCTGCTTACAAGGCCGCGGACTTAAGCAACCAGTTAAAAAAGTTAGGCTATAATATCCAGGTTATCATGTCCCAGGCGGCTAGTGAATTTATCACCCCCTTAACCTTGCAAGTTCTCTCAAAAAATCCTGTTTATCTGGATCTTATGACCGAGGACCAACCAGGACGTATCAATCATATTGATTTGGCTAAGGAGGCTGACCTCTTTATTGTCGCACCTGCTTCTGCCAATACGATTGCCAAGTTAGCCCACGGTATGGCGGACAACCTTGTAACTGCAACAGCTCTGGCCCTGCCAAGCGACACGCCTAAATTACTGGCACTAGCCATGAATACTAAGATGTATGACAATCCCCTAACCCAGCGAAATTTAATGACCTTAAAAGAAGTTGGTTATAAAGAAATTGAACCTCGCTCCGGTAAATTGGCCTGTGGAGATGTCGGTCGAGGCGCTTTAGCAGATTTACCTACCATCATCAAAACTATTGAGGAGACCCTAAATGAATCGCAGAAATAAGTCCCGTCAGGTCGCACAGATTGCCCTACTTTTAGCGACCATGGTCGTTGTTGAATTTGTCAGTCAGATGATTTTTTCAGCCGTTGTGCTCCCTATAAAACCAACTCTGACCATGATTCCTGTTATTGTAGCTTCCATCATCTATGGCCCTAAAATTGGAGCTGGTCTGGGAGCTTTTATGGGCCTCATGAGCGTAATCAGAAATTCCCTTATCCTCCTACCAACCAGTTACCTCTTCTCGCCATTTGCTCCTAATGGTTCTTGGCGTTCCCTCATCATTGCCCTGATTCCAAGAATCCTGATTGGAGTTTTCCCTTATTTCATCTACAAGCTCATGCATAATAAAGCAGGTCTGGCCCTCTCTGGAGTCATCGGCTCACTAACCAATACAATTTTTGTATTCTTGGGTATCTATCTTCTTTTTTCTGGAGTCTATACCGGAAATGTCCAGCACCTTCTAGCTCTGGTCTTCACCAATAATGCTATCGCTGAAATGATTATTTCTGGTATTGTCATTCTAGCTCTGATTCCTGTTTTGGAAAGGATTAAAAGCTAGGTCTGATAAAAAGATTTTATAAGCTAAAAGAGCCTCTACATCAAGGATTAGGGGCTCTTTTTTGACCCTAGGCTTCGTTGTCTAACCTTGAAGCCGTCTTAATGATATGGTATAATGAAAGCGGTTAAAATATAGAGGAGGCAACTATGACTTATACAGAAAACTATCAACAATGGCTCAATTATAAGGATCTTCCTGACTATCTCCATGACGAGCTCGTTCAAATGGATGAGGCATCCAAGGAAGATGCTTTTTATACTAATCTTGAATTCGGAACCGCCGGTATGCGGGGGGTTATCGGAGCTGGTACCAATCGGATTAACATCTACGTTGTCCGTCAGGCCACCGAAGGTTTGGCAAAACTTTTTGAAACCAAGGATCAAGCAACCAAAGATCGTGGCGTAGCCATTGCCTATGACTCCCGCCACTTCTCTTCTGAATTTGCCTTCGAATCGGCTCAGGTCCTCGCCCAACACGGCATTAAATCTTATGTTTTTGAAAGCCTACGCCCAACGCCAGAGCTTTCCTTTGCCGTTCGTCATCTGGGGGCCTTCGCTGGTATCATGGTAACTGCCAGTCACAACCCTAAACAATTTAACGGTTACAAGGTTTACGGGGAAGATGGAGGACAAATGCCACCCCATGATGCTGATGCCCTGACCGACTTCATTCGTGCCATTGACAATCCTTTTGCCATCCAATTGGCTGACCTAGATCAAGCCAAGGCATCTGGACTGATTACTGTTATCGGCGAAGATGTCGATAAGGAATACCTCAAGGAAGTTAAGGCTGTCAATATCAACCAAAAATTGATTGATGACTATGGTAAGGACATGAAGATTGTCTACACGCCACTTCACGGTACTGGGGAAATGCTTGCCCGCCGCGCCTTGGCTCAAGCTGGCTTTGACTCTGTTCAAGTTGTTGAAGCCCAAGCCGTTGCAGATCCTGACTTTTCAACCGTTAAGTCACCAAACCCAGAAAACCAATCAGCCTTTGCCCTCTCAGAAGAATTGGGACGGCAAGTGGATGCTGATGTTTTGGTAGCAACTGACCCCGATGCTGACCGTCTCGGTGTAGAAATCCGCCAACCCGATGGCTCTTATCTCAACCTCTCAGGTAACCAAATTGGCGCTCTTATTGCCAAGTATATCTTGGAAGCCCACAAGACAGCAGGCACTCTGCCTAGCAATGCAGCCCTATGTAAATCCATCGTTTCTACAGAGTTAGTGACCAAGATTGCTCAAAGTTACGGGGCAACCATGTTTAACGTCCTGACTGGTTTCAAATTCATCGCAGAAAAGATTCAAGAATTTGAAGACACAGGCAACCACACCTATCTCTTTGGTTTCGAAGAAAGCTTTGGCTACCTGATTAAACCATTCGTTCGGGACAAGGATGCTGTTCAAGCCGTTCTGATTGTTGCTGAAATCGCTGCCTACTACCGCTCCCGAGGTATGACGCTGGCTGATGGTATCGCTGAAATCTACAAAGAATACGGCTACTATGCTGAAAAGACCATTTCTGTTACCCTATCAGGGGTTGATGGAGCTTCTGAAATTAAGAAGATTATGGACAAGTTCCGCAACAATGGTCCTAAAGACTTCAACAATACGCCTATTGTTAAGACTGAAGATTTCTTAGAATTGACAGCTACTAGCCAAGATGGTAGGGTTGAAAAATTGACCACTCCACCAAGTAACGTCCTTAAGTATCACCTGAGCGATGATTCTTGGATTGCCGTTCGCCCATCTGGAACCGAGCCAAAAATCAAGTTCTATATCGCTACAGTTGGTGATTCTGAAAGTCAAGCAAAGGATAAGATTACAGCTATCGAAGCCCAAATCAAGGACTTCATCAAATAGACTTCTACTCTAGACTAGACCTTGATTAGAAATCATGGAGCTGGGCAAAAACTCAAAATCTCACTAATTTTCTCAGATTTTAAAAATAAGAAATCGCATGAAATCAGCGTTTTTAAACGAAAAATTTCATGCGATTTTGTTAATTCAGGACTTTTTTGCCCAGTCCCTTGTTCTGCGACTGTAATACTCAATAAGAATTAATCTAGCCAAGGCAAGGAGCAATGCCATCAAGTCACTAAAGTGACTGATGTCGCAGTAGGTGTCTGCTATCTTTGCACCACCTTGTGGCACAGCAGACAGCTAGTCACCCTTGCTGGGGTAGTAAAATAGTCTTGTGGACTATTTTAGACCGACACCTTGAAATTGGAAAGTGAGGGACGACGAAGGTTTTGACAGCTGTCAAGGCCCTTCTGTCTTACTCCCAAACGGCAATCGCTATAGAGATTGCCTAGCTCCCTTACTAACCTCACAAAGTTGGTTAAATCGACCAACTTTGCTCCGCATCGCACGAACTGAAGGTAGCTCAAAAGGTCTGGTAGACCTTTTGAGGTTGGAAATAGGGAAAGTTTCGCTTTCCTCAGTAAGTACGGCAAAGTGAGTTAACGATGCGACACGAGGTAGAAACTGTCGTTACCACAGTTTCTACAGAATTAGTCAGGGATATAGAAAACTACAATCGTAGTTTTCGTAGTCACTCTAATGAAAAACTATAGAGTGACTTTATCCGTGGGATAGTTTTGATTTTTGAAGAGTATAAGTCGCTATTACCAGCCAGGACCAAAGGCCCACCGAAAAAAATCAGCTCCCAAAAATGAGGAGCTGATTTTTTTAATGAATCTGCAAGAAGAAACTGAGGCAACTATTACATAAGGAAAATTTATAAGGATAATTGATTGTAGGACCGATTAAAGGCCTCAATCATCTTTTGCGAAGCCTTGTCGTAAGAAACCTCTTCCTTATAGTTGGCAGAAACAATAATCCGATTAGTCGCTTCTGCATCATCACAGGTCACTAGGGTTAGATTTTTTGTCCCAGGTGTATCATTAATAACGGCGACATCAGATGGCTCTACTCTCTTAACTTCGGAAATGATATAGGTGTAGACCTTATTCTTGTCGGTCAGATAGATTTCCATCCCATTCTTAGCATTCTCTAGAGGGGAGAATAGCATCTTGGAAGCACCGTTGACACCAAAGACATGGTGACTAGCCAAGGCATAATTGTTCTCGCCACCCATGACCTGGCTCTCCTTCATAGTGCCCGCCCCATAGGAAAGCTCCGTATTACCTAGGCCTTTAAAAATCGGCAGGTTAAGCTCCAAGTCTGGAATGGCAATACCTCCGATAACGGGTAGGTCTTGCGCATCCATCTGGGAACTGATAACGGATTGGGCTGATATGGACTTGACCGAGTCAAAATCGTAATTGACCTTGGCCTTTTTATTTTTCGTCAAGGTCTTTTTATCAACCTTAGAAACCTGATATTTATTCGTATTCCAAGCAATAACAGAATTACGGATTGAGCGGTTAAAAACCAGAGCCAAGCCGACTACCATCAAGAATAGGACAAGAATGGTCCGCAACCAGTGGTGCTTCTTTTTTGAAGACTCCTTTTCCTTTCGCCCTTTAGAATTTCGAGAACTAGTTCTCTTCATTTACCCCTTGTCCCTTCTCTTCTTCATTTGCTTCAGGCTCAGGCTCAATTAGCGTGAAGGTCACAATCTTGGCATTTTCATCCAAGCGCATAACCTTAACCCCCATGGTTGAACGTCCTGTTTGCGAAATGTTAGAAACACCAGTCCTGATAATGACGCCAGTGTCGGTCATAATCATAATATCCTCATGGCCATCAACTGTCACCAATCCAGCCAAAGAGCCATTTTTATCAGTGATATTGGCAGTCTTGATACCTTTACCACCACGCCCCTTGGTTGGGTACTCGCTGGCTAGGGTCCGTTTACCATAGCCCTTTTCGGTGATGACAAGAACTTCCTGGTCATCTCTAATGACAGACGCGCCAACAACCTGGTCAGCGTCACGCAAGGTAATCCCCTTAACCCCTGTCGCACCACGGCCCATATTACGAACCACTTCTTCCTTGAAGCGCACGGAGTATCCGAAATGGGTACCGATGATAATTTCATCTTGGCCAGTCGTTAAGAGCACATTAATGAGCTCGTCGCCGTCCTTGAGGTTGAGGGCCCGCAATCCATTTTGACGAATATTGGTGAATTCTGAAATGCTGGTCCTTTTAACCAGACCCTGTCTAGTCGTAAAGAAGAGAGATTTTTCATCAATCTCATTTTGGTTGAGACTGATGATGGTTTGAATGGTTTCCCCATCTGTTAACTTAAGGAGATTGACAACTGGCAGTCCCTTGGCCGTCCGGCCATACTCAGGAATCTCATAACCTTTGAGACGGTAAACTCGACCTTGATTGGTGAAGAAGAGGACCACATCGTGGGTGCTGGTCGAAACCAAATCCCTGACAAAGTCATCATCGTTGACCCCAGTACCTTGGACACCACGACCACCTCGTTTTTGAGAGCGGAATTCATCTTGAGCCAAACGCTTGATGTAACCTTTATTGGAAAGGGTAATTAAGACATTTTCTTCTTCGATTAAATCCTCATCCTCCAAGGAGAGAACTTCCCCGACCATGAGCTCAGTTCGGCGAGGGTCAGCATATTTACGCTTAATCTCATCCATCTCATCTTTGATGATGGTCACAACCCGTTCTGGCTTAGCTAGAATATCGGCTAAGTCAGCAATCAGAGCCAGCAGGTCATTGTATTCATTTTGGATCTTGTCGCGTTCCAAACCAGTCAGACGGCGCAGACGCATATCCAAAATGGCCTGACTTTGGCGTTCTGACAGGTCGAAACGAGACATGAGTTGAGCCTGAGCCTCAGCATCGGTCTGACTACCACGAATAATGGCAATGACCTCGTCCAAGTGATCCAAGGCAATCAGCAAGCCCTCTAAAATATGAGCTCTTGCTTCTGCCTTTTCCTTGTCAAAATGCGTCCGACGAACGATAACTTCTTTTTGGTGCTCGATATAATTATCAATGATTTGTCGCAAGGACAAAATCTTGGGCACACCTTTTTCAATGGCCAACATATTGAAGCTAAAGTTGGTCTGCAGACTAGTCAGTTTGAAAAGGTTGTTGAGAATGACATTGGCTGAGGCATCTCGACGGACTTCAATGATGAAGCGCACACCTTCTCGACTGGACTCATCTCGAACTGCGGTAATACCTTCTACCCGCTTCTCTTGAGCCAGACGAACGATATGCTCATGAACCTTAGTCTTATTAACCCCATATGGGAATTCCGTCACAACAATGCGTTCACGACCAGACTGGGTTGTTTCAATCTCGGTTCTGGAACGTAGAACAATGGAGCCCTTCCCCGTTTCATAAGCACGGTGAATACCTGATTTCCCCATAACTAAAGCCCCAGTTGGAAAATCTGGCCCAGGCATAACTTCCATAATTTCCTTGGTGGTTGCCTCTGGCTTATCCATCACCAATTTGACAGCGTCAATGGCCTCGCCTAGATTATGAGGAGGGATGTTGGTCGCCATCCCAACAGCAATCCCAGTCGCCCCATTAACCAAAAGATTGGGGAAGCGAGATGGGAGTACCAAGGGTTCCTTCTCGCTTCCATCATAGTTATCTTGGAAGTCAACCGTATTTTTATTGATGTCCCGTAGCATCTCCAAGGCAATCTTGGACATGCGGGCTTCGGTATAACGTTGTGCCGCTGCCCCATCACCGTCCATGGAACCAAAATTTCCATGACCATCAACTAGCATATGACGATAGGACCACCATTGAGCCATCCGAACCATGGCTTCGTAGATTGAGGAGTCACCATGGGGGTGATACTTACCCATGACATCCCCTGTAATCCGCGCCGACTTCTTGTGAGGCTTGTCTGGCGTTACCCCCAATTCATTCATACCATAGAGAATACGACGGTGAACTGGTTTGAGACCGTCTCTGACGTCTGGTAGGGCCCGAGCGACAATGACACTCATGGCATAGTCAATGAAGCTGGTCTTCATTTCACTAGTCAGATTCACATTTACGAGATTTCTGTCTTGCATTAAATCTATCTCTTTCTTGTTTAAATATACCTTACTATTATAGCATATCAAGGGGATTATTTCAGCATTTTCGCCTGTGAAAACAAGCTTTCAGACGTTTACAAAATCTCTATTTTCTCTCTTTTGCTAGTGACATTTCTTAGGAAAGGTGGTAAGATAATGGTGTATGGGCAAAAGCCCAAAAAAATTAAGGAGATGTTTAGACATGACTGCAACTAAACAACATAAGAAAGTCATCCTCGTTGGTGACGGTGCCGTAGGTTCATCTTACGCATTCTCACTTGTTAACCAAGGAATCGCTCAAGAACTTGGTATTATTGAAATTCCACAATTATTTGAAAAGGCTGTCGGTGATGCTCTTGACCTCAGCCACGCCCTTGCATTCACTTCTCCTAAGAAGATTTATGCTGCTAAATACGAAGACTGTGCGGATGCTGACCTCGTTGTTATCACTGCTGGTGCTCCTCAAAAACCAGGTGAAACTCGTTTGGACTTGGTTGGTAAAAACCTTGCCATCAACAAATCAATCGTCACTGAAGTTATTAAATCTGGCTTCAATGGTATCTTCTTGGTTGCGGCTAACCCAGTTGATGTCTTGACTTACGCTACTTGGAAATTCTCAGGCTTCCCTAAAGAACGTGTTATCGGTTCCGGTACTTCTCTGGACTCAGCTCGTTTCCGTCAAGCCCTGGCTGAAAAACTTGATGTCGATGCTCGTTCTGTCCACGCCTACATCATGGGTGAACACGGTGACTCAGAATTTGCTGTTTGGTCACACGCTAACGTAGCTGGTGTTAACCTTGAACAATACTTGGAAGAAAACCAAGGTCTCCAAGGTGACGAATTGGTTAGCTTGTTTGAAGGTGTTCGTGACGCTGCTTACACCATCATCAACAAGAAGGGTGCTACCTTCTATGGTATCGCTGCTGCCCTTGCTCGTATCACTAAGGCAATCTTGGATGATGAAAATGCTGTTCTGCCATTGTCAGTATTCCAAGAAGGTCAATACGAAGGCGTGACAGATTGCTACATCGGTCAACCTGCCATTGTCGGTGCTCATGGTATTGTTCGTCCTGTTAACATTCCTTTGAATGATGCGGAATTGCAAAAGATGCAAGCTTCTGCAACTGAATTGAAGGGAATCATTGACGAAGCCTTCAAGAACCCTGAATTCCAAGCTGCTTCTAAAAACTAAGCCACCGATAAACTAGTTAAAAGAGGCTGGGACAGACATCATGGATGTCTGTCCCAGCCTCTTTTCGTTTCTCACAGAAACTCATCCCCCTTAAATCAGAGAATTTCATAGTTACCAGTTTGCTTGACATTTTAGAGAAATAACGAACGAAGTGAGCTTGATCTAATAGTTTCGCCCTACCGATTACCGTAGTTTATCAGTGATTAAAATCACTGATAAAGGGGATTTCATTGAGTATTAATGCTTTACTTCCATTTCATCCTCTCGGTTCCATTAAGGAAAGAGCAAACTCCCAAAAGCAGCTAACATATTTATTAGCTGCTTTTGTACTTTTTATTTCTCTGCTCCAAGAGCTGCCATGGTAATGTAATTGTAGGGTTTATTAAAATGAGGCAGGAAAAAGATATCCATCAAGGCTAATCTATCAATAGTAACACCTTCTTGAATAGCCAAGGAAAACATGTGAATTCCCATAGAGATATTTTCTTTAGATGCCATCTGAGCTCCCAGAACTCGACGATTGTCCTTATCATAGACAACCTTAAGTGTTACAGGCTCATTCTGTGTCTCCATAAATTCAGGTTTTTGCAAATCGGTAATTTCTGTCACATCGGCATTAAAGCCCAAGCGCCGTGCTTTTTCCAAAGTCAATCCTGTCGAAACCATATTAAGTCCATAAATAGAAATGCCATTAGAACCCTGTACCCCAATTCCTTCTAATTCATGACCAGCGGCATTATGAGCTGCAACAATACCGGTCCGAAGAGCGTTAGAGGCCAAAGCAATATAATTCGTCTCTCCAGTAGCATTATCATAGATAGTCGAACAATCACCGATAGCATAGACATCTTTTATATTGGTCTCTTGTTTCTTGTCAACAATCCAGGCCCCATTACGAAAAGTTTTGAGTTTGCCTTCACCCAAGGCTGTATTAGGCCGAAAACCAACTGCCATAAGAACCATATCCACATCAAATTCGGCCTTATCAGTAATAATTTTTTCAACCTTACTCTGACCGGAAATTTCCTTAACTGTTTGGCCAAAGGCTAATTCAATACCATGATCTGAAAGATTTCTAGACATCAAGTCTGTTAGATCCTTATCATAATAGCCTGCCATACAGGTATCAGCTACATCAATAAGGACAACCTCTTTCCCTTTACGTTGGAAGGCTTCAGCTAATTCAACCCCTATATAACCAGCTCCCACAACAGCTACACGATTGATATTTTTATCTTTAAGTCTTTCAATAACATCCTTAGCATTTTGATAAAGCTTTATAAATTGAAGATTATCCAGAGTTGATTCAAACTCTCTTGAGCCCTCTTTAATAGCAGCCCCTTTGATAGGAGGAAGAATAGGCTGAGACCCAGTAGCCAAAATCAATTTATCATAGGACTCCTGATGTTCCTTGCCATCAACAATGGCAGTGACAACCTTTTTGTCATAGTCAATATGAGTCACAGGTGAATTCATATAAACCTTAGCACCAAGGCTTTCGAGTTCTTCCTTGCTTGAATAAAATAGATCATCACCAGTTGAGATTTGGTTACCAATCCACAGGGCCATACCGCAGCCCAAGAATGAAATATTTGAGTTCTGATCAAAAGTAACAACTTCATTTTCAGAACCATAATGACTCAGAATCGTTTTAACAGCTGCTGTACCAGCATGATTGGTTCCGACAACAACAACTTTTGACATAGCTTATCCAACTTTCTATTAGTGTTACACTTGGAGTCTATCACAAAGTGCAAACGATTACAAAATATTTGCTCAAAGCCTTACACAAAGTAATGAAAAAAGTTTAGAAAATAGATCTTATGGATAAATAAGTTAATGCCATCCGATATTTTTACGACTTACTTCCCCAATCTTTTACAACTGGACTAATCCAGGCAGGTATAAACCAAATAACCCTTCTCCTATTTCACAGGCTTCCCTACTACAAGTTACAATAGAGAGACAACGCCAAGAAGCAAGCCAAGAGCTGTTTATCCAGCTAAGTATGGACAGAAGCTCCTTTAGGTTCTAACAATCTTTGAATAAATCCCAAAGCTAAATCTGAAACGACAGCCATCAAAGCCGTTGGCAAAGACCCTGCTAAAATGATAGCTCCGCCATTTGTGGCATTTGTTCCTCGAACAATAATATCTCCCAAACCGCCACCGCCTACAAAGGCACCAATAGCAGTTATGCCTACTGCAATAACCAGTGCATTTCGGATACCTGCCATAATAACGGAAAGCGATAATGGGATTTCTACCATGAATAATCTTTGTGATTTTGTCATTCCCATACCTCTCGCTGCATCAACGAGATCATCATTAACACTCCTGATGCCAGAATAAGTATTGCCAATGATAGGCAGTAAAGAGTATAAGAATACAGTTGCAACAACGGTTTTCATACCCAAGCCCAATCCCAACATAAGAATTGAAATCATAGCCAAGGACGGAATGGTCTGCAGAACATTGGCTATTCCCATAACAACACTTCTTAATCTGCTTCTTCGTGCGATCAAAATTCCCAGAGGAATACCGACAATTGCTGCTAACAGGACACCATATATGGAAATTAGAAAATGTCTAATAAATTGAGTAAAGACGTAATCGCCATTGTGACTGAAATAATAGAAAAACTGTTCCCACATAGTCATATCTTTCATTTAATCACCTGCCTCCCTAAAATAATTATGTTCCCTTAAAAAGTTATGGGCCACAACAGAAGGTTCCAATAATTTATCATCTACCTGATAGTTTAATTGCTGCATCATTTTCAAGTTAATCTTGCCATCTAGACGGTGTAAGACCTTCTTTAACTTGGGGTATTTTCTCAAGAGATTATTGTTAACAACCATTGAAGCTTCATAAGGAGGGAAGAAACGTTTATCATCCTCCAATATCGTTAAGTCATAGCTAGAAATGCGCCCATCAGTTGAATACCCCAGAACTGTCTGCATTTTATCGCTTTCCACTGCGTCATAAACCAGACCAATTTGCATAGGATAGATGCTTTTAAAATTAAAACCATAGGCTTTAGCAAAATCACGGTAGCCATCGCCCTCACGGTTCATCCAAGTGCTGTCCACTCCTACTTTTGCACTTGATTGAACTTTTTTTAAATCAGAAACAGTCTGGAGATTATATTTTTTTGCGTAATCCGATGTTACCATAAAGGCATAGGTATCAGAAAAACCATAAGTCGGGAACCAAGTTTGATCAAATCGCTTTTGAAACTCTTTTTTGACCGTCCCAGAAGCTTTTTGCGGATCCTTTTCCGCCGGCAATGATAAAGTTCCTGTTAAATCTGTCCCTGTATAGCGTATAGAAGCGATATCTGCATCTCCTCTCAAGAGAGCTTGATGCTGAACATTGGCAGAACCCAAGTTTGTAATCAGGGTAGTCTGATAGCCTAATTCATGATTAATTAACTCAGAAATCATATTAGCCATGATACTAGATTCCGTTGATGTCATAGAGGTTATTTTTATATCAACCCCTTGAGATTTTCTCATTGTCTTGTAGCCAACAAAAGACAGCAAAGGAACTAAGATGACAAGGACTAGGCCAATCAGTCGCCAAAACGTCTTTTTTCTTTTCATCACTGCAATGCCTTCCTTTCTTGTCTGGGAACAATATATTTCTCTAACAATCCCAATAAATAATCTGAAACAAGAGATAATAGGATAACTGGTATTGTCCCACCAATAATCAGTTTAGGCTGAAAGAGATTTAAACCGCTGAAAATCAAATCTCCTAAACCTCCAGCACCTATATAAGAAGCCAAAGTTGCCCAAGCAATAACATAAATCGCTGACAGTCTAATCCCTGTCATGATAACCGGCATAGCCAAGGGCAATTCAACTTGAAGGATAGATTGAAGCGGAGCCATCCCCATTCCTTTGGCACTGTCCGTCAAACTAGAATCAACATTCTGAAGGCCGACATAGGTGTTTCTCAAAATAGGTAATAAAGAATAGATAAATAAAGCGGCAACAGCAGGAGCTTTTCCGACTCCAAAAAGAGGAATCATCATAGCCAAAAGTGCTAAGCTAGGAATTGTTTGCAACATTCCAGTGATACCGATAACTATTTTGGCTGTTTTCGGAAATCGTGTCAGAACTGTTCCTAAGGGAATGGCAATAAGAATCCCAAAGGCAAGCGCTAAGGCAGAAATATAAATCTGCTCCCAAGTTTTCACCAGTAATTGATGACCGTACTGCGCAAAAAAGTCATTCATCATTCCACCTCCGTCTCTTCTTCCTGAGTTCCCCAAATAATGTCATACAGCATATCTACCAGAGATGATCGTGTGACAATCCCTTTTAAATGATTTTCTGAATCAACAACCGGAGCGTAATCATGTCCACGTTTCAAGATTTTCTCAGCCGTATCACGAAGAAAATCATCTTCCTTAACGTAAAAATTGATTGTAGAAATGGCATCGGAAATAAGTAAGTTTTTCTGATAATGCTGCCCTAATGTTTCAATATCAATCCACCCCACCAACTTGTCATCTTCAGTGACCAATAGTGAGTCTACACGCTTTCGCCTCATCAATGCAATTGCTTCAGCAAATGTCTTATCAGGTGTAATAGAAACAGGATTTTTTAGCATCACGGATTTAACAGGAGTGATATCTGCTTGAGCATGCATCAGTCGCTCCTCACCAATCATTTTCTCGACAAATGATGTAGCTGGATGACGCAATAAGCCAGTTGGAGTATCTTTTTGGATCATTTTCCCTTCATTCATGACAACTATTCTGGTAGCCAATTTTAAGGCTTCATCCATATCGTGCGTCACTAGGACAATTGTTTTCCCCATTTTTTCCTGAAGCGATTTCACTAAATCCTGAATCCCTTCACGAGTAATCGGATCAAGAGCACCAAAAGGTTCATCCATTAAAATAATATCCTGATCAGCAGCAAGGGCCCTGATTACCCCGATACGCTGCTGCTGCCCTCCAGACAATTCAGACGGATAGCGTTCTAAAAATTCTTCAGGCAACTCTACCAGTTCAAGAAGTTCTTTAGCTTTAGCCCTTTTAGCTTTTTCGGACCACTTTAAAAGTTTGGGGACCAGTGTAATATTTTCGTAGATTGTCATATGAGGCATGAGGCCAATGTTTTGAATGACATAACCAATCTTGCGTCTTAATTCAACAGGATTGAAGTGGCTAATGTCTTCTCCTTTAAAGAAGATAGTTCCATTAGTGGGGCTTAACATACGGTTAATCATTCTCATCAAGGTCGTCTTCCCTGAACCACTTGTACCAATAAAGCAGATAAAATCACCCGGCATAACTTTTAGACTGACATTATCTACAGCTGTATTTCCACTGTAGACTTTACTAACATTTTGAAACTCAATAATAGGTGTATTGTCCATAGCTCCTCCTCATGCTTGAAAATTGAAAACTTGCAATATGCATATATTTTATATTAACATTTCTTCATTGCGTCAAAATGTCATCATTAAAAAAATGTATCATCTTTGTAACACAAACGATACACTGCTTCTATATCTTTCTGTTATGTAAACTTCTATATGATTTGCTAACCGTGTAAAAGTCCCACGAAATTGGTAAAGACAAACAATATAATAGCTGCTATCCTATCGTCTGAAAGATTATGAAGACGCTGTAGGAGTAAAACTTTAAACGCCACCATAAAATTATAGTAAGGACGGTCAATCGTCTTTTACTTGAAGCTTCAAAGTATTCGAGAAGATAGCCGTCAGGATTGGTTCGAATTGTAATATTATTCAAAAATCAGATAGTCTATAATTACCAATTTGCTAGACATTTTAGAGGGGGAGCGAACGAAAGTAAGCTTGAAGTGATAGTTTCGCCGTAGGGATACGATTAGCAATCACTGTGCGGTTGCTAATCACGGAATTTTCGATCCCCTATTAAGGGGCTCATCATCAGCAAGGGAGCAAAGACATCAGCTACTAAAGCAGCAAATGTCGCAGTAGTTGACTGCTGTCTTGACACCACTTCAAGGTGCAGCGAAACAAGCTAGTCGCCCTTGCTGGGGTAATCAAATAGTCCGGTGGATATTTTAGCCCGACACCTTGAAATTGGAAAGTGAGGGACCATGAAGGTTTTGACGACTGTCAAAGCTTTTTCTGTCTGACTCCCTAACGCCAATCTCTATAACGATGGGTTAGCTCCCTCCCTCACTAACTCAATTAGGCCAGTAAAATTGACTGTCCTAACTTCGTGTCGCCATGAAACGCCTTTGGATTTAACAACCCCTTCCCCAAACGGTTTGTTCTTGCGTCCGCACGACTAACGCCATGGTGTTTTCAAAACAATGCTCTATTTGAAAATGGAAAAGTCAGGCAGTTAGGTAAGTCTCCCTAGTGCCTACCGTAGCGTATCAGTGATTAAAAATCACTGATAAACTTGCTACGTTAGGAACTATCAAATTTTGAATTTGGTTAAGTATAAATGGTTTGTAAATACAGATTTCAAAAAACTTTGGCGCTTTTGAAATCAAGATACTGCCTGCCTTGAACACTAAAAAAGAGAGAACCCATCCGATTCTCTCAACTATATTCTCTTATCAGCCACTGTGTAGCTTACATTGTTAGGAAAAGCGACAAAATCAACCGTACAGAAATAAGACCGTAAAAATGACAATCTTGTCATCACCATTGTCTCCAACTCTTCAAATGCTAAGCTTTTCAACCCACTACTTTTTTAGTTCCCAAATTTCTTTGGCGTATTGTTCGATGGTATCATCGGCAGTAAACTTGTGGGACTTGGCAATATTTGTCAAACTAATCCGAGCCCACTTCTTCTTACCACGATAGAGACGATCAATCTTCTCTTGAGCCTTAACGTAAGAATGGAAGTCTTCCAGCAGGAAGTATTCGTCATTGTGTTGAATCAAGGCTTCATAGATTTCCATACCTTCACTTTGAATGTTTGGAATGGTGCCATTAACAAAACTGTCAATTACTCGGTGGATGATTGGATCATTTTCATAGAGGTCACGTGAATGATAATCATTCAGGCGATAATGGTCATAGACGGCATCCTTATCCATACCAAAGATGACGATATTGTCATCCCCTACTTCATCCTTAATTTCAATATTAGCCCCGTCAAGAGTCGCTAGAGTAATGGCTCCTGTCATCATGAACTTCATATTTGAGGTCCCCGAAGCTTCCTTGGAAGCCAGAGAAATCTGCTCAGAGACATCGGCTGCTGGAATAATCAATTCAGCCAGGCTAACATTATAGTTTCCCAGGAAGAAAAGATGGAGCTTGCCTTGCAAACTGTCATCATTATTGATGAGGTTGGCCAGTTCATTGATAACCTTAATAACAGACTTGGCAAAATGGTAACCCGGCGCTGCCTTAGCCCCGAAAATAAAGACACGAGGAACCATATCCTTATCTGGATTGTCTTTTAAATCCAGATAAAGTTTGATGATATGAAGAAGATTGAGAAGTTGGCGCTTATAGGCATGAAGTCGTTTGACCTGAACATCGAAGATAGCATCTGTTGATACTTGGAAGCCAGTCGTTTCCTTAATATAATTAGCCAGACGTTCCTTAGCATCCTTCTTAACCTGATAGAAAGTTTCGAGGGCTTGTTGATCATCCAGATAGGTCTCAAGCCCACCCAAGGAGTGGATATGACTCCGCCAGTCGTCCCCGATAAACTGGTCAATGGCACTAGATAACTCTGGTGCTGCAATCTGGGTCCAGCGACGAGGGACAATCCCATTGGTCTTATTATTGAACTTTTCTGGATAGAGTTTATAGAAACTCCTCAGGGTATCTTCTTTTAGGAGCTCCGTATGCAATTTAGCAACCCCATTTACAGAGTGGCCACCAATAATAGCCAGATTGGCCATGTGAATTTGGTCATCTTTAACAATGCGGGTGTTGCTGACAACATGGGCATCGTAACCAGCCTTACCTAACTCAGCTACAAAACGGTTATCAATCTCCAAGATGATTTGATACACCCGAGGCAGAACCTTCTTAAAGAGCTCAGCATCCCATTTTTCTAGGGCTTCCGACATAATGGTATGATTGGTGTAGCTCATGGTATTAACCGTCGCCTTCCAGGCGGCATCCCATTCTAGACCATAGTCATCAACCAATAGCCGCATAAACTCGGCAGGCGCGACCGCAGGGTGGGTATCATTGATATGAACCGAAACCTTCTTATAAATGTCTTCCAGAGGCGTGCCTTGCTTGAGATAGTGTTTAATGATGGTTTGCAAGCCTGCACTAGTCATGAAATACTCTTGAATCAGGCGCAATTGCTTCCCTTCAAGAGTCGAATCATCCGGATAAAGGATGGCCGTAATATCCTGAATAGCACGGCGTGATTCTAGGCTTGGATAGAGAGTCTCTTGATCCTCAGGAATTTCAACATCCCAGAGACGCAAGTTATTAATCGTATCATTTTGGAAACCAATCTGAGGCACATCATAAGGGACAGCCCTGAGCACCTGGCTATTCTGATAGGTCGGTACCAGATTTCCTTCTTGATTTTGCTCCAGATAAACATCACCAAACAGGCGGACATCTACAGCATCATGCTCCTTGCGAATTTCCCAGACATTACCCAGACTACCAAACCAATCATCGGGCAATTCTACCTGATAACCATCAATAATCTTTTGTTTGAAGAGACCATAGCGATAACGAAGACCATTACCAAAACCTGGATAGCCAGTTGTCGCCAAAGAATCCATAAATGCCGCAGCCAAGCGACCAAGGCCACCATTCCCTAGGGCCATATCGTGTTCGGCATTCTTGACATTTTCAAAATCAACACCTAGTTCAGCAAAGCCTTCTTTAACGACATCCAAAATACCAAGATTGAGTAAGTTGGTCTCCAACATCCGTCCTGGCAAAAACTCAATAGAGAAGTAATAGGCAATCTTCTCCTTATTGGCTGTCAAACTACGATTACGCTCCAACCACAGGGGCGTGTAATATTTTCGAACGACCTTAGCCAGGACTGCAAAGAGTTCGGTCGGTGTGGCATCTGGAACCTTAATCAACTGCTCTTCATGGAGGGTATCTTTAAAGTCGCGAATAAATTGGTCTTTACTTAGTGTCATTGTTAAACGCCTTCTTCTCTATATATTAAGAATATAATTCGTGGTATAAATGGTCGTAAGCCCCACTAGCTGTGTCCCAAGAGAAGTCCTGAGACATAGCGTTCTTTTGGAGCATCTTCCAGTCATCCTGACGATTAAAGTATGTCTCTAAGGCATACTTTAGGGTATTGGTCATTAAATAACCTGAAAAACCATGGAAGGAAAAGCCAGTCCCACTATGATTGACTTCATCATAAGCTTGAACGGTATCTTTTAGTCCTCCAACTTCATGAACAAGAGGAAGACTACCATATCTCATGGCCATCATTTGTGAAAGGCCACAAGGCTCAAAGGCAGACGGCATGAGAAAGAGATCGCTTGCCCCATAGATCTGTTGTGCCAGACCCAGGTTAAAGGTTATGTTGGCGGAAATTTTATCAGGGTACTGGCTAGCAAACCAGGAGAAACCATTTTCATAGTCGGCATAACCAGTTCCAAGTACAACAATTTGTAAATCGAACTGCAGGATATGCTGAAGCTCACTAACGACCAAGGAGAAGCCCTTCTGATCAGTTAGGCGAGATACAATCCCAATCAAAGGGACATCATCCCTGACGGGCAAGCCCAGCCGTTCTTGCAACTTAGCCTTATTAACCGCCTTGCCTGATAAATCCTCAAGCGAAAATGGGGCATCCAAGTATTGGTCTGTCATTGGATCAAAGAGTTCAGCATCAATCCCATTGACGATACCAGAAATCTTGCCAGACTCCATCCGCATAATTTGATCCAGGCCCTTACCAAATTCTGGTGTCATAATCTCTTGGGCATAGGATGGAGAAACTGTCGTCACACGGTCGGCATAAAGGACTGCTGCCTTCATCCAGTTGAGGCAATCATTCCACCGCAAGGTCCCATCGGCATAACGCTCATAACCGACGCCAAAGAGATCCCAGAGAATTCCTGAGTCAAACTGGCCTTGAAATTCAATATTATGAATAGTGAACACGGTCCGGATATTACGGTAGGCTTCAATCCAATGATACTTTTCCTTGAGTAAGAAAGGAATCATGGCTGTGTGATAATCGTGGACATGGAGAATATCAGGAATAAAGTCAATCTTTTCCATCAGTTCAAGGGCTGCCAATTGGAAGAAGGCAAAGCGTTCCCCATCATCCCAATCACCATAGACATGGCCACGGAAGAAATAGGACTGATTATCTAAGAAATAGAAGGCCACCCCATCTTTGACCAGTTTCTTGACACCGACATATTGGTGGCGCCAACCGACATTGGTAAAGTAATACATGACATCTTCGACGTGGTCACCAAACTTACTGTCTACCACATCATAATAGGGTAGGACAACCGCAACCTCATGCCCCTTTTTTACAAGTGACTTAGGTAGGGCTCCGATGACATCACCCAAGCCTCCGGTTTTTGCAAAAGGTGCTCCTTCTGCTGCTACAAACATGATTTTCATTGAATAATATCTCCAGTAACTTCCTGTCCCTTACCAATAACTAATGGATTATCCGCACTTCCCCGCAAGGTGACTCCTGCAGGAACTGTAACCGTCTTGTCAACAATAACGTGCTCCAGAACAGCTCCTTGACCAATCTTAACCTTAGGGAAAATAACCGAATCACTGACCTTGGCATTTTCATCAATATAGCAGGACCGAGAAACGATGGAATGTTGGACACTACCCTTGATGATTGAACCCGAGGCCAATTGGGAACGCTTAACGTCTGAGCTTGGTGCAAAGTAGCTGGCTTCTTCGTTTTTGACCTTAGTATAAACCTTTTGGTTACTATAGAAGAGAGCATAGAACTTTTGTGAATCCAGCATATCCATATTCGCATCATAATAGGACTTAACTGAGCTGATATTGGAGAGATAGCCTGTGTGTTCAAAGGCCAAGGCTCCTGCCTCAACTAAGAGATCACGTAAGAGGTAACGAATTTTTCTTGGACGTTCTTGCTTGGCTTCCTTTTCCAGTTGTTCAATCAACCAAGGTGTATTGACCACAAAGATGTCAGCAGACATAGGCACAGGCTCTTGGACATTGGCTAAGTCCAACTTTCCTGTCACATGGTCAGTCTCGTCAATTTGCAAGATTTCATTAGCCTCAGAGATATGGTCCTTAGGAACCTTTTTATAAACCGCTGTCACTTCCTGATGATTGACATTGTGGAGATGGATAACCTGTTGCAGATTAATATTGCAGAGGATGTCACTTGACATATAAACAGTCTGGTCTGAGTTGGCTCGTTTGAGATAGGTTAAAATTTGACCATAATAATCTGAATCGGAAATATGGGTTTGATCATCATTTTCATAGAAACCAAGGAAATAATGACTCAAAAGAGTGTTGAGCCCCCACTCACGACCTGATCGAATATGGTCAAAAATGGAGCGGATATTTTGGCCTCGGAAAATACCATAAACACTACGGATACCTGCATTGGCTAAACTAGACAGCTGAAAGTCCAAGAGACGATATTTCCCGTCAAAGGGCAGACTAGCCAATGGCCGATTTTCAGTCAATTTACCCATATCATGGTAGCCAACTGCATTACCTAAAATGGCAGAATACTTATCAATCTTCATTTGGAACCCCCACTACTTCGTTATAACCCACTACTTGAACCTCATCGCTACCATCGATGACAACATTTTCGCCAATGACAGATCCTTCACCGACAATGGCCCGAGTAATCTTAGCCCCCTTCTTAATGGTGGCACCACTCATGATGAAACTGTCCTTAATTTCAACACCTTCTTCGACCTTAACGCTGGTTGAAAGGATGGAGTGATCAACCCTTCCGGAAACAACACAACCGTCAACAATTAAGGAATCTGCCACTTGAGCTTGTTCCGTAATGAAGTTCGGCGGAGCAATCAAATTCTTAGAATATATCTTCCAGCTACGGTCACGGCTATGGAGCGCATTATCTTCACCAATATACTCCATATTGGCTTCCCAAAGGGACTCAATGGTTCCAACATCCTTCCAGTAGCCTGAAAAGTTGTAAGTATAAACAGGCTCACCGTGTTCTAAGTAAGCAGGAATAACATTCTTACCAAAGTCAGACATATCAATATCATTCTTTTGGGCATCTAGAAGCATTTCTCGTAATTTCTTCCAATCAAAAATGTAAATTCCCATTGACGCTTTGGTTGATTTAGGATGCTCAGGTTTCTCTTCAAATTCAACAATACGATCATTGGTATCAGTATTCATAATACCAAAACGGCTTGCTTCCTTAAGCGGAACATCAATGACAGCAACAGTCAAACTAGCTAAATTATCTTTATGGGTTTGCAACATGTCATCATAATCCATCTTATAGATATGGTCACCCGACAAAATTAAGACATATTCGGGATTCATGCTGTCAATGTAATCAATATTTTGATAGATAGCATGGCTAGTTCCTTGGAACCAGCGATTACCTTCCGTTGCTGAGTATGGCTGAAGGATAGTTGCACCACTGTCAATGCCATCCAATCCCCAAGCAGAACCATTACCAATATGGCTATTGAGGGCTAAGGGTTGGTACTGAGTGATGACACCAACATTATTGATACCGGAATTAGCACAGTTGGAAAGGGCAAAGTCGATAATTCGATAACGGCCCCCAAATTGGACAGCTGGCTTTGCAATACTTTGGGTCAACTTACCCAAACGTGTACCTTGACCACCTGCCAAGATAAGTGCTAACATTTCATTTTTCATATAGAAAACTCCTTCCATTAATGATGATTAAATTATTTGAACCTACGACCATTGAGCAGGCCTCATATTATTAATCCGAATTTTTTCTTGCGTGTCTTTTCACGCGCCAAATACTAGCTCCTAACGCTGGCATAGTAAAGGTAAGGGTCTGCTGATAATCCTTCCAAAGTCCTGTTCGAGTCTTCGTTTCAGGATTTTTCTCCTTCCAGACACCGCCGAATTCCTCTAATTCAGTATTGAAAACTTCTTCATAGAGTCCAGATACAGGAACACCAATCGTAAATTCCTTGCGTTCAACCGGCGCCATATTGAAAACACAGACCAGAAGATTCCCCTTCTTATCACGCCTGATAAAGGAGAGAATAGATTCCGCTGTATTATCTGCATCAATAATTTCAATGCCGTCATAAGAATCATCAATCTGCCAAAGAGCTTTATAATCCTTGTAAAATTGATTCAACTCGGAAGTATAATGCTGCATTTGATGATTGAGCTTATCTTCTAAGTTTCCCCACTCAAGCTGATAGTCGTACTTCCATTCTAAAAACTGACCAAATTCAGACCCCATAAAGAGTAATTTCTTACCTGGATGGCACATCTGATAAGCATAAAGACACCGCAGACCAGCAAATTGATTGTAACGGTCTCCCCACATCTTGTGCATGAGGCTCTTCTTGCCGTGAACTACTTCATCGTGAGAAAAAGGTAGAATAAAGTTCTCAGAAAAAGCATACATGAAGCTAAAGGTAATGAGATTAAAATCATACTGACGATAAATAGGATCCTCTTCAAAGAACTTGAGGGTATCATTCATCCAGCCCATATTCCACTTGTAGTCAAAGGAAAGGCCACCAGACTCTATTGGAGCTGTGATTGGGGTTGCAGCCGTGGACTCTTCTGCAATCATCATAACATTAGGATGATTGTAATGAATAACCCCGTTCAACTTTTGCAAGAAGTTGAAACCTTCTAGGTCTCGATTGCCACCAAAGACATTAGGAGTCCATGGGCCATCATCATAGTCACGATAGAGCATATTGCTAACGGCATCTACCCTTATTCCGTCAATATGGTACTGCTCAATCCAATACATGGCACTTGAAATCAAGAAGGATTGGACTTGATTCTTACCGAGGTCGAAATTGAGGGCGCCCCAACGGCGATTGTGGGCCCTGTCGCTATCCGCATATTCAAAGGTCGGTGTGCCATCAAAATAAGCCAGAGCATCATCATTCTGGGTGAAGTGACCTGGAACCCAGTCAACAATGACCCCAATATTATTGAGGTGACAAGCTTCGACAAAGTCTTGGAATTCCTCAGGCTTGCCATAGGTGTGCTCAAAGGCAAAATAACCCATCAATTGGTAACCCCATGACATTCCCAAGGGATGAGCCATCAAGGGCATGAATTCGACATGGGTATAGTTCATCTCAACCAGATAAGGAATTAAGTCCTTGGTTAAATCCTTGAAGGTTAAAAGCTGGCCATCAGGCCCTAATTTCCAAGAGCTAGAATGAACTTCATAGATATTGACAGGACGTTCCTTGAAGCCGAAGCGTTTGCGCCGTCCCATCCAGAGGCTATCCTTCCACTTCTTTTCCTCAAAGGTCTTGATAATAGCCCCTGTTCCTGGTCGATTTTCCAAATATAGGGCACAAGGGTCAATCTTCTCAACAAGCTGACCACCACGACGCTTAACCAAATATTTGTAGATTTGACCTTCTTCAGCCTTATCAGTTTCTGCCTCCCAGACACCAGCCTGATTCATGACCATATCTAGAGGGGCATCAAACCATCCTGTAAAATCGCCAATGACTTGGACGTGCTCAGCATGAGGAGCCCAGACCCTAAAACTGTAACCCCCATCCTTTTCTCGATGGACACCCAAGTAATCTTGTAGGTGAAAATTTTCACCAGTCCCGAATGTATAGAGTTCTAAATCTTTTGTCATCCTTTCACCCGCCTTTTGCTATTTCTGTATAAAAATAAAAGCAACCTCACAAAAAGGTTGCTTGAATTGTCAACGACCAAAAACTAACAAACGTAAAGATTATTAGCCTTTCAATTATTAACTTTATTTTAACATAAACAATTAACTTTGTCAGTAGGATTCGAAAGATTTTTCATGATTATTAAAGATAAAGCTAGTTTTTTCTGGTTTTTCAATAGAAACTTTAACAATTCCCGAACAATATCCGTTTTCTTCAATAGTTTCATTGTGAATTATATCTTCATACCGTGTTTGTGAAAGTAGTCGTCCGCTTTTTTTAAAACTAACAAGTTTTTTAATTTTTTTGATGAGATCCTGATGTTCGCTGACTAAGGACCAATCAAGACTATTAACGCTATCTGGGGCATTATAGCTATTGCTAGCCCGCAAGTAATCTCCTTCAGTTATTTCTCCATTTTGACCAGTTGGGTAAAGCTTGCTTCGCATAAATTCTTGACCCAACTGCATAAAACACAGTCCCTGCATGGACAAATTTAGGGCATTAGCCAGGTAGACTCTAGCCTCCCTATCTTCCTTACTGTCATCTGAGTGGAGGACCTTGAGCAGATCATGGAGGTTATAGTTGTCATGCGCTTCGATATAATTTAAGACCTGTCCAGGCATGAGGTAGGGAGCAAAGGCCTGACTGCCAATGAGAGCTTGAGAGACCTCCCATTCCAATGGAGCTCCTGAGACAAAACCTGCCTCAATATTCCCATAGACCTCACGCCCCTTGACGGCATCCCTTGCGTTATCATTGAAGAAGGCAATTCTCGGCATCTGGTCAGCATTTGCCTTGCTAGCCTTCTGCTTGAGGGGAAGGCCGACGCCCATATCCCAACCCTCACCGTAGACGAGAATTCTCGAATCAATGCCGTCCAAGGTATCGCGGATCAGGTTCATGGTGGCGACATCGTGGAGCCCCATTAAATCGAAACGAAAACCATCAATATTGAACTCCTCAACCCAGTAAAGAATTGAGTCCAACATATACTTACGGAACATCTCCTTCTCACTGGCCGTCTCATTGCCACAACCAGAGCCATCTTGGAAGGAACCGTCATTATGCATCCGATAGTAATAATAAGGCGAGGAAAGTTGAAAAGGTGAATTATAGGAGGAATAAGTGTGGTTATAGACCACATCCATAATCACTCCGATACCCGCATCATGATAGGTCTGCACCATCTCTTTAAATTCTAAGATGGGTGCCAGCGGGTCTTCTTGATCAAGGGCAAACTGGCGATCGGGAACATTGTAGTTTTCTGGGTCATAGCCCCAATTATAGAGAAGTTTCCCCTTATCGGAGTAGGTCTTATGGTGGTCAAATATGGGTTGCAACTGAACATATGAATAGCCCATGGACTTGATATAATCAATGCCTGTTGGATGACCTGCAGGGTTTAGACTATTGTGGCGACAGGCGCCTAAAAATGTTCCCCGCAAGGACTGCTCTATGCCAGACGAGGCGTGGCTGGTGAAATCTCTGATATGCATCTCACAGATAACTGCTGAGCAGGCATTATCAGTCCGCCAGACGGCCTCCTTGCCCTGTTTTACAGAGAAACCTTCAGGTCGCATGGCTTGATTAGAAGCAATTAAGGACCTCTTGTTATCCAAGCTCAGAGCCCTACTATAGTGATCTCTGGTATCCTGGTAGAAATTTTCCTCGTGGTAGATGCGATACTGGTAAGACCAGCCATTCAAATCACCATCTACTGTGACAGACCAAACCCCCTGATTATTTAACTCATGGTGGTCGGTATTAACCCGATGTCCCCTTTTCATGGGGATAATCTTGGCAGGCTCCTGGTCATTTTGATAGAGCAAAAGGTAAATCCGATCGGCTAAGGGAGACCAAAGTTTAAATTTAGTCTTCTCCTTCTGGTAACGAAAACCTAGCCAACCTTGGTAGGCCCAGCGGTGGTCAAAATCATTGGCTCTGATTCCCATATCAAAGGCTGTATTATCCCTTCCATTATAAAAAGGGCTAGTCAGGGCCACCTGTTTGGAATAATAGACATTGCTGTCTCCCTCAATAATCCAAATATTATTGGGGGCATCCCCTAAAAAGCGTCTAACGGCATAGTCACAGGTTTGTGACGACCAATCGGTCGTTTTGACTAAAAGATTGACCTGCTGGACAAAGTTTTCCGAAGGGTAGTTGATTTGGCCAACCAAGCCAAAATCATCTTGACCACTAAAGAAGGCATCCTCTCCCCAGTAGCCATCCAACCACTTCCACATACTGTAATTCTGATAATGCTCATTTTTGGTATGAAAATGAACCGTAATTTGATTCTTCAACATTTATAAAAACTCCCAATTCTATAGATGCGTGATTCAGTTATCTCACCTATATTTTATCACAGTTAAAAGCTAAAAAATAGATGAAAAAAGCAAGAATATCACAAATGGGCCTGGGATATCGCACACCCAGAGCAGGTGATAAAGGGCAAAAAATAAAGAGCCAACTCAGTGACTCTCTATCTTTGAGAAGAAACTGGGTCAGTCCCAGCTTCCTCTCGGCTATCCTATTTGGATTTTATATAATTGACACCATCAGCCTTAGGGGCAACCGCCTTACCAAAGAAGGCTGCCAAAACTAGGATGGTAATGATGTAAGGAATGGTTTTCAGGTAAGGTCCAGGGATGTGGGCCAAAAATGGAATTTGGCTGGTACTGTTGACCAGGGACTGAGGAAGTCCAAAGAAGAGACTGGACAACATGGCACCGATTGGATTCCAGCGACCGAAAATCATGGCTGCCAGGGCGATAAAGCCAGGTCCAACAATGGTACCAATACTGAAATTATTTGAATTCAGTTGGACATAGGCAGCACCACCGACACCACCGAGGAAACCTGAAATCAGGACACCAGCATAACGCATTAGCGAAACATTGATTCCTAAGGTATCTGCAGCTTGGGGATGCTCACCGACAGACCGTAGGCGCAAACCAAAGCGAGTCTTAAAGATAATAAAGTAGGCCAAGAAAGAAAAGATAATGGCCACATAGGCTAGGAAGGGAATGTTGGTGAAGAAAATTCGACCCAAAACAGGAATATCTTTCAGAACTGGCACGGAGCTGGTACTGAAGTTGATCTTAATGGTTGGCGTTTGCCCGTTACCATTGTAGAGGAAACGACAGAGAAAGACCGCCAGGGATGGCGCAATCAAATTAAGGACCGTACCTGAAACGACATGGTCTGCTCGGAAGTTAATGGTAGCCAGGGCATGGAGGCAGGAATAGACCAAACCAACTAGACCTGCAACCAAGCAAGCTATCCAAGGCGTAGCCTTCCCAAACTGCTCGGCGAAAGTTAGGTTAAAGACAACACCCGAGAAGGCTCCCATAACCATGATACCTTCCAGGCCGACATTAACGATACCACCTCGTTCGGAAAAAGTTCCTCCGATAGAAGTAAAAATCAAGGGGGTCGCATAACTAAGAGTTGAGGCCACAATTGTGGCAATAACTGCTATCATGATTTTCCTCCTTTGCTAGCTGCTTTTTGACGAGGTTTAATGTAGCGACGAATAATATAATTAGAACCAACAAAGAAGATAATCAAGGCAGAGACGACATCAATAACTTCTTGGGGAACATCCTGCATCCCGGTTTTCCCGATGGCTAAAATACCATAAAGCAAGGCCGCAAAAGGAATGGCAACCGGATTATTAGAAGCCAAGAGGGCCACTGCCATACCATCCCAACCAATTTGCAAGGAAGAATACTGTTCAAAGAAATTCTCGAAGTAACCCAGACCATAGACGGCCCCTCCCAGTCCAGAGAGGGCACCTGAGATGACCATGGAAAACGCAATGGTCCGTTTGGCAGACATCCCAGCATATTGAGCGGCATCAGGGTTGAGCCCAACAGCCGTAATCTCATAGCCAGTCTTGGTCTTCTTCATGAGGAACCAGATAAGGATTACCGCAATCAGGGCCATAAAGAAGCCAAGATTGAAGTGGGAACCTCCCGTTAGATTTCTCAGAAGTTCTGTTTGATAGGAAGCTGATTGGGAAACCTTTTGGGTTGCTTCTGTTGTTCTCATAATTGATTTGGAGAAATTACCGATCAGCCCTTGGGTTACATAAAGAACGATGTAGTTCATCATGATGGTGACAATAACTTCGCTGGTTCCAAGATAGGCTCTTAAGATACCAGGGATGGCGCCAATAATCCCACCAGCTACCAAGGCAATGACTACCGTTGCAAGAAGGGACAAAGGTTTGGGCAAGTCTGGATGCATGAGAGCAAACCAAGCAGCCACGAACCAACCAGCCAGTGCTTGACCAGGTAGGCCGACATTAAAGAAACCAGCCTTAGAAGATACAGCAAAGCCAAGCGCAATAAGAATCAGCGGCCCTGTTTGCGCCAGTACTTCGCCGATATTCTTAACAGAAGAAAAGAGAGACGTATAAATCAAGTCATTGTAGGCAAAAAGGGGATTGTAGCCAAAGGCCAGCATGAGGATAGCTCCTGCTATCATCCCCAAAAAGACAGCAATCAGCGGAACTGTCCAATTCTGCATTTTACTAGACATGTGCTTCCTCCTTGTCTAATTGGCCACCTGCCATGAGAATACCAAGTTCCTGCTTATTGGTTTGACTAGGGTCTAAAATCCCTTGGATTTTACCATCGTGAATAACAGCAATCCGGTCAGATAAGTCCAAGATTTCATCCAATTCAAAGCTGACAACAAGTACAGCCTTGCCCTTGTCCCGTTCAGCTACCAGTCGCTTGCGGATATACTCAATGGCACCGACATCCAGGCCACGTGTTGGTTGACTAACGACCAGCAAGTCTGGGTCTCGATCAATTTCCCGAGCGATGACAGCCTTCTGCTGGTTCCCACCAGAAAGAGAGCCTGCAGAAACTAATTCACTAGCAGCTCGGACATCAAATTCCTCCATCAGGCGTCTCGCATTTTTGTTAATATAGTTATAATCCAAAACACAATGATGACTAAAGGGCTCTTTGTAGTAGGTTTGTAGGGCTAGATTTTCAGCTAGGGTCATCTCTAAAATCATACCATCGCGATGACGGTCTTCGGGAATATGACCAACACTCAATTCTGTAATCTGACGAGGACTGGCATCTGTGACTTCCTTGCCCTTAATTTTAATGGAGCCTGACTTAACCTTACGCAATCCAGTAATGGCCTGAATCAATTCGGTCTGGCCATTACCATCAATCCCAGCGATACCAACAATTTCGCCCCCCTTGACATCAAGGGAAAGCCCCTTAACCGCAGGCACACCACGATTCTCATTGACATGCAGATCCTTGATGGCTAGGATGGTATCCTTGGGTTGGGCAGCCTTTTTGTCAGTCTTGAAAGAAACAGCTCGTCCTACCATCATCTCAGCCAGCTCCTTGCTGCTGGTTCCTTCTACTGAAACCGTCTCAATTGATTTTCCGCGACGAATTACGGTCACGCGGTCAGCAACAGCCCGAATTTCATCCAGTTTGTGGGTGATGAGGATGATGGATTTGCCTTCCTTGACGAGGTTGCGCATAATTTCCAGTAAATCAGCAATTTCAGCTGGTGTCAGAACAGCCGTAGGCTCGTCAAAAATCAAAATATCGGCCCCACGATAGAGGGTCTTAAGAATTTCCACCCGCTGTTGGGCACCAACAGAGATATCGGCAACTTTGGCATCAGGATCAACAAGCAGACCATATTTCTCCGAAAGCTCCTTAATCTCCTGACTAGCCTTCTTCAGGTCTAGCATGCCACCCTTAGTGACTTCACTACCAAGAATAATATTTTCGGCAACACTAAAAGCATCTACCAGCATAAAGTGTTGGTGAACCATGCCAATCCCTAAATTAGCAGACTTGGAAGGTGAATCCAACTTAACAGATTTTCCTTTGAGAAAAATCTCTCCCTCGGTTGGTTCCAACAAACCTGATAGCATATTCATCAGGGTTGATTTGCCCGCACCATTCTCACCGAGTAAGGCGTGAATTTCTCCAGACCTAACGTCAAGATTGATATGGTCATTGGCAGTAAAATCACCAAACTTTTTAGTGATGTTTCGCATTTCAATGACAGTTTCTTGTGTCATAGATGTTCCCTTTCTTCTTAATTTTTAGGACAGTTAAGAGACCCATTGAAGTTATGATTTTAAAAAATTCATTTCTTATACTCTTCAAAAATCAAAACTATCCATCGTTAACTCACTTTGCCGTACTTACTGAGGAAAGCGAAGCTTTCCCTATTTCCAACCTCAAAAGGTCTACCAGACCTTTTGAGCTACCTTC
>SKER01000440.1_pt1 | contig 48919 bp, 53 predicted proteins | sample 4826961 | NCBI WGS metagenome assembly SKER01 (sample SAMN11008804, study PRJNA524170) | human gut metagenome | biome: Human fecal sample; material: Feces; isolation source: fecal sample from pouch patient p47 | host: Homo sapiens | place: Israel: Tel-Aviv | collected 2016-11-16 | reverse complement strand
GTCCGAGAAACCAGCGGTATGCAACGTTTACCTCGATCTCTTTCATGGTCTGACGCATGCTTTTTATCCCATAGAGATACTGAATGAATGGTATCTTTATCAGCATGACGGGATCCATACTGGGACGGCCGTTATCCGGACAGTATTTTTCTTCAACCAGATCATAAATAAAGTTCCAATTGATTGCTTTATCAATCAATCGCAGCATATGGTTTTGAGGTACCATGTCATCCATGGAAAACATCATCATTTGTTCTCTTTTTTTATCTGTATTTTTCGTCATCATAAAAAACACCGCCCTTCTGATATTTATTATATCAGAAAAGCGGTTCCAACAATAGCAAAACCCTGCAAAAGCAGGGCTTTGTCTACAGTCTGAAAGGGCGTGGATTTTCATCCACGCCCTTTTCTATATAGATTTTCTATATTGCCATGCGTTTTGCATGCCGCCTTTTTTATTCTTCCTCTAACTCATCGCCACTGCGTACCTTTGCGATACATGCTACTTTATCGCCTTCTGGCAGATTGATCAGTTTCACACCGGATGTCACTCTTCCGAGTTCTGAGATTCCTTCACACTTCATACGGATGATAATTCCTTCTGTGTTGATGATCATGATCTCATTATCTTCGTTGACCGCCTTTACGCCTACTACGTTACCGGTCTTTTCTGTGATCTTATAACACTTCACGCCTTTACCGCCACGGTTCTGGGCTGTAAATTCATCGATGGAAGTACGTTTACCCATACCATATTCGGACACGATCAGCAGTTCTGTTCCCTGTGAGTCGATCTGCATTCCGATCACTTCGTCGCGGTCTACCAGATTCATACCACGGACACCCATGGATGTTCTTCCGGTCGGACGTACATCACTTTCGTTAAAACGGATACACTGTCCATACTTTGTAACCATGAACACATCATGATCGCTGTCTGTGTATTTTACCTCGATCAGCTCATCTTCCTCACGCAGAGTAATTGCTGCAAGTCCTGTCTTTCTAACATTTGCATATTCTTTAATCGGAGTCTTCTTGATGAGACCTTTCTTGGTTGCCATCAGCAGATACTCATCATCGTTATATTTCTCAATCGGAATGACCGCACTGATCTTCTCGCCCGGCATTAACTGCAGCAGGTTCACGATCGCAGTTCCTCTGGATGTTCTGCTTGCTTCCGGAATCTCGTATGCTTTCATACGGTATACACGTCCGGTGTTCGTAAAGAACATCAGGTAATGATGTGTATTGGTCATGAAGAGCTCTTCTACGTAATCCTCATCCAGCTTCTGCATTCCCTTGATTCCCTTACCGCCACGGTTCTGGGCCTTGAATGTATCATGAGACATTCTCTTGATATATCCAAGCTTAGTCATCGTAATGACCACATCTTCTCTCGGGATCAGATCTTCCATGGAAATATCAAATTCATCAAATCCGATGGATGTTCTTCTCTCATCACCGTATTTATCACGGATCACAAGAATCTCTTCTTTGATTACGCCAAGTAATAACTTTCTGTCAGCAAGGATCGCACGTAAATGTTCGATCTGCTCCATCAGTGCTTTATATTCTGCCTCGAGTTTCTCTCTTTCCAGACCTGTCAGAGCACGCAGTCTCATGTCTACGATTGCCTGTGACTGTACGTCTGTCAGTCCGAAACGCTCCATCAATTCTGATTTTGCGATCTGGACCGTCTGGGAACCTCTGATGATCTTGATCACTTCATCGATGTTATCTAATGCGATCAGTAATCCCTTTAAAATATGTGCACGCTCTTCGGCTTTATTTAACTCATACTGTGTACGGCGTGTCACTACTTCTTCCTGATGTTTCAGGTAGTAGTTCAGCATCTCCATCAGGTTCATGACCTTCGGCTCATTGCCGACCAGAGCCAGCATGATCACACCGAATGTGTCCTGAAGCTGTGTATGTTTGTATAACTGGTTCAGAATAACATTGGCATTGGCATCTCTTCGAAGCTCAATGACTACACGCATTCCTTCACGGCTTGACTGGTCACTTAAATCTGTGATTCCGTCAATCTTCTTATCACGTACCAGCTCTGCAATCTTCTCGATCAGTCTTGCTTTGTTAACCATGTATGGCAGCTCACTTACGATGATACGGCTCTTGCCATTCGGCATCGTCTCGATATCTGTGACCGCACGCACACGGATCTTGCCGCGTCCGGTTCTGTATGCCTCTTCAATTCCTCTTGTTCCGAGGATCATACCACCTGTCGGGAAGTCTGGTCCTTTGATGATCTTTAAGATCTCTTCGATCCTTGTCTCTTCTTTATCCTCGATCTGGTCATCAATGATCTGTACGACTGCATTGATCACTTCACGCAGGTTGTGCGGCGGGATATTCGTCGCCATACCTACAGCGATACCGGAAGTACCGTTGACCAGAAGGTTCGGGAATCTTGACGGCAGAACGGTAGGTTCTTTCTCCGTCTCGTCAAAGTTCGGAATGAAATCAACGGTATTTTTATTAATATCCGCTGTTAATTCCATGGAAATCTTACTCAGTCTTGCCTCTGTGTATCGCATGGCGGCAGCACCGTCACCGTCCACAGAACCAAAGTTACCATGTCCGTCTACCAGCGGGTATCTGGTAGACCATTCCTGTGCCATATTAACCAATGCACCATAGATAGAGCTGTCACCGTGCGGGTGATATTTACCCATCGTATCACCGACGATACGCGCACACTTTCTGTGCGGCTTGTCAGGACCGTTGTTCAGCTCGATCATAGAGTACATGATTCTTCTCTGTACCGGTTTCAAACCATCTCTTACATCCGGCAGGGCACGGGACGCAATAACACTCATCGCGTAGTCGATATAAGAGGTTTCCATTGTCTGTTTCAGATCCACTTCGTGGACTTTGTCAAATATATTGTCTTCCATCAATCTCTCAGAGATTTAATTATCCCTGTTCCTCCTTTCTTCTACACGCTTATATTATACATCCAGATTCTTAACGTATTTTGCATTCTCAACGATGAACTCACGTCTTGGCTCTACTTTGTCACCCATCAGTGTCGTAAATGTCAGGTCCAGTTCGCTCGTTGTCTCATCATCCATCGTTACACGTAACAGGATACGGTGTTCCGGATCCATGGTTGTCTCCCAGAGCTGTTCTGCATCCATCTCTCCAAGACCTTTGTAACGCTGGATCTTATTATTACCGTCACGGCCGACTTCATTGATGATATTACTCAGTTCTTCGTCACTGTATGCATACCATACCTTCTTGTTCTTCTCAAGCTTATAAAGCGGCGGCTGTGCCAGATATACATAACCCTGCTTGATAAGCTCCGGCATGAACCGGTAAATGAACGTCAGAAGCAGTGTACTGATATGTGCACCGTCCACGTCGGCATCGGTCATGATGATGATCTTGTGATAACGCAGTTTGGAAATATCGAAATCTTCATGGATTCCTGTACCAAATGCAGTGATCATCGCCTTGATCTCGGCATTGCCGTAGATCTTATCCAGTCTTGCCTTCTCTACGTTCAGGATCTTACCACGCAGTGGAAGGATTGCCTGCGTCGCACGGTCACGTGCTGTCTTCGCAGAACCGCCGGCGGAATCTCCCTCTACGATGTAGATCTCGCAGTTCTCCGGATTCTTATCCGAACAGTCTGCAAGCTTTCCAGGAAGTGCCATATTATCCAGTGCTGATTTTCTACGTGTCAGGTCTCTTGCCTTTCTCGCAGCCTCTCTCGCGCGCTGGGACATCACAGATTTCTCTACGATGATCTTACCAACGGCCGGATTCTGCTCAAGGAAGATCTCAAGCTGCTTGCTGACTACATTGTCAACCGCACCTCTTGCCTCGCTGTTACCAAGTTTCTGCTTGGTCTGGCCTTCAAACTGTGGATCCTCGATCTTGACGCTGATGATTGCGGTCAGTCCCTCACGGATATCTTCACCGCTTAAGTTCGGCTCATTGTCACGCAGAAGCTTGTTCTTTCTTGCATAATCATTAAACGTCTTTGTGATCGCATTACGGAATCCGACAACGTGTGTTCCACCTTCCGGAGTCGTAATGTTATTGACAAATCCATACGTATTGTCACTGTAAGAATCGTTGTGCTGCATAGCCACTTCGACAGACACATTATTTACCATACCTTCACAGTAAATGATCTGCTCATAAAGCGGCGTCGCACTGCGGTTCAGGTAAGTAACGAATTCTTTGATTCCGCCTTCGTAGTGGAATGTTTTTTCTTTCGGCTCTTCCTCACGGTCGTCCTTCAATACGATTTTCAGTCCTTTTGTCAGGAATGCCATCTCGCGGAATCTCTGTTTCAGAACATTAAAATCAAAAATCGTTGTCTCAAAAATGGTATCATCGGGCAGGAATGTTACTTTTGTACCGGTCTTTCCTTCTTCACAGTCACCGATCACGGTCAGTTTCTCCATAACTTTTCCGCGCTCGTAACGCTGCTGGTATACTTTACCCTCGTGGTATATCTCAACTTCCAGCCAGTTGGAAAGCGCATTTACAACAGACGCTCCAACACCGTGAAGTCCACCGGATACCTTGTATCCTCCACCACCAAATTTACCTCCTGCATGCAGCACGGTAAATACAACTTCTACCGCAGGAAGTCCTGCTTTGTGGTTGATACCAACCGGAATTCCACGTCCATTATCGATAACGGTCACCGAATTGTCTTTATTGATTGTTACATAAATCGTATCACAGAAGCCCGCCAAAGCTTCGTCTACGGCATTATCGACAATCTCGTATACAAGATGATGCAAGCCTCTGGCTGATGTACTTCCAATGTACATACCAGGACGTTTGCGGACTGCCTCAAGACCTTCCAATATCTGAATTTCATCTGCGCCGTATTCATGCTGTACTTTTTCTGTACCCATTCTCAGTCCTCCTAGTTTTCTTTCGTTACCTGCCCGTTCTGGACATGGAACACTTTGTTTATTGAAAAGCGGTGATTTACAAAATCCTCAACACCCGTACAGGTGATCAAAGTCTGTATATCATGTATGCTGTCTAACAAATAGTTTTGCCTGTGTTTATCAAGTTCAGACAATACATCGTCAAGTAAAAGTATCGGGGTGTCATGTGTTGCCAGTTTGACCAGCTCGATCTCCGACAGTTTCAAAGACAGGGCAGCCGTTCTCTGCTGTCCCTGGGAACCATATTTGCGGATGTCCATATCACCGATCAGAAAGCCGATGTCGTCCCTGTGCGGCCCCACCGTTGTACTCTTCATCCGCAGATCTCTCTCCCGGTACCGGTTCAGTGCCTGTTCAAATGGCAGATCTCCCGTACTTGGCTCGTATATGATCTTCAGGCTTTCTTTACCGCCGGTCAGTCTCTGGTGAATCTTTGCAATGATCCCATTGATCTGTTCGACAAATTCTTTTCTTCTGGCAATCAGCCTTTCTCCATATTGTACCATCTGCAGCTCCCATATTTCCAGTGTATCCGAAAGATCTTTCTTTCCGCCGAAACTGAGCTCTTTCAGCAGATGGTTTCGCTGATTCACGATCCGGTTGTAATTCGACAGATTATTCAGGTACACCTTATCAAGCTGCGAAAGCTCCAGATCTATGAATCTTCTTCTCTCTGCCGGCCCGTTCTTGATAATGTTCAGATCTTCCGGCGAGAAAAATACAAGATTCACAATTCCGAAAAGTTCGCTTGCTTTCCGGATCGGCATCTTATTGATGGCAATCCCTTTCGGACTGTTCTTCTTCAGGTGCATATCGATCTGATAACTGATTCCGTTCTTTTCCACCACGGTTTCGATGTGTGATTCATCTTCGCCGAAACGGATCATATCCCTGTCCTTCGACCCGCGGTGGGACTTGGTCGTTCCGGATAGATACACAGCCTCCAGAATATTCGTCTTCCCCTGGGCATTGTTCCCGTAAAAAATATTCGTAGAACCATCAAACTCCACATTCAGAAGATCATAATTTCTAAAATTCTTTAATTTCAGGGAATTAACCTTCAATTCTGATCTCTTCTCCGTCAAATAATACAACATCTCCGCCGTATAACTTACGTCCGCGGCGTGTATCTGTCTCGCCATTTACCATGACAAGACCTTCCTGGATCACTTCTTTGGCTTCTACTCCGGATTCCACCATTCCTGTAGCTTTCAAAGCCTGTCCAAGCTTGATATATTCATCTCGTAATCTAATTGTCTCCATATGTCTCGCATTCCTCTCCCGGGATTCTCCCATATCTTATAAGCATAACTTATAAATAAATTTTATCAGATCAGCCAGGCTATATCCGATCCATCTATCAAAAAGCGTTCTGTTGTATGCATTTTGTTGTATTTTCATGCACATTTTTTCTGTTTTCAGTTGCTTTTTATTATACTTATCACTAAATCTTTTTGCAAGCATTCCTGCGTTTTTTGTTTTATCTTTTAATCTTCTTCCAGATATTCCATTCCCGTTTATGCTGCAGCATTAAAGTTAACAGGAAGGATCAGGTAGATATAGCTTTCTTCATCATCTTTGATGAAGCAAGGTGCTTTCGCATTCATCAGATAAATTGTTACTTCTTCGTCGTCGATAACACGAAGTGCATCGATCAGGAATTTCGGATTGAATCCGATCAGCAGATCTTTTCCCTCTTTTGTGATCATAATCTCTTCATTCATGGATCCGATCTGGGATTTGATCTTTAATTCCATAAGTTCGTCACCGATATTGATGATGATTGGTTTCTTGTCTCCTTCTTTTACCAGAAGTGTTGCTCGGTCGATACAGTTGAGCAGCTCTTTTTTATTAATTCTGACTTTTGTCTCATAATCATTTGACAACATCTGATCGATTCTGAAATATTCACCTTCGATCAGACGTGATACAACGATCGTGTTATCAAATTCGAACACAATATGATTTTTTGTATATGAAATCGATACCACATTTTCAGCCTCACCCGAAAGGATCTTACTGATCTCGATCAGTGTCTTTCCAGGTACAACAAGCTTTCTGTCAGCTACGCTTTTTTTCAATGGCACTTTTCGAATGGAAATTCTGTGTCCGTCCAGCGAAACAACTTTCAGAATATTATCACTGATGTCGAACAATTCTCCAGTCATAAGTTTATTACTTTCACTGTCAGAAATAGAGAAAATTGTCTGACGGATGACTTCTTTCAATGTAAATTGAGAGACTTCTATAGAATCTTCTTTCTCAATAATTGGTAAGTAAGCAAATTCATCGCCAGGTTTACCGGCAATATCAAATTTTGCTTTTTCACATGTGATGACTGTCTGAAGATTATCTAAAGTTTCGATCGTTACTTCATTATCCGGAAGTTTTCTAACGATCTCTGAAAAAATCTTTGCATCGATAGCGATCATTCCGCGATCAATAATGTCTCCGGAAATTTCTGTCTGGATACCAAGTTCCATATCATTCGCTGTTAATTTGATAATATCTGTTGTTGCATCAATAAGAATACATTCAAGGATTGGCATTGTTGTTTTAGATGGAACTGCTTTGGAAACAATACTGACACCTTTGACCAGATTGGATTTACTGCAGGTAATTTTCATATGTGTATAACTCCTTTCGCACGTGTGTGATAGATAAATAAATAAAATAGTTTCCGCCTCAGCCGTATTAGGGGATGGGGAAAAGAGGAAAAGTGCCTCTAGCCCAGTGTTTGCAAGGAATTTTGGCTTTGAAAACTTTGTGGAATACGACTGGATTTTATGTGGAACGACTGTTGAAAACTTTTTCGTTTCTAAAGACAGGCGTAAAATTTCTGGGTTTTTCCCAAGGCTGTCCCATAGTTATCCACATGTCAGACGCAGATTTTCCACATAGTTATTCACAGGCCAAAATGGCAAAATAAGGCTAAGCCGGATTGATTTTCTTCTTTATAATATTAATAGTGTTAGAAAGAGTCTCGTCCGCCTTTAATTCGTTCTCGATTTTCTCAATCCCATGTTTGATGGTAGAGTGATCCTTGCCCCCAAGAATGACACCGACTGCTTTTAATGAAGTTTCTGTCATATTTCGGATCAGATACATGGCAATCTGGCGCGGAAATACGATCTCGGCGTTACGTTTATTCCCTTTCAGATCAGGAATAGATACACCAAAATGTTCGGAAACGATGTCCAAAATCAGTTCAGGCGTAACTTCTCTGCGATTATCCGAAGAAATGATATCTTTTAAGGCCTCTGCTGCAAGGGCAATATCGATAGAACCGGTGTTGTTCAGTTTATAAAGAGCAATCAGTTTATTAAGAGACCCTTCAAGTTCTCGGATATTTGTCTTAACGTTCGTTGCGATATATTCGAGTACATCATTCGGAATATTGTATTTTTCCAGATGATCCAGCTCGATCTTCTTCTGTAAAATCGCCATACGGGTTTCATAATTAGGTGATGAAATATCAGCAATCAGACCCCACTCAAATCGCGTACGAAGTCTGGCCTCCAAAGTTTCAATATCTTTCGGCGGCTTATCAGACGATATGATGATCTGCTTTCCGGATGTATGCAGATGGTTAAATGTGTGGAAGAATTCTTCCTGTGTACTTTCTTTTCCGATAATGAATTGGATATCATCGATCAAAAGTACGTCATTATTACGGTATTTATCGCGGAATTTCGACATTGCGGACTCGTTTCCGGCGGTTTTTCCGTTTTTGAGAGCTTCGATCAGCTCATTGGTAAATGTCTCGCTGGTTACATAGAGGACTTTTTTCTTTGGATTCTTGTCCAGAATAAAATGTGCAATTGAGTGCATCAAATGAGTCTTTCCAAGTCCAACACCTCCATATAAGAAGAGGGGATTGTATACTTCTCCCGGAGATTCGGCTACAGCAAGGGAAGCTGCATGGGCGAAATTATTGTTACCGCCGACAACGAAGGTATCAAAAGTATACTTCGGATTAAGCCCGGCTTTTTCCGCAGCACTTTTGCTTTTTTTCTTCTGATTTGCTTCAATGGCCATATTCTGAATCTCGTTCAGTCTGTCATCATCCTCGGAAATGAAGACAACTTCATATTCAGTTCCAGTAATCTCCGCAATACATACTTTTAATGGAAGCTGATATTTTTTTTCAATATATTCTACACTCGCATTCATATTTACTAATATAAATACGGTATTGTCTACGACATCGTAAACTTTCAATGGTTGGATCCACGTATTGAACGATACATTGGACAACTCATGTTCGACCCTGAGATGTTCGATAATTTCAGGCCATTTTTCCTTTACTGTATTCATCATATTTACTCCTAATCTGTCTGATTCGCGGATTTTCACCTATAAACCCACTCTTCTACATTGTACATCAAAAAGTTGCTTTAGGCAATCTTTTATCGCTATGCTTTGGCAACTGGCAGTTTCTCTTGATGTAGATTTGAAATATGTGGAAAACTCAATCCCAATTATCAACACTTGTAAAATGCGCATGAAATGGGGAAAAAATCTAAAAAAATATATGATTTCCACACGTTATCCACAAAAATCCACAAAGTTTTCCACAAAATGTGGATAAATATATTTTTAAAATTTGAGGAATAGCTTGACGTAGAGCGGTTTTTTTTATATAATCAAGGCTGATGTCTTATGAAAATTAGGGGGCAAGCCCCTTGGAATAAAATAAGGAGGTGGATATCCATGAAGATGACATTCCAGCCAAAGAAGAGACAGAGAGCTAAAGTACATGGCTTCAGATCTAGAATGAGCACAGCAGGTGGAAGAAAAGTACTTGCTGCAAGAAGAGCAAAAGGAAGAAAGAAATTATCAGCGTAGGCCGCATATATGTGGCCTTTTCTTCTACTCAGAAAAATTAGGAGAATAAGACAATGAAGTATTCCGAATCACTGAAAAAGAACAAAGATTTCCAATATATATATAGAAAAGGGAAATCTTACGCCAACAAATATCTGGTCATGTATGTACTGGAAAATGGGACAAGTCAGAATCGATTAGGAATATCTGTAAGCAAAAAAGTAGGAAACAGTATAGTACGGCACAGATTAACAAGATTAATCCGAGAAAGCTATAGACTGCAAGAAGAACGATTCAGATGTGGATTAGATATAATTGTTATAGCAAGAATAGGCGCCAAAGGAAAAGATTATAAAGATATTGTCGGCGCAATGCTCCATCTGGGTCATCTTCATAAGATTATAGATGAGGGGTAACGTATTATGAAGAAGATTCTGCTCACTGGTATCAGATTTTATCAGAGATATCTGTCTCCGATAAAGGGCGGTTCCACCTGTAAATTTTATCCGACCTGTTCTCAGTATGCGAAAGAGGCAATTGAGAAATACGGCGCATTAAAAGGAGGACGACTGGCGGTGTGGAGAATTCTGCGTTGTAATCCGTTTACCAGAGGAGGTTACGACCCTGTTCCTTAAAAAGATTACAACTACATATGGAGGAAAAAATTATGGTACCAAGTTTACTGACTGCCGCTAACTGGCCGATTGTAGGACAGCTTTGCTGGATTCTGGGTAAGGTAATGAACTTTATCTATAATTTCCTGGACAAATGTCTGCCAAGCGATAGCGGGCTGGTAGGTCTGTCGATTATTCTGTATACGATTTTTGTGTATACATTATTACTTCCACTTACGATTAAGCAGCAGAGAACATCCAAGATGTCTTCTGTTATGAATCCGGAGATTCAGGCTATACAGAAGAAGTATAAAAATAAGAAAGACCAGGCGTCCATGATGAAACAGCAGGAAGAGATTCAGCAGGTGTACGATAAATATGGTACATCGATGTCAGCAGGATGCCTTCCGTTACTGATTCAGATGCCGCTGTTATTTGCTTTGTACCCGGTTATCTATAATATCCAGAAATATGTTCCGGAGATCAAGACAGCTCCAAAGGCTGTAAATGTATTCCTGACACTTCCGGATCTGACTATCTCACCTATGCAGATGATCAAGAACAGCGGAAGCTATGGTTTCTCGGCAATCGTGATCATTATTACTGCGATTTTACTTCCGGTATTATCAGGTCTGACACAGTATGGAAGTATCAAGCTTTCACAGGCTATTTCAGGCCAGCAGCTGGACAAAGATAACCCGATGGCGTCTACAATGAACACGATGAATATCACAATGCCACTGTTTTCGGTATTTATGGTATTCTCACTTCCGACAGGTATCGGTCTGTACTGGATTGTCAGTGCGGTAGTACGTTGTGTTCAGCAGGTATTTATCAATAAGCACTTAAGCAAGATTTCTGTAGAAGAGATTCTGGAGCAGAATAAGGAAAAGGCTGAGGAAAAACGTGTAAAACGTGGCGAGAAGAATGAACGTATCGCAGCAATGGCTCAGACGAATACCAAGAATATGAACAATCAGAACCAGAAGAAGAGACAGAGTACATCGAACCTTAGTGAAAAAGAAAGAGAAGCCAAGGTAGAAAACGCACACAAGAAAGCTGAAAATGCGAAGAAAGGAAGTCTCGCATCAAAAGCAAACATGGTGAAGAAATTTAACGAAAATGATTAGGGGGCGCTGTCATGGAGGATTACATTACTGTATCGGCAAAGACATTGGACGATGCGATCACCGAAGCGTTAGTTCAGTTAGGTGTAACAAGTGATCGCTTAGATTATATTGTTGTTGAAAAAGGAAGCGAAGGTTTCCTTGGAATCGGAAGAAAGCAGGCAGTAATCAAAGCCCGCAGAAAACGAGAAGAAAAACCGGTTGAAGAGACAGTGGAAGAAAGTAAAGTTGAAACACCGGTAAAAGAAGAAGTAAAACCAGAGAAGAAGACAGAGAAGAAGCCGGCAAAAGAGCATTCTCATACAAAGAAAAATGTAAGAGAAGAAAAACCGGAAGTAAAATCTGAGCCAAAGAAAGAAGTAGAACTTGCAAAAGTTGAACCACAGACGATCGAGACATGTGAAAAGTTCATTTACGATGTGATGAATGCAATGGGCATGAATGATGTAAAAGTTACATCTGTTGTAGATGAAGAAGGAGCACTTTCCATCAATATGGAAGGAAGCAACATGGGTATCCTGATCGGAAAACGCGGACAGACACTTGATTCTCTGCAGTATCTTACAAATCGTGTTGCCAACAAGATGCAGGATGGCTATGTAAGAGTGAAACTCGATACAGAGGATTACAGAAGAAGAAGAAAAGAAACACTGGAAAATCTTGCAAAGAACATTGCAAGCAAAGTAAAGAGAACAAGAAAGACAGTTTCTCTTGAGCCAATGAATCCATACGAGAGAAGAATCATTCACTCTGCGCTGCAGTCTGACCCGGCAGTATCCACACACAGTGAAGGTGAAGAGCCGTACAGAAGAGTTGTGGTAACACTGGTAAGAAACAGAAATAATCGATAATTAAGAGACAGGGGTCTTTAAGCGGCCCCTGTCTTTTTTTTCACTCAAATGTATATTGGAGGAAATTATGGAACAATTATATAACTCCACGATTGCCGCAATATCTACGGCAATGAGTAATTCGGGAATAGGAATTGTACGAATGAGCGGACCGGAAGCATTTCAGATCGCAGACCGGGTATATAAGGGGAAAAAAGAGAAAAAACTATGTGATCAGAAGTCACATACCATTCATTATGGATATATTGTTGATGGAGAACAGGTAATTGACGAGGTCCTGGTCATGCTGATGCGCGGGCCGCACAGCTATACCGGTGAAGACACGGTAGAGATCAACTGTCACGGCGGTGTCTATGTGGTAAAACGAATTCTCGAACTCCTGATCAAAAACGGTGCACGCCCGGCAGAGCCGGGAGAGTACACTAAGCGTGCATTCCTGAACGGAAGACTGGATCTTTCGCAGGCAGAAGCAGTTGGTGATCTGATCGCATCGCAGAACGAATATGCACTGCAGAGTTCGGTAAGCCAGTTAAAAGGAAATATCAAAGATAAGATCAGCGAAATGCGCGAAAAGATCCTGTATCATACTGCATTTATCGAGACTGCACTGGACGATCCGGAGCATATCAGTGTTGACGGCTATGGAGAAACACTGAAAAAAGTCGTCGATGAGATCATGGAAGCAATGAAAAGATTGCTAGATAGCTGTGATGATGGTAGGATTATAAAAGAGGGTGTACGCACAGTCATCCTCGGAAAACCGAATGCGGGAAAATCCTCTCTGTTAAATGTACTTCTCGGAGAAGACAGGGCAATCGTTACTGATATTGCCGGTACGACAAGAGATGTACTGGAAGAACACCTGAATCTGAAGGGCATTTCCTTAAATATTATGGATACTGCCGGTATCCGTGATACGGAAGATGTGGTGGAGAAGATCGGTGTTGACCGTGCGAAAGAATATGCGGACAAGGCAGACCTGATCCTGTATGTGATCGATGCATCCAGACCACTGGATGAAAATGATGCAGAGATCCTGCATCTGATCAAAGGCAAACGTGCGATCATCCTGTTAAATAAATCCGATCTTGATATGCAGGTGACAAAAGAACAGGAAGAACTGCCGGAAGAATTTCCGGTGATCGAGATCTCTGCAAAGAATGTACAGGGAATCGAAGAGCTGGAAGATACGTTAAAGGAGATGTTCTTCCAGGGAGAACTGACATTTAATGATGAAATCTATATTACAAATGTGAGACAGAAAACAGCGCTTCAGGATGCATATGCTGCACTGGAACGTGTGAATGACAGCATTGCCGCGGAGATGCCGGAGGATTTCTATTCGATCGACCTTATGGATGCGTATGAAGCTCTCGGTAATATCACTGGCGAAACGATAGGAGAAGATTTGGTTAATGAGATATTCAGCAAATTCTGTATGGGAAAATAAAGATAAATATGATGTCGTAGTCATCGGTGCCGGCCACGCAGGTTGTGAGGCAGCACTGGCGACGGCGAGACTGGGCTTTCAGACGCTGGTATTTACTGTAAGTGTGGACAGCATTGCGATGATGCCGTGTAATCCGAATATCGGCGGAAGCTCGAAAGGACATCTGGTAAGAGAGCTGGATGCCCTTGGCGGAGAGATGGGAAAGGTCATCGACCGTACATTTATCCAGTCAAAAATGTTAAATAAATCCAAGGGTCCTGCGGTACATTCGCTCCGTGCACAGGCAGACAAAGCAGTGTACAGCAGAACGATGCGCCGTGTACTGGAGGCTCAGGAGAACCTGGAGATCAAACAGGGAGAGGTTGCCAATCTCCTTGTGGAAGATGGAAAGATCACGGGAGTGCAGACATTTTCCGGTGCAACATATCACTGTAAGGCGGTTATCATCTGCAGCGGAACTTACCTGAAAGCACGATGCATTTATGGTGATGTGAGTCAGTATACAGGCCCGAACGGACTGCAGGCGGCCAATCATCTGACTGACTGTCTGAAAGAACTGGGCATTAAAATGTACCGTTTTAAGACAGGAACACCTGCCAGAGTAGACCGGAAAACAGTTGATTTCAGCAAGATGGAAGAACAGTTCGGAGATGAAAGAGTGGTACCATTTTCATTTACCACGAATCCGGACGATGTGCAGATCGACCAGGCATCCTGCTGGCTGACTTATACAAATGAGACAACACATGAGATCATCCGTGCCAATCTGGACAGATCGCCGTTATATTCCGGCATGATCGAGGGTACGGGACCGAGATATTGTCCGTCTATCGAAGATAAAGTGGTAAAATTTGCGGACAAAAAACGTCATCAGGTATTCCTGGAACCGGAAGGACTGGAGACGGATGAGATGTACATTGGCGGAATGTCAAGTTCGCTGCCTGAAGATGTACAGTATGCAATGTACCGCAGTGTTCCGGGACTAGAGCATGTGAAGATCGTGCGGAATGCGTATGCGATCGAGTATGATTGTATCGATGCGAGACAGTTAAAACCATCACTGGAATTCCGCAATATCAGCGGCCTATTCAGTGCCGGTCAGTTCAACGGAAGCTCGGGCTATGAAGAAGCTGCCGCACAGGGCCTTATAGCGGGCATAAATACCGCCAGAAAGCTGCAGGGCAAGGAATCCTTAGTGTTAGACCGCTCAGAGGCTTATATCGGCGTTCTGATCGATGATCTGGTTACAAAGGAAAGCCATGAACCGTACCGTATGATGACTTCGAGAGCAGAATATCGTCTGCTCCTTAGACAGGATAATGCGGACCAGCGTCTGACGGAAAAAGGCTATGAAGTCGGTTTGATCTCACAGGAGCGTTATGACCGTCTGAAAGAGAAAGAAAGACTGATTGAATCTGAAATCGAGAGATTAAAGAATGTCTATGTCGGAACCAGTGAAAAGGTACAGGAACTTCTGGAATCTTATGAAAGTACACCTTTGAATTCAGGAAGCAGTCTGGCAGAACTGATAAGGAGACCGGAATTATCTTACGAAGCTGTTACGGATATTGATGTGACGAGACCGGAACTTCCGAAAGATCTGGCAGCAGAAGTGATCGAGCAGGTGGATATTTCTCTGAAATATGACGGTTATATCCAACGTCAGAAACGCCAGGTAGAGCAGTTCAAGAAGATGGAGAATAAGAAAATTCCGGAAGATATGGACTATGATGCAGTGAACAGCCTTCGTATTGAGGCAGTTCAGAAGCTGAAAGAGTACAGACCGGTGTCAATCGGGCAGGCATCGCGTATCTCTGGTGTATCTCCGGCAGATATATCAGTATTGCTTGTGTATCTGAGTGGAAATCACAGATAAGAAATCATAGATAAATTAATAAATGTGATGAAAAAGTAAGAAAAGCGGGATGAGCAGCTGTAATATAATGAAGTATATCAGTAAGAAAAACACCTAACACAAAAAAATAAATGTATTAATATTGACATACACTAAAAATATAATTATACAGTAAATATAATGATAAGTATATAAAATGAATAAGATGAAAAATCATACATTTTATATACTTATTAATTTTAGAGAGAAAAAAGGAGAAAAATATGGACCAGATTTTGAAAAAAAGCCTGGAAAAGATAGGGATAGAGATCACAGACGAGCAGAAAGAGCAGTTTGATACCTATCATAAGCTTCTTGAAGAGTGGAATAAGGTGATGAACCTGACCGGAATCACAGAATATGAAGAAGTTGTAGAGAAGCATTATGTAGACAGCTTGTCGATTGTAAAAGTAATGGATATGAATCATGTGGATACAGTGATCGATGTGGGTACAGGAGCTGGTTTTCCTGGATTACCGCTGAAAATTGCATTTCCGCATCTGAAAGTAACATTATTGGATTCATTGAATAAGAGGATTAAGTTCCTCAATACGGTGATTGAAGAGCTGGGGCTGGAAGATATCCACACAATTCATGGAAGAGCAGAAGATTATGCCAAAGATGCAGCATATAGAGAGAAGTATGATCTGTGTGTATCCAGAGCAGTTGCAAATCTGGCGACATTGAGTGAATATTGCCTTCCTTATGTAAAAGTAGGCGGTATGTTTATACCTTATAAATCAGGTGAGATTGATAAAGAGGTAAAAGGATCGAAAAAAGCGGTGAAGGTGCTTGGAGGAGAGATAGAGGATGTAGTGAAATTCGAATTGCCGGGAACGGATATCGGAAGATCCTTTGTAAAGATCCACAAAGTGAAGAATACGGCTAAGAAGTATCCGAGAAAGGCAGGGATGCCTTCAAGGGAGCCGATTGTTTAATCGTTGGGGAAATGGCTTACCCCGGGATGGAATGAAAATGAGATAGGGATTCCTGTGCTGATTCGGTTATGGGGGAATTCTAAAGCAAATAAATTGGCCTAAAAGCAGCCATCAAAAATCCAAAACTCGCGTTCGCTCAGACAATGGATTTTTGATGACTAACGGCCAATTTATTTACTTAAGAATTTCCAACCATGACCTCATATGCACAGGAATCCCTATCTCATTTTCATTCAATCTGGTTTTCGCGGGTGGCAATGATTAAATAATGAGAGTGTAGGGGTGGTGCGTGGATGAGGATAGGTGTTGGAAGCAGGAAGAGAAAAAATTGGTAAAAGGGAGGATGTTTCACGTGAAACATCCTCCCTTTGTACGTGTGTGTAGGTTGCTGATGGATGGAATGTATAATAATAACTGCGTTTGTTTATGAATGTTAATGATAGTCTTTGAAATAGTAATTGGCTTATACTATATTAGTGCAAATCCTTGAATTAGCAGTTGTCACTTAATAGTAGGTCTAGTTGCTCCAAGAATGCAGTGGCGTTTTCGCGTTGTGGAAGTAATCCGCTGCCTGGGACTTCGAGGTGTTCGATAGATGGAAGTATGTGGCAGTATTCGGTGGCTTTTTGTGATGTTTCTGGTGCGTTTTTACCTGTGATTACTGCGATTGAGGTTGTAAGTCCTTCGAGACAGTGGGCAACATTTACAGTTGTGTAATGTCCTAAAATGCTGGCGTAGAGATATTTACACTCTGCTGAGTCGGAAAGAGCGGTGTTGCGTGCGCCTACATTATAAATAAATGTTCCGTATATAGGGATATTTATTATCTTTGCAAGTAGTTTTGATTTGTGATTTGGAGCTTTTGCAAGTGCATGTGTGCTTTCCGGACAAACCAGAATAATATGGTCAATCTGGTCGGCTATATTCTGACAGGCAGCTGTTACAAAGGAGGCTGAAGCCCCGGTAGCTACGATATCTGTCTTTTCGCCTATAATATCACGAATAAAATCAGTAAGCAGTTGAACATACAGATAGCAGGTATATGTAATTGCGGGCTTGTCGGATTTGCCGCATCCGAGAAGGTCTATCGTATATACTGTGTGTTCTTTGGAAAGAGTACCGATTACTTTATCCCATTCCATAGAAGAACTGTAATGATTCAGATCATGAATAAGAAGAAGCGGAGAACCAGTTCCTTCTTTTTTATAATATATATTTCCAAATTTCCAATTATAGTAATTGGATTCATCTTCTTCTGAATGTTCATCGGAGGCGTTGAATATGAATTTATTTATTACATGGAATGCTAAGGTTGTCGTTCCAATTGCTGTTGAGATGAATAATAATGTCTTTTTCCAGTTCATGCTGATACCTCACTTTCTTTTCCTAATTATACTATATTTACTTATGAATTGGAAGATTGCCTTTACAAAATGAGCATAAAATGAACAAAGTGAAGGAAATAGGACATTTTACTTGGAATATATGAAAAGAAGGGACACGAATAATAAAGCAAGTGGTAAAAACAAATGTTTCACGTGAAACATTCACAAAAATCGTATGTCACACAAAGATAACGAAAATAATATAGAGAACGGTTTTATATTTATGGAAAAGGGAAAATCTATGTTTCACGTGAAACATTTTCTGGATAAGTATTCTGAAAAGTGATATACTAGAATCATGTGAAATAAGGGAAGGTGATAATTAAATGGGACGAGTTATAGCCGTTGCGAACCAAAAAGGTGGCGTTGGAAAAACAACGACAGCTATTAATCTGTCGGCATGTCTTGCTGAAAAAGGACAAAAGGTTCTTGCTATTGATATGGATCCGCAGGGCAATATGACGAGTGGATTAGGAATAGACAAAGATGAAGTTGAAAAGAATATCTATGATCTTATGATTGGTCAGGCTGGTGTAGATGAAGTTCTGCAAAAGGAAGCAATTGAAAATCTGGATGTGATACCGACAAGCATTGACCTCTCGGCTGCTGAAATTGAACTGATCGGTGTGGATGATAAAGAATTTATTATAAGAAATGCGGTTCAGCCGATCAAAGATGATTATGATTATATCATTATTGATTGTCCGCCATCGTTAAGTATGCTGACAATCAATGCAATGACAACAGCAGATTCTGTACTGGTTCCGATTCAGTGTGAGTATTACGCACTTGAAGGGTTGAGTCAGTTAATACATACAGTGGAGCTTGTAAAAGAAAGGCTGAATCCTGTTCTGGAGATTGAAGGAGTTGTATTTACTATGTATGATGCACGAACCAATCTTTCACTCCAGGTAGTGGAAAATGTAAAGGAAAACCTGCAACAGAACATCTATAAGACGATTATTCCTAGAAATATCCGATTGGCTGAAGCACCAAGTTATGGTATGCCGATTAATCTGTATGATCCAAAGTCTACAGGAGCAAGCGCATATCAGAGACTGGCTGATGAAGTTATGAATAGAGAGTAAATGAAAGATGTAATGTAGGAGGAAACGAATGCCAATAAAGAAAAAAGGATTGGGGAAAGGACTGGACAGTCTGATTCCTGATAATAACAGCATGAAGTCTGTTACATCGGAAAAAACTGTGGAATCAAAAGAAGATGCAGCAGCTAAATCCGGTGTACAGGTAATGAAAATTAATGAGGTTGAGCCAAACAGAGACCAGCCGAGAAAGAATTTTGATGAAGATGCTCTCCTTGAACTTTCGGATTCGATTAAGCAATTTGGTGTGTTACAGCCATTGCTTGTTCGAAAAAGAAAAGATTACTATGAGATCATTGCGGGCGAAAGAAGATGGAGAGCTGCAAAACTTGCCGGAGTAAAAGAGGTTCCTGTGATTGAAAAGGAATATACAGATCAGGAAATTCTTGAGATAGGTTTGATTGAGAACATTCAGAGAGAAAACTTGAATCCGATTGAAGAAGCAATTGCATACAAGAGACTTCTGGAGGAATTCAATCTGAAACAAGATGAAGTCGCAGAGAGAGTATCGAAGAGCAGAACAGCCGTAACGAACTCTATGCGTTTGCTGAAACTTAGTGATAAAGTTCAACAGATGATCATTGACGATATGATTTCAACGGGACATGCAAGAGCATTGCTGGCCATTGACGATCCTGAGCTTCAGTACACACTGGCAAATAAGATATTTGACGAAAAACTCAGTGTAAGAGAAACTGAGAAATTGGTCAAAGAGATAAAAAATCCAAAGAAACCAAAAGAAAAGAAACCGGTGGCCAATTCATTTATTTACCAGGATCTGGAAGAAAAAATGAAGAGTGTATTTGGAACAAAGGTAAGTATAGCATCAAAAGGAAAGGGAAAAGGTAAGATAGAGATAGAATATTATTCAGATGACGAATTAGAACATCTGTTCGATATGATGATGAGCATTAAAAGAGGAGAGTAATTGAATATGGATAGCAAAATACTGAAAGCACTTGGTATCGATCCGGCATTAATATTTATATTTTTGCTGATACTGATTGTTATATTATTCGTTCTGTATGTAAATGTAACAATGAAGTATAATCGATTGAAAAGCAGCTATACGACGTTTATGCGTGGTAAAGATGGAAAAACTCTGGAAGAAAGTATGATGTCGGGATTCTCGGATGTAGAGGCCATTCTGAAATATACAAAACAGAATCGTACAGACATTCAGAAACTTAACAAGAAGATGGAAAAATCTTACCAGAAACTTGGAATTGTAAAGTATGATGCATTTAATGAAATGGGTGGTAAACTCAGTTTCGCACTTGCAATGCTGGACAATAATAATACTGGTTGGATCATCAATGCGATGCACAGCAGAGAAGGCTGCTATACTTATGTGAAAGAGATCGTAAAAGGTGAAAGTTATGTAGAGCTTGCAGAGGAAGAAGCAGAAGCACTGGATAAAGCAATCTTCGAAGATGGTTATGAAGAAGAGGTGGATAAAGCAGTTGCATCTGCAACAGGAAGTCTTAAGTCTGTTAAGTCTGGTCCGGCAAAGAATGGAAATCAGAAAAGCACGAATGTGAGAAATACAAAACAGACATCTGGAAAAGCAAACAATGGTAAGATCTTAAATGCAAGAACCAGTAATGTGCGTCCAGATATGGCAAGACCTGAAAAAACAAGAAATGAGAGATAATATAACATATATATAATCAGGAGGAATTTAGAAAAATGTTAGATATCAAATTTGTAAGAAATAATCCGGATGTTGTAAAGCAGAACATTAAGAACAAATTTCAGGATGAGAAATTACCTTTAGTAGATGAGGTAATAGAACTGGATCAGAAGAATAGAGATATTAAGGGAGAAGTAGAAGCACTCCGTGCAGAAAAGAATAAAATCTCTAAACAGATCGGTGCATGTATGGCACAGGGAAAGAAAGAAGAAGCGGAAGAATTAAAGAGAAAAGTAGCTGAGAGTGCTGCAAGAATCGAAGAACTTTCCAAAGAAGAAAAAGAAGTAGAAGAGAAACTGAAACAGAATATGATGATCATTCCGAACATCATCGATCCTTCTGTACCAATCGGAAAAGATGACAGTCAGAATGTAGAAATTGAAAAATTCGGTGAGCCTTTTGTTCCTGATTTCGAGATTCCATACCATACAGAGATCATGGAAGCATTTGACGGAATCGATCTTGAGAGCGCCGGAAGAGTAGCGGGAAATGGATTCTATTATCTGATGGGTGATATCGCAAGAATTCATTCTTCTGTACTTGCATATGCAAGAGACTTTATGATCAACCGTGGATTTACTTACTGTGTACCACCTTTCATGATCAGAAGCAATGTTGTAACAGGTGTTATGAGTTTCGCAGAGATGGATTCCATGATGTATAAGATCGAAGGAGAAGACCTGTACCTGATCGGAACAAGTGAGCACTCTATGATTGGTAAATTCATCGACACAATGTTAGAAGAAAAACAGCTTCCACAGACACTTACAAGCTATTCACCATGTTTCCGTAAGGAAAAAGGAGCTCACGGTATTGAGGAGCGTGGAGTATACAGAATCCACCAGTTCGAGAAACAGGAAATGATCGTTGTATGTAAACCGGAAGAAAGCAAGATCTGGTATGATAAATTATGGCAGAACACAGTAGATCTGTTCCGCTCACTGGATATTCCGGTACGTACATTAGAGTGCTGCTCAGGTGACCTGGCAGATCTGAAGGTAAAATCTTGTGACGTAGAAGCATGGTCTCCAAGACAGAAGAAATACTTCGAAGTAGGAAGCTGTTCTAACCTTGGTGACGCACAGGCAAGAAGACTTGGTATCCGTGTCAAAGGTGAAGACGGAACAAAATACTTCGCACACACACTGAACAATACAGTAGTAGCTCCACCGAGAATGTTGATCGCATTCCTGGAAAACAACCTTCAGGAAGACGGATCAGTTAAGATCCCTAAGGCATTACAGCCATACATGGGTGGAACAGAGAAGCTTGTACCTAAAAAATAAGCAGTTATAAGGATAAGCGTATGCATCAATATATGAAATCCATTGGATTTGGAAATATCAGAGACAAAAAACAGTTAACACAGATTTTAAAAGATGTGGAAGAATCCTATACACAACATCAGCTCGTTACACAGGATGAAACAACGGATCTTTGTGAGTTTGAAAAAGAATATGGAGAAGGAATCGGGATCAAGGTGTGCGGAGATATGGACATCGATGAACAGTTTGAGTACCGTTATTATACACCATATTTCAAAGGATCCGGTGTGACATCCTATGCGGATGTCAGTGTGGAACGAAGGATAGACCGGGAAGCATATGTGGGCATCTGTGAAGATACAAAAGTAGGCATTAATCTGGTATTTTATCTTCAGAATATGATGGAATATCTGAGGGAAAGGCAGCTTGGTGGAAGAAGTATCAAGTATTCTTCCGTGACATTGTCCGGTCTTTGCAATGAGGGAACCATTCTGCTTCCGGTGCTGAAAAGTAAAGAACAGGAGCGGGAACAGCAGGAAGATGTACACAATCGTATGCTGCTGTTAAGCGCAGCAAAATCTGGCGATCCACAGGCGATTGAAAGTCTTACTCTGGATGACATCGATACATATTCCAAAGTATCAAGAAGATTGATATCGGAAGATGTATTTACGATCGTGGATACGTACATCATGCCGTACGGAATCGAATGTGACCGGTATTCGATCATGGGAGAAATCCTGGAATATCGTCTTACCAGAAATGAGATAACGAGAGAAGATATCTGCATCATGAAACTGGATGTGAACGGCCTTCTGTTCGATGTATGTGTACCAAAAAGAGAGGTCATGGGCGAACCGGCAGTCGGACGCAGATTCAAAGGAAATGTGTGGCTGCAGGGAAGAATTAACTTTTAATCCGCCATGCATTCGGAAGAAGCTTCCGATAGCAGACCCTTTATATGTGGATAAATAAAGAAAAATGTGGATAAATATTTTTGAAAGATACAGGGATGGGGAAAACCATCCCTGTATTGACTTTTACAGGATTAATAGGTAAAATAATAAAGTACGAGTTAGTCAGGCTCCCTTAGTTAAATGGATATAACAAGCCCCTCCTAAGGAAGGGGCTTGCCTGACGCCTTTGAACTATAGGAAAAAGAACTCGATAGTTCGAATCTGTCAAAGTAAGTGTTATATAGCTTGCCACCAAAAGCGAATGTATCGAGGAAAGTTGGATGGATCAATTCATCCAGAAAGCATAAGTAATTGAATAACCGGCTACCGATCCGGAAGCTTGAAAAAGTGGCATAAATCCTTATTTCAAGCCAAAAATCGGACATGTCTTCGTAGCTCAGCTGGATAGAGCACTCGCCTCCTAAGCGAGGGGTCAGAGGTTCAAATCCTCCCGGAGACGCTAGGCAAAGGCGGAAATGCAGTGGTTTTGATTGACTCACGTGCGTCCGCCTTTTGTTAGCAGAAAGGCAAATATCTCATGATAATTGCCACCAATTGATGGCAGAAATCAAGGCAAATGCCACCAAATTTATCGAAATGCCACCAACGTTTTGAAAGGGTAATTGCCACCAAATGGGAAGAGCCATGTGGAAAGTGATTATTAGGTCTGTCAATCGGAGTAAATATTAGCTTTTGTAGAAATCAAGAAAGAGAAAGCAAAATATCTGCCACCAACTGTTAGCAGGAAACAATTTCATTTTGATGGCACTGCCACCACCAACGATCGACAAGCTCGTTTGGTTCGAATCAATCTTTATCAAGAATGATTTGGACTGAACGGGCTTTTTTGTCGTTCACAAAAGAAAGGAGTAACAGATGTCAGAAGAAATAATGAACATTGGATCTGCAGAGGGAGATCAGGTATTGGAATTGGATATCAATCGGTTAAGAGCTTTCAAGAATCATCCATTTAAAGTGACTGCTGACATGAGCATGGTGGAATTGAAAGACAGTATTGAGAAATATGGAATACTTAATCCTTTGATTGTAAGACCTGTTCCGGAAGGATATTACGAAATAATCTCTGGTCACAGAAGAAAGTTCGCAGCAAAACAGCATGGATATACCAAGGTTCCGGTCATCATCAAAGTCATGAAAAATGATGAAGCCATTGTAGCAATGGTTGATTCGAATCTTCAAAGGGAATATATCCGCCCCAGTGAAAAGGCTCATGCTTATAAGATGAGATACGATGTGATGAAAAAGAAAGGAAATACCAATGATCGTGGACGAGTTGTCCACAAAACAAAAGGAAAAAGGACTGTTGAAATACTGGCTGAGGAATATGGAGAAAGCACAAAGCAGATACAAAGATATCTAAAACTTACGGAGCTTATTCCGGAATTACTTACCAAGTTGGATGATGATCAATTATCGATCAGTGCTGCAGTTGAGATTGCCTTTCTAAAAGAAGAAGAACAGAAATGGTTTCTGGAAGCAATGGACTACTCACAGGCAACACCATCACTATCTCAGGCACAGAGAATCAAAAAGTTAAGTCAAAATAATGAACTGACAGAGGATGATCTCAAAGACATTCTTTGTGAAATAAAGAGGGAAGATATCTCAAGGGTGACATTTAAGACCGAGCAGCTAAAGAAGTATTTTCCAAAAGATTATACCGTGGAAAAAATGAAACGTGAGATCATAGATATTTTGAAAATATGGATGGATAAATATTGGGATTTATAAGGAGGATTGTATTTTATGTGTAAAGTAATCGCAGTTGCAATGCAAAAAGGTGGATGTGCAAAAACAAGCGTATCGTTAAATCTGGGAATAGGACTTGCCAGAGCAGGTAAGAAAGTTTTGTTAATTGATAATGATCCGCAGGGAAACCTTACAGCCAGTTTAGGATATGAAGAACCAGATGATATGAGTGATACTCTTGCATCTGTAATGATGAAGATCATTAACGAGGAACCAATCGAACCGGGATATGGAATCCTTCATCATCAGGAAGGAATTGATCTGATACCAGGCAATATCGAGTTATCCGGTTTGGAAGTGCTTCTTGCGAATGTAATGAGCCGGGAAAACATCCTGAAAGAATATATTGATCAGATCAAAGATCAGTACGGATACATCATCATTGACTGTATGCCATCTTTGGGAATGACAACAGTTAATGCTTTGGTAGCTGCTACTTCTGTATTAATTCCAGTTCCTGCAGCCTATCTTCCGGTAAAGGGATTGTGTCAGCTGATCAAAACCATCTCTATGGTAAAGAAACGTCTCAATAAGAAATTAAAGATTGAGGGTATTGTTCTAACGATGGTGGACTACAGAACAAATTATGCAAAGGATATCACACAAAAATTACGTGAGGGTTATGAATCAACAATAGGTGTATTTAACACGTATATTCCATTTTCAGTCAAAGCTGCAGAATGCAGTTTAGAAGGAGTAAGTATTTACATTCATGAACCGAAGGGAAAGGTTGCCGAAGCATATAAGAAATTGACAGAGGAGGTTTTATCTCATGAAAACTAGAACTGGACAGAAATTGAAATTAACAACTGTAGAAGAATTATTGGGAGTTCCTGCTACGGAATCCTCGACAGAAATAGATGTTGATATGATCCATATGTTTAAAAATCATCCATTTAAAGTATTGGATGATGAAAAAATGTCGGATTTGGTTGAAAGTATTCGAGTTAATGGCATCTTATCTCCTGTTTTGGTACGTCCAGATGGCGAAGACAGTTATGAAATGATCTCCGGTCACAGAAGGATGCATGCTGCAAAGATTGTTGGATTAACTATGATACCTGCCATTGTAAGGGAAATGTCAGATGATGAAGCCATTGTATATATGGTAGATTCGAATATCCAGCGAGAGGAATTACTTCCTAGTGAGAAAGCATTTGCATTCAAAATGAAAATGGATGCAATGAACCGACAGGGAAAACGTGGCGATTTAACTTTTGGACATGATGTCCAAAAGTGGAGTCATCAAACAATCGGAGCTGATAGTGGTTTTAGTGGTCGTCAAGTCCAGAGATATATCCGTCTCACAGAACTGATTCCGGAATTATTGGATATGGTTGATTCAAAGAGACTACAGTTTACTGCCGGTGTAGAAATCTCCTACATTGACAAAGAAATCCAACAATGGATATGCGAGTACATCCATGAGAATGGAAATGTAAAACAGAACCAGATAGTTATTCTTCGTCAAGAATTGTTAAATGGAGCAATTACACAAAGTCAGCTGATCGATATTTTTAATGAGAATGCAATTGGAAGAATTCCCAAAAAGAAGGTAACTCTTTCAGAAAAGAAATTATCTCAATACTTTCCACCACATTACACATCTGCAGAAATGGAAAAAGTAATCGTGGAACTTCTTACCAACTGGAAAGAGCAAGGAGGTGCAGAGAATGGCTTTTGATTATATTTATGGCTTATCATCTAATCAATATAGCTTCTACAGGATTCCAAAGAGTCTGATGTTCGGGGATGAATTTCGAGATTTATCCCTGCAGGCAAAACTTCTTTACAGATTACTCTTAGATCGGATGGCAATGTCTTCAAAGAATAAATGGATCGATAACGAAAACAGAGTTTATGTGGTTTATCCAATTTCCGAAATGCAAGAGGACCTGAATGTTTCAAAGAAAAAGGCAATCGAATACCTGAAAGAACTTGAAACAGTTGGGTTGGTAAAGAAAAAGGTAAAAGGTTTTGGATTACCGAATCATTTGTATGTGAAAAACTTTGTTGTTTCACAACCGGCATAAGCATTTCAGAAGTTTAAAAATCGACACCCCTAGAGGTGCAAATTCAGGAAGGGAGGAGCTTCGCATGGAACAACAGAAGCCACAGTTTCGTTATTATTATGGGGATGAATCTGAGCAGTTCAGTTTCTTCAAAATACCGAAGCTTCTGATTACACATGAGTTTTTTCGGGGACTATCGAATGATGCCAAGATACTTTATGGATTATTATTAGATCGTATGAGTCTTTCTCAGAAAAATAAGTGGTATGACGAAGAAAACAGAGCTTATATTGTATGCAGTATTGAAGAAATCACAGAATTATTGAATTGTAGTCGAAACAAAGCAATAAAATCACTTCAAGAACTGGATACAGATAAAGGAATCGGGCTGATAGAAAAACGTCGTCTGGGACAAGGAAATAATACTATTATGTATGTAAAGAATTTTCTTATTCCTCAAGAAATGATCTCGCAGCAATCGAATGCTGATGCAATTTCAAAAGTCCAAAATTTAAACTTCAAGAAGTCCAAAATATGGACCATAATAATACTTATAATAATAAAACCAATAATAATCAGACTGATGATTCTAATCGAATCATATCTGGTGATGATAATCGATCTGATCAGCGATATGATGCGGAATCAGAGCTTAAGGCATATCAATCTTTGATCAAAGAGAATATTGAATATGAATACCTGCTCATAACCTATCCAACAGAGAAAGAAACTATTGAGAGGATCTATGAACTGATCGTGGAGACTGTGATGACCAGTGGTGAAAAGATCCTCATTGCAAGTAACTGGTATCCGGCATCCTTAGTGAAGGATAAGTTCATGAAGCTTAATTATCATCACATTCAATACGTTTTGGATATGCTTCGCTCAAACACGACAAAGGTACGAAATATTAAGAAATACATATTGGCTTCACTCTTTAATGCTCCAACCACGATAGAAAGTTATTACAAGGCAGAAGTTAATCATGATTTTCCACAATATGCAGCAGCAAAATAAAAGGAGGGATGACTATGTTCGTTTTAAAATTAATCGGGAAAGTATGCGCATTACCAGTGATCATAGTATTGGCGGTTCTTCTGGAAATCGTCAAAGTATGTGTTGGAATTTATAACTTTGCAAGGGCACTGTTCGGTCTTTTGATCGGTGCCCTGGTGATTCTAACTGTCATTTATTATCAGGATTGGGTACAGATCGGTTTACTGGTAATTATTTCATTTATGAGTATATCTATCTTAACTGTCGGAATATTCTTGGAAACGATGCTGGAATCAGGGATTAGCAGATTAAGTGCATTTGTACTATCATAATTGAAGGCGGTCAAAAATGACCGGGACTTTGTCTACAGTCTGAAAGCGGAACTTAGTTCCGCTTTCATTGAGTTAGCTGTTTTTCATCTCTTTATAAAGGAAATTATTTTGTTGGAGTTTTTTTAATTGCTTCTTCAAGATCAAAAGTAATCTCACCATTTTCAAAAACAAAACATGGAATACCAATTGTTCCGGTTCCTCTTGTCCAGTCAAATTCCTTGTGAATATCTCTGAATTTCATGAAATCTTTTAACAGCATGATAGATTCTGTAAAATCCACATATTCGTATTCGATGCCTAGTTCCTGCAGCCGGGCTATTGCTTCGTCACATTTAATACACAGTTTGGTTCCTAATACTTTCATTATGATTTCCTCCGTTTCTGATAGGATAGAATTATATGTTTATTATATAAATTGAAAGAGTGATCTGCAAGAATATGTTGATTGAAATATATAGATAAAAATAATAAATAAGGCTAGATTATTGATTACATCAATTTGCTAAGAATATTATCCAAATGATATAATGGAAAAAATGTAGAAAGGATTGATGATAATGAAGAAATATTCCTATACGTTGGTGGTGGATGATATCAATATATCTGGAAAATTTTATGAAAAATATTTCGGATGGTTGGCAAAAAATAAAAGTGAGACATTTGCAATTATTGATACAGAGTCGCCGTTAGCATTCAGTATTGTTGACAAAGATTACTTTCTTCAAATTTTAAGTATTACTGAAGAAGAGATTCCTGAAAGATCATTTTGTACATGGATTTATGAATCGAATGATGAGCTTCAATCAGAAGAAGCTAAATTGTTAGAAAAAGGTATGATTCAAATCGGAAATAAAGGGCATTTTCTGAAAGATGAAGAAGGAATGATTTGGGAATTAAGAATGAGAGGAGATATAATTTGATGGGAAAACATACAGCGCATGGATATCTGGTTGATGATGTATACAAAGTTGCGGAAGAATTTGAAAAGAAATTTGGAATCAAACCAGCGAGAATTGATGAAACATTTGCTGGATTCCCATTGGAAGGTAAAGTGGAATTCTTTTTGTGGCAATGGAAACATCTGGAAGATAATTTGGGAAAAAACGTTATGTCTAAAGTGAAATACCGCGATCAGCAAGCGATTCGTTTTGAAACGCCTGAAGAAGTTGATGAAGCATATCTGAAATTGAAAGGGGAAGGTGTGGAATTCATTACGGAACCTGCAGATTATGAATGGAATGCACACTGTGTATATTTTATTGATTCATCCGGACATATGTGGGAATTGTACTGTTGGACAGGAGCAGTTCCATTGGGAGATTTGGAACTCAAAAAGAATGGGGAGAACTAAAGGAGAGCTGGAACATGAAGTATAGAAAGTTTGGAAATACCGGCTTGGAGGTATCTGCTATATCACTGGGTACCTGGGGAATTGGTGGAGCCGGATGGGGAAACACTGATTATAAGCAGTGCGAAGAAGCTGTTATGGCAATGTTAGATGCTGGGGTTAATCTGATCGATACGGCACCCGCATATAATGATGGTATGGCAGAACGTTTTTTGGGAGATGTATTAAAAACGAAAAGAGACAGCATTTATTATGTTACGAAAACAGGTACACAATATAAGAATGGTGTGTATAGTACTGATGATTCGGCAGATGCAATAAGAAAACAATGCGAGGAATCGTTGAATTATCTGAAAACAGACTTTATTGATGTATATTTGGTTCATTGGCCGGATGGTAAAGTGCCAATGGAGGAAACTTTTTCTGAGCTGAACAGATTGCAGTCAGAAGGAAAGATTCATCATATTGGAGTTTCTAACTTTTCAATGGAGCAAATTGAGGAAGCGAAGAAATATTCCCGGATAGAAGTGATACAGGATCAATATTCTATGGTTTATCGAGAGGAAGAAAGTAAGATTGTACAAACGCATAAGGACGGCATAGGTGTAATGACATATGGCTCTATGGGAGCAGGAATTTTGTCTGGAAGGTATAGACAATTGCCCAAATTTGAAAAGGGAGATATGCGTTCAGGATTTTATAATTTTTTTGAAGAACCACAATTTTCAAAGATTCAAGAACTTTTGATGATAATGGATGAAATTTCAAAAACTCATAATGGAATTCCTCTTTCGCAGATAGCGTTGAATTGGAATATACAAAAAGAGTTTGTGGATACAGCGATTGTTGGAGTACGTTCGGTTAAGCACGCAGTAGAGAATTGCAGTACAACTGGATGGAAATTGACAAAAGAAGAAATGCAAAAGCTCGATGAGTATGTGAATAACATATAGAAAACATCTATATATGAGCGCTATATATTGGAAAAAACGAATTGTGATATTAGGTATGTCATGCGATAATAATATTATCTAAAAAGGTAAAATGGAGGATACGAATTAATTAATGAAAAGAAAAATTGTAAGTGTACTTTTGTGTGTATCTATGTGTACAGCAATGATTGTAGGATGCGGACAGTCAAGCAGTGAAAGCGCAGAAAAGACGGAAGAAACGGAAGAAACAAAAGAAACCGAAGAAAGTTCGGACAAACTGGATCTGGGTCTTGATATTGAGTCAGTTACTGTAGCTACTTCGCCGGGATATGAGCCGTTTGAGTTTGAAGAAGATGGTGAATTGAAAGGTTATGATGTTGATATTTGGAATGAGTTTGAAGAGAGAACAGGTATTGAAGTAAAGTGGGAATATGCTGACTTTAGTGGACTTCTTGGACTTATTTCTTCAGGAAAAGCAGATGCAGTATCTGCGCAGATGTCTCCTACACCAGAAAGAGAAGAATCATTTTGCTTCTCTGATCCTGTAAATTATTATGGATCTACAGTAGTTGTTGCTGAAGATAATGAAGAAATCAAGAGTGTAGATGATTTATCTGGAAAAACGGTTGGCGTTGGATCAGGTAATGCAATGCAGCAGAGTGTAGAAGCAATGTACCCAGATGGAGATGTTAAATTTGAAGTATATACATCTGCAACACTCGAAGCAATGTTGGATGATATCGCTTATGGACGTATTGATGCTGTTCTCGCGCAGGACATTCAGACATATATGGCTATGAAAGCAAATGAAAATCTTAAACTCAAAGTGTTGGATCCATTTGAATATGGAACTGCAACAATTGTATTTGATAAAGAAAATACTGAATTAAGAGATGCTATGAACAAATTCATTGAAATCCTCAGAGAAGATGGAACATTAAAAGAAATCTCTGAAAAATGGGTTGGTGTAGACATTACTACAGAAAAGGAATAATTATGAGTTATTTAACGGAAACGTTTATCCCCTATTCGAAAGTGCTGGTTCCTCTTCTTTTAGAGGGATTGTGGATTACGATATATGTTTCAGCGTTTGCTTTTTTACTCAGTATTATACTTGGTGCTATACTGGCTATTATTCAGCATTTTAAAATTAAGGGCCTTAGTTTGCTCGCAAGAATTTATGTTTCATATTTCAGAGGAACACCGTTGTTGATTCAGCTGTTTCTGTTTTACTATGGATTGCCAATGGTAATGGATATAATGAAGCAATGTCCGAAAACATTTGCGTTAGTTCTTTGTTTAGGATTAAATAGTGCGGCATATATTTCTGAATCGATTAGGGGAGCTATTGAAAGTATTGATAAAGGTCAATATGAAGCAAGTCTGGCATTTGGACTATCACATCGTCAGATGATGTTGAAAATTATTCTTCCTCAGGCGGCTGTAGCAGCGGTACCACCAATTGTTAATTCATGTTTGGATATCATTAAGATGTCTTCACTTGGAATGACAATCGGCATTCAGGATATCATGGGAGAAGCTCAGTTGACAGCAGCTACTTACTATAAAACATTTGAAACCTATATCCTAGCGGCAGCATTTTACTGGATACTGGCAATCGTGTTAGGTGTAGTACAAAAGAAAGTGGAGCAATCTATCGGTTCTGCTTATCAGAAATGATTATGAGGGGGTGTTGCGCTAGACATCTCCTTGAGTAAACTTAGGAGGAGCATATGCTTGAAATAAGAAATCTGTCAAAAAGATTTGGAAATCAGCAGGTATTGGACAAAATAAATCTCAAAATTGAAAAAGGTAAAGTGTTTGCCGTGATTGGTCCGTCTGGAACAGGAAAATCAACTTTGCTCAGGTGTATTAATGTATTAGAGCGACCGGAAAAAGGAACGATTCGATTAGAAAATCAAACATTTGATTTTGAAAATCTCAGCAAATCTGATATACAGATGCTTCGTACACATACTTCTATGGTTTTCCAGAATTCCAATCTATATAGAAATAAAACAGCACTTGAGAATATTACAACTCCTTTGATTTTAGTAAAAAAAATGGCGAAAGAAGAAGCTGAAAAAATAGGATTGGAACTCTTGAAAAAAGTTGGGGTTTTGGAAAAGAAAGATGCATATCCGGAAACGTTGTCTGGTGGAGAGAAACAGCGAGTCGGTATTGCTCGTGCACTTGCAGTAAATCCAGATATTATTTTGTTTGATGAGCCAACATCAGCTTTGGATCCGGAATTGGTTTCAGGTGTTTTAGATGTAATTAAAGAACTGGCAAAGCAGCATACAACTATGCTGATTGTGACACATGAGATGAAATTTGCAAAAAATGTTGCAGATGAAGTGATTTTTATGGAAAACGGACACATCGTGGAGCAAGGACCAGCAAAGGAAGTTTTTGAACATCCAAAGGAGGAACGGACAAAACAATTTTTGGCTAAAAACAATGAATAACAAACACCATTATTTGTAAAGGTTTGCAAAAAGAGAGAACCCTGAAGAAGAGGATTTGCTTTTTCAGGGGTCTTTTCATATGTACTGCATTTTACTTGGTAATTAAATGAAATAATAGGTGGAATTGTATGAAAAAGGGTAATAAAAAATGAAATACAAATTTGATGAAACAATTGACAGATCGCAAACAAATGCATTTAAGTGGAAAGCGCGATTGCTGGATAACGATGGTAAGAAGATATATCCAATGTGGGTAGCGGATATGGAATTTGATGCAGCTCCTGCAATACGAAAAAGACTGGAGGAAAGAGTCAAAGAAGGTGTGTATGGCTATGAATTGTTGTCGGATGAGTACTATGCTGCAGTTAAACATTGGTTGAAAAAGAAACATAATTGCAATCTTGAAACGGATCAAATTCTTTATTGTGCAAATATGATGTGCGGATTGAGTATGATTTTACAGACATATACAGAAGAAAATGATGAAGTTTTAATGAATGTACCCGCATATGGTAATTTTTATAATGTTATTAAAGGCTGCAAGCGTGTTGTGGTAGAGAGTAGGTTGAAAGAAATCGACCAGCGTTTTACATTTGATTTGGCTGATATGGAACAGCGTGTCACAGAAAAAACACGAGCATTTCTTCTGTGTAATCCGCATAATCCTACAGGCACAGTATGGACATCGGAAGAGCTGGAGCAGATATGTTTATTTTGTCAAAAACATCATTTATTTATTATTTCGGATGAAGCCCACTTTGATTTTGTGTTTTATGGACAGCATACAATGATGAAAAAAATTGCAGATAAATATCAAATTCCGACTGTTACAATCATATCGCCAGGTAAAAGCTTTAATGTAGCTGGAATACAGACCGCAGCATTATTGGTAGAAGGAATTAAAACAAAAAATGAACTTTTCAATACAATGCATGCTATGGCATATCCGTTCGAGCATGCTTTTGCTGAGGCGGTGACAATAGGAGCATATATGGAAAGTGAAGAGTGGTTTGAAGAAGCATATAACTATATAAAGTCTAACAAAGATATGGTTGTGAAATATTTGAAAGAGAATATCCCGGTTCTTCGGGTACCATATTCAGAGGCAACGTATCTTTTGTGGGTGGACTGTAATGGAATGAAGATGGATGAAGAAGAGATTATGCTTTTTTGGGAAAATGAATGTGGAATAATGCCTAGTGCTGGAAGTGAATTTGGAGACTCTGGGAAAAAATTCATACGCTTAAATTTGGCATGTCCAACGAAAACTATTGAAAGTGCCCTTGAAAAAATGAAGAAGGGGTTTGATAGATTTTTTTGAAAGTAAATTTGGTATTGAATTTAAGTCGAAAGGAGAAAAAAAATGGACGTATTGGATGTTGTTTACCATTACGTCCATTTACATCAATTCTACTGGAATTTGTCAGTATCTGTCGCCATATATCCTGCGGGATTCTGTTGTCCACTTGCGAATGAATTCAGTCTTTGCATCTGTATAGGCGTCTCTGTCATGCTCATATTTCTTCCATAATTCCAGCTTCAAAGATTCATAATCCTTTGCGACCTGCGGATGCTCGTTCAGATAGTCGCGGAAATACAGTTCATCATTATCTCCGGTGTATCTGAGATGAATGTGATAAACCTTATCCGCAAAGCCTCCTTTGGTATACCCTTTATTGAGTGAAATCCGGTTTGTTTCAGCGGACATTCCGATAAAACCATTCCGCTCCATAACATGTGCCAGTTCTTCCATGTCGGTTTTTTCAGAAATCTCAACCATCACATCAACAATGTTCTTCGCCCATATGCCCTGTATCGCTGTACTTCCAATGTGACTGATTCTTTCGACAGGATAGTCTGGCAACAGGTCCATTATTAAGGCTTTTATCTCCTTGTAGTAGTTTTTCCACTTATCATCGTGCTGAACAAGAAAAATGGGAAACAATTCCCACAGTTCGGCCAGCGTCATTTCCGACAGTTCCTTTCCCATCGTCAAATCCTCTATAAATGCCGATTTCCGGCTCTAAAACTGAAAGTTTTACTCGTGGCGATAGGCCACAATCTATATAAATATCAGAAAAAAAGATGAGAAACAGAACTGCCGCAGCGGTAATCGGAGTAAGCAGGCACCTGAAAAACTGGTGAAACTGGGCTACACCAATATCATTGAGATCGGCGGAATTAATAGTTGGCCCGGTGAAACAGTCACCGGCGATAAGTGATAAAATCACAGAACAAGGAACGACTACTGGATATAATAAAGCCATAAAAAAGAAAACAGGAGGACTTAAATATGTCTGCTATCAGTGTTAATAAAAACAATTTCAATCAAGAGGTTTTGAACTCGGACAAGCCCGTCCTGATGGATTTCTGGGCTCCCTGGTGTGGTCCTTGCCGCATGGTAGTTCCTCTGGTAGAGGAGATTGCCAAGGAGCGCTCCGATATCAAGGTTGTTAAAATTAATGTGGATGAGGAACAGGAACTGGCTATGCAGTTCGGTGTGATGAGCATACCCACTCTGGTGGTTATGAAGAACGGAAAGATTGTCAATCAAGTCACCGGTGCCAGACCTAAGGCTCAGATTCTCGCCATGCTGTAAGGAGGTGCAAAGATGAGATTCTTCGATTTCCTGAAAGGCCCTGACATCAATCAGGGTGTCAAAGAATATAGCACTACGGATGGCGCAGTCCTGCTGGATGTTCGCACCCCCGACGAATACCGGCAGGGGCATATCCCCGGCAGTAAAAATGTTCCTTTGCAGTCCATTGACAAAGTGGATGGCATGATTGACAATAAAGCTACCCCCATCTTTGTACACTGTCTCAGTGGTGCAAGAAGCCGCCAGGCAGCTGCTGTTTTGCAGCAGCTGGGTTATACCAACGTGAAAAACATAGGCGGAATTTCCGCTTATGCAGGAAAGGTGGAACGATAATATGAAAGTTGTCATTGTAGGCGGTGTGGCAGGCGGTGCTACCGCTGCCGCCCGTATTCGCAGACTGAATGAGCAGGCAGAAATCGTAGTTTTTGAGCGCTCGGGGTATATCTCCTATGCCAACTGTGGTCTGCCATACTATATCGGTGATGTGATTACCGATCGGTCGGATCTGACCCTCCAGACCCCGGAAAGCTTCTTCTCCCGGTTCCGTGTGAACATGAAGGTGCGCCATGAGGTCACAGCGATTCATCCTGAAGAAAAAACCGTTTCCGTGAAAAATCTGGAAACCGGTGAGGAGTTTGAGGAGAGCTATGACAAGCTGATTCTCTCTCCTGGAGCCAAGCCTACCCAGTCCTGGCTTCCCGGTGTAGGTCTTGATAAGCTGTTCACCCTGCGTACTGTTGAGGATACCTTCCATATCAAGGATTACATCAATGCAAACCATCCCAAATCCGCTGTACTGGCAGGCGGTGGCTTCATTGGATTGGAGCTGGCAGAAAACCTGCGAGAGCTGGGGATGGATGTCACCATTGTCCAGCGTCCAAAACAGCTTATGAATCCCTTTGATGCCGATATGGCTTCTTTCATCCATAATGAAATGCGCAAGCACGGTGTAAAGCTGGCACTTGGTCATACCGTAGAAGGGTTTGAGGAAAGGGACGGCGGCGTGGATGTGCTGCTGAAAGACGAACAGCCTCTCCATGCGGATATGGTAATCCTGGCCATTGGTGTTTCTCCCGAAACCACCCTTGCAAAGGATGCCGGGTTGGAACTGGGCATTAAAGGAAGTATTGTGGTCAATGACCGAATGGAAACCTCCATTTCCGACATCTATGCCGTGGGCGATGCGGTGCAGGTGAAGCACTTCGTCACCGGGCAGGATGCTCTGATCTCTTTGGCTGGCCCTGCCAATAAACAGGGACGAATCGCTGCGGACAACATCTGTGGCGGAGACAGCCATTATACCGGCTCCCAAGGCAGCAGTGTCATCAAGATCTTTGGCATGACTGCCGCTACTACCGGCGTAAATGAGACCAACGCCAGAAAAACAGGGCTGGATGTTGATACGGTTATCCTGTCGCCCATGAGCCATGCAGGTTACTACCCCGGCGGGAAAGTCATGACAATGAAGGTGGTCTTTGAAAAGGCGACTTATCGCCTGCTGGGTGCGCAGATCGTAGGCTATGAAGGTGTGGATAAGCGCATTGATGTGCTGGCCACCGCTATCAGGGCAGGAATGAAAGCCACGGAACTGAAGGATCTGGATCTGGCCTACGCACCGCCTTATTCCTCTGCGAAAGACCCAGTAAATATGGCTGGCTTTATGGTTGAGAATATCGCAAACGGTGTTCTGAAACAATGGTATCGGGAAGATGCAGATCGTCTTCCTCGTGACGGAAGCATAACTCTGTTGGACACCCGCACTGTGGAAGAATTCGCACACGGACACATTGACGGCTTCTTTAACATCCCGGTGGACGAGCTGCGGGAGCGGCTGGGTGAGCTGGACAAGCGTAAGCCTGTCTACGTCATCTGTCAGAGCGGTCTGCGCAGCTACATTGCCTGTCGTATCCTGGCCGGAAACGGCTTTGACTGCTATAACTTCTCCGGCGGCTTCCGTTTCTATGATGCTGTGACCAATGATCGCTGTCTCATTGAATCGGCTACGGCCTGCGGAATGGACAAATAAACAACCGCCGCATCTCTCCAACAATTTTGGTAGAGATGCGGCGGATTTTCATCCTCTGACTGCAGCAAACATTTCAAACATCTGAATCACACTTTACCCCAAAAAGAAATCACTGACCAGCATCACACAGAATCCGGCCAGGAGCGCATAGGTTGCTCCGGTCTCGCTGCCGTGGGCATGGGTTTCGGGAATCATTTCATCACTGATGACATAGAGCATGGTTCCTCCCGCAAAGGCCAGAGCAAAGGGGAGAATGGCCGAAGCAATGCTTACGGCCCAATATCCCAGAAGCGTACCGACGACTTCGATCAGCCCGGTCACCATGGCGCAGACAAAGGTTTTTACCGGGGATACGCCTGCTGCCAGCATGGGCGCAATGATCACCATGCCTTCGGGGATGTTCTGCAGGGCGATACCGCAGGCGATCATCATCGCCTGCGCCGTGTCTTCACTTCCAAAGCTGACACCGGCGGCAATCCCCTCCGGCAGGTTATGGATCGCGATGGCTGTGACAAACAGCAATACCTTGTCAAGGTTGGTGCTGCGGTGTGTTTCCGTATCGGTTCCCACCAGCTTATGCAGGTGGGGAACCAGCTTATCAATGAGATTCAAGCACACCGCCCCAGTAAAGATCCCGATGATGGAAACGAGGATCCCATGGGTTCCGCCATAATTGAGAGATGGCAGAATCAGTCCCAGTACAGCCGCAGACAGCATAACACCTGCCGCAAAGGACAGCACTATGTCGGAGAATTTGTGGGAGATATTCCGAAAGACAAAGCCAATGAGACTTCCAAAAATGGTCGCGCCCCCCACGCCGAGGGCGGTGAGCAATACGATTTTCATCATCAACGATACAGGTCTTCTATGTATCAGAAAGTTCCTGCAATCTCCTTTCTTCACAAATCTCCACGGTGCCCCGCGCCAGCTTCACCATACCCTCGTTCTGGAAATAGCGAAGCATTCGGGTAACTACCTCGCGGGCGGTGCCCATGTGGCCCGCAATGGTTTCATGGGTAATCTTGAGGATGTTTGTTTCCTCTAAGCTGCATTCCTCCAGCAGAAATTCTGCCAGCCTTTTATCAAAGCTTTTCCACATGATCTGCTCCATGAGCCACATAACCTCAGAAAAACGGGTAGCCATAATTTCGTTGGTAAAATTAGCTACCACAGCAGACTCTTTCATAATGCGCTGATAAGTATCAGCAGAAATAACCCACATCGTGGTATCCTTCTGCGCCTCAATGGTGATCTCAAACTGAATGCTGTTCATCATACAGGAGGCGGAAAACAGGCAAATATCCCGATCAAACAAACGATAGAGGCTAATCTCCCGTCCTTCATCGGAAAGAATATAGGCACGAAGCTGTCCGCTTCTTACCAGCAGAAGACCGGTACACTCCACAGTTCCGTTGTGAACCACAGTCCCTTTGTCCACTTTTCGTAAAACTGCATTTTGCTCCAAAATCTGCTGCTGGGTCGGTGTCAGTTTGTTCCAAATTGGAAAATAGGATGAAAAATCCATGGGTACACCTCCTTGAATACATATAGTATAAAATAATTTATGACATATGTCAATAATTTCGTTGACATATAGGAGAGGGAGATGTACAATGGTCGTATAAATGGCATATGCCGCAAATAATATGGAGGTGAATCTATGCCAAGACCGAGAAAATGCAGAAAAGTTTGTTGTTTGCCGGATAATGATGGTTTTGTTCCGGTTCGTGGCGGCGAGGAACTGACTCCCATTGTCCTGAATGTGGATGAGTATGAATCCATTCGCCTGATTGACCGTGAAGGTTTTTCTCAGGAGCAATGCGGAGAATATATGCGTATTGCCAGAACAACGGTTCAGCAGATTTATGCAGCTGCCCGCAAAAAACTGGCCGATGCGCTGGTTGAGGGACTTCCTCTGCGAATCGAGGGAGGGGATTTTACACTCTGCAGCGGAAACAGCGCAGCCTACGGGTGCAAAAATTGCTATCAGCAAAAAATCCATCCGATGCACGAAAAACCGAAAGGAGATAATATTATGAGAATTGCAGTCACTTATGAAAACGGAGAAATCTTTCAGCACTTCGGTCACACCGAACAGTTTAAAATCTACGATGTGGAAGATGGAAAAATCATTTCGTCTGAGGTTGTGGATGCTGGCGGCAGCGGACATGGTGCACTGGCAGGCGTCCTGAGTGCACTGAAGGTGGATGCCCTGATCTGCGGCGGTATTGGCGGCGGTGCCCAGATGGCACTGAGCGATGTGGGTATCCGGCTTTATGGTGGTGTTTCCGGCAACGCTGATGCAGCAGCAGAAGCACTGGCAGCAGGCGAGCTGGACTTCAACCCCAATGTCCGGTGTGATCATCACGACCACCATGGGGAAGGTCACTCTTGCGGTTCCCACGGCTGCGGCCATCACTCCTGCGACTGAAATAGGTGATTAAGTCACGGAATATGTGTCGTGATTTGATAAAATATAAATAAAGGAGGCGGTAAAACCTATGAAACAATATGTTTGCGGCATTTGTGGATATATTCACGATGAAGCTGTCGGTGGCAAGTGGGAAGACCTACCTGCCGATTGGAAGTGTCCTGTCTGTAAAGCAGGCAAAGACGCTTTCAAACCCAAAGAAGAAAAAACAGCGTCCCAGGAGGTCCTTGAAAAGCCCCATGTGGACAAGGAACTCTCTCCCATGGAAATGAGCATCATTTGCTCCAATCTGGCCCGTGGCTGCGAAAAGCAGTATCTGCCCCAGCAGGCAGATGATTTCAGAAAACTGGCAGAGTTCTTCAGAAGCAAGGCTGCGCCCGTCGAGGAGGCCAGCACAGCCAAGCTGCTGGAACTCATTGACAAGGATTTGTCTGTAGGGTATCCCTATGGCAATGCTATAGCCGGTGAAAAGCCTGATCGGGGTGCTCTGCGCTGTCAGGTGTGGAGTGAAAAGGTTACCCGAATGCTCCAATCTCTGCTGACTCGATATGAATCTGAGGGAGACAAGATGTTGGAAAACACCGGTGTCTGGGTTTGCACGGTCTGTGGTTTTGTCTATGTTGGTGACATAGCTCCGGAGCTATGTCCGGTGTGTAAGGTTCCCAGTTGGAAATTTGAAAAAATGGAAGGGAGGGCATAACTATGGCTGAAAAATATGCAGTAAGAAATCTTCGCTTATGTACCAAGGATTGCCTTTGCCTCTATGTCTGCCCAACCGGAGCGACTGATACAGAGAACAGCATCATTGATCCTGAAAAGTGTATCGGCTGCGGTGCCTGTGCCGAAGCCTGTCCATCCTCTGCAATCTCTATGGTTCCAAAAGAACTGCCGCCGCAGCAGCCGAAAGAAGAAAAAGTTGTCGAAGCACTTCGTGGCTTAGTTCAAAGCAAAGCCAATGCAGAGAACATTGCTTCGCAGCTTCCTGATGTCTTGAGCGTTGCTGTGGAAAAATCCTCTCGCCTGATGGCTGAGGATCTGTGCAGAGAAGCCGGCTTTATGCTGCCTCAGAGCAGCAACACCAGATCGTTTCTGGAAAGTATTAAAACGTATCCCGGCATTCCTGTGGATGCTGTGGAATCCCTGTTACATACCATTCAATTCAATGAAAAAACGGAGGAAAAGAAAATGGAAAAGTGGAAATGCTCTGTCTGCGGTTACATTCACGAAGGCCCTATGACACCTGATTTTAAGTGCCCCATCTGCAAGCAGCCCGCCGACAAGTTTGTGAAGATTGAGGATGCTGCGGCTCCTGCAAAGAATCCCTATGCAGGCACCAAAACCGAGAAAAATCTGTGGGAAGCCTTTGCTGGTGAATCTCAGGCACGCAACAAATATACTTACTTCGCTTCAGTAGCCAAGAAAGCCGGTTACGAGCAGATTTCTGCTCTGTTCCTGCATACTGCACAGAACGAGATGGAGCATGCCAAGTTGTGGTTCAAAGCTCTGGGCGAGCTGGGCGATACTGCCGAGAACCTGCTCCATGCTGCTGAAGGTGAGAACGCCGAGTGGACGGATATGTATGACCGCATGGCTCGTGAAGCTGATGAGGAGGGATTCCATGATCTGGCTGGACAGTTCCGTGGCGTAGCTGCCATTGAGAAGATGCACGAGGAGCGCTACCGCAAGCTTTTGAGCAACGTGGAGACCATGCAGGTGTTTGAGAAGAGCGGCGTTACCATCTGGGAGTGCCGTAACTGCGGACATATCGTAGTAGGAACCAAGGCTCCTGAGATCTGCCCTGTCTGCAAGCATCCTCAGGCATTCTTCGAAGTGCGTGCGGAAAATTACTAAGAATCAATAGCCTATAGATGATGGAAGTATAAAAGGCAGTATGCCGCCTGTCGGTTTCCCGGCAGGCGGTTTTTTACAGGAGGATGCCTATGATTCAAGATAATGCCAGCTTTACCTTTTTACATCGCATAGAGGAAGTAGAACTGAACATTGAGGATGGACGCTGGCAATCTGCTTTGGCATTGGCGCTGACTTTGCCTGATATTTGTGGCGGAATTGCTTTCCCAGAAATTGTAAAGCGTTATCGGGATGGGCGTGCTGTTCTGGACAGAAACCAGAGACCAACTCGTGATGTAGGAAATCAATATATTCGTTGGTTTGATACATACGCAGCACCTTTCTTTAAAGTCTCTGCGCAGGATATCTCGCCCTATATCTGTGGAGAACGATGCTGGCAGCTTCGCTGTGAATACCTACACCAGAACAAAGGCTTTGCAAATACTGAGGACAATACTTCGATTCGTTTTCACCTGGGCGTGAATTGCGGAACCTCAGTTTGTCAACTGGATAGAATTGGTTCTGACAATAGCCTTATGGACATCCGTATCGATATTGAACAGTTTTGCCGAAGAATGTGTCAAGCGGTCAGAGCTTATTATGAAGCAGTACATACAGAAAAAGATTTCAACCTTTATAATACGCCAGTTCTTGATTTTATAAAGGCATCACAAGATGAGCAATCAAATGCCACGATTGCTATTATGTGCAGCAATTCAGCCTATGGGAACGGACTGAAACTGGCACTTCAGCGCTTATCAAAAAACATCCTTGTATTTGAAACTCCGCAGGCAGCAAGAAAAAAACTTGGCAAGAAAAAGCATATGCTTTGGGTTGTTACGGAAGCTCTGACAAAACAGCCGGATCAGCCATGGCGGGCGGATAAAAGAACACCCGTGATTCTTCTATCCAATCAACTGGAATCAGAAATAACGATAGAAAAGAATGCAGGTAAGTTGATCATCTTGCCCATGCCTGTTCTACCAGGAAGTCTCCGTAATGCAGTTAAGGCTTATCTTTTGTTAAAGGAGGAAGCCTATGGGATCAGGTAATATTAAATGGCATGTACACTGCTCTGTCTGTGGAGCATTTCTGGAGAAAAGTGCACAGAGCGATTCAGAAGTGGATTGCAAAAAATGCAGGAGTACATTGGAAGTTTTGGTCAAAGATGATATTGTCTCTGTCCGTCCTCTGGTCATCCGGGCTGAACAGTTGAAAGAAAGGATGTCCGTTTATTCCAGGAAGCTGATGAATCCTTCCGGAAAGAAATCATAAAAGTGAATAAGAATGAGATATCCGACAGGGCGGTGAATTTGGCTGGAACCATCAAGACTGCACCGGATATCAAGAGTTTGTCAAGGAGCTGAATCTGACTGGAATCATCATCCGGAGGAAAAGAACTTCTATCTCCGAAGAAATTTTGAGAAAGAATACGATGTGAGTGGAACACCATTTCTCTCAGAACTTTGTGATCCGGAAGATGCAGACAACCTGATTATCTATGGTCATCATATGAGTTCAGGAAAAATGTTTGCAGCTCTGGATCGTTATAAGTCAGAAGAATTCTATCAGGAACATCCGATCATCCAGTACAGCACACTTCATGGGAAGGAACAGTATCAGATCATAGCAGCCTTTGCTGTTCCGGTGTATACCGGGCATGATTTTGAATACTACTCTTTTACCAAGGCAGAAAATGCTGAGGATTATCTGGAATTTGTCAAAGAATGTAAAAAACGGTCATATTACGACACAGGTTATACAGCCCGGTATGGAGATAAACTGATCACTCTTTCTACCTGTGAGTATTTGCATAAAAACGGGCGGATGGTTGTAGTTGGATGCAAAATCAATACAAATGAATTGAAACAGCAATGATTGTGTATTATAATAATAAAAAAGAAATGGAGGAATAATGAATGGCTAGTACAATTCAAGTACGTGTTGATGATGAGTTAAAGAGTAAGTCAGACCAGTTGTTTAAAGATCTTGGCACAGATACTACTTCTGCAATTCGGATGTTTTTGACACAAGCTGTTGCAAATAACGGTTTCCCATTTGAGATAAAACGGGTGGAGCATAATCCGTATGCTGCCATGTCTGAAGAAATGATGTTGGAGAAACTGGAGAAATCAAGAGTATCTGCATCAAAGGGTAACTATCGATATGCGGATGCTGTTATTGCTGATATGAGGGAAAAGTATGGAATATAAAGTAGTAGTAACAGCAGATGCAGAAGAAGATCTAAATCAATACATCAGATATTTGCTTATGGTGAAAAAAAGTGATCAGGCGGCGAAAAATGTTTTGGATGATTTTGAGGCTACTATTCGGAGCCTTAAAAGTGTTGCAGGAAGTTTGAAGCCGTGTGATAATCCTCGATTAAAAGAACTGGGGTATCGAAGGATAAATTTTCTTTCACATAGGTATTTTATGCTGTATCGAATTGTTGAGGATATTGTGTTTGTAGATAATATTTTTCATGAATTACAGGATTATGAAAACAAAATGATTTAATTGAAAATGGGATTCTTAGGAAAGGTCATTTACCGTGAAGACGATAGATGGCCTTTTTCTTATGTCTTTTTCGATGGAAAGGAGACCAGTATAATGAAGGAATTATATATACCATCCTCAGATGGAAAGAATCAGTTGCATGTTGTTATTTGGGAACCCAATATTACAGTAATTGGAATTGTTCAGATTTCTCATGGAATGATTGAATACATAAAACGCTATGATGAATTTGCAAGGTACTTAAACCAATATGGTATTCTTGTAATTGGGAATGACCATCTTGGTCATGGAGAAACGGCAAAAATAGATGACGATTTGGGGTATTTTTGTCCAAGCAACATGAGTGAAACTGTCGTTGCAGATTTATATGAAGTAACCCGTTTTGCAAAGAAAAATTACCCTAATGTTCCTTGCTTCTTGTTTGGACACAGTATGGGGTCATTTATGGCAAGGCGCTATATAATGACATATGGAAATGAGTTGGATGGAGTGATTATTTCCGGAACAGGCAACCAGTCTGGAAGTGTACTGAAAGCTGGTAAAATAATGGTATCGCTGACTAAATTCTTTAAGGGAGACCGCTATAGATCCAAGATGCTGAAAAATATGTTTTTCAGCAAATTTTATAATCATATTCCAAACGTCAGGACATCAAATGATTGGCTTACAAAGGATGAAACTATTGTTGATAGATATAACACAGATAAGTATTGTACATATTCCTTCACGGTAAATGGATACCGTACTTTATTGGACGTGCTGTCATTCATACAGAATTCAAATAATATTGCAAAAATACCGAAGAACCTTTCTGTATTTTTGATTGCAGGAGAAGAAGACCCTGTTGGTAATTATGGAAAAGCAGTTAAAAATGTTTATGAAATCTACAAAAAAGCAGGAATTAAGGATATTTCGATAAAACTTTATAAAAATGACAGACATGAATTGATCAATGAGACAGACAAAGAAGACGTTTATGACGATATCAGGCATTGGCTGATTTGTCATTTGTAATTTGATTTATTTTTTGTTCATTGTGGAAAATATGCGAGTTTAGTATAATATTTTTCAAACGAATGGAATGATATACAGAATAGGAGGGATTGATAAGTGTCGGATATTACAAAAAGAGCATTAGAGGCATCTCTTAAAAAGATGTTACTGAAAAAACCGGTTACCAAAATTACAATTAGTGATATTACAGAAGACTGCGGTGTCAACCGTGCAACTTTTTATTATCATTTCAAAGATATTTATGACCTCATTGAATGGTCCTGTGAGGAGGATTCCCGCATAGCAGCAAATGGAAATACTACATATGATACATGGGAACAGGGATATCTGTATATTTTTCAAGCCGTAGAAGAAAACAAGCCTTTTATACTTAATGTTTACCGTCATGTGAGTCAGGAACAGATTATTCAATATCTGTACAGGGTTGTTTATCAATTGATTATTAACGTTGTTGAAGAATGTGCACAAGGCATGAGTGTCAGGGAGGAGGATAAAAAATTTATTGCCGATTTTTACAAGTATGCTTTTGTAGGTATGATGCTGGACTGGATACGGCAGGACATGAAACCATCACCGGAAAAGATGATTTTCAGACTGAGTAATTTAATAGAGGGAGATATCATTCGTATGCTTGAAAAATGCCGGATTGATAAGCCATATGATAATATCAACAAATGATGGAGTTTGTCGAAAAAAACAACAATATAGCCCTGTCATCGAAGAATTCGATGATGGGGCTATTCTGTTGATTGAGAGTAGTTATCATACAATGTATATTGAGGATGTAATTGAAAAACATATATAACGAATTGAAATTCAGGAGGTATGATTATGTATTATTCAAGTGGAAACTATGAAGCTTTTGCTCATCCGAAGAAACCAGAAGGAGTAGATCACAAGTCAGCTTATATTATTGGTACAGGGCTGGCAGCACTTTCAGCCGCATGTTACCTTGTCCGTGATGGTCAGATGAAAGGTGAACGTATACACATTTTTGAAAAAGATCCGATTCCTGGTGGTGCCTGTGATGGGTTTGAATATCCGGGTGTAGGTTATGTAATGCGTGGCGGACGTGAAATGGATAACCATTTTGAAGTTATGTGGGATTTGTTCCATTCTATCCCATCTATTGAAACTGAGGGAGTCAGTGTACTGGATGAGTATTATTGGCTCAATAAAGAAGATCCGAATTACTCCCTTTGCCGTGCTACTGTCAACCGGGGACAGGATGCACATACAGATAAGAAATTTGCAGTTTCAGACAAAGCACAGATGGAGATCATGAGGCTGTTTTTCACGCCGGATGAAGAATTGTATGATAAACGTATTGATGAATATTTTGACGATGAAGTATTTGATTCAAACTTCTGGCTGTACTGGCGGACGATGTTTGCGTTTGAAAACTGGCACAGCGCACTGGAAATGAAGCGTTACATTAAGCGGTATATTCACCATATTGGAGGGCTTCCTGATTTCACCGCTCTGCGCTTTACAAAATATAATCAGTATGAGAGTATGATCCTTCCGATGGTAAAATATCTGGAAAATGCCGGTGTCGTATTCCACTATAATACAAAGGTTGTAAATGTTGAGTTTGATGTTACATCCAACAGAAAGCAGGCTACCCGTATTGAAATTGAGACGGAAGGTGAAACACGTTTCGTAGACCTCACAGAGGATGATCTTGTGTTCATCACAAATGGTGGATGTGTGGAAAACTCTGCTATGGGATCCCAGAATACGCCGGCTCCATATAATCCGGAAATCAAGCCAGGTGGCGGATGGGATATGTGGAGACGTATTGCCGCCCAAAGCCCTGACTTTGGAAATCCGGATAAATTCTGTTATGACAGTGAGCTGTGCAACTGGATGAGTGCCACTGTGGAGACACTTGATCAAAGAATTATTCCATATATCACAAATATCTGTAAACGAGATCCGTTTACTGGTAAAGTGGTCACCGGCGGTATTGTATCTGTAAAAGATTCCAGCTGGCTTTTGAGTTGGACGATTAACCGTCAGCCACAGTTCCGTTCCCAGCCAAAAGACCATTGTCTCGTTTGGGTATATGCGCTCTTTAATGACAGACCTGGTGACTATGTCAAAAAGCCAATGAGAGATTGTACAGGAAAAGAGATCTGTATGGAATGGCTGTACCATATTGGTGTGCCGGAAAACGAGATCGAAGAACTGGCTGAGAACAGTGCAAATACAGTTCCAGTTATGATGCCTTATATTGATGCCTTTTTCATGCCTCGTAATGATACGGATCGTCCAAAAGTTGTGCCTGATGGAGCAGTAAACTTTGCATTTATTGGCCAGTTTGCCGAGACCGCAAGGGATACTATTTTTACAACAGAGTATTCCATGCGTACCGGTATGGAAGCTGTTTATACCTTGCTTAATGTAGACCGTGGAGTTCCGGAGGTTTGGTGCAGCACATATGATGTGAGGGATCTTTTGAATGCGACTGTCAAATTGCGTGATGGAGAACCACTGACTCAGATGAAGCTGGGAATCAAGGAAAAGATTGCTGTTAAAAAGGCTTTAGACTTTATCAAAAACACAGATGTGGAAAAACTGCTGAAAGAATATCATGTTATTTGAGTTTGAAAAAATTGAAATAATCATATTCTTTTCCATGATAAACAAATAAGCAAAAGCTTTCCGTTGTCGACATTTATGTCGGCAATGGGAAGCTTTTATTGATCTTGGACTTTGAATGAATCCAGACAAACATGTTAAGATTGCCTAGTTTTTGGATATATAGAAGACGTTTGCCCATAGAAGAAGAATGAAATAGTATGTAGAATTTAGGCAAGAAAAAGAGAATGGAGGTGAAAATATTGAAAAAGATTCGTATGGCAAGAGATGGGTATGTTTTGATTTCAATTATTTTCTATATAGCTGGAATCGTATGTATGACAATACCATCTATATCCCCACTGGTGCTATGTATCACAGGGGGCATCATATTAGTTGCCTATGGAATTGTTAAGATTATTGGATATCTTTCAGATGATTTGTATGATCTGGCTTTCCAATATGATCTGGCCTGTGGAATATTCCTGATAGTGCTAGGAGTGATAGTGCTTGGATGTAATTTGCGTATCCGTTCATATCTTTCCCCAGGACTAGGATTGTTGATTTTGCTTGACGCTGTATTAAAAGTTCAGACTGCAAAAGACGCAAAAGTATTTGGACTTGAAATATGGAAATGGATATTGACACTTTCCATCATTGTAGCTGCTTTTGGGATCTTAATTATAATAAAGCCGTTTCAGGAAAGTCAGATCAGTCATGTCATTATCGGATGCGGTTTTTTTGCAGAAGGTCTCATGAATCATCTCACAGTCAAGGAGACGGTGAAGATTTCAAAACAAATCCAAGGACAGGAAAAGAACGAGGAAGATACTGACTGGGAAGAATAAAATGTTTAAGTAAAACTTATTATTAACTCAAACTTCCCACACCAATAAGGTGTGCTGAACCTTGAAAATCCAATATTTCAGCCAATAAAAAAGGCATAAATACAATCCTTTGGTATAATGGAATTGTCCAGAAACCAAAATAGAAAAGGAGA